>JGIcombinedJ26865_1000242_pt1 | contig 11059 bp, 9 predicted proteins | sample NGESurdeep072012_7_FD_26865 | JGI IMG/M metagenome (IMG submission 26865) | reverse complement strand
GAGGCGGGCGCGGTGTTCAGCTACGTCACCGAGGACCTGGCCGAAGGACGGCTGCTGCTGCAGGCGCGCCGGGCCGTGCTGCCCTCGCTGGAGGTGCTCGGCACCTGGCTGACCGACGACGTCTGCGTGCCGCGAACGGAGATGGCCGCCCTCATCGCCGCGTGCGAGGAGATCTCCGCTGACGTCGGCCTGACGATCGGCGTCGTCGGCCACGCCGGCGACGGCAACATGCACCCGACGATCGTGTACGACGCATCCGACCCGGCTCAACTGGCCGCGGCGCGCGATGCGTTCGGCCGGATCCTGGATGCCGGGCGGGCGCTTGGCGGCACGGTGACCGGCGAACACGGGATCGGCCGGGTCAAGCAGGAATTCCTGCGCGGCGAGATCGGCGACCTCGGGCTCGAGGTGCATCGGGCGATCAAGCGCGCCCTCGACCCGGAGGGATTGTTCAACCCTGGGTCGATGTTCGAGTGACCGACGAGCGCGTCGGCCCCGCGAGCGCGGCCGACGTCGCTACCGAGGAACGCGCCAGGGTGGCGCTGGCCGTCGTCTTCTTCGCCTGCGGGATCGCGCTGGCCTCCTGGATCTCCAGGATCCCGGGCACCCGGGACTCCCTCGGGCTGGGCCCGGCAGAACTGGGATTGCTGTTGCTGTGCCTGTCCGCCGGGTCGGTGGCCGGATTGCCCTCGTCCGGGCCGGTCGTGCAGCGGCTCGGTCCGGCCGCAGCGGTCAGGACGGGCGGCGTGCTCGTCGGGTTGGGGATGCTCACGGTCGCCGGCGCGGTCGGCGCCGACCTGGTGGTCCTTGCCGGGGTCGGCCTGGTGGTCACGGGATTCGGCATGGCGACCTGGGACGTGGCCCAGAACGTCGAGGCTGCCGACGTGGAGCAGCGGCTCGGACGCACGCTGATGCCGCGATTCCATGCCGGATTCAGCATCGGCACCGTGGCCGGCGCGCTTGCCGGTGCCGGTTGCGCGCGGCTCGGTGTCGGAGTTCCGGCGCAGTTGATCGGCACCGCGGTGCTGGTGTCGGCGGCGGTCGTCGTCGCGGCGCGCTGGTTCCTGCCCGTCCCTGTCGCGGCGGACGGCGAGGTGCGCACCTCGGCGCAGACGCTGCGGGCCTGGCGGGAACGACGCACGCTGCTGATCGGGTTGCTGGTGCTCAGCTTCGCCTTCACCGAGGGGGTGGCCAACGACTGGTTGACGGTGGCGTTCGTCGACGGGCACGGCACCAGCGACGCCCTCGGTGCGCTGGGCTTCGGTGTCTTCGTCATGGCCATGACGGTGTCCCGCCTTGTCGGTGGCGGTGCACTGGAGCGGTGGGGGCGCCCCGCGGTGCTCCGGGTGACCGCGGGACTGGCGGCCGCGGGCCTGCTGTTGGTGGTGTTCGGCCCGTCGTTGCCCTGGGCGGTGGCCGGCGCTCTGCTGTGGGGTGCGGGCGCCGCGCTCGGCTTCCCGGTCGGGATGAGCGCCGCCGGAGACGATCCGGCGCGTGCCGCCGGACGGGTGTCCGTGGTCGCATCGATCGGTTACACCGCGTTTCTGGCCGGACCGCCGCTCGTGGGCTTCCTGGCCGAGCAGGCGGGCATCCTGCGGTCCCTGCTGGTGGTGTTCGGAGCGCTGGCCCTGGCGCTGCTCACTGCGGGCGCAACCGCATCCGCCGGCCCATCCGTCGGCCCCTCCACCGCCTCAGAGCAGCAACGACAGCAGGCCGACGGCGATGCCGACCAGCAACCCGACGATTGCCGCCAGTAGCAGCAGCTGTCCGGTGGTCAGCCGCCGCCGGGAACCGGGACCTGTTCCCGCGTCACCGGTGACACCTGCTGTGGCACCGGGCTTGTCGCTGGGTTTGTCGCTGGGATTGTCACCGCCGACCATGGCCCGCAGCGCCTGCGAGAGGACCTGCTCGGCGCGCGAGTCCTGCGCCGGCGAATGGCGCGGCTGATCGGCGTGCTCGGGTCGATCGATCACGAATGGGCCTTCATGATCTCTCCGAGCTTGGCCACCGCCCTGCTCGCGGTCGACTTCACGGTGCCCTTGGACAACCCGGTCGTCTCGGCGATCTCGGCCTCCGACAGCCCGCCGTAATAGCGCAGTACCAGGACTTCGCGCTGCCTGGGCGCCAGGTCGGCGAGTGCCGTCACCACAGCCTGGTGCTCCGCGGACAGCATGGCCAGCGATTCGGCCGAGCGTGCCGTCCCGGGGTCGGGCGGAACGTAGGCGCGGGCGGTGCGGCGGCGGCGGAGCATGGACCGCGACCCGTTGACGACCGCGGTGCGCAGGTACCCNANGGCNGCGGCGCGATCACGCAGCCCCGACCAGTTGCGGTACAGCCCCGCAAATGCTTCCTGGACAACGTCTTCGGCGCTGGCCAGATCGTCCACCAGCAGGATCGCCAGCCGGACCATCTGCATCCGGTGCGAGCGGTACAGGTCGTCGATGGTGATCGGGCCCGCGGGCGGCGGCGTCTGATGATCAACGGCGTAGGCGGGGTTCAGCGTGGCCAGCGTCCCCAGCGTGCGCTCGACCGCAGATTCTCCGCCGCCCTGGTCGGTCATCGTCGACGTGCCTCGTCTCCTGGCGTCTGAGGTGGATACGTCGATCCTGGCACGGCCGGCTCGACCCGGGTGGCCGGGTCCGCAAGCCCGCCCATCTGACTGGGTCGATGTAACCGGTTCCGGGTGGGTACCACCCATTTGGCGCAGGGGGTCGTGATCACGGAGCGCGGAGCGCGGAATGTGCCATATGGGTTACTAAATCGTTACTCGCAATGTCCGATCTCGAGTTGCGTGCTGACGATGAAAACGCTTCCATGCGAATGACGTGTGAGCGCCCTCACATGCTCCTTCACCTGAGAAACGGAGGTCGGCCGAGTGACCTACAGACCGGCAAAGAAGTTCACCGCGACCATCGTCGGTGTCAGCGCTCTCGCGCTGGTGCTGGCGGCATGCAGCAGTAGCAGCACCAGCAGCTCCAGCTCCACGTCGGCAGCGACCAGCGCGGCGGCAAGTGGCGGAGGTGCTCCGGCCGGTGCAGCAGATGCCGCGAGTGACGACTGGTGTGCAGCGATCAAGCAGAACTGGCCAGGCACCGAGGGCACCAGTGTGAACGTCTACAACAGCATCGTCGCCCCCGAATCGACCCTGTACGAAAATTCGATCAAGCCGTTCACCGAGTGCACCGGGGCGACCGTCACCTGGGAAGGCTCGAAGGAGTTCGAGGCGCAACTCGGGGTCCGCGTGTCGAGCGGCAACCCGCCCGATCTGGCGATCTTTCCGCAGCCGGCCTTGCTCACCCAGACGGTGGAAAGCAGTGGTGCGGTCCTGAAGGTTCCGGATGCGACCGCCGCCAATGTCGAAAAGTGGTACCCCAACGGTGTCAAGGACTATGGCACGGTCAACGACCTTTACTTCGGCAGTCCGAACAGCACCAACTTCAAGTCCCTGATCTGGTACTCGCCGAAGTACTTCAAGGCACAGGGATACACGGTTCCCACCACCTATGACGAGCTGATCAAGCTTTCCGACACGATCGCGGCCACCGGCATCAAGCCATGGTGCGCGGGCATCAGCTCCGGTGAGGCGACCGGTTGGCCGCTGACCGACTGGCTTGAGGACTACGTGCTGCGCACCGCAGGTCCGGATGTCTACGACCAGTGGGTCACTCACGACGTCAAGTTCTCCGACCCGGCCATTGCGAATGCACTTGCGGAGATGGCCAAGGTCATCAAGAACCCGGCCTATGTCAACGGCGGCTTCGGGGACGTCAAGTCGATCGCGTCGACGACGTTCCAGGACGCTTCATTGCCGATTCTGAAGGACCAGTGTGCCTTCCACCGCCAGGCGACATTCCAGGAGGCGAACTTTCCAGCGGGCACCGTCATCGGGCCGGACGGCGATGTCAACGCGTTCTACTTCCCGAGCATCGACCCACAGTTCGGCAAGCCCGTGCTGGTCGGCGGCGAGACTGTCGCAGCCTTCAAGGACGCGCCGGCGGTCTGGGCGCTCCAGTATTACTTCACGACGCCGTTCTACTCGAACGAACGGGCGAAGCAGGGCGCATGGATTTCCGCGAACAAGGGTCTGGAGCAGTCGTCCATCGACAGCGCGGTCCAGAAGGTTGCCCAAGCCGCGCTGAGTGATCCGGAAACCGTCGTGCGGTTCGATGCATCGGATCTGATGCCGGCGCCGGTGGGCTCGGACGCGGAGTGGAAGCAGTTCACTGCCTGGATCACCGGTCAGGATGATGCGACCACCCTGGCCAATATCGACAAGGCCTGGCCGGCGAGTTGATGCGTCGAGCTTGAACAGGTGAGGGTTGGCCCCGCCGGACGCGTTCCGGTCGGGTGGGGCCATTCCCCGCCAAGTTGCCCCGGCGAATGAGGAAAGGAGTTTCTGATGGACTGGTTTCTCAATCCCACCTCGGTTGCTGACAAGCTGATCGTGATGGTCATCGCCATCGCGTTGTTCGTCGCGATCATGGGGTTGATTCTTTGGCTGATCGACCGTCCGAACGTTCCGAGTTGGTTGGTCGTTGTCGGATTCCTTGGGCCAGTGACCATTGCACTGATAGTCGGCCTGCTTTATCCCGCCCTAGGCACGGTGTGGCGGTCGTTCCAAGTCTCGCAAACAGCGATCGGTCCGGATGGCAGGCCGGTCGTCAACCCCAACACGGGACAGAAGACATCCGAGTTGGCGTTCAGCCTCACCAACTACCAAACAGTGTTCACCGATCCGAATTTCCAGAAGGTTCTGATCAACACCGTCTGGTGGGTCGTGCTGGTGCCGGTGCTGGCCACCTTCTTCGGATTGATCTACGCAGTGCTGGTGGACCGGACCCGGGGCGAGAAATTGGCGAAGGCGCTCGTCTTCCTGCCGATGGCGATCTCCATGGTCGGAGCGTCGATCATCTGGAAGTTCATGTATGAGTACCGGCAGGCGGATGTACCGCAAATCGGTCTGTTGAACCAGATTCTCGTCTGGCTCGGGCTGAATCCGTACCAGTTCATCATTACCGAGCCCTGGAATACGTTCTTCCTGATCGCGGTGATGATCTGGATCCAGGCGGGGTTCGCCATGACCGTGCTATCTGCGGCGATCAAGTCGGTGCCCGACGACATCGTCGAAGCCGCCCAGATCGATGGGGCGACCGGGTTCAAGCTGTTCCGCAAGGTGACCGTGCCGACGATCCGTCCGGCCGTTGTCGTGGTGCTCACCACCATCGCCATGGGGTCGCTCAAGGCCTTCGACATCGTGCGGACGATGACCGGCGGCAACTTCGGCACGTCCATTGTCGCCAATGAGTTCTATACCCAATCGTTCCGACAGGGCGAGGGTGGCAAGGGAATCGGCGCGGCGCTCGCGGTCATCCTGTTCGTCATCATCATCCCGGTCATTCTCTACAACGTCCGGCAGATGCGGCTCTCGGAGGAAATGCGATGAGCATGTCCGGCTCGGCGGTAGAGCTTCCCGTCACCACAGACGCCACCCCCGAGGAAAAGGTGTCGTCACGGCAGCTGAAGAGGCAGCTGCGACTTCAGGACGCCAAGACAAAGCTGTCATCCCCCTGGGCTTCCGGCATCGCGATTCTCCTGGCGATCCTCTGGACCATTCCGACCTTCGGGCTCTTCGTCACCTCATTTCGCCCACCCGTGGATATCAGCACCAGCGGCTGGTGGACCTTCTTCACAAACCCGGGCATCACGTTCGAGAACTATCAAAACGCCTGGTCCGGCAACGGCGGACTCAGCGCGTTCTTCTTGAACTCTTTCGTGATCACCCTGCCTGCTGTCCTGATTCCGATCAGCCTGGCGTTGCTGGCGGCCTATGCATTCGCCTGGATCGATTTCAAGGGCCGAAGCGTCCTGTTCGTTGCGGTTTTTGCCCTGCAGATCGTACCGATCCAGGTGACTTTGATTCCGTTGCAAACAATCTTTGTGAGCTTGGGCCTGCAGAACTCGTTCTGGCCGGTGTGGATTTCGCACACCATCTTCGGCCTCCCGCTGGCGATCTTCCTGCTGCACAATTTCATGAAGGAGGTTCCGGCGTCGATCGTCGAGGCGGCCAGAGTGGACGGTGCGGGTCATGTGAAGATCTTCTTCGTGGTGCTCCTTCCCCTACTGGTTCCGGCCATTGCCGCGTTCGCAATCTTCCAGTTTCTGTGGGTCTGGAATGATCTGCTGGTCGCCATCGTGTTCGCGCCGAGCCCGAACCTCAAGCCGATCACTGCGGCGATCGCCGAGCTGTCGGGTACGCGGGGGAATCAGTGGGAGTTGCTGTCAGCGGGTGCATTCATCGCGATCGTCGTGCCGTTGGCCGTGTTCCTCGGCCTGCAACGCTATTTCGTCCGAGGCCTGCTGGCTGGCGGCGTCAAGGGCTGAGTGCGAGCCGATCGGAATCACGGAAATCCACTCGGCCCATGTCCGGTCCCCTTGCCGAACCAGCCGGCATCGTCGAAGTCGCGGCGCTGTCCGGGTTCTCACCCGCCACGGTGTCGCGGGCACTCCGGGGTCTCCCTGGAGTGTCCGCGTCCACCCGGGTCGCGGTGGAACAGGCCGCCGCCCAACTCGGCTACTTCCCGTCGCCGTCCGCTGCCGCGCTGACGACCGGGAAGACCAACGCCATCGGGGTCATCGCGCCCTGGGTGTCCCGGTGGTTCTTCTCGGCGGTCATCGAAGGTGCCCAGGAGATCCTGACCGAGCAGGGCTACGACCTGCTGCTGTACCCACTGGGAGCGGGTGGTGGGCGCCGCTCCGGCGGTTTGGACACCCGCTCGCTGAACAAACGGGTCGACGGTTTGCTTGCGCTGAACGTGCCGCTGGCCGCTCCGTCGCTGCTGTCGATGCAGGATCTGCGAGTGCCGGTGGTCACCGTGGGCACCGCGGTCGAGGGCATGTCCGGCGTGCTCGTCGACAACGTCGAGGTCGGCCGGCAGGCCACCCAGCACCTGCTGGATCTCGGACACCGGCGGATCGCCTTCTTCGGCGATGACCTGGAACAACTGCACGGTTTCACCGCCGCCGCGGACCGGCATCGTGGCTACGATCTCACCCTGCGCGAGGCAGGCATCGAGTCCGACACGGCGCTGGTGCAGCGAACCGGGTTCTCGCTGAACGGCGGCGAGGCCGCGTTCCACCGGATGTTCGGCAGAACCGCCGACTGCGAGCCGCCGACGGCGGTCTTCGCGGTCAGTGACGAGGTGGCCATGGGGGTGCTGTATGCGGCCCGCGGCCACGGCCTTGCCGTTCCCCGCGATCTGTCGGTGATCGGCGTCGACGGACATGACTTCGCGTACCTGTTCGACCTGACCACCGTCAGCCAACCCGTTCGTGACCAGGGCCGGATCGCCGCCCGGTTGCTGCTCGAGCAGGTCAACAGCGCGGTTCCCCGGCCGCCATCCGTGGTGTCCGTCGGGTCCAGCCTCATCCGCNGTGGCACGACCGCACCGCCGGGCCTGCGACGGTCCCCCGTGCAGAGCGAGTCGGCCGACCGCCGCGACCAGCCGGACGTTCCGCCGCAGCGCCGGCGCGCGGATGCGTCCTGAGCGGATCGGCGGACAGACCTGATCGAGGACTGACGCCGCCGCCCGAGATGTGACCGCCCGAGATGTGACCGCCCGAGATGTGACGCAGTAGAGCCGTACCGCCGAGCCGATCCTTGTCGGTCCCGATAGCCTCATGGCAAGTGGCCGTGACGCGGCTTCTCCAAGTTCGTCCCTGCGGTCCATCCAGTGCCATCCCAGCTCGACCCCCGGTTTCGATCTCGGCTCCACCAGGCCCGACCCCGGTCAGGGGCGGCCACCCATGACGGAAGGACCAACCATGCCCCTCGCCACCCCGGAGACCTACGCCGCGATGCTGGACCGCGCCAAGGAAGGCGGCTTNGCATACCCGGCAATCAACATCACCTCGTCCATCACCATCAACGCCGCGCTGCGCGGGTTTGCCGAAGCCGGCAGCGACGGGATCATCCAGGCGTCGACCGGCGGCGCCGAGTTCGCCTCCGGCACCAAGGTCAAGGACATGGTGACCGGCGCGGTCGCGCTGGCCGAGTTCACCAAAGTCGTCGCCGACAGGTACGGCGTCACGGTCGCCCTGCACACCGACCACTGCCCGAAGGACAAGCTGGACACCTACGTCAAGCCGCTCATCGCGCTGTCCACCGAGCGGGTCAAGGCAGGCGGGCTGCCGATCTTCCAGTCACACATGTGGGACGGGTCCGCGGTACCGCTGGACGAGAACCTGAAGATCGCCACCGAACTGCTGGAGCTGACGAAGGCGGCCAACATCATCCTGGAGATCGAGGTGGGCGTCGTGGGTGGTGAGGAGGACGGCGTCGTCGCCGCGATCAACGAGAAGCTGTACACCACCCCGGACGACTTCATCGACACCGTCGACGCCCTCGGCCTGCCGGAGGGTCACTCGTATATCGTGGCCGCGACCTTCGGCAACGTGCACGGCGTGTACAAGCCTGGCGGCGTCACGCTGCGCCCGAAGGTGCTCAAGGACGGCCAGGACGCACTGGTCGCGAAGCTCGGCCTGGCCGCCGGCTCCAAGCCGTTCGGCCTGGTGTTCCACGGCGGATCGGGTTCGTCCGCGGAGGAGATCGCCGAGGCGGTGTCCTACGGCGTGATCAAGATGAACATCGACACCGACACCCAGTACGCGTTCACCCGCCCGCTGGCAGATCACTTCTTCCGCAACTACGACGGCGTGCTGAAGGTCGACGGCGAGGTCGGCAACAAGAAGGCCTACGACCCGCGCGCCTACAACAAGCTCGGCGAGATCGCCATGGCCGACCGGATCGTGCAGGCCGCCCAGCAGTTGGGCTCGGCCGGAAAGTCACTGTCCGCCTGAGGCGCTCCGCGGTGACGAGAGATCCTGCAGGGTGCCCGCCTGGCGAGCGCCCTGCAGGACTGCGGTGGGTGACGCCTGGGCACCTGTTACTCGTTGGCCGGGCTGGTCCCCCTGGACGCGGTCCCTGATGACACCGCTGGGTCCGCCTGCGCCTGGCGCGTGCGTGACGTGGCCAGGATCGAGCCCAGGATGACCAGCGGGAAGCCGATCGCCATGCCCTTGGTGAACGGCTCGTCCAGCAGCAGCACGCCCAGTGTGATGGCCACCGCGGGGTTGATGTAGGTGATCACCGTTGCCCTGGCCGGCCCGGACTCGGCGATGAGCGCGAAGAACACCAGGAACGCGATCGCGGTACAGACCACGGCCAGGCCGACGATGGACCACGCGGCCGGCGCGGTGATGGTGGCGGGCCACAACCACACCGAGAACGGCGCATACAGCACCGTCGCGACGATCAGCGATGCGGTGACCACGCCCAGGCTGGGCAGGTCGGCCAGTTTGCGGTTGATGATGATCGGTCCGATGGCGTAGCCGATCGCGGTCAGCATCACCGCGCCGACGGCCACCAGGTCGTCGAACTGGATGTCCAGTCCGACCAGGCACGCCACCCCGGCGAAGCCGATCATCAGCCCGACGATCCGCCTGGCGTCCAGCCGATCCTGGCCCATGGCGGTCAGGATGACCGCCGCGATGAGCGGCACCACGGCAATGAGCAGCCCCGCTGTCGAGCTGTTCAGCCTGGTCTCGGCATGGCCGAGGAAGAACCACGGTCCGCTGATCTCCACCACGGTGTAGAGCAGCAGCACCTTCCAGCGGCGGAACACCGGGAGCANCGCCCGACGGTGCAGCGCCAGCGGGACGAGCAGCACAGCGGCGATCAACGTGCGTCCGAAGGCCACNACCAGCGGGTCGACGTCCGCCACCGCGATCTTGATCAACAGGTACGGGATGCCCCAGATCACGCTGAGNGCACCGAAGAGAACCCAGCCGCGTCGCGTCATCGCCGTCCTTCCCTTGCCGGGCGCCTCTCGGCGAACGTTATCGCTGACCCCCTGCTTCCCCGAAGAGGCCGACTCGGCGATGCCCGGGAAGATCAACACTTCAGGCCGTTTCGTGTCCTTGGACAGCACGGAATGGGCCAGACTCGGTGATCATCCGGCCGATCCGCACGGACCACGGCGCCCTNGGGATCACCTTTTTGTGATTCCAGCCGCCGCCGCGGCGTGTCGCGGGCCGTGATCTGGGTCTCCTGGGGCAGAATGAGTTTGCTGGGACACTTGTTACTTGTGTGACTGGTGTTCTACGGTGAGGTGGGCCGTCCGCAAGGAGGCCCGCCCGGCGGCTTGGCTCCCCGCTCCTCACACGCCGGGCGCCCTGGCACCTTGCAACCAACGGTCGAGCGGGGCGTGATCGGGTAGCGGTGTCGGGCAAGGGGAAGAGGCACTGCTGCATCCGGGCAACGCATGCTGCGGTGCCGCTGCGATGGCGGACGGCGACCGAGGAAGGGCGCCCATGCGGCGTGCTCTGAGCATCGCGTCCATCGCGGCCGTCGTGGCGTCCACCATGGTCGTGCTGAGCGGACCGGCGTCGGCCGATCCCTCGGCCAACGACTGGTACCAGCTGCGGATGTGCGAATCGACGAACCGCTACTCGATCAACACCGGGAACGGTTACTACGGGGCGTACCAGTTCGACTTGTCGACCTGGCGGTCGGTAGGCGGGTCGGGTTACCCGAACGAGTCCTCCGCGGAGGAGCAGGACTACCGGGCACTGATCCTGTACCGCCAGCGCGGCTGGAGTCCATGGACCTGCGCAACCATCGTCGGGCTGTCCGAGGATTCCGATGCCGGCTCCGGGGTGCAGCCGCCGGTGGGCGGCAACCAGGGCGGCGGAGGCGGAGCGGCCGAGGGTGACAGCCCGGCGCCGGCTCCGGACACTTCCGGCAGCTCGGGAGCGCCGGCCTACCCGGGCAGGCAGTTCTCNGAGGGCGACTACTCGGAGGACCTCAAGGCCTGGCAGAGGCAGATGGGCAGCAGGGGNTACGGGTTGGTCGGCACCGGCTATTTCGGGCCGAAGACCGAGGCCGCGGTGCTGGACCTGCAGGCCAAGGCNGGCCTGAACGTCGTCGGGTACATCGGGTCGAAGACCTGGGCGGCGGCCTGGGATACCGGTGCGTCGGCGGCGCCGGCGCCGGCCGCCGATC
>JGIcombinedJ26865_1000240_pt1 | contig 11101 bp, 9 predicted proteins | sample NGESurdeep072012_7_FD_26865 | JGI IMG/M metagenome (IMG submission 26865) | reverse complement strand
AGAGCGCGGAAGCTGACCGCGGCAAGCCCGTCCGACTCCCGGTGGGCGCGGTCCACCGCGTTTTCGGCGATGTCCACCCCCATCGCGGACGGGAACGCNGACGTCAGCCTTCGGGTGAACCGCCCGTTGCCGCTACCGACGTCGACGATCGGCANGGTGGGGTCAAGGTGTTCGGCCATGATCGCGAGGTNGGCGTCCATCTCGTCGAGGTCGCCGGTGTCCCAGAGCACGTCACCNCCGACGCCCGTCGCCCGAACGCTGCCCCAGAAGCGTTCCCAGCCGACCGNGGTGTCCTTGGGCGTACGCATCGCGACCCAAACCACGTGCGGGACCAGCATCATTCTGGANAGCAGGACCAGCGCACGCCGCGACGGCGACGTCGGGCCGCCAGTGCTCGGCGACATCGCGGTCATGACGAACTTGCCGGGATCGGACGGGCCTGCAGAAGTCGCGTCATCTCTGCCGCCGGAACCGGCTCGCCGAAGAAGGTGCCCTGACCATAGAGGCAGCCTAATCCCAGTAGTTGCTCCATCTGGGTGGCGGTCTCGATCCCTTCCGCTACTGTCCGTAANCCCAATGNATCGATCAGTCGAAGCATGGCCCCCACAAAGGTGATCTGTTCGCTGTCATTGCCGAACTCGCTGATCAGCGACTGATCGATCTTGACGGTGTCGATGGGCAGCCGGCGCAGGTAGCTGATCGACGAATAACCGGTGCCGAAGTCGTCGATCTCGATACCCACGCCCAGCTGCCGGAGCGTCCGCAGTGCCTCGAGACCGGCGATGTCCCCGATCATCAGGCCGGTCTCCGACACTTCAACGGCCAGCCGGTTCGGCGTCACCGCGTGCTGTTCGAGAGCGGCGGAAATGAACTCGGTCAATCCGGGCCATCTGACCTCCACCGGTGCCAGGTTGATGTGCACCTGGAACGGGTCGGGGACGGCGTCGGCCCAGTCGCTCAGCTGCCGGATGGCGGTGTGCAGCACCCAGTGCCCGACTTCCACGATTTGCCCGCTGTCCTCCGCCACCGGCATGAACTCCGCTGGAGGCAACAACCCTCGCTCCGGATGCATCCACCTGACCAACGCTTCGACCGCCATGATCTTGCCTGTGGCGAGCGCCACGATCGGCTGGTAGTGCAGCCGGAGTTGGCCCTGCGCGACGGCAACACCGAGCTCGGAACCGACCTGAAGGCGCTCCTGCGCAGCGTGGTGCATCTCTGCCCGGAACACCTGGACGTTGCCGCGGCCGCGAGCCTTGGCCGCATACATGGCGGTGTCGGCGTCCCGCAGCAGCAGGTCGGCGGCCTGCCCGCGCTGGCCGAAACACACACCGATGCTCGCCCCGGCCCACACCGCCCTGTCCCCGACCGAGAACGGCTTCTGCAGCTCGGCCAGCGCCCGGTGGGCTATCCGCAGCGCGTCCTCCTCGGACGTGCCAGGCATCAGAATGGCGAACTCGTCACCGCCAAGCCGCGCCACGGTGTCGGTGTTGCGCACCACGCTGCTCAGCCGCNTGGCCACCTCCACCAGCACACCGTCCCCAGCGCTGTGGCCGAGCCCGTCATTGATGGTCTTGAACTCGTCGAGATCAAGCAACAGCACGCAGGGCGGCCGTTCGCCGCGTTCGGACCGCACGATCGCCTGGCCGATCCGATCAGCCAACAGGGATCGATTTGCCAGGCCGGTCAACCCGTCGTAGAGCGCCAGCCGCTCCATGTCCCGCCTGGCCTGATCCAGCTCGGCGGTCCGCTCGGCGACCCGATGCTCGAGGGTCTTGTACATCAGGTCGAGTTCCTCGGCGAGGAGGTTGATGCCGGTGATCACTGCGTCCACCGAGTCCCTGGCCTCGGACGGTGCCAGCCTGGCTGTCAGATTGCCCGACGCGAGCTTGACGATCAGGTCGACCAGCTCGTCGAGCCGTTTGTCGTCAAACGCCTCTGTCATGCGGGCCTTCCCGCAGAAACGCCATGGCCTTGTCGCGATCCGTGAAGAACCTGGTGGGGCACGGAACCTGGCTCACGCCGAGGGTGAAGTTCGCGATCACCCTGTCCACCGGCGACTTGCCCAGCAGGGCGATCCGCGACGCGGCGGAAGGCCGGCCGAACACCGCGCGTGCCTCGCGGGCGACCGACTTGGTGGTGGCCATGTCGACGAGCATCGGCCGTCGGGAACCAGCGCAGATGCGGTTCACCTCGTCGAAGGCTTCCTGCGCAGACGGGCCGGTGATCTGCCCGCCGACCGGCCACGACAGTCGGAGGAAACCTTCGTCATCGATGGTGAGCGATTCGTAGCGGCTGTCCGCGGGCGGAATGCTCATCTGCTCACCTCGTCACACAGCGTCACACAACGCACGCGGGTAATTTGCACGTTCATTAGACTATCTAGTGTAATCGACACTATCGCTCGCGTAGTCACTAGAGCGCACGAGGGTTCTGCCACCCTGTTGCCACTGGCTTGCTCGCTGTCCGCTGCACGACGGGAGCCATTCAGTCGGCGAACGCGGGTCGCATCGCCGCGAGAACCGATCCCGGCTGATCGCCGTACTCACTGGTGCTGATCGGTGACCGGCTGATCCCTGACTGGGCTCGCGCCACGGCCATCGAACCCAGTCGGCGATCGGACCATCCGACCAGCGACCACCCACCCGTCCGTTTTGGAGATCACCATGTCCGCAGTCAGCACCGCCACCAGCCGGCCCCGCCTCGAACCCGCCCGCACCCTCACTCCTGGCCCCGGAATTCCCGACGGCATTTCGCGTCCGCGGCGGCCGCGGAATCCGTTCCCGGTCGGTGCTCGCTTTCCTCGCCGCTCGGCGGCCGAGGTGCACGCCTACCGGCCGCAGTCTGCGACCGGTACTGCCGCGGCTGCGGTCTTCCCCGTCGGCGCCCGCTTCCCGCGTCGCACGCAGTCGGACATCCTGGCTTACCCGGCGGACATCGACCTGGGACTTCGCGCTCCGGTGCGTCGGTCGCACCCGGTCGGCGCGCGCTTTCCACGACGCCCGGAATGATGCGGGACGGTCGGTTCGTCCCGTGCAGCCTGGTCGGTTCGCCGGTCGCGCGCAGCCTGGTCGGTTCGCCGGTCGCGCGCAGCCTGGTCGGTTCGCCGGTCGCGCGCGGCCTGGTCGGTTCGCCGGTCGCGCGCGGCCTGGTCGGTTCCCGTTGCTCGGCGATGCAGGCTGAGCGGCGCGGATCGGGCTCGACCGACGAGGGCCGATCGAATTCCGATCGGCCCTCGAGGGACCCCGAAGGGCTACTGGATGAGGTCCGGCCCGCCGTGCGGTACGGTTTTGGAGGTCTCCTTCGGCGTGCCGTATGCTTTCCAAGCTCCCAACGGCCAGCCGTTGGAGGCGGGTGTCAAGGCCCAGCCCCCATCGTCTAGCGGCCTAGGACGCCGCCCTTTCAAGGCGGTAGCACGGGTTCGAATCCCGTTGGGGGTACACGGTTTCCGTGTCGGCTTCGGTCGGCAAAGGAGCCACAGCGAGGCCCCGTGGCGCAGTTGGTTAGCGCGCCGCCCTGTCACGGCGGAGGTCGCGGGTTCAAGTCCCGTCGGGGTCGCTGCGCGGGCCGGAACCACACGATGGGGACCGGCCCGTTCTGCTGGCCAGGTAGCTCAGTCGGTACGAGCGTCCGCCTGAAAAGTGGAAGGTCGCCGGTTCGATCCCGGCCCTGGCCACCACACGATCCCCGCCCTGGTCTGCCCAGGGTGGGGATCTTCGGTTTCGCCGGCCGATCATGAGTCGCGCGCAGGGGCTTGATCCCCGCCCCTGCGGACGAGCAGGGCCGCCCCGGACAGCGGCGCGACCACAGACGGCGGTCCGGGCACAGACGGCGATCCGGGCACAGACGGCGGTCCGGGCACAGAAGTCCCACTCAGCGCCGGTTTCATGGTCTCGGCGCCAGCATTAGACGGCGCCCAGTCCTGAAAAGCGGCGCTCAGTCGAGCGCAGGGCCCCGAGTGACGACCTGCACCGCGTTGACCCGCTGACGAACGCTCCGTTCCACGACGTGCCGCGCGCACCGAGGGTTCGGCCTTATCCCCGCCGTTGGCCTTCGTGGCGTCACCGCGAGAAAATGCCGCGCCGCCGAGGAGCCCGATCGACCGGGCTCCTCGGCGGCTGGTGTGCTCCGAATCCTCAGCGCAGATCGAACACGATCCTGGCGGCCACTTCGCCCTTCAGTACCTCGTCGAAGCACTGGTTGACATCGTCCAGCCTGCGGGTTTCCCGGATCACCTCGGTCCGGCCCGACGCATGCAATGCGTACACCTCGGCGAGATCCTGTCGGGTGCCGACGATCGACCCCACCACGGTCAGTCCGTTCAGCACCGTCTGGAAGATCGGCAGGGAAACCGTGTTGTCGGGGGGCAGCGCGACGAGTACCAGCGTGCCGCCGCGGCGCAGGGAGCCGAAGGCCTGCTCGAAGATCCCCGGTGCGACCGCGGTAGTGATGGCGGCATGCGCCCCGCCGAGCGCCCCGATCGCCGCGATCGGATCGTCGATGAGCGCATTGACCACATGGTCGGCACCGAGATTCTTTGCCAACGAGAGCTTCTCGTCCGACACATCAACGGCGACGACGCTCGCGCCGGCGATCTTCGCGTATTGCAGCGCCAGGTGACCGAGCCCACCGATGCCGAAGACAGCAACCAGCTGCCCCGAGCGGGCGCCGGAGACCTTGACGGCCTTGTAGGTCGTCACGCCGGCACAGGTCAGCGGCGCGGCATCCAGCGGATCGACCTCGTCCGGCACGACGGCCACGTAGGCGGCATTGGCGGTGACGAACTCGGCGTAGGAGCCGTCACGTCCGTACCCGGTGTTGACCTGCCTCCTGCACAGCGTCTCCCACCCGTCGATGCAGTACTCGCAGACGCCGCAGGCGGACCCCAGCCAGGGCATGGCCACCCGGTCGCCGATCTTCAACCGTTCGACGCCGGCACCGAGCTCTTCGACGATGCCGACACCCTCGTGGCCCGGGATCAGCGGCAGGTTCGGCTTGACCGGCCAGTCGCCGTGCGCCGCATGGATATCGGTATGGCACAAGCCGGATGTCTCGATACGGACCAGCACCTCCCCACGAGCGGGCACAGGCTTGGCGACATCCTCGACGCGAAGGTCATGGGTGAAATCATGGACGACTGCTGCCTTCATTTTCCGATCTCCTTCTGCACGTCGTGGCAATCGAGGGATGTGCGGGTTGCTTCGTCGAAAGTGGGACCTCCTTGTGGGTGGCACGCAGGGCACCGGAAGCGCGACCGGGCGCGGGTGTGAAGAATGTTGCAAGGCAGCAATTCCGCGTGGTCAGCGGGCGATTCTCCAGACGGTAGGAGAAAGAAGGTTGCGAAAAGGCTGCAACGGCCGGAATGACCGCGGTGGAGCCGGAATCAAATGGGCGGTGCCGGCCAGTTCTCCGGAGCTTCCCGATCGATGGCCGGACCGGATGGGGTCACAGCCTGCATCGCAGGAGAATCCACGACCTGGATCACGCCCGAATTAGCGGCCGGAAGATGCAGAGGCGATTGCGGAGTCGCTCCGGTCGCTGACACGCGCCGCCGTCGTCGTTGACTGGGCACACCCCAGTGCTACGTGCGCGACGAGTCCTCGGCCAGGGCCATCGGTCCCGCAGCGGCAGGACTTCGGAACCGTTCTCGGGCGTGTCGCCGGGACCGGTTCCGGCGAAGGGTAGACGGCAGTGCCGCGCGGGTGAGGTTCACCCGCGCGGCACCTGCCGGCCTTATGAATTGGCGGTGGATTCCGCCGCTACATCTCCAGCGCCTCGTAGACGTCGACGGCGCCGCCGGTGGCCAGGACCGGGCAGCCCTTCGCGGAGGCGGTCGCCGCATCGAGAGAATCAGCGGTGATCACCGTGTACCCGCTGGCACCGAGTTTTCCGGCGCCGCTGACGCTGCCGTCGGCCGTCACCGCCGACGATGCGCCGAAGGGGTTACCGGGATCGGTGATGGCCTCGCCCAATGTTCCGAACCACGTCCCCCATTCCTGCATCGAGGCCTCTTGCTCCTCCGGAGTGAGCGCCATGCTGCCGCCGCTGTAGACGAACACGAATTTCGACATCGGATGCTCCCTTGCTGGTGCCGGTCACCACATCGGCGCCGGGCAGGACTTGCGGACACCCAGTAGACGGACATGCCGTGGCGGAATCGACAGCCCGCCCGCACCGCTTCGGCGAATCGGCGGCGACCCGCCCCCGGCGCCGACCCCGCGCACCCCCACCCCGGCGCGGATCAACGTCGCGGGCGCGGACAAAGCTGTCGGTTATGGGACCCGTGTGACGGAAGTCGCCGAGTTGAGCCGCGTTGTCGATGTTGATCCGCGCCNCTCAGGGGCGNGCGGGCCAGGTGGTGGAGACGACGGGGTGGTAGCGGTGGGGNAGNTTGGGCTCCCACCATTCGGACTTGAGGTCGTGACGCTCGGCCAGAAACGCCTTCGCCTGCTGATCGCCGTCGGCGATGAGCCCGCGCAGGAACGCGGGGTCTCGGTCGACCGAGGACGCCAGGTCCAGCCGGCGGGCAAGCGGTTTGCTCATCTGGATCCGGGCCACGTCGATGGGCTTGAAGTCCTCCTTCGGCAGCACCCCCTGGGCAATCCACTGGTTGATCTGTCGAATCCAGTGCAATTCCGCAGCCATGGACAGATTGCTGCTCAGCTCGAACCGACGGGCCACTACGTGGCACGGCGCGGTCGGCACGTCCGGATCCAGTTCCGGGTCGATCTGGATCACCCAGAGCTCGTCCGGCCGCATCGAGTAGTCACGATCGACCAGGTGCCATATCGGCGGGTTGTGCGCGAACGCGGCGTCCCAGTACTCACCGAATTGCGGATCGTGCCCGACACCTTTGTCGATGCGAATGGCCGGCATCAACGGGGGCACGGCCGCGGAGGCGAGCACCGTCTTCACCGAGACCGCCGCCGGGTGGGCGTCCCAGCGCTCGCGGCGCCAGTCCGGATCGGGGCATGCTTCTTCGAACACCACGAATTCACCGGTAACGGCGTCGACAGCGCTGCACATCAGGGTCGGGTGACGCGGATGGGCGCGGAGCAGTTCGGGTAGGTCGTCGAAACGGATCAGCCCGTTCAGCAAGCCTTCCAGGCGCGCCCTGAACTGTCCCTGCACACCCTTCACCGGAGCCGTCGCCGGGAGCACACCGGCATCCACCAGACGATGCATTCCCACGACAAAAGGATTGAGCACCATCATGTCCCACGGGTCGTGGGCGGAATTGCGCTGCCAGAACGTGCGGAGCAGATCAGCGGCAACATCCCCGCGGCGGCCCGGACCGTCCGATCCTGCAAGTAAGCCGTACCAGGCCAACGCGCTGCAGATCGCTCCACCGGAGGTTCCGCCGATCGCGACCAGTTCGAAATCCCGGTCCAGCCCTGGGTCGCGCAGGATCCTGCTCAGCACACCAGCGGTGAAGGCGGTCTGGCTGCCGCCTCCTTGACAGGCGATGGCCACCTTCGTGCTGACCTGGTCGAGCATGGCAAACCCCGCAACCGTTGTTTCCACAACCGCTCTGCGCTAGTTCGCGGGCACATCCGGCTGGGGATGGGGAAGCTTCGCCAGCAACTGCCGTCCCCATTGCTGTGCCCGGTCGATCTCACCGTCGACCAGCGGCCCCTTGGTGCCGTGCACGTAGAAGCTCTCGGCCGGCGCCACCGTCGTGCAGCCGATGTGCCGCAACCGGCGCTGCGCGGCGTGCGCTGCCGAACCGGGTACGCGCGGCTTGTTGATCCTGGTGTCGAAGGCCACCGCCGGTACATCCAGTTCCATGTGCACCGCGTCGAGCCATTCCCGCAGTCCGTCGCCCTTGGACAGCACCCCTGCACCCTCGGACTTCGACAACGCGTCGTCCCTGGTCGTCGGTCGGCTCATGCCGAAAGCGTGGGTTGGCCCGCCGACCACCAGCAGATCGACGTCGCGATCGACGGCGGCCGGGGCCGCACCGACCTCGACCACATTCACGGCCATCTCCCCCGACAGTCCGGCGGCCACTGCCTCCGCGATCGCCCGGCTGTCGCCGAACATCGACTCGTACACCACGAGCGCTTGCATGTGCCTCGACTCCCTCGTCACCCCGGTACCGGCTCCGTTCATCGTTGGCGCGCGTCGAAAGCAGCGAACAGAGCCAAAGGTCCCGCTCGGCACGTGTGCCTGAGCACGCCTCCAGTGACCTGCGTCTCGTTCGGTCGGGATGTGTTGAACAATTGCCAATGTATGCAACTGTTGAACCCATGCGTACCGGCTATGGCGAGTGTTCATGAGCGCGCCGCTCTATCAGGTCAAGGCCGAGTTCTTCAGGACGCTCGGCCACCCCGCCCGCATCCGGGTGCTGGAGCTGCTGGGCCAGCGTGAACACGCCGTGTCGGAGCTGCTGCCCGAGGTCGGCATCGAGCCCACCAATCTGTCACAGCAGCTGGCGGTGCTGCGCAGGGCGGGACTGGTAGTCACCCGCAAGGAGGGCTCGTCGGTCTATTACTCCCTGACCAGCCCCGAGATCGCCGAACTGCTGGCCGTCGCCCGGGTGATCCTCACCGAGGTCATCGCCGGACAGGCCGGCTTGCTGGCGGACCTGCGCAGTCCCGTCAGCCCCGCGGCGCCGGTCGAGTAGCGGAGAGGGCCCGGTGTTGAGTCTGTGGCGCAAGATCCGCGCGGTGGGCCGGGTGGCCGAACCCGCGCCGCCCGCTCCAACCGATCACGCCCCCACGGCGACTGTGCTCACTTCGGACACCATCAAGGAACTGCACGGCTCGGTGCAGATCCGGCACGTCGACGCCGGCTCCTGCAACGGCTGCGAGGTGGAGATCGCCTCCGCGTTCGGGCCGGTCTATGACGCCGAGCGGTACGGCGCGCGGCTGGTGGCCTCGCCCCGGCACGCCGACGCCCTACTGGTCACCGGTGCTGTCACGCTCAACATGGCCGAGCCGCTGCGCCGCACCTACCAGGCGGTGCCGGGCCCGAAACTCGTTGTCGCCGTGGGCGACTGCGCCCGCAACTGCGGGGTGTTCAGCAAGGCCTACGGGGTCGCCGGAGCGGTGGGCGACATCGTGCCGGTCGACCTGGAGATCACCGGATGCCCTCCGCGCCCGGACGCGATCGTCGAGGCGCTCCGCCGGCTGACCGGCCGGTGACGCGGTGAACACCGTGCAGGCCGGCCTGCTGACGGCGGTGACCTTCGGACTGCTCAGCGCGCTGGCCGCCCTGCTCATCGCCCGTCCCGCGCGGTCGGCGGTGGTCGGCGTTGGCATCGCGGTCTGCGGCGCCGGCGCGCTGGTCGCCGGGGTCGCCGCGATGGCCGGTCAGGTCGCCTGGTTCGCGGCGCCGGACCTGCTGCCGCTGTCCGGGGTGGTCTTCGCCATCGATCCGCTCGGCGGCGCGTTCCTGGCCGTGACCGGCGGGGTGGCGGTGGCGACCGGTATCTACGGCATCGGCTATTGCCGGGGGGGGCTGGACGGTCGCCTGGTGCAGTGCATGCTGCCGCTGTTCGTGCTGGCGATGATGCTGGTGCCGGCAGCGGCGGGCGTCGGCACNTTCCTGCTGTGTTGGGAGTTGATGGCGCTGACGTCGCTGCTGCTGGTGCTCGCCGAGCATCGCCGGCGGCCGGAAGTTGCCTCGGCCGGCCGCTGGTACGCGGTGATGACNCACCTGGGACTGGTGGCCATCCTGATCGGNTTGCTGATCTTCGCCGCCAACGCCACCGACNCCACCTTCGCGGCACTGCGGNTTGCGGGGCANCACCTTTCGCCCGGCCTGGCGGCACTGATCTTCCTGGTGACGCTGATCGGCTTCGGCTCCAAGGCCGGCATCGTGCCGCTGCACGCCTGGCTGCCGCGGGCGCACCCGGAGGCGCCCAGCAACGTGTCGGCGCTGATGTCGGCGGCGATGGTCAACCTCGGCGTGTACGGCATCGTGCGGGTCGGCTTCGACCTGCTGGGCGGCGGTGCCGCGTGGTGGTGGCTGCTGGTCCTCGCGCTGGGCGCGCTGTCCGCGGTCTACGGCATCCTGCAGGCCGCGATCGGCACCGACCTCAAACGGCTGCTGGGGCATTCCACCACCGAGAACATGGGGATCGTGCTGGTCGGTGTCGGGGCGGCGGGGCTGTTCACCGCGTCCGGGGACCTGACGCTGGCCGGGCTCGCGATGGCCGCCGCGCTGCTGCACATCGTCAACCACGCCGCCTTCAAGACGTTGCTGTTCCAGTCGGCCGGCTCGGTGGTGCACGCCACCGGACGCCGCGACCTGGACTACCTCGGCGGGCTCCACGACGGAATGCCTCGCACCACAGCGGCTTTCGGCATCGGCGCGCTGTCCGCGTCGGCGTTGCCGCCGGGCGCGGCGTTCGTCAGCGAATGGCTGCTGCTGCAGGCGCTGATCCACGGACTGCCGGCCGGGGTGTCGGCGACCATCGTGATGCCGCTCGCGGTCGCCGCCGTCGCGCTGACCGCCGGACTGGCCGTGGCGACGTTCGTCAAGGCGTTCGGGGTCGGCTTCCTGGCCAGGCCGCGCAGCCGGGAAGCCGAGTGTGCGCACGAGAGCCCGCCCAGCATGCTGGCCGGGATGGGGCTGGCGGCCGCCGCCTGTGTCGGGCTGGCGCTGCTGCCGACCCTGGTGCTGCCCACCATCGGCGCGGTCGCCGGCGGCGTCGTCGGATCGGGAGATCCGGTGACGGTGACGGCGACGACCATCGCGCTGACCGACTTCGCCGGGTCCCTGTCCCCGCTGTTGCTCACCGTCGCGCTGGTGATCGGGCTGGTCGCCACGCTGGCCGCGGCACGCGCGCTGGCCACCAGGCGGGCCGCCCGCGAGGCCCGGCTGTGGGACTGCGGCGCCGGCCCGCTGTCGGCGCGGATGGAATACACCGCAACGTCTTTCGCCGAGCCACTGCAGCGGGTGTTCGACGACGTGGTGCAGGCCGAGCAGGACGTCGACGTCACCCACCACCGGGAATCGGCCTACCTGGTCGAGGCCATCGAGTACCACCGCCGGGTTCCCGACCGGATCGAACGGCGGCTGTACGAGCCGGTGCTCGCCGTGATGGCGGTGTGGGGCCGGGTGGGCCGACGGCTCGCCCCCGGCAGCGTGCACC
>JGIcombinedJ26865_1000237_pt1 | contig 11201 bp, 8 predicted proteins | sample NGESurdeep072012_7_FD_26865 | JGI IMG/M metagenome (IMG submission 26865) | reverse complement strand
CGCCGTGGTGTTGACCAGGGACTCGGCCGGCACGGTCGAGGTCACCGAGCACGGCGGCGGGCTGGTTGCTTCGGGGACCACGGTGGGCGCGGTCGCCGGGTTCGTGGTCGGGTTGTTCGCCCCGCCGCTGCTGCTGACGACCGTGGTCGGCGCGGGTATCGGCGCCGGGGTCGGGGCCATCCGGAAGCGGCACGAGGAGAAGGCGATCGGCGTCGACGCCGAGGAGTGGCTGCCGGTGGGATCGTCGGCCATCGTGGCCGTGGTCGACGACCTGTACCTCGACCGCATCGACAAGGCGGTCGGCAAGGCCACCAAGAAGGTGGCCAAGGCCATCGACAAGGGCGACTACGACGCCGTCGTCAAGGCCGTCAACGAGGGCGACGAGAAGATCATCGAAGCCGCGGCCAGCTGATCTGCATCCCCTCGGCCACTCGAGGTCGGACCATCCGATGACGCATCGGGTCGGCGATTCGACCGACGTTTCGTGCTTGCCGCTCCGTCGATCGTGGAGGTCACCATCATCCGAAGGACGGACACCACGCCGTCCGCGCCACTGGACGCCGTGCGCTCCGATCGTGAGAGGCGACACCTCGGTGTCCGGGGAACCGGTCGGGTGGGCGACCAGGCGGTGGCGGCGGGCCTGCTGGCTGTCTCAGGGCGCGGAATGACGATGCGGCGGAACGCCTGTCGGCGGGTGAGTGGATCCGGCCCGTGCGCTGCCGCGCAGCGGTGGTCACCGCGGCCATGAGTGCCTCGCAGATCTTTTTCGGCATCGCGCTCACGGTCGGATTGGCGGTTGCCTGCCAGATCATCGCCGGGACATTCCGGATCCCGGCGATCATCTTGCTGCTGCCGGTGGGATTCGCTGCGGGAGCCCTGATCCCCGCGGTGAACCCGGATCAGTTGTTCGGCGCGGCGTTCCCGCCGTTGGTCAGCTTGGCGGTCGCGGTCGTTCTGTTCGACGGTGGGCTGGACCTGGTCCGGGAGGATCTGCGTGGTGAGGACCGCGGCATCGTGCGCCGGCTGCATGGCCTGGGGATACCGATCACCTGGGCCGGCGCCGGCGTGCTGGCGTGGCTGCTGCTCGGCCTGTCCACCCAGGCGGCCATCATGCTCGGCGCGATCCTGATCGTGTCGGGGCCGACGGTGGTCACCCCGATCCTGGCCGCCGCCCGGCCGGGCAGGAGGCTGACCTCGATCCTGGCGTTCGAGGGCACCACGGTCGACCCGATCGGCGCGCTGGTCGCCGTGGTGGTTTATCAGATCCTGGTGTCCAACGACGCGCACTTCCTGCTGGATGGAGTGCTCGGTTTCACCGGACGGATCGGCATCGGTGTCGTCGGCGGAGCGGTCGGTAGCGCGGTGCTGTGGCTGTTGCTGAAGAAGCTGAAACTGACCGGTGCGCTGGCCGCGGAGGCCATCTTCGCCACCGTGATCACCGCCGCCGGCCTGTGTGACGCGGTGAAGGAGGACACCGGCCTCGTCGCCGCCATCATGATGGGAGTCGTGGTCGCCAACGTCCCGGGGTTGAACCTGTCCAAGGACCGCCCGCAGCTCAAGACGATCGTCCAGTTCACCATCGGGGTGTTGTTCATTTCGATCTCGGCGACCGTCACACCGGCGTCCCTGCAGGGCGTGGTGTGGCCCTGCGTGGCCCTGGTGGCCGCCCTGGTGCTGCTGGTGCGGCCCCTGGTGGCCGCGGCCGTGACCATCGGCACCACCTTGCGCAGGAACGAGCGGATCTTTGTCGGGTCGATGGACCCACGGGGCATCGTCGCCGCGTCCACGGCCGCAAGCTTTTCCGCCCCGCTCGTCGCGCTCGGCGTCGCCGGAGCGGACCGGCTGCTGCCCGCCACGTTCCTGGTGATCGTTGGAACCGTCACCGTCTACGGCCTCACCGCGGTTCCACTGGCCAAAGCCCTCGGACTCCACCAACCCGGACCGGAAGCGGAACCCGTCTCAACGGCACAGTCACCCTGAGCCCGGGCCGCGAAATGCCGTGCGTCACCGGCTGCCCCGCGAAACGGACACCGAAACAGGCGTGAGCTCTGGGCTTCGCTTCACTCACCCGATGTGACCCGTTGAGCGGCAGGCGGTTCCCCGTCGACGATCGCTTTCTGAGGGTCAGGTCGGATCGGTGTCGCCGGCGACCGGGTCGCTCATCGGCACGCCGGAACCGCGGTTGCCGCGCCCGAAAGCGTCGGAGAGCCGCACCGGCCGGGCCGGCCCGGGCAGGGCAAGCGGCGCGTGGGCCTCGACGGCGGTGGGGTTCCCCGCGCGCATCCACCGGGCGAGCGGGTGGTGCCCGTCGGCCAACGCGGGCCCCAGCACCGCGGCCAGGACCAGCAGGAAGGCCATGCCGGTGAACCAGGTGACGAAGGACTGGGTGATGCCGAAGGCCCCGAACTGCGCGTACTGGCTGGCGACATCGGCCGGCATCCACACCGCGGCGGCCACCGTGTACAGCCAGCCGCCGATGCCCATCACGACCGCGGTGGGCAGCAACGCCCGCCACCGCACCTCGCCGCGGACCATCAGCCGGGCCGTCCACCACCACAGCCCGGTGCAGGCCAGCAGACCGAACGCCCAGTAGAACACCGACCCGACGGGGCCGTTGAGCACCACCCCGGCCGCGACCACCATCAGCAGCAGCACCAGCACCGCACCCAGCCAGGTGGCGCCGCGGGCCTGGTTACGGGCCCCACCACCCGGTGGCCGTCGCCACGCCCGCAGGAACACGCGTTGCAGCGCGGTGGTGAACGACACCGCGAACGCCAGGGTCGTCAGCGTGCCGACGATCCCGGCCGCGGTTTTCGTCTGCTCGGGGGAGGTGAACGCCTGGGTGACGGTGGCGTAGGCGGCGCCGCTGACCCCGAACCGGGTACTGAACACCGTCAGGATGTTGTCTCGCACGCTGTCCGGGGACAGCGCGGACACGATCACCAGCAGCGGCAGGAAGGACACGAACGCCTTGGCCGCCAACGCGATCGAGCGGTCCACGAACTCGATCTCGAGCAGCCGGGACCACATCCTGCCCAGCGTCGTGGCTTCCAGTCGTTGGGCGTACCGGGCGGCCGTTGTTCGTGCTCGGTCGGCAATGTTCGGGGTGTTGGTGCTGGATTGCTCGGTCACCACTTGATCTCAACTCATGCGCGTGGGCCTCGCCGGGGCGCGGCCGGGGAACCGTGCTGCGGCTGTGTCGGCGTGGGTCCCGCACCATCGCCCCAGCAGGATCTTTGGACCCCGCCGGGCCGATCCAGGATCATCCCAGCAGCACGCCGCCGGGGCGGTGGCGTTCCGGAGCGGGCGCCGAGATGATGGCGCGTCGTTGTGGCCTCGTGCGAGCGATGTGTCCCAGGGTTCGGTGTGGACGGGTGTGGACGGGTCCAAGGACCCTGGCTGCCCCGTCGTGCGGCCCTTGAGGATGACCCGGTCGAACCCTGCATTGATTCCGGTGCACGGCCAGCGCGGGCGATACCGGGCAGCTGCTCCATTCGCGCTTCACTGTGAGGATTGATGACGTGGAATCGACTTCGGATGATGAGTCCCGCGCCGTGGAGGAACTCATCGACCGGCTGGTCGGCCAATTCCCCGGGGTGCAGCCGGAATCGGTGCGGGACATCGTGAACGCTTCCTGGCAGGAGTTCACCGGCCGACCCATCCGCGCGTTTGTTCCGGTCCTGGCCGAGCGAAGCGCCCGTCAACATCTGCGCAGCAAGGCTCCCGCGGACTGAACAGGAATCCGCGGCGGTGGGTGGATGCCGGGTTCCACATCTTGGCGATCGAACCGGCGGCCGTGGGACCGACGCGCGGTGCCGAGGCGGATCGCCGCGAGAGACACCTCTCTTCACTTGGGTCACCTGCGGCACATGGTGTCCATTTCGGAAACGGTGGGCAAGGTTCTCGACCAGTTCGATATCGAGCATGATCTCTTCCGCCGCTGGGAGCGATGACCTCCGACGATCTTGACGCCGCCGTACACGCACTGTTGGATTCGGTGTCCGTGATGACCGTAGCGACCAGCGCGGACGGGCATCCGTGGGCGGCGGTCGTCTACTTTGCGGCCCGCCGGATACGAGTTCTTCTTCTTCGCCAATCTCTCGCCAACCTCGAGGCATTCCCAAATGCTGTTGACGAATCCATCCTGGGCCGCGACCGTACATGCTCGAGCCGATTCCTAGCGGGGAAATCAAGGGCCTGCAGATGGAGGGGACTTCCACTCCTGTAAACGGGCGTCGACGCCACGGCGCACGCGTTCTTGGTCTACTTTGCAAGATTTCCCTTCGCCCGCAACCTGATGTCCAACCCCGATGTCCAACCCCGTTCAAGTAGGCAAGAATTGCGCTCAACGTGAAGGCGCACGTTCTTCGCCCGGAGCGCATTTACTACATCGACAATCAGTCGGGTTTCGGCAACCGACTGTCGCGTCGGCCAGGAGAGCGGCAAGCTGATGTCTCCGCTGAGTAGAGGCAGAGTTCATCGTTCGTCGATCACGCCCAGGGCCTTCGCGCGCGCGACCGCCTCGCGACGCGAGGACGCACCAAGCTTGCGGTACGCCGAGCGCACATGGGTGTGCAACGTATTGAACGACACGAAAAGGGCGGCGGCGATCTGCGCTTGCGATTGGTCGCTGTCCAAGCGCCGCACCACATCGCGCTCTCGCTCGGTCAACGGTTCGCCAGGCATCGGCACGGGCGAGTCGTCGCGTTCCCCGGCGCCGAGTCGGTCGAGCCGGTCCCCAAGAGCGCCTGGGTCGCGACAAGAGTCGACGATGGCACGCGCCTCGACGAGTATCGCCACTGCTTGCGGTTGGTTGCCGACCTCGCGGATCACCTCGGCCAGGCGGATCAGCGCGTGTGCAAGAACAAGCGGCTCGCCCCACGTGCGGACAAACTCCACGCCGAGCTCCAACCGGGCGATGCCGGAGTCATACTCACCGCGTGCGGCGGCCGCGACCCCAACAGCCACATGCACGGCACCGAGGGGGTTCGTCAAGCCGTGCTCAACCGCAAAGTCATCGGCTTCGCGCGCGAATCGCTGCTGTTCCGCTGCATTTCCGAGCTCACCACCGATGAGAGACCGGTAGGCCATGGCCGTGGCAACGGTGACGGCCTGGCCTGAGGGCAAGCCACTGAACTGAGCACGACCGAAGAAGGTGTCCGCCTCCTCGAACTGGCCAGCAAGGTAGCTGGCGACGCCGAGGGCATACTGACCGACCGGCCACCACGCGGACTGCGGATTCTCCAGCTCCTCAACCCGCCGACCATTCTCCAGCTGGGCTCCCACATCCCCGTTGGGGAACACGGCTCTGAGCAGCCTCACCCCCGACTCCAGGCAGCTGAAGCCGGCGACCGGCCCAGAGTCTAGGGCGAAGGATGCCGCGATCGCGTCAAGGGTGCGGCTCGCTTCCGCGTGACGGCCGCAGAACGCGAGGGCCCATGCCCGAATCAGCGACAGCGCAGGATCGCCCTCGACCGTGCCAGCCGGGAATTCGGCAAGCATGGCAAGGACGCTGGAATACTTATAGGCGTTGAAGAAGCTCAGCCACGACTCAGCAAGGATCTCGGTGGCCGCCGTGACGTCGGCAGCGCCCAATGCGTGTGCCATCGCCTCGTGCATGGCGCCGTGCTGGCGGTGCCACTTCATTGCCCTGCGGTGAAGCTCCCGGGCAATGTCCGGTCCACGATTGAGGAGCTGCACATCGAGCAGCTGGCCGAACATGTTGTGGTACCGGTACGACGTACCGTCACCGTCCAACGGGAACAGAAAAAGGTTGGTTCGCGCGAGCCCGGCCAGGGTGGACTGCGAACCCGTTCGGTCCAGCACCGCGTCGCACAGCGGTCCGCTGAGAGTCTTGAGCACCGACGAACGGACCATGAAGTCCCGCAACTCCTCACCGAGGGAACTCATCACCTCCTCGACGAAGAAGTCGACCACGTGCCGGTTCGAGGCCCCGAACTTGGCCACGAGCGCATGGCGATCAGAAGTGGCCGCCAAGGACAGCGACGCGAGGTACAGCCCCGCCGGCCAGCCTTCAGTCCTCTCGACGAGCCTCAGCACATCCCCCGTGGCCAGACCCAGCGCGTCTCGCTCGTTCAACAAGGACATACCTTCGGCGTGGGTGAACCTCAGATCGTTGACGCGCAACTCGAGGAGCTGGCCTTGCGCGCGTAGCCGCGCGACCGGCAACCTCGGCTCGGCCCGGGTCGAGAGCACCAGCTGAAAGGTCTCCGGCTGGTGATCGAGCAGCCAGCCGAGGATCTCTCGGGAAACCCCGGGTTCGAGCCGATGGACGTCATCGATGACCAGAGTCACAGCCCGTTGTTCGGCCAGAGCGTTCACCAGCCGGGGTAGCAGTCGATTGACGATCCAAGGTTGCGCCGCGACCTCGTCGGCTACTGCCTCGCCGAGATAAGGGCATGCCACGCGCAGCGCTCGGGCCAGATGCGCCCAGAGCACGACCGGGTCGTTGTCGGTCTCATCCAGACTCACCCAAGCGACGGGATGCCGTTCCCGAACCGATGCGGCCCAATCCGCCAGCAAGGTGGTCTTCCCGTAGCCGGCCGGGCAGGCGACTAGCACCAGCTTCGCCATCGACGCCTCATCGAGCCGGCTCAACAACCGGTCCCGCCGGATCACATGACCATGTAGCGGCGGCGGCCCAACCCTGGTGTGCACAAGCACAGGCCCGCCGTCAGCGCGGTCAGCCGGGAGTGCAGCCCCCGTGTTGGCTGGGGCCTCCTCCATCCGCACATCAAACCGCACATCGCATCGGTCCGCAGCCAGTCGAGCGCGCCGAGCTGAATCACTGAAAGACTGTCCCAAAGCCTGCACACCGGCCGAGCGCACACTCTGCTGCGGATCGACAGCCGCAGCCCACCCGCCTGCCTTCCCGTTCGACCGTAGCCGGTCAGACCTCCGCTGCTCCCGTCGTGCCCGCGCCCAGGCACGGGTACCGCCGCCAAGTTCTGCACCAAGGACTTGAATGAGTAGAGAAAGTCCTGACGAGCCTGGCCCACCGCTGCGCCCCCGGTGTCGCCTCGGCCGGAGGGTATTCGGGTGTGGGGCCGAGCGCCTGAGCCAATTTATGTTTCGAGCTCGCCGACGTCACCGGCGCCGGTCCCGGCGCACCTGGGCGAGGCGGTTCATGTCGCGCGTTGGAGTTGAAGATGCAGAGTTCTCTGCTCNGTGATCCTGGCTTGCGTCGGCGCGCTGATTGCGGGTCCATCCGCGGTTGCCGATCTCGGCGTTCAGCGCTGCGTTTGATCGAGTTCGGTTCAGGCGAAACGCATCACGGCGCCGCGGCGCCGCGCGGATCATGCTTGAGCATCACAAAGCCCGCCACGTCGAGGACGACGGCGCCATCGGCCAGCGCATCGAGTTCCTCGACAGTGGTGACGACGCGGGCAGGCGGGCGCCAGCTGGCGGCCGACAGCAGGACGGCCACCCCGCTCCTCTGCTCGTTCGTGAGGTTCGTGAGGCCGATGGTCTCGTCCATGCGTAACGCCGCCTCGATCGCGGCTGTGTGTTCCACGATCATCAGTCCTTTCGCCATCCATTCAGCGTGAAGCGAAACGCCTCCTCTGGTCGTTGAGGTTTCCTGCGCCGGTTCACGCAGACCAGAAAGGTCCAACGTCAGTTTCGATCCGCTGCCGGGGGTCCGGGCGGCTCGTGGTGTTTGGCTGTCCGTTTCTTCATGCCGGTGTCGACCGCTCCGAAGATCACTTTGGCGACCAGGCCGATGACCACGAGGTTGACAAGCATCTGCACGGTGACAAGGGTGCGGGCGAGGTCGCTCTTGGCGGTGATGTCCCCGAACCCGACGGTGGAGAACACGGTGACGGTGAAGTACATGGCGTCGATCTTGTCCATGGGTTGGGTGAAACTGTCGGGCTCGGTCAGCCCGGTCAGGTAGTACACGGCCGCGAAAACAACCAGCAGCAAAGGGATCCCGCTGATCAGGGTCTGAAACCCGCGCAGCCGCGGGAACGGTGAATTCTGGATCGCCCGGACCTGCCAGGCGACCACCACGGCGACGAGGACGAGGCCCCCGACGAGCAGCAGCACCCCGAAGGATTCCGGCTTGTTCAGCGGCAACAGGTAGTAGGCCACGAACAGCAGCACCCCGACGACGACCGACCGGGCCAGCAGGGCCGCCTCGAGTCGGCGCCGGCGGGCCGGGGTCAGATCCTCGTAACGCCTGCTCGGTCGCGGCATCGCATTTCTCGCTTCCCAGGTGGACGGTGACCGGTCAGCGGGCCGTTGCAGAGGAACTCCCGCGCCCGACCGTCNGCACAGGCACGGTCACGATCGCGTGGGACCGGTCAGGGTGTCGCCGGTTGTCGGTGGTGGCCGCCGGCGGCGGGCAGCGCGGCGTCGTGAGCCTGTTGCTGTCGCGCCCACAGCACGGTGATCCCGGACGCCAGGAGCACCAGCGCGGCGCCGACCAGGGTGTCCACCACTCGTTGCTCGGCGGACGTGGCGACGTCGGAACTCACCGAGGTGAAGAGCACGAAGGCCGGGGTGATGACCGCGGTGAACAACCAGAAATTCGGTCCGATCCTGATGGTCAGGGCGATCACCAGCAGCACCAGGCCGATGCCGATCAGCACGGTCTGACCGGTCCAGGGCGCGGCCAGCACGGCGGCCGCGACGACGCCGATCACGGTACCGACGATCCGTTCGACGGTGCGTTTGACCGGGCTCCGGGCACCGGCCTGGGTGATCACCAGCAGGGTCACGATCAGCCAGGCACCGTTCGACCCGGGCCACCAGATCAACACAGCGAGGGTGCTCAGCGTGCACAGCACGGTGAGGGTGGCGGCGTAGATGATGGTGTCGCCGCGGGTGTTCGGTTCTCGGGGAATGTGTTTCATCTTGCGCAGCAGCGGCGGGAACACCAGCACCGCCCAGAGGGCGCCGCCGCCCCAGATCAGCATTGTCCACAGCAGGTAGCTGGTGGAGCCGCGGTCCACCGGGACCTCGCCCCAGGCCGGTGGGGCGATCATCTCCAGGGACAGGTACAGCGGTATCAGCATCATGCTCTGCTGCAGCCCGAACAACGCGCTCACACCCAGGCCGCCGCACATCAGCGCCATCAACGCGGCACCGGTCAACGGGACCGCCCCGACGACGACCGAGATCGGTGCCAATGCTGCCATCAACCCGACGGTGAGATACCCGATGGCGCGGCCGCCGTGGATGTAGTTCATCAGGCCGGTCAACCCTGCGAACACCGCCCACGAGGACACCGCCACCTCATGGTTGATCAGCGTGAACGCCACGAACGGGACGCACAGCAGCACGACCGCCACCACCGCGATCATGACGCGCCGCAACGGGTTCGGAGTCACCGGCGCGGGCGCCGCCGCGCCGGCGGTCGCGCCGGTGGCATGTCGGCCGGGGTGAGCCGCGGCCGCGACGTCGGTCGACGTGCCTGATTTCGGGTCGGCCGCGGCCGTGGGTTCGCCCGTCATGAACGCTGTCCGTTTCTGAAAAACTCTCATCCGATGGTTGCTGCGGCGCCGCGCCTGGTGGTTCTCCGGAACCGTGCGGGTTAGACCAGGTCATCGTCAAGGCCGCATCCACATCGCGGCCAGGGTCATTGGACCCGAGTCCACCGAACCCGACATCTCTCAAACCGGGCAGCCCTGAGGTAGTGCCGAAAGCCCTGGAAGGGGTCAGTCCCATTCGCTACCTTCTGCCCCAAAGACGACGGCGGACCCGTCGTGTGCCCGGTTGTTGTGGGGGTCCCCGCGAGGATGCTGGGCGGGTACAGCAGCCGGCCCGCTTCCCCGGCCCCGGCGGCGAACCCCCATGCCGCAGGCCACTTCGCAGATGGGAAGACAGCGATGAGCTACATCCATCACGACCGCGACAACGAACAGATTCTGGTCACGATCACGGTGGTACGGGGTAGGACAAGTCGCGGTTTCTACTTCGGTCGTTGGGTCAAAGCAGATGTCAGGAATTCCGCGGTGCCATGAGAGTCGGCCCTTAGCTGACCCCTGCGGCCTGGTCGGTGCCGGGCGCAGGGGTGTTGCTGGTCCTCCGACCGATGCGCTACTTCTGGATGCTGATGGTGTCGCCGAGCATGAAGAACGACGAGGCCGTGTACTCGTCCGCTTCCTCCCACTTGACGTGCTCCCCGCGGTTTTCCTTGACGTAGACGGTGCCGTCGCAGATGACGCGCGACGTCCGGGGGAAGGTGAGTGCCGGTAGCTGATCTTGTTGGGGTCGTTGTCGAGGTTCGGCTCGGTGTGGAGAGTGAACTCGCCGCTCGGGTGGCCGAACGTGAGGTCTCCGCCCTTCCCGGACTTGAGCGGCCCCTGCGCGAGCGCCTGGTTCGGGATCGTCCCCGGAACGGCGACCGCTGCACCCAGACAGGTCGAACCGCTCCCTGGTGCCGCAGTGTGCATCCCGATGTGGCCGTCCGATGCGTACCACCGGGCGACAAGGTCGACGTCGGCGGCCTTCACCGTGGAACCGGTCATCGAGGTGTAGTCGGCCGGCGCCGTGATGGAGACGGCGAACGGCATCGTGGAGTTCAGGCTCTGCTCGGCTGTCATGCTCGTCCAGCCCATCAGATGGGATGCCTTGAGGCGCAATTCGGCCAGGCGTTTCTCCATACCGGGCGGCCCCGTCAGCGAGCCGTCCGGATTGGGCAGCTCAAGTCCGGTCACGCCGATGCCGAACTGAGCGGCATTGAAGAAGACGCAAGGGTTGGTCATATCCGTGATCGTGACGTCGACCGTGGTCCCGTCGTCCATCGCGATCGTGTCCACGAGGTGTGATCGGTAGGAGCATCTGCTCGTTGTTCCGATCGTGTTGGATGTAGCTCATCGCGGTCTTCCCGTCTGTGAAGTGGACTGCGGCACCGGCGCCGTGGGGGCCGGTCGTTGACGGTCCCTCAATCAGGCAGACCCCGAGTCCTTCTCAACCTGTCCCCTGCGGGTGGTGAGGCTACGGGGCTGCTGCGCCTATGACTTGACGCTAGCCCGCGGACAGTCGGGTTGTCCGGGTCCGCCGGCGGGTTCACCTAGGTGAGATCGAGCGTGAAAGCGGGCTAATCACCTAGATGAGATCCGTTGCGCAGCTCACGCGCAGCGACGGGGTGGTGGAAGTGTGGGGGGATGAGCCCAGGTCAGGGAACGTGCGGAAGCTACCGAGTGGAGATCCGCGGCGAGCTCGGCGACCAATTC
>JGIcombinedJ26865_1000235_pt1 | contig 11257 bp, 10 predicted proteins | sample NGESurdeep072012_7_FD_26865 | JGI IMG/M metagenome (IMG submission 26865) | reverse complement strand
CGCCGCGCCGGGCTCCGGCGGTTACTCCTCGGGGGACCGCTACCCGCCGGGGAACGGCTTGACCGACCCCGGTAGCACCGGGTCGTCCGCATCGACGCTCGGGGCCGCCACCAGCCCGCAGGAAGTCGGTGTCGTAGACATCGACACCGTGCTGGCGTACGCCGGAGCCGAGGCGGCCGGGACCGGGATGGTGCTGACCACCGGCGGCGAGATCTTGACGAACAATCACGTCATCGAGGGATCCACGAGCATTTCGGTCACCGTGGTGACGACCGGGCAGACCTACCCGGCCACAGTGGTCGGCACCGATGCCACCGACGACATCGCGGTGCTGCAGCTGTCGGGCGCTTCCGACCTCGCGGTGGCGAACTTCGCCACCGCGGCGGTGGCGGTCGGCGACGCCGTCACCGGGGTCGGCAACGCACAAGGGGCCGGGGGAACACCGGCCGCGTCCCAGGGGACCGTGACGGCGATCAACCAGACCATCACCACCAAGGCGGACGGCGTCGCAGCGTCCGAGACCCTGACCGGCCTGATCGAAACCAATGCGGATATCCAGTCCGGTGATTCGGGTGGCCCGCTGTTCAATGCCGGCGATCAGGTGGTGGGCATCGACACGGCGGCCCAGCAGGGCGGCTACCGGACTGCCGGGTATGCCATCCCGATCTCGACCGCGCTGAGCATCGCGCAGCAGATCGAGTCCGGGAACGCCTCGGCGAACATCGTCATCGGCTACCCGGCATTCCTCGGCGTGCAGGTCAGCAGCACCGCGAACTCCGGCCGGTCGAGGTACGCCCAGCCGTCACCCGTCGGCGGCGCGTTGATCAGCGGAGTGGTTTCCGGTGGGCCGGCCGCCGCAGCCGGTCTGACCGCCGGCGACACCATCACCGCCGTCGACGGCACCACCATCGACAGCCCGTCGGTGTTGACCGAGACTCTCGCCGGGGATGCTCCCGGACAGACGGTGACGATCACCTGGACCGATTCGTCCGGCGCCTCCCGGACCGCGTCCGTCACCCTGATCAACGGCCCCGCCGCGTAGTCATTGCCCAGCAGCGGCGGCGTCGTTGCGCTGCCAGTACCGGTTCAATTGCCGAGCGTAGGAATACCCGTAGCGGTGCAGCCCCTCGAGCAGGTGGATCTCGTCCCGCGCGAGCCCGGGATGCCACATATCGATGATCAGCACGATCCGGTCCTGCTTGGTGCGGTTCCATGCCTCGTGCTCGAAGAAATCGTCGAGCACGAGGCACTGCCCCTCTTCCCATTTCCTGGTCTCGTCGCCGACGCGAATTCCGCAATCTCCGCGCGAAACCTGAATACCGAGGTGACAGCGCAGTCGCATGTTCGTCGGGCCGCGGTGGGCGGCGATCACGGTACCGGCGCGCAACCGCGAGAGGTAGATCAGCCCGGCCGCGGTCCGCATGGTCGGGTGCCTTTCCACCACCCGGGCCAGGGTGGGACAGGCATCGAAGTTCTCGTCATGCCGGCGCCCGCGCTCGTGGAAGAAAATGACGTCCCAGTCGCCGGTGCGCCCGATGCGTTCGCTCTCGCGATGGAATCTCCCGGGTTCCAGAGCCATGATCTCGTCGCGGATCGCCGGGTACTGCTGCTGCAAATCGATTGCCAGCGGGAAGTTCTCGGCGTCGTGCCACGGTGCGCTGCGCAAATCTGGGTAGACGGCACGCACGGAGTCCTTGCTCGGGGTGGCGAAGGAATCGATGTACCGGTGAAATCGTTCGACCCCCGGTGTCACGGTTCCGACAACTGCCGTGGGGGCCGCCGACTCAACTGAGTTGGCCGGCTGCCGGCGGAGCCCGGTCAGACTGCGGACGGCTTCGTGGTACGTCTCGCCCGGTTCAGTCGGGGTCGGCGACGCGGCTGCCATGATTTCGGTGGCGATGGTGCTCAACTGTTCATAGGTCAGTCGCTTGTCCCAGGTCGTGCCGAGTGATGCCAATCGGCTCTGCGCCTCCGCCGCCCATCTCCTGCTGCCGGCCGGGTCATAGGGCCGCACGAGATACGCGAGCCAGATCGCCGGCTCCGGTGCCGCCGGAATGAGCCGGTCAGCATTCTCGAAGAAGATCTGCGCCGACTCCGGTCGGTCCAGATAACTGATTCCCAGGCGGTACATTTCGCCGGCCGCCAGTTCGGCCGGCTCGGTGATATCGGGGGCGGAATGGTCGAACAGTTCGGGGACGTTCGGCGTGGACGCGGAAATCAGCCGTCCGAGTCGCTGCACTTCGGCCAGCCAGCGCCCGGGTGATCCGTCGGCCGCTTGGCTCTGTTCCGCTGCGTTGGCCATGTGCAGCAACAGCAGCTCGTCCCGGTCCGGCGCCGTGCGGACGTCTTTCCTGGGGATGGTGCAGAAGGCGTACGCGAGCAGTTCGGCCCGGTCGCCCGCGATCCGGCGCAGGTTCGCTCTGTCGGTGTCGGCCAGCAGGTGACGGTGGTAGACGTCGGTCCCGTAGACGCTGTGCAGCAGTGCCGCGCGCTGCAGTGTCTCGGGCTGCCCCCAGCGCCGAACGATCTCGCGGGTACCGATCAAGTGCTCCAGCAAAGAGCGTCCGTGGCCGTGCAGAAATCGATCGGCTCCGGCAGCTCGGAGGAAGTCGACGAGCGGGTCAGCCAACGGATGCGTCCCTTCCCGTTCGGTGGCCGGGTGGGTGCGGGTATTCACCACCAGCCGAGACGTTTCGTCCAGATCAACAGCAGGACCGACATCACCAGCATGACGGCCAGCAGGACGGCCAGCTCCGGCACCTGGGTGCTCNCGTNGACGATGACGTTCATGCCCAGGACGGAGGACAACGCGGTGACGGGAAGGGTCACCGCGGCGATCACCGCCAGCCTCTCGGCGGCGATGGTCATCTTGGTGTTGGTGCGGGTCTGGTAGAAGTCGATGGTGCCCTGCAGATAGTCCTTCTGCCCGTCGGCCATCACCTCGAGCCGCTGGAACTGGTCGACCAGGTCGTCGATCCGCTGCTGCCCGCGTTGGCCCAGTGCCGCGATGGCGCCCATCCGGCCGTACACCTGGTGGGACAGCGAGCACATCGTCTGCACGGTGAGCAGCCCGTGCCGGACCCGGAACATGTCCTCCTGGAACTGCTCCGGGTCACCGAGATGTCCTGCGGTCACTTGTTGTTCCAGCCGCCAGCCGTCCTTGGTCAGCGTCGCGGTGAACGTCCGCAGCCGGCCGGTCAGCGCCGACACCACCGCGTACGACAGGTCCCGCGGGGTGGCCGGGTGCATCCGGCCGTTGTCCAGCCGGTGCAGGACGGCGTCGACCTCGACCCGGGTCGCCGTCGGATCGACGGCGGGGTTCACCGGTCCGTGCACGGTGACCAGGTAGNTGGTGCCGATGAACTGATCCAGCTCGATGTAGTGCACGTGCCCGGCTTTGCCTGCCTGCGGCGCGTGCAGGACGACGAAGACGTGGTCGGCGTACACGTGCACCTTGGGAACCTGGTTGCGCTGGGAGCAATCTCGGATCGCCATGGGGTTGAAATGGAAGGTGTCGGTCAGCACGTGTTCGGCCGCGTCGTCCCATTCGCCGATGTCCAACCAAACGAACCCGGCGCCGGAACCGAGCAGGCGGGCGAGATCCTCGAGCGGGCTCAGCGCCGCGCCGGTCGTNGTGATCAGCCTGACCTCCANGTCAGTCCCTCCAACCGGGGCCGGGATCGGGATTACCATGGCAACACCATTGCCACGGTCGGTTCCCGGGAAGGGAGGACCCATGGCGCTCTCAGAATATGAGCAGCGCAAGCTGGAGGAGATCGAGCGCTCACTGCACAGCGACGACCCCGGCCTCGCCACGATCCTGAACACCGGGGTTGTCCGTCGTCACCGCCGGGTGGTTGCCATCGCGACCTTCGCTGCCGGCCTGGCCGCGCTGGTCGGGGGTGCCGTCCTCGCGTTGAGCTTGTCCTGGCTGGGCATCGCGGTCAGCGTGCTGGGCTTCGCGGGAATGGCCGTCGGCGCCGGATTGTTCTTCACTGGGCGGGTGCGCGGCGGATCGCAATCCGCGTCCGGTCGTGGGGGAGACTCCCACTCCGGATCATCCTGGCGGGCCCGCATGGAACAACGGTTCCGGGCACGATTCGATGAGCCCGGCGAATGAAGGAGCCTCACCACATGACTGCAGCGACGACCCGAACACCACAGAAGGCGATCCTCGCGGGTGGGTGCTTCTGGGGTATGCAGGACCTCATCCGCAAGCGCCCCGGCGTCCTGTCGACCAGGGTCGGCTACACCGGCGGGGACGTGCCGAACGCCACCTACCGTCGCCACGGCTCGCACGCCGAGGCGATCGAGATCATCTTCGACCCGAGCGTCACGTCCTACCGGGACCTGCTGGAGTTCTTCTTCCAGGTACACGACCCGACCACCAGGAACCGCCAGGGCAATGACGTCGGGACCAGCTACCGGTCGGCGATCTTCTACACCGACGACGAGCAGAAGCAGGTCGCCCTCGACACCATCGCCGACGTCGACGCGTCCGGGCTCTGGCCCGGGAAGGTGGTCACCGACGTCGCCGCTGCCGGGCCGTTCTGGGAGGCGGAGCCCGAGCACCAGGACTACCTCGAGCATTACCCCAACGGCTACACCTGCCACTTCGTCCGGCCGAACTGGAAGCTGCCGCACCGCGCGGACAAGGTCAGCCGCTGACGGTCTCCTCGCCCGCCCCGGTGTCCTCCGGGGCGGGTTCGGCTTCTTCGGGGTCGGTTTCTTCGGGGTCGGTTTCTTCGGGTTCGGTCTGCGCGGGGTCGGTCTGCGGTGAATCGTCACCAGTTGTGTCGGGCTGCTCCGGTCCGCCGGCGATGCAGTTCTCGTAGGCCTCCAGCGCGGCCCTGGCGCGCCGGCTGGCGTCGTCGACCTCGTCTGCGACCTCCTGCTGCCGAACCGCAGTGGCCTCAAGATCCGCCGAGATGGCGCCGCGGAGATCGGTCGCCTCCTGCAAGAGCGCTGCGGTGGAGTCCTTCTGGGCGTTGAGCGCGTCGATGCTGGGCTGCAGATGCGTGGGATCGCCGACACCGCTGGTCAGCTGATCCTCTTCGGCCTGCAGCAGCTGCCTTCGCGCATCCAGCGATTGTGCCTCGGCGAAGAGCTGCGACACCTGCTCCGCTCCGGGTCCGGGTTGGTCCGGGAACCCGCCCTGGAGCAGCAGGTCGATCTCGGCCAGCCGCGCGATGATGGCGACCAGGACCGGGTCGATCTCGGTGAAGCGATCGAGGCGAGCCTGCTCCTGTTCTGCGATGAGCTGGTTGATGTCGGCCGTGAGCGAACCCAACATGGCCTCCAACTCATGGGAGTCCGCCTCGGTCGCAGTGGCCTGTTGCAGCAACGCATCCCGTTGGGCGTCGAGTTCGGCCAGCTCCCGCAGCCCGGCCTCGACCTGCGCCTGTTCGGCCTCGTAGGTGGCGAGCAACGTCTCGCAGTCGGATGATGCCATCACAAACCCTCCTTGGAGGACACGCCGGTCACTGGGTGAGCCGGATCAGGGCGAATTCCTGGGTGGACACATTGGTCGCGGATCCGACGGCGACGATGCCGCCGTCGGGCTGGATGGCGACGTCCCGGCCGGAGTCGAACCCGGCGTGGAAGTCGACGGTGAGCCTGCCTGCATCGCCGAAGCTGGGATCCAGGCTGCCGTCGGAGTGATGCCGCGCCAGCGCGAAGTCGGCTCCGCGATCGAGTTGGGCGACGCCGGCAACCACGATGCCGCCGTCGGACTGCAGCGCCAGGTCCCTGCCGAACTCGTCGTGCGAGGTTCCGGTTGCCGGATCGGGGAAATCTGTGGTGACCAGGCCGTCGCCGTCGAAGGTGGTGTCCACCCGGCCCGCCGCACCGAACCGGACCAGCGCGATGTCGCTACGACCGCCAGGCACAGTGCTCTGTGATTGACCGACGACGACAATCCGGTCCTGGTCATCCACGGCCACGCCGTGCGGAATGGCGCCGAGACCGAAGGCGGTGACGGCGATTCCGTCATCGTCGAAACTCTGATCGAGCACACCGTCGGCGCCGTATCCGGCGACGCCGATCTCGTCGCCGCCGCCCGCGGACACCCGCGCGGCCACCACGATCCTGCCCTGGTGGTCCAGGGTGGCGGCAAAGCCGAAACTCGCCGCTCCCTGGATCGTTGTCGCCACCCGACCGGCGGTGCCGAAGCTCGGATCGAGAGACCCGTCCGACGTGTAGCGGGCCAGCGCGATGTCGATGCCGGTGCGCGCGGCGTTGGTGGCATGACCGGCGACCACGATCTTGCCGTCCGGCTGGACGGCGACCGCGTAGGCACGGTCGGTGCTGCCGTTGAAGTCGGTGGTGACCGTGCCACCGGTTCCGAAATTCGGGTCCGCTGTCCCGCTGGCGGTGTAACGCTGGACGGCGAAATCCTCGCCGGTGGCCGAACCGTTGTCCTTGACTCCGACCACGACGATCGAACCGTCGGGTTGTAGCGCCACGTCGCAGGCATCGCCGAGGAATCCTGCACTGATTCCGGTTCGCAGGCTGCCGGTCTGGGCAAAGCTGCTGTCCAGGGTGCCGTCGCTGTTGTACCGGGCCAGCGATGACGGCCCAGCGGCAACGATCTTGCCGTCCGGCTGGATGGCAACGGTTTCGGCACCGCCCAACCCGGGAGTGGTGACCTTGCCGTCGGTGCCGAACGCCGGATCGAGATGCGCGTCAGGCGGCAGCGTCACGCAGTCGACGGCGACGTCGGTGACGTCCGTGTCGGCGATGACGCCGTTGCCGTTGCTGACGGTGCAGGTCTGGTCCGGGTCGACGGGTTGCGCCCGCACGGTGACCGCGTAGTCGCTGCCGCTGACCAGGCCCGCCGGAAAAGCGAAACTGCCGTTGCTGGCTGGGATGTCGTCCACCACGTTGCGCAGCACCAGCCCGCTGCCCTGCAGACCGGTGACGGTACCTCCGACGCTGAAGCGGGTTTCGGGGTCGTCGTCGATGATGGTGACCTGTACTTCCGCGCGGGCGCCGATCGTCGCGCAGGAGGAATCGGACAAGGTCACCGTGAAGGTCTCGTCGGCCTCGTGCAGCAGGTCCGGAACGATGGGAACCCTTACCACGCGGGCAGTCTCGTCGCCGTCGGGGAACGACACCGTGCTGGCAACTGGGGCGTAGTCGTCGACGGTGGCGGTGCCGTCGGCGGTCGTCACCGTCGCGCTCACCGGTCCCACACCGCCCCCGTCCCGGATCACCAACAGCGCGCGATCCCCGGCGCTCTCGGCGACGGTGAGGGAAATGGTGCTGAATTGCAGATTCCCGGCTGCCGGATCGGGCCCGGACTCGCACCCCGCCGGGTCGGAGGCCGCCACGTCCTGCTCCTGACCCGTTCCGGCGCTCAATGTCATCACCGAGAGGGCGCACACTCCCGCGGCGATCGCCGCACCGACCCGCCACTTGCCGCTACCGTCCATCGTTTCCCTTCCCGCTTGCCGGTGAGTACGGTCGGGGCGGCCCGAACGGTTCTCCCGGTTCGGCCGNNATCGACCGCGTGGTGGANAATGACGCCAGAAGCGGGGCAGCCCCATGAAGAACCTGTCGTTGACNGTGTGGTCCGTCTGGTCGTGGTGTGTCCTTGGCGTGTGCGTGCTGGTCTGGCTGCCGATGATGGCGATCGTCTGGGTCGTGACGGCACCGTTCGACCCGCCCCGGTACTGGACGGGGCTGCTGTTCCGCAAGCTCACGGTGGTGCATGAGCGGCTCAACCCGTTGTGGACCTTCCGGACCGGCGGCACCTTCCCGCCGGACCCGCGCAATCCGTACGTCGTGGTGTCGAACCACGAGTCCTTCGTGGACATCCTGTTGATCAGCCACCTCCCTTGGGAGATGAAATGGCTGTCCAAGAAGGAGTTGTTCGCGATCCCGCTGCTGGGCTGGCTGATGCGCCTGGCCAAGGACATCCCGCTGGACCGTGGGGACTCCGCAAGCGCCGGCGCCGCGATGGCGCAGTGCGCCACGCGACTGTCGCAGCGTGTCTCGGTGATGATCTTTCCGGAGGGCACCAGGTCAACAACCGGTGGACTGCTGCCGTTCAAGGACGGAGCGTTCCGGCTGGCGATCCAGGCTCAGGTGCCGATCCTGCCGCTAGCGGTCTATGGCGCCGCAACGGCCCTTCGCGCGCACGATTGGCGCCTCGGCCGGTCGACAGCCGAGGTGCGGGTCCTGGAGCCGATCAGCACCGCGGGGATGAGCCTGCGGGACGTTCCCGAACTGCGCGAGCGTACGCGATCGCGGATCATCGCCGAGCTCGCTGACATGAGGCGGACAGGGCCGACGGGTCAGAACCGGTAGTGCGCCAACCGGATCCCGCCGCGCCTGTGCTCTGCCGCGATCGCTCGCACGGCGGGGACCATCTCACTGGTCACCAGACCGCGTTCCCTCGTGAGTTCGTCCACGACAGCGAACGACTCGGCGATGCGTTCCGGTGTGTCGATCACGATCGTCACCGTCGGCACATGCCGTCCGAGCTGCAGGACGCGGTCGCCGTGCGGTGGGCGATCGTCGTGAAAGCCCCAGATTCCGCGCAGGGTGGTCGATCCGCCGGCACCGGAACGGCGCAATTGCCGGGTGATCGCGCGGTGGATGGGTTGCCCGTCGTGCAGCGCAGCTTCGGAGTTGTAGATCATCAGCTTTTGCCAGAGCGCCATTCCGCGCTCGTCGGTGCCGGGAAGCCGGTGCGGGGTGTTCAGCAGCTGTCCGTCCCGCTTGCAGACGCGGACCCGTTCGAGCGTGATCATCGGCCGGTGCAGCAGACCGCCGAGTTCGGGTAGCACCCTGGCGATCTGTTGTCCTGATCCCACCGCGATCACCATCATCGGCACGTCCACGTTGCGCCCGAAGAACCGGGCCCGTTCGCGCGCGCCGTGAGCGGTGCCGTCGACCCCCAGCAAGGTGGTGGCACCAGCGATGCCGCGCCGGTGCAGCAGGTCGCACACGGCGACGAAGGCCGGCACCCGGTACACCCGCTCCTGTCGCCTCAGATACACCGTGAGCTTGATTGCCTCGTCCAATTCGGCGGGCATCGGCACCGCCGTGATCTCACCGGTCTGCATGCGGGCCCGCTCGAGCGTCACCAATCCGCTGCGGGTCAGGGCGACCGCCTCGTCGCGTACGGCTTCGATGCGTGTGCGGGTGTCGACCGCGATGGCGAGCGCCGGCAGATCCTCCGAGAGGCTCAGCGAGCTGTCGGTGCGCAGGTGATGCCGGAGCCCGAAGCCCTCGACGCCGCGGAGCAGCACGCTGGTGGCGATCTGGTGCCGTTCATACAGATCGAGCAAGGCGTCGGCGACGAATCGGCTCCCGACCCGCTTGCGTTCGCCGAAGTAGACCGTCAGCTTGAGACAGTCATCGTTCACAGGTGGGCCCCGATCAGCCGGCCGAGCGCGGCGGCGGCCACTCCGAGCACCAGGCTGGCGACGACGTTCAGTGCTGCCGAACGGTTCTGGCGTTCCTCGGCCAGCCGCTGCGTTTCCAGCATCCAGGTGGAAAACGTCGTGTACGACCCTACTGCGGCCGTCCCGGCGAGCAGGGACTCACTGCCGCTCAGCGCCAGGCCGGTGATCAGCCCCAGGATGATGGCGCCGCTCACGTTCACCACCAGCGTCCCGAATGGGAAGCCCTTCCCCAGCCGGGACGCCACCGCGCCGTCCACGACAAAGCGGAGGACCGAGCCGCAACCACCGATCAGGACCACGCCGACCCACACCACCGCGTTCATCGTGTCAACCGCACCCGGCGCACTGCGGCCGTTGCAAGGTGGACGGCCAGGTAACCGGCGGCGACGCTGGCTGCCGCGTATCCCAGCGCCAATGCGTAGGCGCCGGCGTCGATCATCTCGAGAATTTCGACCTGCATGGTGGAGAACGTCGATAGTCCCCCGCACAAGCCGGTCCCCAGCAGTGGCCGGCGATAGCTGGAAATCGGAAGTCGCTCCTGCAGTCTGGTCACGAAATATCCCAGCAGGACGGCCGCGATCACATTCACCACGAAGGTCGGCCACGGCCAGCTGGTCGGCGAATGCGGAAATCCCTGCGCCAGGGCTGCCCGTAGGAGCGTGCCAACGGCACCACCGGCAAAGACGGCAACAACCTCCCGCCGGTCCAACCGGGGCAGAATTCTCCGGGGCAGCGGGCTGCCGGGCGGCGTGGGAGATCGTCGCGCGGCGGTGGACACCTTGATGCTCTCCTTCCGCGGATGACGCTCGTGAACGGTCTAACCGGCAGCCGCGTCCGACAGCGGTCTGATGTCGGGGGTGTTGGAGCCCGGGACCCTCTGGCCGAGCCGAGCGTAGCGGCCCCCGTCTGCGCCTTCGGCAAGGCTGCCCACCATTCGGGCCGGAGCCGCTGGGCGGCCGGGGTGATGGCGTTACCGGACGCGCCGCCCCGGCTGTGTCCGTGTTTCGGGTTCGGACTGCGCCTGATTGCGCTGTTGAATTACCCGAAACGAGACTAATAATACGAAATAATCGATTGATCACGTTTGTCCGTTGTCGCTTCCGCCATTCATTGGTAATCGCCTGGGCGCCGTCCCAATACCATTACGCCGTGTTATGCTCCGCAACGCTTCGTGTATATNGGGTCATTCGGACTCCGGTCGTAAAGGGGCAGCACCTGACTGCAATGCCGGTGCGGGTGTGGTGCCCGGATTTTGGGATGCGGTCCGGCGGGGGGCCTGGGCGTTTCTTCGGGGGCAGGAACACGAGAACCACCTTGGAGCCCGGATGTTGCGACGCCTGGTCAGATCGTCACGCCCGACCGGAATCTTCTGCGTGGTGGCGCTCGCCGTTGCAGTGTGCGGGGCGCCGTCGACAGTGAGCGCCGCACCGGTGCCCGCAGCCACCGCCCCCGGAGCCAATCGGGCCTCCGCCGCGGTGCCACCGGCCGCCGGGGCCTTCGTGCCGGTGGTCGCGTCGCGGATCGTCGATTCCCGGGTGGGGGTGCAGGTCCGTGGGCCGGTGCCGGGGTTCGGGGCGGTCGGGGTGCAGGTGACCGGGCGGGCCGGGGTGCCGGGCGCGGTCGGGGCTGTGGTGGTGACGGTGACGGTGGTGAGCCCGCGGGCCTCCGGCTACCTGCAGGTGTGGCCGGCCGGGGCGGTTCGGCCGGCTACGTCGAACCTGAATTTCCAGCCGGGGCAGACCATCGCCAACACGGTGATGGTCCCGGTCGGGGCCGGTGGCCGGATCGAGGTGGCGAACGGCTCGGCTGACGGTGTTGACCTGCTGGTGGACGTCACCGGGTAC
>JGIcombinedJ26865_1000215_pt1 | contig 11617 bp, 7 predicted proteins | sample NGESurdeep072012_7_FD_26865 | JGI IMG/M metagenome (IMG submission 26865) | reverse complement strand
TCTGAGGGTGGCGCCGATGCGTGTATACCGTCTTGATCAATTTCCCGCGCGAGTAAAGAGGCGGTGAGCAATTCTTCCGGCTCAAATGATGTTGTGGGAACCTCGATCGGGAACTTGCTGGCCGATTGCGGGGATCAAGAGCTACAGGGAAGTGATTCAGGGTTAGGTAACGAGAACGCCCCCCAGCGTCAAGGGATCCTCGCCCGGCACCAGCATCCGGATTCCCGCAGCCATGCCGACTTGTCGGGAGTAATCTCCCACATGCCGGTTTTCTGGCCAACTTCGTGGTGCCAAGCCACCAACCCAGAGTCAGAGATGGTCGGCTTTCCGTTGGATTCTTTTCGGGACGACAAACAGCTAATTCATGCGAATCCCTGTTTTCACTAAGTGACACCACTGCATTACAAGCTACCAGGGCGTCCACCGACGACCTTAGTGTAAAAGCGTTCAAATGAATCGCGGGTATCCTTTTGGAGTCGCTGTGTATCATCAGGCTAATGCCGATCTCAGGGTGTGCTCAAATGAGTGTTGCCCGGCATAATATCGCGCTCAAGAGAAGCAGGAACAATCGCATCATGGCCGGTTCTCGCCTGGGACCAGCTGAGATGAAACATCGGGCCTGCATTCCGCAAATCTAAAGTGAAATGTCCGTGCTCCGAATGCCAGTCGAGATCGACGATGCTCTTGCCAATACGCACATGTTCAACACGCAACGACTGGTATGAGGCCGGGACCTGCGGTTCGAAGTGCAGCACGTTCTTCCGCCCGTCGGCTTCCAGCCCCAGCATGCCGTGAATCGCTGCGGAAAGAAATGCTGATGAGGACCAGGTCTGCTCCGGCACCGACTCGCGTTGCGGTGTGAAAAAGCTGCCGGACATCACTTCATGCATGTGGCCAAGTGAATCGATTGACCCCCAAGGCACGAGACTCTGCCACAAAGCGATCGCGGCGTCGGACCGATGAATCTGCCACATCATCTCGGCAGCCTCAGCCGTACTGTGGCCCCACACACTTCCTTTCGCATATCCCGTCGGGTCGTAATCCGGAGCTGTCGACGGCTTGCTGCGCAGCCCCCACGGAGTCAGATAAGGCGGCGTCTCCAGCAGGTCCAGAGTTGCTGATGTCTGTTCCGGTGTCGAAGCGCCTGAAGCAATAGCCGCCAGATCCGCCGCTGACATGCTCTCCATCGCCTTACCTGAGCGGCTAAATCCGCTAATCCAGCGATGCGCGGTGTTATCCCAGTATCGCGATCGGATGCTCTCGCGGGCGCGCAGACTCGCAGACTCCGCCTGCCGACTAAGTGCCTCATCATGCATCGACGCAGCAAGTTCCGACATTGCATGGGCTGCCTTCACCCATGCGGCGGCGAATGTCAGTTCGTCCGTGAGTTGATCCTGCTCGTTGCCGCTCATCTTGTCCGCTGGTACNCGCGGCAGGCCGTCGCCTTTATCCAGCGTGGAGAGGCAGTATTGATACGCTTTCAAGGTCGCGGGCCAGTGCCGGGAGAGGAAAGCCTGATCACCTGTGATCCGGTCGTATTCCGCAAGTACCGTTAGAAAATCGAACGTGATGTCGACATGGATATAAAGGTACGGATAGTCCTTCGCCCAGTTCAGAAAACCTGCACTTTGAGAGATCTCGTGCCACATCATGCCGTCGTCGGGTTTTTGATACCGGTACAAAAAGTCGAGTTCGTCAGCGGCCCGCTTATAGTTGCCCTCATGCAACAGCGCCTGCGCAGCCAGCAGTCCATCTCCAGCGAAGTACCAGGCGTACTGTGGACGGCGCGATCCGTGCGACGGTCCGTATCCGGCAACAAGCGCGCAACCGAGACGCGCATTACAGGTCCACGCCTGCTCCAGCGCTATCTGCGCCCACTTGATCGAACGATTCACTTCGGCATCTGGCGTGGTCACTTTCACGATCTCCGACGAGTCAAAACGCGTCGCATCGCTAGCAGCCGAGGCGCCGGATACGCGTAGCAAGGATGCTGTTGTCGCATGCACTTCTTCATTTTTCTCACTCTGACCCGCAAAGACCAGAGTCGCACATCCGCCGCGACCACAGGGCCTCAGTTCAAGTGTAAGAGTGATGGAACGATTGAAGTCGCTACCGCGGCGATCGTTATTCGGTTCACTGTGCTCGATTGCCTCGGGTGACGAAACGAGCGCTTTGAATTGTTGCGAAGGTTCGCTCAACAGGAAGCCTCGCGCATCTTGATCCCACGAGGTTTCCTGGCCGCCGATGCCGGCCGGCCACATCAAATTCAGCGACGGCTGAAATTGAACTTGAATATGAAGATCGCCACGACTTTCCACGGTAAAACGGACGAGGACACCTGGATCCTCCGCATGCGTCGTAATACGCTCTCGCACGCTGAATGCCGGTGCAGTGTAGATGCGGGTCACGCCGAGGGGATCGACCTCGACTGACGTGAGGATACTGATCGCGGAAACAGGGGAAGCTTTGGGCAGCACGAAGCTAAGGTGATATCGACTCACGAGCTGTAAGGGGAAACTCCAGAATTCCAAACCATCTTCGGAGTACCCACCAGCAAAGCCCCGAATACCGTGTGCAGAGATATAACGGTTCGGCTGCGTCAGTGTCGTCGACCATACAGGGAGATCGGACGCAGGCTGCAACTTTGCCGCTGCTGTTGCCGAATCAGACGCTTGCGCAAAACTGAAACTGCTGAGCAGGAGAAGTGTTGGGAGCGAGCGAAGTATGGAGCCTCCAAAGACCGTTGGACGAGTCCCCGCGACCAACTAGTAACGTGCAAATAATACAACGGGTGCGTGAGCAGCGGCGCACATCGTTTTCGCTATGCTGACTCCTCGGGAGCAATCTCCCAGAGGCCGGTTTCTGGAGCGCGAGCCGGGCTCCAAGCAGACTAACCATCGACTGCCTTCGCGTCGGCTCGAAGTTCCGCTGCAATCGATCAACCCCAACCGAGATGCAGTCATGATGATTTCGTTGGGCTTTCTGGTCGGACGATACAGACCTCCCACAGCCTCCGATATATAATCCCCGCCAAATACGAAAGGCTAGAGGACTCTATGATATCGGCGCTTACTCCCTTGGAGTTTCTCTCCCGCAACGCCATTGCGTACCGTGACTGCACGGCCGAGGTGGACGGCGACCGGCGCTTTACCTACTCCGAAATGCAGCAGCGCGTTCAATCTTTCGGCGCCGCGTTGCAGCAGGCCGGCATTGCGCCCGGGGATCGGGTCGCCGTGCTGGCGCGCAATGGACTGCTGCCGCTGGAAGCGCACTTCGCAGTTCCGCTCATCGGCGCGGTGCTGGTCACGCTCAATATTCGGCTGCAAGGCGGCGAGCTGGCCACCATCATGAACCACTGCGGCGCCAGAATTTTGCTGGGCGATGCTGACCTCCTTGCGTCTCTGAAGGCAGTTCGAACGGAGATTCCCCAACTGGAGAGGATGATCTCCGATTACGAGGCTTTCCTCGGCGAGGGTAGCAAGCCCGTCCTGCCGCACCTGCCGCGCGAGGAGGACGTCATTTCGATCAACTACACCAGCGGCACCACTGGCGTGCCCAAAGGTGTGATGTACACCCATCGTGGCGCATACCTCAATGCCATTGGCGAAGTGGTTGAACACGGCCTGTCGTACCGATCGGTTTACTTGTGGACGCTACCCATGTTTCACTGCAACGGCTGGTGCTTCACCTGGGCGATTACGGCCATGGGAGCGCGGCACATATGTCTACCCGAGATGAATGCCGAACGTGCTGTCAAGCTAATCCAGGATGAGGGCGTCACTCATCTATGCGGTGCGCCGATCGTGGTGCGCACGCTCACTGAGTACTGCTCGCACCGTGGCATTCGGTTCCGCGACGGACTCAAGATGGTGATCGCGGCAGCGCCTCCACCACCAGCCGTGATCCGGGCGGCCGAAGCGATTGGTATCGAATTGACGCACGTCTATGGGCTCACCGAAACCTATGGGCCGCACTCGGTATGTGCCTGGCACACGGATTGGGACAATGTGCCGTTGGAAGAGCGTGCACTGCTCAAGGCGCGCCAGGGCGTACCTTACACGGTTTTTGGGACAGACATGCGGGTGGCGGATGAAGACATGCACGATGTCCCCGCTGACGCACTCAGGGTGGGAGAAGTAGTGATGCGCGGGAACAACGTGATGCTGGGCTACTACCTCGAACCAGAGGCAACCGCCACCGCATTCCGCGGCGGCTGGTTTCACTCCGGCGATCTGGCGGTGATGCACCCCGACGGTTATATCGAGGTGCGCGACCGCGCCAAGGACATCATCATCTCCGGGGGAGAGAATATTTCCTCTCTTGAGGTGGAGCGCGTGCTGTACGAGCATCCGGCGGTGCTGGAGGCGGCGATAGTTGGCCGGCCCGACGAGAAGTGGGGTGAAGTGCCGCATGCCTACGTGCTGCTCAGGGAAGACGCACTGGTCAGCGAGCAGGAATTGATCGAGTTCTGCCGTGAGCGCTTGGCGCACTTCAAGTGCCCGAAAGCGATACACTTTGGTGCATTGCCCAAAACTTCGACGGGCAAGATCCGCAAGAACGTGCTGCGACACCAATCGCGCGCCGCTGGAGAAGGAGACTCGTGATGCCTGAAACGCAAGCCACCACCATGACGCCTGCCAAGTACCAGAACATCCTGTTCGACATCGAGGGACAGATTGCGATTGTGACCCTGAACCGGCCACAGCGGCGCAATGCTTTATCGCTGGAGTTGATGACGGAGCTGATCGAGTGCTTGAACGAAATCGGGCGCGACCGCTCCTTGCGTGTCGTGCTGTTGCGGGCGGCAGGCAAAGTCTTCTCGTCCGGTCACGATTTGAGCGAGATGGTGGGACGCAACATCAACGAGTACCGCCAGGTGTTCGATGTCTGTACCGAGCTGATGACGAAGGTGCAATCGATTCCTCAGCCAGTGATCGCAGAGGTGCAAGGCATTGCGACAGCAGCCGGATGCCAACTGGTGGCGACCTGCGATTTGGCCGTGGCCTCCGACCAGGCTGCGTTTGCGACGCCAGGCGTTAAAATTGGGCTCTTCTGCACTACTCCTATGGTGGCCCTCGGCCGCGTCGTCGGGCGCAAGCGGGCACTACAGATGTTGCTAACCGGCGAAATGGTTCCAGCGGCGACGGCNGCGGAATGGGGACTGATCAATATGGTCGTGCCGGCCGANGAACTGGCAGAGCAGTGCCACAATCTCGCCACTCGCATCGCCGAAGCCAGCTCGCTGACGGTTGCGCTGGGCAAGCAGGCGTTTTACACCCAGATTGATCTTGACCAGCCTAAAGCCTATGCCTATGCCAAAGAAGTGATGAGCATGAATGCTCTTGCCGCCGACGCGCAGGAGGGTATCTCGGCATTTCTGGAAAAGCGGCGTGCGTGTTGGACGGGGAAGTAGGGCGCTCCTCTCTCCGAAGCCGGTTGCGGGTCAACTTCCTGTTTGCCGACAATCCAGTCGCTATCTCTCAGCCATCCGATGTGGCTCTGAAGTGTCACAGCATTCTCCGTGTTACGTTTATTTCCGAAAGCCCTCCTACAGTATGCTGGAGCGGTTCGGCTGTTCTGCTTCAATAACAAATCCGAAACATCGTTGAGGTTGCGGGAATGAAGGCTACGGCAAAGGTTGCGGTGTTTGATACCACTCTGAGAGATGGCGAACAGGCAGCGGGAACCCGCCTGGGGAGCCGTGACAAGATTAGGCTGGCACGCCAACTCGCCCGGCTGAAGGTGGATATTATCGAGGCTGGCTTCCCCGCGTCTTCTCCGGAAGACTTTGACGCCGTCCGTAAGATTGCGCAGGAGATCAAAGGGCCTACGATCTGCGCCCTGTCCCGCGCGGTCGCCGCCGATATTGAGTCCTGCGGGAAGGCGCTCGCCAAGGCCGCTCGCCCCCGCATTCACACCGGCATCGGCGTTTCTGACATTCACATCATGGGCAAGTTCCGCGACGAGCGCTATGGCAAGACGCTCGAAGGTAAGCGGGCAAAGCTGGTGGCGCTGGCCGTGGATGCCGTAAAGCGTGCGCGCAATTGCGTTGGCGACGTTCAGTTCTACGCCGAAGACGCCGGCCGCGCCGCACCCTTATACCTTTTCGAGATGTTGGAGGCGGTCATCGATGCGGGCGCAACGGTCGTCAATATTCCCGACACCACGGGCTACACCGTTCCCGAGCAGTACGGTGAACTGATTCGCGGCATTCGCAACAACGTTCCGAACATTGCGTGCGCAACCATTAGCGTCCATTGCCACGACGACCTTGGTCTCGCGGTGGCTAACTCCCTGGCAGGCATTCGCAACGGTGCGCGCCAGGTGGAGGGGACAATCAACGGAATCGGCGAGCGGGCCGGCAACGCCGCGCTGGAAGAGATCGTCATGGGCATCCGCACCCGCGCCGACTACTACGGAGTGAGCACCGGAGTCGAACCGCGCGAGTTCTTCCGCACCAGCCGCATGGTCGCCGACCTGCTCGGAATGCCGGTCCCAGCCAATAAAGCCATCGTCGGTTTGAATGCGTTTGCGCATAGTTCCGGCATCCATGTGGACGGATTTTTGAAAGATCGGCAGACCTACGAAATCATGCGTCCCGCAGACGTTGGATTTACCGGGAGCCGTGTTGTCCTGACGGCGCGTACGGGCCGGGCCGGGCTTCGCTCACGGCTGGAGAAACTCGGCTACGAACTCTCCAAGCAGGAGCTTGACACCATGTACCAGCGCTTCCTTGTAGTGGCGGATAAGAAACAGGAAGTGCTCGACGAAGACCTGGCCGCGCTGGCTCACGATGCATTGCCTCCGGCCGAGCAGAACCTGAAGCTGGAATACCTGCACAGCTACAGCGGCACGACGGCGATTCCGACAGCAACCGTGCGCCTGCTGGTGAACGGCAAGCCGAAGGAAGGAGCTTCGATTGGCGACGGGCCGGTCGATGCCGTGTACAAGGCGATTGCGGGACTCACCGCGACCCATGCGAAACTCTTGCGCTATGACATTCGAGCCGTAACCGAAGGCACAGAAGCGATGGGAGAGGTGACTGTACACCTGGAGATCGGCAAACGCCGCGTAATGGGTCGAGGTGCTTCCACCGACATCATCGAGGCCAGCGCGAAAGCGTATGTGGACGGCCTGAACCGGCTGGGCTGATTCGTTGGCCACGGTGAGATGGCACTTCAAGGCTTGTCGAACGGTGCTTTGCGGGACATGCACGAGGCGCGCACGGAAATGTTCGGCGAGAAATGAGGCAATCGGCGCGCCGACACTTTGTCATGGAGAAGTTTGGGCTCGACTTGGCGGGCAGTTATCCCAAGGCCAGCTTGTGGGAAGTTTCACCACATAGGTAACGAGAAACGCCCGAGTCGCCATGAAGCTCCTGTATTGTTGGCCATCTGGGGATGAAGCAGATCGGTTGGAGAGTGTCATAATGATTTCGCCCATCCTCCGTGTAATGAACCTCTTCAGGATCGAGAGCGGATTCGAGACAGCCCTCCGTCGACGCCAATCACCTGGCCGGTGACCCAGCTCTGCGCGGGATCCAGTAGCCACTCGATCGCTGAAGCGATTTCATTTGGTTCTCCGATCCGGCCGAGGGCGTGCATACCGGCTGAAGTCTTGGCCATCATTTCATTCTGCAGCAGCTTGGCGGTGAGAGCAGTGCGAATCATCCCCGGCGCCACACAGTTGACCCGGATTCCCTTTGAAGCGTAAGACGCGGCAGTGGCGAGCGCTAAACCTTCGATTCCAGCTTTGGCCGCCGAGATAGCTTCATGGTTGGCCAGTCCGATGCGAGCCGCGGCCGTGGAGAGCAGCACAATGGAACCACCTTGCTGTGCCATCGCCGCCGTGGCAGCTCGAACCGCCGCGAAGGCCGATTTTAGATTGGTTGTGATCGTGGCATCCCATTCCTCTTCGGAGAGAAGGTGCGCAGGCTTCAGGAGAAGGGATCCCACGCAGTTCGCTACACCATTCACCTGGCCGTAAAACTCGATTGCCTGCCTAATGCACGACTCCACCTGTCGCAGATTGGTGGCGTCCAGGGGAAACGTCTGCGCGCCAAGTTCCGCTGCCAGGCTGGCCAGACGCGCCTCGTCTCGGCCTGCCAGCAGCAGACTTGCGCCTTTCCTGGCAAGGCGGCGACAGAGCGCAGAGCCCACTCCTCCATACGCTCCCAGCACTACATACGCACCATTCATGTCAGCATCCCCCTTGAGCCGAGACAATATAGGTGAGCAGGAAGATCATGAGTCTCCATGAACACACGTTGTGTGGAAGAGGCAGTCCGTGAGTCTGCCTGGCGTGGCTGTGGCTTCTTTGTCCAGCCAGCGTCAGGAAATTACTGCGGACTGGATCTTGTCGAGGGCGACGTTTACCAGTGACACCGCCGCCCGTTGTTTCGTCAGCACGAGCTGCATGTCTCCTATGTGACGCTCGCGGAAAGCTCCCTCGCAGTAGCTGAGGTAGTACTCCCACATGCGCAGGAACCGCTGGTCGAATCCCAGCGCCTTCACCTCTTCCAATCGCAGCATGAATCGTTCCCGCCACTGTTTCAGCGTCTCGGCGTAGTGCAGGCCGATGTCTTCGGCGTGGAAGAGCGAGAGCCCGGTACAACGCCCCAAGCTGCGGAGAATCTCCGCTACCGACGCCAGTTCCGAGCCGGGGAAGATGTACTTCTGAATCCAGTCGCAGCGCTTCCGGTACACCGGGAACTTCTGCTCATTGATGGTGATGGTCTGCAGTACCATGCTGCCGTTGGCCTTCAGCAGCCGGTCGCAAGACCCAAAGTACGTGTCATAAAATCGCAGGCCCACCGCTTCGAACATCTCGATGCTGACGATCTTGTCGAACTGGCCGCGCAAGTTCCGGTAGTCCTCAAGCAAGAGCGTGATGCGCTCGCCGTTCGCACCCATTCCGGCAAACAATTGCTTCGCGCAGTCATGCTGCTGGCGGCTGATGGTCGTAGTGGTGATGCGGCAGCCGTACTTCTTCGCTGCATAGGCTGCAAACCCGCCCCAGCCTGTGCCGATCTCCAGCACGTGATCGGAAGCTCTCAGGTCGAGCTTGCCGCAGATCGTTTCGTACTTTTGTAACTGCGCTTGTTCGAGGCTGCCGTCCGCAGCCCGGAAATAGGCGCACGAGTATGCCATCGTGGAGTCAAGGAACAACTTGTAGAAGTCGTTCCCCAGATCGTAGTGGTAGCTGATGTTGCGCCGGCTGCCCGACAGGGTATTGCCGCGCAGCCGATGGCGAACGGAATCGGCCATCGAACTCAGCGAGGAGAACAGCTTGTTACTACTCTCCACTTGGTTGAGGTTGCGGACTGCCAGCCGCACCACAGCAACCAGATCGGGCGATGACCAGTCGCCATCCATGAAAGCCTCGCCCACGCCGATATCACCGCCGAAGAGCGCGCGCCGGTAGAAGTGTTCGTTGTGGACGACCAGCATCGCCCGCATGTCGGCGTTCGCAGAACCAAAGCAGTAGGTCTCCTCCGGGCAAACCAATTCCAGGAACCCTTCCTCGAGACCACTCAGCAACTGCAGGAACAGGCGTTTGGGTAGCGGGTGTTTCATTCAATGCTCCAGGATGCGCCCACCGAGCGCGTGTTGGCGGGGGTGAAATTTCCGGGCCCCGGATGATGAACGACGGGAACCTTCTTCAGCCAGAGTCGCACCGCTTCCCAGTGAATGGCCACGACGGTCTTTGCGGTCACCCAGGGGAAGTGCATGAGTGCGTAGCCCAGCCATTGTGCCGACCACGGTCGCCGGGCGAGCTTTAGTGTGCCGTCAAACACCGACTTACTGCCCTCGGCGACGTTGGTCTGGATCGTTAAAGCCGAGTCCGGAGACGTGAAGGTCCAGTGGTAGCTGCAATCCATGCTGATGAACGGGGAAACATGGAATGTCTTATCGAATTCGTAGCTGCGTGAGGTGTCTGAGGCNCCAGTCTGGCACGCGGCCGATAGCCAGTAATTCTGTGTCTCGCCAAATGTGTTCTTCACCTCAGCCATGATCAACTGCAGCCGTTCGTCAGAATCGTAACAGTAGAAAAACGACACTGGATTGAAGTTGTATCCCAGGTAGCGCAGATGAGTGAGCAGGAAGATCTTTCCGTCAGGTAAGCTGACTCCGTGCTGGGTCGCATCTTCCGCCAGCCGCTCGCGCAATGACTTTCGCGTGTCGCCGAAGTGGTCGGATTCATGGAAGCTCGCCCAGTTCCAACCGTTGTAGCTGGCCAGGCGCGAAACCTCCATAAGCTCAGGGACGCGGTCCACATCCAGGTAGGCCATAAACAAAGGGTAGGTAAACTCGTGGCGGGCTGGACGAAAGCGGCGATGACGCAGCGTGCCAAAGTAGATTGCGCTCTCCGTCACGCTTCCACCCGCCAATCCACACCTACCGATTGCGCCACGCGGATCGCCGAGTTCAAGCCGTCCTCGTGGAACCCGTAGAACCAGTACGCGCCGCAAAAGTGTGTGCGGTTTCGCCCGCTGATTTCCTGCCAGCGTGCCTGCGCCCGAATGGCCGATACCGTCATCAGCGGATGGAAGTACGTCATCTCGCGCAGTATCCGATTCCGGTCGATCCGGTCGGTCGGGTTCAGCGTGACGCAATACGGTTCCGGCGCTGCTAGCTTTTGCAGCCGGTTCATGTGGTAGGTGAGCATGACAGCACGGTCATCTTCGCCCAGGTGGTAATTCCACGAGGCGCGCGCGTCGGGACGTGCCGGGAGTAGCTTTTCGTCAGTGTGAAGGACCGTCTCGTTGCGGCTGGTCAAGAAGCCTCCGAGTACAGAGCGTTCCAGACGTGTTGCGTCGGCCAGAAGCCCCATCGCCTGCGGACCGTGACAAGCGAAGACAATCTCGTCAAACAGCTCTGCGCTTCCGTTCTCGTATCGGACCTGCACCGCGTTGTGTGATCGCGTAACCCCAGCGATTTCGACACCAAGGCGGATGCGTTCCTTGTAGGGCGCAGTCAACGGCGCGATGTATTGATTGCTTCCACCTTTCACCACATACCATTGCGGATGCGTATCGATGCCCAGGAAGCCATGGTTAGCGAAAAAGCGTACCAGCGTTACCGCGGNAAACTCCTCGATCTCCTCCAGCGAAGTCGACCACACCGCCGCCGCCATCGGGTACAGGTAGTACCGCCTGAAGTCCTGGCTGAAATCGTTTGCCCTNGTCCACTCGCCCAGCGTCATGGTCGCGCCAGCGGGATCGTACAGCACTTTGGGGGCTTCGCGATTGAAGCGCAGGATCTCACCCAGGAAGCGGTAATGCCGCAAGCGTAGCCAATTACTCTTCTGCGCGAACAGGCCGCCCAGGCCGCGGCTGCTGTATTCAAATCCTGTCTTCTGGCACGAGACGCCGAACGACATGTCGCTCTTCTGCCGTTCCACGCCGAGCTGTCGGAACAACCTCACCAGGTTGGGATACGTGCGGTCGTTGTGGACAATAAAACCGGTGTCAATGGGCAACACGCCGCGGCTGGTCGGTATCGAGTGCGTATGCGTGTGCCCGCCCAGGCGTTGTTCCCGCTCCAGGAGGTGGACCTCGTGCTTCCTGCTCAGCAGGTACGCCGCCGCCATCCCGGAAATTCCCGAACCAACCACT
>JGIcombinedJ26865_1000211_pt1 | contig 11788 bp, 4 predicted proteins | sample NGESurdeep072012_7_FD_26865 | JGI IMG/M metagenome (IMG submission 26865) | reverse complement strand
GTTTTGGAGGTCGCCGGCGCCTTTCCCTTCGCCCCCTTCTTGTCGGCAGTCTTCCCCTTCGTGATCGACGGCGGCGGAGCCGTGCCGCACTTCGCGGTGGCGCGCCGCAAGGCACGAACGGACGACGGATCGGGAAACTTGATGCCCAGATCAGTGGACTTCACCGAATAAGCCAGGTCCCTGATTGCGGTGTCTCCGCTGACGAACTTGATCTGTTCGTTCTTGACCGGTGACACCAGCGCGAAGAAGTCACCCGTTCCCGTGCCCGAGGCGTCTAGCTTGCGGGTGCGCAGGGCCAGCATCTCAGCCCGCCCGGTCTCAATACGGCTATCGAGATCGCCGGTGACGCCAAGCTCGGCCAGACGCGGACGGGCTTGGTCGCTGGGCGACTGGCCGATGAGCGACAGCACATAGTAGTGGATGGCTTCTTCTTTCTTGCCGCGTTTTTCGTAGAGCTGCCCGAGGTGCTCGCCGATGTTGCCGCTGCCGGTGGCTTCCCAAGCGGCGCGAATATACTGTTCGGCGACGTCGAGATTGCCGCGCTGGAACTCGACCCATCCCTTGGTGTCCCACACGTTATACAGCAGGTTGGCGATGGCGATGTCCTGCAGGCGCAGGTTATCGAGATTTACGTCGCGAAGCTGCGTCTCGATCGCGTTAATGGCGGCATCGGAGTACTGGCTGGCGCGATCGAGCTGCACGTTTTGCTCGGCGAGCGAGTAGGCTATGTTGTTCCACACAACAGGGCTGGCAGACAGCGCGACGGCGCGGTCGAAGGACGCCATTCCCTTCTCAGTCTGGCCGCTGGCGACGTAGGCTTGGCCTAGCGAGATGTGTACAAGCGGGTTCTTGTCTTGCAGCGAGACCGCTTTCTCCAGTTCGGGCACTGCGTCATTCCAGCGCTTGAGCTTGCTGTAAAGAAGTCCGAGGCTGCTGTGCGCGTAGGGGTCGAGGGGGTTGATCTCGATCTGCTTCTGGAACTGCGCAATGGCCTCGTCATAATGCTGCATGGCCTCGTAAACCAATCCAAGGTTGTTATAGGCGAATTCGTCGTACGGATTGATCTCGATCTGCTTCTTAAAAGCATCCTCCGCCTGGTCGTATTGATGGGAGGCGAGATAGGCGTGTCCGAGGTAATTCCACAGGCCTTTGTGCTTGGGATCGGCCTTGGCTACACGCTGGAAAAGCTCGATGGCAAGAGCGAAGTTGTTGTTGTTCGCGGCCTGCACGGCGGAGTCATAAAGGTCGTCGGGCGATTGGTTGGCCCCAAGACCCGCAGTTCCGGGAGATTTGTTGTCAAGCGTGACGCTTTGCGCCTGATCGGCCTCTACCGTGCGACGGAATGCGGCGTACTCCTCGCGCCGCTCATACGGAATTTGAGTAAGCAGAGTTTGTAGTTTGCGAGTGGCGGTAAGTTGGCCGTTCTCAAATTTGTAGCCGGAGTGGTATTCCGCGTAGTCGCGCTTGACGTCAACGCCGATGGGCAGGCGGNCACCGTACTTCGGAGGAATCGTTATCTTGATTTCCGCCGATGCTTCCGTGGTCGCGCCCAACTTGATGGGCCTGGGATTCNTGCTGTCGTCGTCAATGTCAGTTGGCAGCGTAAGACCAAGCACGGGCAACGAAAGCTTGGGATCNGGAGCCGACCAGTCGAAATAGTTGCTGACCGCCACGTCGAAATCGATTTCCATGGGCTTATTGGTGTCGGTGGGATCGCCGACTTTGAGGTTCGTAATCTCTCCNCCCTTCATCGGCGAACGGCTGAGCATCATCTCGAAAACGTTTTTCCACTTGTTGTTGGGAATCTGGCGCATAGCGAAACGCAATGCCAGCTCGGAGTCGCCGCGAGCGGCCGCGTTGAAGTGCGCGGTGAGCTTGCCGGTGTCGTTCAAGGCGCCGTCGATGCGGCTACGGTCGAAGCTCTCAAACGGAGGGTTCGCCGGAGTCCGAACCAGTCCGGGTGTGTCGCCGGGAGGCATCGCGAGCGCCTGTTTGTCGCGCAGAGGAAACGCCAGCATTCGAAAGGGCGCCACTCCATTGGTACTATCGAGCCAGATTTCCTGCCCATCGACGGGCACGCGCGTAATAACGTGGTCGAACTGCGAAGGCGAGGGAATGTCGGGATCGAGCTTGTGTTGCGAGCCAATCAGCACTGAAGTTGACTCGAAGCCCTGCGCCGCAAGAAGCGCAGCCAGCAAAGTGTTCTTGTCCTTGCAATCACCATAGCCGTTGGCCAGAACTTCGGAGGCGGCATGTGGCTGATACCGTCCCAATCCAAGCGACAGACTGACATAGCGAAAATCGCGGGAGACGAAGTCGTAGAGCGCCTTCACCTTTTCCGTGTCGGTTGTCTTTCCCTGCACGAGTTCGTCGGCCTTCGCCTTGATCGCGTCGTTGGGCTGGCGGCGGTCTTTCTCCAGGCTGGCGTACCAGTCGCCAAGCTGCTGCCAGCTCTCAAACGTGGTCAGTTGCACCGACGGAACCTCGTCCTCGTCGTGCCGGCGCATCGGCCTTTTCTTCTTCTGCGAGGTATCGTCTTCATTTTCCAGATGCGAATGTTTCCATCGGTAAATGCGGCGGTCACCGTCCTCGGTGATCTTCGGCTCTACGCCTGGCTCGCTCTTGAGTTTGATCTGGCGCGACTTGGGCACATTGATCTCGATCTGCTCGTCGAGCACGATGCCGCGGTCCTTGAAGTCGTAGCTGGTGGAAAACTGTCCGGGCGTGAGTGGATTCACAATCGTGCGGACAAACTGGTACTCCAGCACATCGCCCGGCCGCAGCGAAGGTACGCTAATGTGCTTCTGGTGATAGTCGGTGTACACCGGTGCGTCGGGAATCGTCAGGTCCTGCACCGCCGATTCCTGTGCGGTGATCACGGTCCCGTCCGGCTTAGTCACCCGGACGTAAACGACCTCGAGCTTGTCGCTGAGCGCACTATATCCGACCTTTAACTGCCCTAGAGCCTGCACCCCGCTGTCGCTGTTGATCTTGATGCGTGCGTCGATCTGCTCGCGACCCGTGCCGTCGTTCTCGAAGCGGAAGGACTCGATGTAGTGCTCCATCACAAATGCTTCTTGCGAGTAGTCAGCGGATTCTGCTGGAGTCGCCTTGGCAGCAGGAGCTGGCTTGGATTCCTGCGCAGCGATCGCGTGTCCATGCTCTTTGCTCCGCGATTGCTGGGCCCAAAGCAAGGAAGAGAGAAGAATCAGGCCAATCGAGAAAGACCAGAATTTTTGCATGACCCTATAGTTTGACAGAGAACCCATTTTGAAGGGCTGCGGCTTCAGCCGCGCCGCCCAGATCCTTTTGGTTTGTCTTTCCTCACACTTATGACACAGTCTTCAATTTGCATCGGACGCCTTCACAAACTCGCCCGGCGGCCACGGCCCACTCAGGCGCAAGCGTACACCTTCTGAAGGCCCGGCGCTGCGCAGAGCGGAGACAAACCGCTCGCGGTCCGAGCGCGCTACCAGCGCGAACCAATGGTGCTTTCTGCGGTCCTGCCGCGCGCGCCATTCGCGAACCCATTCGCCTGTCACGGCCTTCAGCTTTGTGGCGATCGCCGCAATGCGATCCGCGGCTTCCTTCCGGCGCTTCAGGTATTCCCGCCCGCTCACCGGAGTCGCCAAGTCGGCCTGATCGTCCGCCGTCCAACTTGCGATCATCTCGTACTGCACCATATCGCCCAGCCGGTTCAAAGCCTCGTCGAAATGCTCCCGCACTTCCGCAACGTACTTCTCGACAGCTTCGGGATCGGCGAGCACCACTGGAAACGGAAACGGAATCGGCGTGATCTGCGCCACGATCTGACGCACCACTTGCTGATATTTCAGAGCGGCGTTCTTCTTGGCCGCCCCTTCCGCCAGACACTTCTCTGGATCGCCAATCTCGCTCCAGTAGATGCGGATGCCTGCGAATTCCTGCGAACGTACCGGCTCGTCGCACACGCCGACGACGTCACGAACGACCTCGGATACCAGACGTGTGACGCAATAGAGGAGGCAGGGCATTCAACAGTTCGCTGTCTGTGACTGACGGAAAAATGGGAGAGCATCGCTGCTCTCCCACGTTACGCTTCTCGTATAACCACCTTACCGGCGCGGGCCACGTCCCCGGCCGCCACGGTCACCGCCGCGACCGCCGCCCGGGCCACCCCGACGCGGTCCGCGATCGCCACCGCCATCACGGCGTGGCGGACGAGCTCCATCGCGATTGAAGTTCGGCTCGTCGGCAGATTCGTGTCCACCTTCGAACGCCACCGGAACCGCAGCGCCTTCGCCGCCTTCCGCACCTTCAGGAGCGGCTTCGCCGCCGCCCATCTTGGCGCGTTGTTCTTTCAGAATGGCCTTGCGCGACAGCTTGATGCGGTTGCCTTCGACTGCCAGCACCTTCACCAGGATCTGGTCGCCTTCCTTCAGCTCGTCGCGAACATCGTTGATGCGATGCTCTGCAACTTCGCTGATGTGCAGCAGGCCTTCGGTGCCCGGAATGATCTCCACGAACGCTCCGAAATCTGCCAGGCGCGTCACCTTGCCGAGATAGGTCTTTCCCACTTCGGCAGTCGCTGTGATGTCTCCGATCATCTGCAATGCCTTGGCGGCGGCTGCCTGGTCGCTCGACGAAACATTGACCTTGCCGCTGTCTTCGACGTCGATCTTGACGCCCGTTTGCTCGATGATGCCGCGAATGACCTTGCCGCCCGGCCCGATCAGATCGCGGATCTTGTCGGTCGAAATCTGCAGGGTGTAGAAGCGCGGTGCGAATTCGCTGATCGTGGTGCGCGATTCGCCAATCACTTCAGTCATCTTGTCGAGGATGTATAGGCGTCCATGCCGCGCCTGCTCCAGCGCCTCCCGCATGATCTGCGCCGTGATGCCCATCACCTTGATGTCCATCTGCAGCGCCGTAATGCCATCGCGCGTACCGGCAACCTTGAAGTCCATGTCGCCGTAGTGGTCTTCCGCGCCCGCAATGTCGGTCAGGATGGCATACGCTTCGCCTTCCTTCACCAATCCCATCGCAACTCCGGCCACCGAGGCCTTCAGCGGAACGCCAGCGTCCATCAAGCTCAGCGATGCGCCGCAAACCGTCGCCATCGACGACGAGCCATTTGACTCCAATATGTCAGAGACCACGCGCATCGCGTACGGCCAATCCGTCTGGTCCGGCAGCACCGCAAGCAGCGCCCGCTCGGCCAATGCTCCATGACCGATCTCGCGACGTCCCGCGCCACGCAGGAAGGCCACTTCGCCGACCGAGAATGGCGGGAAGTTGTAGTGCAGCATGAAACGCTTCTTGGTTTCGCCCTCGAACGCTTCCAGCCGCTGCATGTCTTCGCCGGTGCCCAGCGTGGTGGTCACCAGCGCCTGGGTCTCGCCGCGCGTAAAGATCGACGACCCGTGAGTCCGCGGCAGCACGCCAACCTCAATCCAGATATCGCGGATCTGGTCGAACTTGCGGCCATCCGGACGACGTTTCTCCTTGATCACCTGCTCGCGGAATATCTCCTCCCGCAGCAGATCGAAGTACTTGCCCGCCTTCTTGCGGCCCGCTTCGTCTTCCTCAGGAATAGCTTCCTTCACTTCGGTCTTCAGCGCCTTGATCATCGCGTAGCTGTCGTTCTTGGGATACTTCTCGGTGTTGACCGCATCGATCAGCTTCGCACCGAACTTCGAGCGCAGTTCGCTCAGGTACGCTTCGTCGGTGACCACCGGCTCAACCTTGCGCTTCGCCTTGCCTACCTTCGCCGCTAGATCGTTAATCGCGGCGCAGATTTTTTTGATTTCCTGGTGCCCAAACTCGATGCCCTGCACAACAACATCTTCCGACACTTCCTTCGCGCCCGACTCGATCATCACGATGCCGTCCATGGTGCCGACGACCATCAGATTGAGTTTGCCTTCGCGCTGCTCGTCGTAGGTCGGGTTGATGACGAATTCGCCGCTCACTTGTCCCACGCGCACTGCGCCAATGGGGCCGTGGAACGGGATGTCCGACACACTCAACGCAACCGAAGCACCATTGATGCCAAGAACATCAGGATCGTTGGTGGTATCCGCCGACAGCACCATGGCGATGACCTGGGTCTCGCAGCGGAAGCCTTCGGGGAACAGCGGCCGGATGGGCCGATCGATCTGCCGGCTGGTCAGAATTTCGCGCTCGCTGGGACGCCCTTCGCGCTTGATGAATCCGCCCGGAATGCGCCCGGCGGCGTAGGTGTACTCGCGGTAATCCACCGTGAGGGGGAAGAAGTCGATGCCTTCGCGGGGATCGGGGTTGGCGCAAGCGGTGGCGAGAACCACGTTATCGCCAATGCGCACTATGCAGGAACCGTGTGCCTGCTTCGCTAGTTTTCCGGTTTCAAAGTGAATGGACTTGCCGCCATGCAGCTCAACTGTTACTTCGTGTTTCATTTATTTTCCTTTTGGAATGTAACCGATAGGATCCCAAGTCCGGGTGCCGGGTGCCCCAACCGGCTATTTTTGCCGGGGTGGGGTTTCTCAACCCTCGAAACTTCACACTGATCTTGGGAATTCTGGTCAGCCGAGAGTGGCTGAAACCGAGTCTGCGGACGCATNCTTGCGTCCGCGGAATCTCGAAAATGTGTTCCTTCCCGAAATAGACCACTATCTCGGGGAGCCCGGCCAGCGCCACACCGGCACCTGCAGGGGTTATTCGACGCACATCACGCTGGTAAAGCGGTACTCCAGTGGCTGGCAAGCTGCTTATTTGCGGATTCCCAGTTTCTGAATGACCACCTTGTAGCGTTCGGTATCGCACTTTCTGAGGTAGTCCAGCAGGCTGCGACGCCTGCTAACCATCATGAGAAGTCCGCGCCGGGAGGCATGGTCCTTCTTATGCGTCTTAAAATGCTCCGTCAGTTCACCAATCCGCTCACTCAGGATCGCAATCTGCACTTCCGGCGACCCGGTATCCGTGTCGTGGGTACGGTACTGGTCAATAACGGCGGTTTTTTTCTCTCGGGCTAACACTGTTTCGGGTGCACTCCTGCTCTTTAATCGTATGTTGTTACGCCATAAAGAATAACACGCATCCGCACCATCCGCCAAACGCCCCGTCATCCTGAGAGGAGCCAGGTCATACCATGTTGTCATCCTGATCGCAGCGAGGCCGCCGAGCGAAGTCGAAGGGTTCGCCCCGCTTCCCGGCTTCCTAGGGATCGCTTCATGCGCTGCGGGTGAGACGTCGCTTCCGTTGATGCGGCCGGGGGCATCCGGCCAAAAAAGGCGTTCGTGGTATATTGCTGCGCATCGAGCCTACCGAAAAGTGTCGATTTCCTCCGGCAACTCCTTACGGATCAATATTTTGCCTATAACCTATTTGAATGGAATATTTTGCGAGGAAATCGTATCTAAACCATTGATTCTAAGGATTTCGCGGGTAGGGGGGGAGGGGGGTACGTCGCGCCTCCATCGATTTGCACGCCGTGATGTTCAAGTAGTTAACAACCACTCACGCGTTTCTATACTCGAAACTGGATACTGTCTTCTTACCGCGTTGCCTGCTCCAAAAGATACATATACGACCGATAGACTTGGCCAGTCGCTCGCGCCATGCCGATCTCGCAAGTGCGGCTGCTGGAATAGCAAGCATCAGGATTCTTGGCCTTCACTTCCGCCGCTTCCAGCCTCGTGGCCGAAGCCGTCAACTCAGGCACGAGGAATCCGCGATCTCCGGCAAACGCGCAGCAGCCTGCATCCAAAGGAATTAGCACCTTCTCGCTGCACGCTTTCGCGATGGCTTCCAGCTTCGGCGTCAAACCCAACTTGGTGACCGAACACACTGGATGCAACGCCACCGAATCAGCCCTCGAACGAATCTCGAGGTTGGGCAACAGCTCGTCGTGCACGAACTCAATCGAGTCCAGGAACTTCATCTGGTCGAAGCGTTGCTGGTTCACTTCTGTCAGGTATCCACGCGCGGTTCTGAATCCGTATGTGCAAGGGCTGGTATCGATCACGATGGGAAGTCTTCCCTGCTCTGACCACTTCCAGCAACGCTCGACGGCCGAGTTGATCGCAATCTCGTGCGCCCGGCTCAGTCCCTTGGACGAGAATGGCGTCCCGCAACACGTGCCTGCGATGTCCCCGGGAATATAAACCGGAACGCCAGCGCGCTGCGCCAACTCCACCGTAACTTCCATGAGCGAGCGGTCTTCCGGTTCTCCCGGCAAGCGTCCCATCATCCGCGAAATGCACGCTGGAAAATAAACTGCCTGCGCTCCGGCACGCGCAGTTTCAGGAATCTCTCCGGCTGCATGTGGTGTGTCCGGCATCCACTCGGCCATGTTGTCGCCGGCGAAACGTTTTAGGGCACGCGTGAGAGAACGCATTCCGCCGACACCGATCAACCCCTGCATGAGATGCCCGCTGCGCAGCGCCCAGCGCACGACTTTTTCGGTGGCCGCGAAATGATTGGCGATGCGAACGGCCCATTCCTGAACGGCGGGCGATTGCCGCATGCGGCGGAAGCGTTTCACCAGTTGTCCGGTGTCGATGCTTACGGGGCAAGCCGTTGCGCAGAGTCCATCGGTGGCGCAGGTGTCGAGAGCCGCGTAAGGGAAGTCGCGGTCAAGCGCGTTGTACAACTCCGAAGGTTCTCTTCCGTCCTGCAATCGCGCCATCTCGCGGCGGACGACGATGCGCTGGCGTGGCGTCAGCGTCAATTCGCGGCTGGGACACTTCGACTCGCAATACCCGCACTCGATGCATTTATCGACTTCGGGTTCGATGGTGGGAATGCGCTTCAAGTCCTCGAGATGCGCGCGCGCATCGGAGTTGATGATCACGCCGGGATTGAGCAGGTTGTGCGGATCGGCCAGATGCTTCAGCCGCCGCATGATCTCGTAGCCTTCGCTTCCCCACTCAGTTTCGACGAAGGGAGCCATGTTGCGGCCCGTGCCGTGTTCGGCTTTCAGCGCGCCATCGTAGCGATTGACGACCAGCTCCACCACATCGTCGATGAAGTGGGCGTACTGATCGACTGCGGCCTGGTCATTGAAGCCCTGCGTGATTACGAAGTGCAGGTTGCCGTCCTTGGCGTGTCCGAAGATGATGGCGTTGTCGTAGTCGTGCTTGACGAAGAGCTTGTTCAGGTCGAGCGCTGCATCGGCCAGCCGTTCAATGGGAAACGCGACATCCTCGATGATGACGGTAGTCCCAGTCTTGCGCACCGATCCAACGGACGGGAACATGCCGGCGCGAATCTTCCAAAGCAGCGCCTGTTCGGAAGCAACGTGCGTGAACGCCGCGGCTTCCTGCAGCTTAAGACCTCCAACCACATCTCGAGCGAGTTCCTCCAGCAAGGTGCGCTCGGATTCTTTCGCCGATTGGAATTCCACCAGCAATCCAGCCGCACCTTCAGGAAGCGTGCGGATCGATGCTGGAATTCCGGCCTGCGTTTCGACTGACCGCAGCGACGCGCGATCCATGACTTCAAGGGCCTTCGCGCCTGCCTGACGCAGTGGAACGATGGAATCCGCAGCTGCATACAGATCAGGAAACAACAGCAGCCCCGTGTACTTCACGGGCAGATCGGGAACGGTATCGAGGACGGCCTCGGCGATGAAGGCGAGCGTACCTTCCGCACCGATGAGGACGTGCTGGAATATGTCCACGGCCGTGTCGTAATCGAGGAAGGCGTTGAGCGAATAGCCAGTCGTGTTCTTGGTACGGTACTTCCTTCGCACTCGCTCGCGTAGATTCGAGTCGCTCTCGAGGTGCGCCTTCAACTCCAGGATGCCGCGCGCCAGTTGCGGTTCGCTGGCATGGAATCGCTCTTCCGCATCGGGCTGTGCGCTGTCGATGACAGTTCCAGAAGGCAGCATGAACTTTAGCGAGTGCAGTGTGTGATAGGCATTCTGCTCCACACCGCAACACATGCCGCTGGAGTTGTTGGAGAGAATTCCTCCCAACGTACAGGTCGCGATGGAAGCGGGATCCGGCCCGATCTTGGTGCCGAATGGAGCGAGCAGTTGGTTGGCACGAGCGCCAATCACTCCTGGCTGCACGCGGATCCTCTTGCCGCCCTCTTCGACCTGCAAGTCACGCCAGTGGCGCGCAACCTCGACCAGCAGGCCATCGGAGATCGATTGGCCCGACAGGCTCGATCCCGCGGCGCGAAAGGTCATGGGGATTGCCGAACGCTGGCTGAATTCGAAGAGCGTCTTGATTTCTTCAAGGCAGTTCGCTTGAACGACGGCTTTGGGGATCAGGCGGTAAAAGCTGGCATCGGAAGCATAAGCAATCAGGTCGATGGGGCGAATGAGAATGCGCTCGGTGTCGATGAGGACGCCGAGCGACGATTTGATCTCGGCGGAAGAAGCCGGGGCAGTGGTCAGGACGGTTGCAGCCATGATGATCGATTCCCTACCCCGAAGTTTGCCTCGCCAGTTCATTGCTCGAGGCTCAAGGAAATTAGAGATTCCTGTAGCCGTTCGGACGGATTCACCACGGAGGCACGGAGGACACGGAGTTTCTTGATTTTTCCAGATTCTTCGTGATCTCCGTGGTAAAGATCGAGCTACACAAAATCCTAATTCGTTCTAAAGAGACTTCTGAATAACTTGGGAAAGCAGTCCCTCGCGGGCTGAAGCCCGCGAGGGGAACTAATAATGAGCGACTCGTTCACTGGCTTAAAGGCCAGCGCTTCCACCGAATTACTGCAAGACCAAGCGGGTGAACGGAGGAACATAGGCCATCAGGAACACCAGGATTCCCACCAGACACGCCAGCGCAATGCTGTGGAAGAAAACGTAACGCAGAATGTCGCCCTCGTGTCCGTACCACTCGGTTGCGGTGCTGGCCACGACAATACTCTGCGCGTCGATCATCTTACCCATGACTCCACCCGCGCTGTTGGCCGCCGACATCAGGATCGGAGAAACCCCCACCTGCTGCGCTGAGATCTTCTGCAAACTGCCAAACAGCACGTTGGAGGAGGTGTCGGAACCTGTCAGCGCAACCCCCAGCCAGCCCAGCAAAGTTCCAAAGAACGGATACAAGTGGCCGGTGCGAGCGAACGCCAATCCCATCGTGGCATCAAGACCTCCGTAACGCGTCAGGAAGCCGACGGCCATCATGGCGGAAATCGTAAGTAACGAGAACCTGACGCGCACGATGGTTTTCAAATAGATGGAAAAAATCTTGCCGGCTCCGAAACCCATGATCAGGCCGGAGATGATCGCGGACAGGAAAATGCCGGTCCCGGTGGCACTGAGCCAGTTAAGCCCGAAGACCGCAGGTTCTTTTGTAGGTTTGACAACCACCGGCGGTATACGTTCCACCATTTTGTTCAGGCCGTTGATCGGGAATTGTGGATTGGTAATCTTGCTCGGCGGCGTACTCCAGCTCGCCATCGAGGTAAATGTCTTTTCCGGCGAGTTCATGAAGGTCTTGCCGGTCTTCGTGCCCCAGGTGAAGACGATCACGCTGAGAATGAGCCAGGGCAGCCAGGCGCGAACCACTTCCCCGCGGCTGTAGCCATGACTGGCCCGGTGTTCGGTCTTTGCCGCTTCTCCTTCAAAGGTCCAAACCCGCTTGGGATGCCACACCATCAGAAACGCGATCAGGCAGATCATCGAAACCACTGCGGAGATGACATCCACCAGCCACGGCCCGTGGTAGTTGGAGACAAAAAACTGCGAGGTCGCGAAGGATGCTCCGGCCACCAGAACTGCGGGCCAGATTTCGAGCATGCCCGAGAATCCGACAAATGCCCAAATCAACCAGAAAGGCACCAACAGCGAAAAGAACGGCAGGATTCG
>JGIcombinedJ26865_1000204_pt1 | contig 11970 bp, 10 predicted proteins | sample NGESurdeep072012_7_FD_26865 | JGI IMG/M metagenome (IMG submission 26865) | reverse complement strand
CCCCGCCGCAACCAGAACTTCTCGCCCGTCTCTCGTGGACCGGCTTGCGCCCCCGGGGCTAGCACGATCCCTGCAGGGTCACTTCGGCGGGCGCACTTCCTCACGGCTCAGTTGGAGGGCGATCACGTTTCACGTGAAACACGCCGAAATGCCTATCCCTCATTACACACGAATTCCAGCGGTTCCCGCTGCCGAAACAGGCACGACCTCCCATCAATGATTCGCGCGGAATCACAGTGTGCCGCGAACGCTTGCGAACCACCCGTCCGGTATCGGACCACGATGAGAACTTGGTCCACTGCGGCACGGACCAGCATCGGCATGTCGGCGTGCGCGCACTTGGCACACGGCGACCGCCGGCCCTGCAGTTGTTTCGGCGTGCACCGACATTCGCAACGCCGCCGACCGTGCCCGCATTCATCACTCCACCGCCGGCTGGTTCCCTAGCAGAACCTGCGACGACGGCGTCACCGACCATCGACCAGGACGTCGCGGTGGCGCCGAACCTCGACCGACGGGAATGCCCAATGAGAGCGCCGGCCCGTCAGCCCACCATTCCGCCGTTTCCGATTGGTGGGAACTCCACCGTGCTGGTCCGCGGCCCCGGGTGAAGGACCTCATCCGCCGGCTTCGTTCCGCGCCGGGCCGCCGCAGAGGCGGCCGGTAACCTGCCCCCGCTAGCAATGGCTCGGCGATCACAGGGCATCACAAACCTTCTCGGCCTTCGACGGCGAGAAATTCGCGATCCCGGTGAGGGTCGCCGCATCGCGGCCTCCCGGAAGACACGGGGCGCCAGCGAGTGCGGCCGCGACCGTACTCGACCACCCAGGTGGATTGCCCCATGGAGCGCCTGCCTGGAACCACATCACGCGAGGTCCCAACCGCGCGAGGTCCCAACCGCGCGAGGTCCCAACCGCGCGAGGTCCCAACCGCGCGAGGTCCCAACCGCGCGAGGTCCCAACCGCGACCCGCCGGCGTCCATCTCGGACCGCGTGGGTGGGCCCGGAGCCCAGCGCCGAGCCTGCTGGGCAGCCACGGTGTTCAGCCGCTCGTCAGCGCGGGTCTCGGCCGTCCCGCCGTCGGTGTCCGGGTCCGCTACGTGCCATCCGGCGTCACGGTGGCTTGTGGACACCGGCAGCGCTGCCATAGCCAGCCATATCGCGCCGAGTGACCGGAGCGGCGTGGTCGAGCCGGCGCGACGATCTGCATGTCGAGCGGGGGAGAGAACCAGGACAAAAGGGACGCATATCGTCACGGTGACGAAACAGCAGACTGTCGAGCGCGTTGGGCGCAAATTCGCCTTCAACGCTGACCTTCGGCACCGCCGCCGCGATCTCGCCCCTCCTGCGATGCCCGCTGCAGAGGTCATGGCTGCTCAGGCCGATACCGATCGCCATCGGGACGGTCATCCCACAGCGTGTCGGCGCCGTCCTGGGCTCAGCGCGCCGTCGACCGGCTGCATGAGTCCTCCCAACTGTGACCCTACTGAGACCCCTGGGGACCCGACCGCTGACCCATCGGGTCCTTCGGCGGCTTCCGGGGTCTGCGTCGCTGGCCCGCTCTCGGGGTCCTGGATGTGTCGCCGTTCCGCTGTGCCCGGACGACAAGCGTGGCCGGGTCGACGATCCCACTGCCAACCGTCATCAGCTCTGCGTCGACGAGGCCCGTTGCCGTCAGCGCCTGACGGTCGCGGGCCAACTCCTCCGCTGCGGACTGGCCCTTCAGCGCCACCATCCAGCCGCCCGCGGCGATCAGCGGCGCGGACCAGACAGCGACCCGGTGCAGCGGGGCGAGCGCGCGGGAGGTCACCACCCGCGCGCCGCCGCATTCGGCCACCACGTCCTCGGCGCGGCCGCGCACCACCCGGCAATGGTTGAGCTCGAGCAACTCCACCATTTCCCGGAGGAACTGGGCCCGCCGCTCCAGCGGCTCGACCAAGTCGACCCGGCAGTCCGGTCGGGCGATCGCCAGCGGAATGCCGGGCAGGCCGGCGCCACTGCCGATATCGACGATCCGGGCACTCGGTTCGATGAGGTCGGCGACGACCGCGGAATTCAGCACATGACGGGACCACAACCGTCCCGCCTCCCGAGGGCCGATCAGGCCCCGGACGATCCCGTCGGTAGCGAGGGCGGCGACATACTTTCTGGCCAGAGTGACGCGGGCGCCGAACACCAGCGCGGCCGCCGCGGGCTCGGCCTCGGGGGCCTCGTGCACTGTCTCCGCGGCTGCCACAACCGCCGGAGCCCCGAACTGGTCGCACAGCCCGTCGGCGCTGCCGGCGCCGAGGCCCGGTGGCCCATCACCCACGCCGGATGGCTCGTCCCTCTCGCCCGCTCCGGGCACATCCCTCGATCCGATCTCGTCGCCGGACTGCGGTTCAGGCGTCACCAGGACTCACCCATGTACGCCGGTCTCGCGCCGTTGGTCACGGCGCCGTTGGTCACGCGGCAACCAGCCAGGCCAGCCAAGAGCCCCCGGCGCCGACGCAGCAGGGACGGCGGGATCCGCATGATTCCCGCCTGCGCGGAGTGGCAAGCCGCCCGTACCTCGGATGATCAAGACCTGCGGCCTTATGACGTCGTTCAGCATCACGAAAGGGCCAGCAACGGTGATCACCTGCGCCCTCGCACCGGTTCCTGACCAACGGACGATCTCGGCGGGCGCGCCCGCAGCCGAAGCCGCCGCCACCTGGCACCGACCAGCAGCAAGTGGGGGATCCCCTGCAGACCAGCTCGCCGCGTCACCGGCACCTCACCGGCACCTCCGCCAACTCCATCAGCCCACCGGTTGATCAACAGCTGCGGCCTTCCGCGGTCGTCACACAACCTGAACGGGCCAAGGAAGGTGATCTTCCGAGGGACGGAAGGCTCGGCCGAGACAACCCCCACTGAGACTGGGACGGCACGGCAGCGTCACGCGTCGCGGCTGATCACGACCCGCCGTTGCGGTTCCTCACCCTCGCTGGACGAGCTCACCCCGGCGACCAGGCCGACCGCGTCGTGCACCACCTTGCGCTCGAACGGGTTCATCGGCGCCAAGCGCACGGACTCGCCGGTGCCGGCCACCGTCTCCGCTGTGGCCCGGCCGAGCTCGCTCAGCTCCGCCCGCCGCCGGGCCCGGTAGCCGGCGATGTCCAGCATCAGCCGCGACCGCTGGCCGGTTTCCGCCATCGCGGCCAGCCTGGTGAGCTCCTGCAACGCGTCCAGCACTTCGCCGTGATCGCCGACCAGGCGGTCGACGTCGCCCTCACCGATGATCGAAACCACCGCCCGCTCGCCCTCGACGTCCAGGTCGATGTCGCCGTCGAAGTCAAGGATGTCCAGCAGCCGCTCGAGGTAGTCACCGGCGGCGTCACCCTCTGCCACCAAGAGTTCGTGACGGCTGGGCGCACCGTCGGCCGGCGAGCTGTCGTCGGCCACCAAGGCCGTGGATCCGGTCGCTGACGCAGTCTCCGACGGATCAGANTCGTGCTCAACGACGGTGGTCCCGTTCTCGCTCATCGGCGTCTTCTTCCCTTCGTCCATGCTCGTACAGCGGGTTCACAGCGACGCCAATCGGCATCGATTCACGGTCCGGGCGAACCAGCAGCGGACATGGGCAGGCGACTGACCCGCCGAACCCGTCTGCCAACTTCCGGTTCGGCCACGAAGGCTCAGCGCCGGCCCGTTTTCTTCTTCTTCTTGCCCGTCTGACCAGGAGGCCGTTGCGGTCTGGCGCCGGGCGGAGGTTTGGCGCTCGTGGCGGCCCCGCCCGAACCGTTGGCCGCTGCAGCAGTTCCGGATGCACCTGATGCGCCGCCGCCGGACTCACCCGGCGGAGCGGCGTCGGCACTGCCGTTCCCGCTCGGAGTGATCTTGGAGGGCTCGATCACGGGCCGTCCGGCCGCGGTTCGCGGCTTCGCCCCGGGCAGCGGTTTGCTGAACTTGGCCGCTTCCTTGGCCTCCTCGACCACCTGGCTGGCGGCGAGTGCTCGCTTGTCCTGCATCCGGTGCGCGATCCACAGCTGACCGAAGGTCCACGAGTTGTTGGCCAGCCAGTAGAAGAGGATGGCCAACGGGAAGAACGGTCCACCGACGACCACGAACAGCGGGAACATGTACAGCATCAGCTTGTTCATGATCGCGGTCTGNGGGTTCGCNGANGCGTCGATGTTCATCTCGCGCTGCCGGGCGACCGACCGCCGGCTGGTCAGGTGAGTGGCGATGCCCGCCAGGATCATCAGCGGCACGCCCCACCAGATGATCGCCTCGCGAACACCGAGGAGAAACTCCAACTGCCCGGCAGGCATGGTCATGAAGCCGATGATCGGAGCGCCGCCCGGCAGCTTCGCGTTCGCGAAGGACTGCACGTCCTCGGAGCCGAAGAAGTAGACCTGCCCCCGCAGTGCCCACACGCCCGGCGGGTTCTCCACCGGCTGGAACATCCGCAGCACATGGAACAGACCGATGAAAACGGGCGCCTGGATCAACGCCGGCAAACAGGAGGCCAGCGGGTTGACCCCGGCCTCCTTGTTCAGCTTCATCATTTCTTCGGACAACCGCTGCTTGTCGTCCTTGTACTTCGCCCGGATCCTCTTCATCTCGGGCTGGATCGCCTGCATCTTGAGCTGCGAGTCCATCTGCTTCATGAACGGCTTGAACAGGATGGCGCGCAGCGTGAAGATCAGGAAGACGACGGACAGCACCCAGGACAGCACGTTGTCCGGCCCGAGCACGGCCCCGAAGACCTTGTGCCAGATCCACATGATCCCGGAGATCGGGTAGTAGATGTAGTCCAGCGANAAGAAGTTGAACGTCACGCGGCAGATCTCCCGATCGTCGGATGACCGGCCACGGATGGCGGCGCATCGCTGGAGCAGTCAGGTNCNGGGTGGGTGTGGTCGATGCCGGCGTCCACGAAGGACTCCACCCGGCCGGCATCGGCGGGACGCGAAGGACCATGCCCGTCCGCGTTCGGAACGCTAGTGGAACTCCCGGCGGGCACGTCGCGTTCCCGGTGCGGCCATCCGGTCAGCGGCACGTGATCGATGCCGCCTGCACTCCACGGATTGCAGCGGAGCAGCCGCCAGACCGTGAGCGCGGTGCCGACGACTGCGCCCCGAGTCCGCAGCGCGGTGATCGCGTAGCTGCTGCAACACGGGTAGTACCGACAGCTCGGCGGGGTGTACCGGGAGATGAACCGCTGGTAGAAGCGGATCGGCGCGATCAGCACCAGGGCGGGAATCGAGGCCCTCACCGGAGCGGCTACTGCCGAATCGGACCCGCTCATCGGGTGTCCTGAAGGAGCGCCGCGGCCGCGTGAGCGGGCCGCCGGCCCTGCCGGGGACGCTGTGCGGCGGCAAGGCCGGAGCGCAGGTCGGCCGCGAGTTCCGCGCTGGTCGCGGTCGCGGCCGCCGGCAGTGCGCGGATGACCACGTCCGTGCCGGGCGCGAGCCTGGTGAGGTGATCACGCACCAGGGGTCGCAACCGGCGCGTCACCCGGTGACGGACCACGGAGTTACCCACCTTCGCGGAGACGACGAAACCGGCGCGCGGAAGAACCTCTCGCGCGCCGCCAAGAACATGGACAACGAGATGACGGGTCCCCGCCCGGCGCCCGGAGCGGATCACCGCTGCGAACTCGGGCGCACCTCTGAGGCGACTGCCGACGGGTAGCACATCGTCCTGTCGTTGGCTGATGTCGTTGCCGAGCAGCCGGTCAGGCCGACAGCTCGTCGCGGCCCTTACGGCGACGGGCGGCCAGGATGGCTCGACCGGCGCGGGTGCGCATCCGCAGGCGGAAGCCGTGGGTCTTGGCCCGGCGACGGTTGTTGGGCTGAAAGGTGCGCTTGCTCACGGGTATCTCTCCACTGTCGACAACTGCTGGTGTGGTGCTCGCTCGTTCAGAGCGCTGGTCGGCGTCCTGCGGCGCCGGCCAACTATCCGGTCGGACTCGTTCGGGCTGTCCGTCGGGCTGTCAATCGGAGTAGCCGTCTGTCAACGGCCCAACCCGATCAGATTCACCAGGGAATCTGCGCCACGGATCACGGACAGCACGAAACGGCCGGACCGAGCCGACGCAGTTCAGGGTACGGACCGCCAGGCGGGGCGGTCAAACTCGCGGACTCCGGGCCAGTGCCGCAGACTATTCGGGATCACGCGACACGCCGACGGAGGTGCTTGCAGGAACCGTGGTCTTGTGGGAAGTGCAGGAAAGTTGTTAGCGTCCGGCTCGCACGGCTCGGAACCACCGAGTCCCCCGGAGCGACTATTCCGCGGCGCCGCGGTGTCACGGCGGCGCCGGCCGTTGCCGTTCCCACTAGTCCACACACTTGTGGATAAGTTTGTGGACGGCCGACGGGGGCCGATAGCCGCGAGGGGGAATACCGAGTGATCGTCGAGGATTCGGACGACCGATTGACGCCCGTGTGGCGGAACGTCGTGACGGATCTGGCGCCGACACTGAGCCAGCAGCAACGGGCCTGGCTCTCCCTCACGCAGCCGGTCGGGTTGCTGGGCACCACCGCGCTGCTCGCCGCGCCGACCGACTTCGCGAAGGAAGCCATCGAGCGGATCCTGCGCGAGCCGATCACCACCGCGCTCTCCGGACACCTCAATCTGCAGATCAGCCTGGCCGTCACGGTCAGCGAGGAACACTCAATGGGACCGCTCACCTCGTCGACCACCCCGGGCGACCGGCAGCGGCTCCTGGACCGCAGCGATCATTTCGCTCCCGGTTCGTACCTGGGCGACGGCGGTTTGGTCGCGCAGCGCGGCGAGCGGCCGGATGCGACGACGCCGGTCGGCTTCAACGGCGCCCTCGGCCCCGACCTGCGTGACGTCGATGATCTCGACGCGCTGGATGATGAGGGCGACGAGGAGGCGGACGCGCTCGCCACCGTCACCGAGATCTGGCCGACGTACACCGGCCGGAGCGACACCGCCCCCGCTCATCCCTCGCAGACCAGGCTGAACGAGAAGTACACCTTCGAGACCTTCGTCATCGGCGCCTCCAATCGATTCGCGCACGCGGCCGCCGTAGCGGTGGCCGAGGCACCGGCGGTGGCCTACAACCCGCTGTTCGTCTGGGGCGAGTCCGGTCTGGGCAAGACCCACCTGTTGCACGGCATCGGGCACTACGCGCAACGGTTGTTCCCCGGCATGCGGGTCAGGTACGTCTCCAGCGAGGAGTTCACCAACGACTTCATCAACTCGCTGCGTGACGACCGCAAGGTCGCCTTCCAGCGCCGCTACCGAGACGTCGACGTGCTGCTGGTCGACGACATCCAGTTCTTGGAGGGCAAGGAAGGCACCCAGGAGGAGTTCTTCCACACCTTCAACACCCTGTACAACGCCAACAAGCAGATCGTCATCTCCTCGGACCGCCCGCCCAAGCGGCTGGAGACCCTCGAGGACCGGATGCGGACCCGATTCGAGTGGGGGCTGACCACCGACATCCAGCCCCCAGAGCTGGAAACCCGGATCGCGATCCTGCGCAAGAAGGCCGCGATGGACCGGATGAACGCCCCGGACGACGTCCTGGAGTTCATCGCCAGCCGGATCGAGCGCAACATTCGCGAACTGGAGGGTGCGCTGATCCGGGTGACCGCGTTCGCCTCGCTGAACCGGCAGACCGTCGACCTGTCGCTGGCCCAGATCGTCCTGCGTGACCTGATCCGCGATCCGGTCGCCAACGACATCGACGCCGCGACCATCATGGCCGTCACCGCCGAGTACTTCGGGGTGACGCTGGACGAGCTCTGCGGTCCGGTGAAGACCAAGCAGATCGCCTCCGCCCGGCAGATCGCCATGTATCTGTGCCGGGAGCTGACGGACCTCACGCTGCCCAAGATCGGCCAGACGTTCGGCAACCGTGATCACACCACGGTCATGCACGCCGCCAAGAAGATCAGGGCCGAGATGGCCGAACGCCGGCAGACCTACGACCACGTACAGGAGTTGACAGCCCGGATCCGCGACCGGATGCGGCACTGACCCTCCGCCCGGACGGATGAACTTTCTCCCCCGCCCGGGACTTTCCGCACCGCAGCCGTCCATCACCGGTGGATCCTGCGGTGTTCGTTGTGCCTGGATCACGAAACGGTCACGACGCCGGAGTAACGATGCACACCCTGTGGACAACTCTGGGGATAGATGGGGATGGCTCGGGGACAACCAGCGGAACCTCGTGTTCATCCACCGCTCCCCGTGCCGGTCCCGGATCGCTCCCAGGGCTGTCCACCGCCCCGACACGCCGAGTGGCCTGCGCGGGGCGCACCCTGTCCACACCATCAACACCACCTATTACTGCTACTGGTTTTATCTCTCCAAGAGCTCTCCTTTCTGTAACCCTGGGGATGAACTGCTCGGACCCTGGCTTCGGGCCTGCTGACGAACCCGCCACGACGGACGGGACGGGCGCCTCGTCGCCAGGTCGGCCCGGACCCAGCGACACCGACCGGACGAGCGCGCGGAGGGCGACCCCGGCGTGACGCCGGGACCTTTTGGTCGTACGGTGTGAACCCGAGCTAGAACATCAGCAGCTGGGGGTTTTGACGGTCCGCCCGACCGCACATCGGCGTCATCGGCGTCNTCGACTTCGGTCGACGACCCGTCGCCGTGTCGGCCGGCGGCATCNGCTCGCCACTTCAGCCCAGCAGGGTTCAGCGCCACAACGCGGCCACCGCCGCGTCCCAGGAGGTCTGTGCATGAAGTTCCGTGTCGCCCGCGACGATCTCGCCGACGCCGTCGCATGGGTGGCCAAGTCGCTGCCGACCAGGCCTCCGGTGCCGGTGCTGGGCGGGATCCTGCTCGAGGTGCGCGGATCGACGCTCACCGTCGCCGGATTCGACTACGAGGTGTCCACCCGTGCCGAGATCTCCGTCGACACCGTCGACGGCCTGGACGATGACGCCGCGGGCGAGCCGTCCGCGGACCGGGTGCTGGTCTCGGGCCGGCTGCTGGCGGAGATCACCAGGGCGTTGCCGGCCAAGCCGGTGGACTTCTCCGTCGACGGACCCAGGGTGACGATCGTCGGCGGGTCGGCCCGGTTCACCTTGCCGACCATGCCGGTCGAGGACTACCCGCCGCTGCCGGAGATGCCGGGCGCATCGGGCACCGTCGACGCCGCCACCTTCGCCGAGGCCGTCGCGCAAACCGCGATCGCCGCCGGCCGCGACGACACGCTGCCGATGCTCACCGGGATCCGGGTCGAGATCGAAGGCGATCGGCTGACCCTGGCCGCCACCGACCGCTTCCGGTTGGCCGTGCGGGAGCTCCAGTGGTCACCCGACGCGCCCGACGTCTCGACCGCGGTATTGGTGCCCGCCCGCACGCTTGCCGACGCAGCGAAGACCCTGGGCGGCGCGTCGGACGTCACCATCTCGCTCGGCGAGGGACTGCTGGGGCTGCAGGCGGCCGGCCGGCGCACCACGGTCCGACTGCTGGACGTGGAGTTCGTCAAGTACCGCTCTCTGCTGCCGACCACCCACACCACCACGGTCGACGTGCCGGTCAGTGAGCTCGGCGACTCGATCAAGCGGGTCTCGCTGGTCACCGATCGCGGTCACCACCTGCGGATGCAGATCACCGACGGTTCGCTGACGTTGACCGCCGGCGGCGACGACGAGGGTCGGGCCGAGGAGGAACTGCAGGTCGACGCGGACGGCGCTGAGTTGCTGATCGCGTTCAACCCGTCGTACCTGCTGGACGGGCTCGGCGTGCTGCGCTCGAACATGGTGCGGTTGGCGTTCACCACCCCGTCCCGGCCCGCGCTGCTGCTGCCCGTCACCGGTGACGAGGCCGGATCCGCGGAGTCCGACGGTGCGGCGACCGAGGCGCCGGCGTACCGCTACCTGGTGATGCCCGCGCGGTTGCCGGGCTGACCAAGCCCCCGAACCGCTGCTGTCGCACGCCGGGCGGGGTTGCGTTGGACTGGCAGACGGTGATCGAGCGGAAGGAAGCAGCATGCAGATCGGCCTGATCGGGCTCGGCAAGATGGGTGGCAACATGGCCGAGCGGCTGCGCGCCGACGGTCACGAGGTGGTCGGTTACGACCGCAACCCGGCCAGCCCGCGAACGGTCGATTCGCTGCCGGCGCTGGCGGCCGCGCTCGCCGCGCCCCGGGTGGTGTGGGTGATGGTGCCCTCGGGCGAGCCGACCCGGGCCACCGTCGCGGATCTGGCCGAGGTGCTGGAGCATGGCGACGTCATCATCGACGGCGGCAACTCCCGGTACACCGATGATCAGCTGCACGCCGCATCCTTGCAGCCCAAGGGCATCCGGTACCTCGACGTCGGGGTGTCCGGCGGTGTCTGGGGCCTGGCCGAGGGCTACGCCCTGATGGTCGGCGGCGATTCAGAAACTGTGACCGTCGCCCAGCCGATCTTCGACTCGCTGAAACCGCCCGGCGACAGCGGTTTCGTGCACGCCGGCCCGGTCGGCGCCGGGCACTTCACCAAGATGATCCACAACGGCATCGAATACGGCATCATGCAGGCCTACGGCGAGGGGTACGAACTGCTCAAGGCGGCCGACATGGTGACCGACCCGGACGCGGTGATGGCGTCCTGGCAGCAGGGCACGGTGATCCGGTCGTGGCTGCTGGACCTGCTGGTCAGGGCGCTGGAGAAGGACCCGGGGCTGGCCGAGATCCGGCCGTACGCGCAGGATTCCGGCGAGGGCCGGTGGACCATCGAGGCTGCCATCCACCACTCCGTGCCGCTGCCGGTGATCACCGCGGCGCTGTATGCGCGGTTCGCTTCCCGGCAGCAGGACTCGCCGGCGATGAAGGTGGTCGCCGCACTGCGGAACCAGTTCGGCGGGCACGCGGTGGGCCATGAGGGTTCCACCGCGCCGGTCCCGATCAGCTGAGGCGTGTTCGCCCGCCATCTCTCGCTGCTCGACTACCGGTCCTGGCCGTCCGCGGAGGTGCCGCTGCAGCCCGGCGTCAACGTGCTGATCGGCCGGAACGGCACCGGCAAGACCAACCTGGTCGAGGCGCTCGGCTACCTGGCNACGCTGTCCTCGCACCGGGTGGCCACCGACGCGCCGCTGATCCGGCGCGGCGCCGAACGCGCGGTGGTCCGNTCCGCGGTGGTCTCCGACGATCGTGAGCTGCTGCTGGAGATCGAGATCAACAACGGCAGGGCCAACCGGGCGCGGATCAACCGGGCGCCGCTGACCAGGGCCCGCGACCTGCTCGGGGTGCTGCGCACCGTGCTGTTCGCGCCGGAGGACCTGACGCTGGTCCGCGGTGATCCCGCGGAACGGCGCCGGTTCACCGACGACGTGCTGATCATGCGCGCGCCGCGGATGGCCGGTGTGCGTGCCGACTACGACCGGGTGCTCAAGCAACGCAACGCGCTGCTCAAGACGGCCGGGCTGGCCCGCCGCGGCGGCGGCGAGCTGGCCACCCTGGACGTCTGGGACGAGCACCTGGCCACCGCCGGCGCCGAGCTGGTGCACGCCCGGCTGGCGCTGATCGCCGAGCTACGGCCGCACGTCGCGGCCGCGTACGCCGACCTGGCCGGGGCCGGTGACGCGGTCGGCCTGGTGTACCGGGGGACGGTGCCGATCCCGGACGGCGATCAGGAACCGGCGGACGCGACCNNTGCGACCCCGGANCCCGTTGCTACACCCGAGATCGACGCATTGCGGGAATCGATGCTCGCCGAACTGATCCGGGTCCGGCAGCACGAGCTGGACCGTGGCATCTCGCTGGTCGGCCCGCACCGCGACGACCTCGAGCTGGTGCTCGGTCGCGGTCCGGCCAAGGGGTACGCGTCGCACGGGGAGTCGTGGTCGTTCGCGCTGGCCCTGCGGCTGGGGTCGTTCGCGTTGCTGCGCAGCGACGGGGTGGACCCGATCCTGGTCCTGGACGACGTCTTCGCCGAGTTGGACACCACCCGCAGGGACCGGCTGGCCGCGCTGGTCGCCGACGCCGAACAGGTGGTGCTGACCGCGGCCGTCCACGGCGACGTGCCCGAGG
>JGIcombinedJ26865_1000203_pt1 | contig 12007 bp, 9 predicted proteins | sample NGESurdeep072012_7_FD_26865 | JGI IMG/M metagenome (IMG submission 26865) | reverse complement strand
CACCTCATCGATACGGACAGCGGCTTCCAGGTTTGGGCGGATGATTTTACCGGGCAAATGAAGGATGTTTTTTCGTTGCAAGAGCAAACCGCCCTTGCCATAGCGCAGTCGTTGAACCTGAAACTGACGCCACAGGAACAGCAGGCGATCAAGAAACGCTATACGCAGAATCCCCAAGCATACGATGCCTACCTGCGCGGTTCTGCATTGGTAGCTTCCTTCGACCAGCGCGAGCCGCTGGAGACCGCGCGGAAGAATTTCGAACAGGCGCTGCAACTGGATCCGAATTACGCTCCGGCTATCGCAGGGCTGGCGTGGGTGGAAGGCCAGATCTATCGCAATTTGGACGCGAACCCGGCCCATCTGCAGCGCGCGGAAGAGTACGCCCGGCGGGCGCTTGCCCTCGATCCCGATCTGGCGGAAGCCCATGTTGCCATGGGAACGGTTTATTCCGACAAGTATGACTACAACGCGGCCGCCCGGGAGTACCGCAAAGCAACGGAGTTGGATCCGGACAATGGCTACGCCTCCGATCAACTTTCCTGGGCACTCGGCTACCAGCAGCCGCCGGATGCTGTCGGAGCGGAAGCCGCGGCGCGAAAAGCCATACGCCTGCAGACTTCTCTCTATCCTGCCTACTATCATTTGGGACGCGCTTTGCTGCTGCAAAAACGCTACGATGAGGCGCTCGCCGCATTCGAGCAAATGCGCCAGATAGCCCCCCACGCCTACAGCGCCGACCTTGGTATCGGTCAGGTGTATCTGGCTATGGGTGAGTACGACAAGGCGCTGAGCGCCATATTGACGAGTTTCAGGCCATCCGGAATCTCCTACTACTGGCTGGGAGCCACTTACGCGGCAAAAGGCGATCGCGCAAAGGCGCTTGAGACCATGCAGAAGGCATTTCAAGCCGGGTTTTCGGATTTTGCCGCCCTCGACAATAGTCCTTACTTTGCTGAGCTGCGGAAGGACCCGCGCTTCCAGCAGCTGATCCAACGCTACCGGAAGTAATACGCGAAGTGCTGCGTCGCTGACTTTGACCGGCCGGAAATCGCACGACTGGTGTGTACGAAAAGGACCATCTCTCGCCAACATTAATCTCGCGCGGTCGATTACTCCAGAGCGACGGGCAACTCTCCAGTCAACCAACGCGTAAGTCGTTTGTTTACTGTTACCACTGACAGTCCAGCGGGCTGTCCGTTACTCGGAAGTAATCCACCTGGGCGAGAAACGCCCTATTCGTAGAAGTGCAACCCCTGACTCCCCGGAAGTCTGGTTCTAGGAAGTTGCATGGACCGATCCACGCATGACGAATCAAAGTGAGATTCTTGGCGATCTTGTTTCTTTCGTCGAAGGGCCCGACGGGTGCCAATGGCGCGATCCGATTTGAGTAATCTGCGAAGACGTTCATCCAAAGTGCCCAGCTCAACGAAGGTCATATCGAGGTCACGAAGTGTGTAACTTGTTGTAGTTGTTTGTTGCATCAGGTTGTCATCTGCGCCGCTAAGTTGTTGAATTTGCAGTATCCTGCAGCACTGTTAACCGGAGGGTTGTAGGTTCGAGTCCTACCTGAGGAGCCATTCTTTGCAGTAAACATGAGGCTTCGAGCGATACCCGATTCGGGCCTCTTTGGCAAGCGGGACCTGTGCTACCCATGTGCTACTCCAGGGCTGAAATCTCCAGTTTGCGGTTCAAACTCCTTCCGAGTTGAATAGACGTCACGTGAGCGCTTCTCATGGAAGAAGTCTCGATATTCCATTTGGAATTGTCGCTGCTTCTAAAACCAGGTACAAGTTCATTACGCTGTTGGTGATGCACGGCGCACGATGTGTGATTCGGGCTGACCGTAGCAACCTTAACGGCCATTGCCCGACCTCACATTGTGATCACTGGCTCACGTCCACCCGGGTTTCAAGATGCCCATCGCCGTGGCCACACTGGCTGCGACCTCTACCGTGTCAATGTTGACGCAATGTAGTTAGAAATGCGCGCGTCTAAACCCGCGAATCGACCCGCCCCAGCCCTGTAACCCCAGTTCACAGACGAAGCGCGACTATATACCCACTCAACTGCTGGGCTGCTGAGCATCTTGCCAACACACAGGACGGACGACTTGCTTCGCGCATGCATCCGTTCTCGCTTTCAGCGCAATTTCAAATGGTTCACGCCTGTGTGCAGGGGTTGCTCCTGTCCGTGCCATGCGAAGGTGGCGGAAACGTTTTCAGGCACCGTTATTGTGGCGTCGAGCCCGGCAGCGGTCCGGCGGTAGTCCATGGCGATGATGCCGCGCGGGTGCGGATAGCGGGCTTGGAGCGTTGGCAGTGCTCCCAGGTGCGGCGCAATTCGCACCCGGGAGAATCCGGGTGCAGCAGGCTCCACGCCTGCTACCAGTGTCAAGAGGTCGTAAATCGGATGCGCACTCCATGCGTGCGAGTCTGAACGGGTGTCGCCGGGTACCTCGGGCCAGGTGCTGAAGTGCAGGGACAAAAGAGCCCGCCACGGACTAATCGACTCGAGATAACGATCGGCCATGCCGGCGTGGTCGAGGGCGCGAGAGAGATAGAAGCGGAAATAGTAGGACGCGCTGGTAATGTCGCCCCGATTTTGGCCAGGTTGGATCGAGAGTATGCGTTCCAGAACGTACTTCTGCTCGGACGCAGGGATCACATCGTATAACACGGCCAAGATGTTGGCCTGCTGACTAAAGGCAGTCTTCTCCGGCGTATCGGAGACCAGCCCACGGGTCTGGTCCCAACAACTATCGTAGAGGCTACTGCGCAGTGTTTCAGCGCGCGATTTGTCCTGTTCGGCCAAGTGTGAGTCACCTAGCGCCGATTCCAATGCCGCCGACTGCTGCAGCGTGCCGAGGTATTGCAGTGAAGTCACGCACGATTCCTTCGATGGCCCATAGGAGGGCAACTTTCTGCCCTCCATCGTCCAGTCAATGAAGCTCCACCACGGAAGTTCGCGGAGCAAGTGATCGGGTGCTTCGTGCCGCTCGAACCAGGCCAGAACGGCACGCATGCCGGGCAGTGCCTGCTGCACGAACTTCCGATCGGGCCTATACATCCAGTAGTCGTGCAGCATTCCGATCCAGAGCAGCGAAAAGGGTGGAATGATCTGCGGCTGCTGCGTGGGATAGCGGCTGGCGGTAATTCCCTCGGGCAGACGCGAGTCGTCGAAGGCCCGGATTGCCTGGCGAGCCAACCGGTCATCATTGGTTACAGCATAAGAGATGAGCGCCTGGATGCGGGTATCGCCAATGTACTGTAGTTGCTCGTAATAAGGCGTATCCATGTACGTTTCGTGCGCGTCGAGTCGGGCAGTGCGCCAACTGATGTTCCAAATTTTGTCAAGTTGCGGGTCGGGCGAGTGGAACGAGGCGTTCTCTTCAAACGGGTACATCGTTGCGTGAGCGCTGATCGCGTTGAGCGTCAGCGGATCGCCGGCAGTGGTGATCTCTAGCTCGAGGTACCGCCAGGTCCTCCACCAGAGCGTCTCGAAGGTGCGCTGCGTGCCGCCATCGGGCAGGAATTCGTCGTTCGAACCAAGCGCCACGCGATTACCTACTTGGTTGCGATCGCCCTTCTTCTGGTTCTCGTCGTAGAGTGCTTCGGAATACGTCAGCCGAATGTGGGCGTCGCGGCCTCCAGAAACTGTGAGCGACGGATACGCCGTGATCAGCGTGCCGCGATCGAGCAGCACATGCACCCGGCGGTTCGCCGGAACGGTAATTGGCTGTGCCGGGAAGGCCGTGGCACCTTCCAGTTCGCTCCGCACCACATGGCCCGGATCCGTCGCTTCGTAGGTCATAGGCGGCAGCGTATCGGGAACCAGTCCCCAGGGCACATCGGTGGTTTCGTCGGCGCTGCGGGCTCGCGCGATGCCGGACTCAGGGTTGTCGCGCATGGGTGACGCCGCCGCGACCCAGTTGCCCCGCGAGGCTACGGTCTGCCAGTCCCAATCGTACTGAACTGCGATCAGGCGCTCGCCGGGACCGACCGCAAAGTACTGTCCCAAGCCCTCGGATTGGCGTGGCATACTTTGTTGGCCATTCTCGATCTCCACCTGCCAACCTTCGCCTGTGCTGGCCACGGAAGCGTCCCCCTCACCCTCGAGCAAAAAGGCAGTGCGGTCACTGATCTGAGCGAGTGGCGCGTAGATGCCGAAGTTCCATACGACGGCTGCCAGCCGGTTCTCGCCCGTCATCAGGTATGGCGCAAGATCGAAAGTCTGGTAGCGCCAGTGGTTCATATCGCCTCGTGCGGGGCCGTCACCGACACGCTTGCCGTTGACATAAAGCACGAAGCGATTGTCCGCGCTGACGTGCACGGGGAACCTGGCTGGGATTGAGATCAAGGCCAAGCTCTTCCGAAAATGGAGCACGATCGGTTCTCGCAGCGGAGCGGCAGGATGTGTAATCCAGGCCGCCTTCCACTGGAGCCCAGCATCTTGGGCTGAGAGCGGCAGTGCGCAGGCAGCCAAGAGAAGTGCAAGGGCGTTACAAATTAGTCTCATATGTGTCATCCGGATTCGCTTTAATTATCCACAAGTCTGGCGTGGACGTTGGCGGACCTGTTCAAGAAAGAGGTTTAGCCTCAAGAGATGCCCTCTAGGGAGAAACGTGACCCGCTAAGGCAAAACATGGGCACTTCTGGTCATGGCGAGGAACAGGCGTAACGACTATGCGTCAGAATGGGGGAGATGAAATTAGGGAAGGTCTGATTTTCCCCAGCTGAGCAGAACAGCAAGGCTCAAGCCGCGGCACGACGGCGGCGAATTGAGCCCGACGCTTAAGCCCCGAGTGTAAGTTGAAATAAGTCCCGAGCCGTTTAGCGGCTGCAGAAAGTTCTTTGCAGTCGCTCGGCACAGAATCAAAGATGCGATTCGTCCATTGCGACTACTCGTCTCAGCCTCACCAGTGTCCAAGCCAACGCCGCTAGCCCTGCTCCCCATACCGCAAAAGCCAGTTCCATCACCCACCGCGGAGCCACTCCAACTCTCCGCAGTAGAAACGGCAGGAAATTCCAGGTCGTGATGTGAACGTAGTCCCATGGGTCCCAATGCATGGCTGTGGTGTCGAGTCCCCAAGCACTAAACTTTCTCAATGTGAACGCCAGGATGTTCTTGAAGCGTAGCGCAATGACGAATGTCGGGTGACCGAACGTTACCATTTGGTAGATTTCCAGCGGCAGCCAGAACATGAGTGAAGCGGCCTGGATCATGGCGCTCACCGCGATCAAAGAAACTCCAAATACCCATACGGCGCGCCCAAACTGTGCTCGGTGGCGCAGCAGTAGGGGCACGGAAATAAAGGCTGCGAGTTCGACTGCAGTCGAGACGTAACGGTCTCCCCACGAGAAATCACCGCTCCATACGGTATAGCGCGCATAGAAGCTGATGTAGACGAACAGAAGCATAAGTGTCGTGATGAGATAGGCTTTCACGTCGGCGCGCAAGATGCGCCAGGTCAGAACTCCGATCAGGATGGTTAATAACAGCAGAGGATCGAACAGGAAGATGGACTTTTCGGGCTTGAACAGCGCTCCCAGAAAGCCTACGTGAAACGGAGTCTCCCATGGATAGTTCGCCGGCAGATTAGGGTTCAGGCGCTTGTATTCCTGAGCAACCACACTGACGTATGTGTTCATATACGATCCGAAGCGGTAATGTTGGTAAAGACGATCGATCAGAACGAACGCAAGGTACACAGGGGCGGCGGTCTTTACGTAGGTGACCAGTCGCTGCCAGAACTCTTTTCCGCCTGCGTGTTCAAACCACAGCACCAACAGCAGAAAGAGGCCGCCGGCCAACAGATCGAGGCCCGTGGTCAGGCGCGTCAGCAGATTCAGTCCAAAAGCGACGGAGCCGATAAGCAGCGCGCGCTGACTGCCGCTACACAGCCATTCGTACTGGAACGAGAGTCCGGTCAGCGTCATCAACATGATGTAGTTGTTCTCCATCATGTTCTGGGTGTAGTGCAGATAGGTGGTGCAGAACAGCAGAGCGAGCACACCCGCGACCGCCTGCCCTGTGGCGAAGCCTAGCTGTTGCAGAAAACGCAAGCAGATGAGCGCGGTCAGTACCGTGACCAGGATGTTCGTGCTGTAGCTGACGACAATGCTTCGCACTGCAGGGTCCGTGCCTTCGTAGTCCTCGAAGACCGGAAGCTGCTCCAAACCTGAGCCCACCAGGTCCGCCGGCAACATGAGCAGAGACTGCCCCATGCCGAACCAGCTATGCAGGCGGCCACCGACCCCGTGAACGCCAAACTCGGGAAACTCGTCGGGAAATACCTCGGGCTGGGATGTCCACCAGGAGTGCGTCGTCTGCAGTCGGTGCATGCTGTCGGCGCTGCCGAGTTCGCCCGATTGCACGACGAAAGCGGCGAGACCCGCGACCAACGCCAGCAGGATAATAGGGTCGTGTAACCAGCGGTGCATAGAATTGAGCATTTCAGGCGACGGTAAAGCAGCACTTCCCAGCAAGACCACAGTAACTGTTTATGAGTGTCTCAGAGGTTTCAGAACTGCGAAATGAGGATCAACCGGTCTTTCTGTCTGGCTTATCGTTGGCGGATACGATGCCGGTTTTAGTCAAGTGCGGACGAGCAGACACCCACTGTCTGAACAACGTGAGTGGATGCGTTCAATCCGCACGCTCAGATTCTCTCCACATGGCCAGAAGCGCCATTTCCTCCAGCGACCAACCGCGATCGAACAGACCAGCTTCGACCTGGGTTTGACCTTCTCCCTTGCGGCGGCGGTTTCTCAGTGACCTATGGGGCAGCAGTAGGTTATGACGGCAGATCATCTCCAACACCAGCGATGTGGAGTTTCCGAAGGACGAGTATTCCTGCTCGATCAGAATGCCTCCCGGCGAAAACGTGATTGCGTGCGCGATTTTCTTGCCCTTTTGCTGGCAGACTACGCCCAACACCGGGGTCTTCGCCTGGCCGGAGGCGTAAGGCTACTGTGCCATCAGGCTCAGCGTGATGACGCCTTTGTCGGAGGTCACGTGTACGTCTTGTCCCAAGAGGTTGGGCGACCACAACGCACAGGCAATCACCCCAGACAGCAATATGGCTCGTACCGTCTTCATGTCCGTTCCTTGCCGTACCCGGGACCGGGTTCAGCTGTGTTCGAACAAGTTCAGGATAACATCGCGCCCAGCATGCGGCGCCGTCCAGGACTTGGGTGAAAGCCGTTTTAGCATTACTTACGAGAAATCCCCAACTCGTAGGTAATCCCTGCTGAGCGCCGCCAGTCGGGTTAACGTACGGCCTGTTCGCAACAACAATCAGCCTATTCCCCGTTCAGTTCCTTAGGCTGTGCTGGCTCGCTCCGTTCCCGGAGTTCTGCAACACGACATCCGCTCGACCGTATCTCCTAACTTTTTAGTTGACAATCCCAGTTCATCGAGTTAATCTCCTAACACTTTAGGAGATAGCAATGGGCGGTAAAGGAAAATCCCAACTGCAGCTCACGCCCCTGGAGTTGCAGATCATGAATGTGCTGTGGGACTGCGGCCCTTCCAACGTCCAATCGGTCCAAGAGAAACTCACCGCATCGCCGAAACTGGCGTACACCACGGTGCAGACGATGCTCAATGTTCTTCACCGTAAAGGAAGGGTACGGCGGAGATTGCGGGGCAGGGCGTATGACTATGCACCGGTGCTGACGAGAGAGAAGGCAGCGAGCAATGCCATCGGGGACATGATCGATCGCCTCTTTGGCGGCTCGGTGGACGGTCTCCTCATGAGCCTCGTCAAAAGCCAGCAACTCGATCCCAAAAAGCTTCAGGAGTTAAATGGCTTGGTAGAGGAACAGGAGCGCGGCAAGGAGGGAAAAGACCATGAATCCGATTAATGAGATCGTTGTCACCTATGTGACGAATGCCTTATGGATGACATGCGTCATCGCGGCAGCCACATCTGTTCTCTCGCGGACGCTACGTCGTTGCCCTTCTTCGTATCGGCATGCATTGTGGGTCGCGGCCTTGCTGCTTGCTGTGTCGCTTCCCTTTGCGAGCTTGCGCGCTTCTCGAGACAATTACAAATCAAGGCCGGAGTCTGTCACGGCGGCGAGCACGGTTCCGTCGGCAGAATCGGGTTTTAGCGGCACCTCCTCCTGGGCACTCTGGCGGCAAATGCGGCATGGCAGCCAACCGGTATGGTTCGGCCCGCTCTGGGTTGGGCCTGTCGCAATGCTCTACTTAGGCTTCATTTTCTATCGGGCAGCTCGCCTCTTTCGCGGATGGCAGTCACTCCGGGCAATGTTACATAAGTCAAGCGAGCCGCAGATACCGCCGGCGATGCGAACTTTGGTCGAGCGATGCCACTCGCTGGTGGGCATGAAACCCGTACCCATATTGTTGTCACTGGAAGGACAGGGGCCAGCGACGTTGGGAATCCGCAATCCTGTCCTGGTGTTGCCGGAATGGTTTTTGTCGCAAGCATCGGCGGATGAGGTCTCTTCTACCCTGAGCCATGAACTGGCACACATCCGCAGGCACGATTTCCTTTTGAATCTGGTTTACGAGCTCTTAATTTTGCCCATCTCCTTTCATCCCGCCGCTGCCCTGATCAAGGCGCGCATCGATCAAACCCGGGAATTGGCCTGCGACGAGATCGCCGCAGAAAGCCTGTCGACGCACACGCGATATGCCCGCTCCCTTTTGCGCATCGCGCAGTCCATGGCCGCGAAGCAGCGTCCAGCACACGTTGGATACGCTCTGGGACTATTCGACACAAATACACTGGAGGATCGCATTATGAATGTACTCGAAACGGCTAATCGAGTGCGCAAGACAAGGGCGCGGGCCTTGGTTCTTGCCACGTTGACTCTACTGATCGTCACGTGTCTCGCGGTGTCGGGTGTTTCTATTCAAGTCGCTCAGCCCACCAGCACCGACGCCGATCTTCAGCAATTTGTTGGCACTTGGCACGCACAATTCAAAGGCAAGACCTTCCTGACAATCAATTTGGAGAAGCAACAAGGCAAGCTGACCGGGACCGTGAGTCACGCCGACATGCAAGTGGGCAAAGACGGGGAACTTACAAGTGCGGAAGAACACGAGGGTAGCAACCCCATCGTGGAAGCCAAGCTCACGGGCGGAACCCTTCTCATTACCACAAAGGAACAGGAATCACAGGACACCATTCAATGTGAGATGAAACTCACAGGAACTGATCAGGCAGAACTTCGTGTACTCGCCCCGCCCGACGTCCCCGCTCCCAAGCCGTGGAAATTGGAGCGAGCGAAGGCTGGCCAATGAAAGCTTGATCAACTCCCGAGCTATGGTGGTTTGCCGTGCGCCCGTGTCCCGTCATTATGCCTAGCGACATGAATCGTTGTTGGCAATCGCCATCTCATGCGTAATCCCGGCTGAGCGCCACCGTTCGGGTCAGGTTACGGCACGGCCTGTTTAAGGGATTCATTTGTAACCCCGTGCCCTCGACTGCGTCGTTCTCACTGCGAGCCTCCCCCTACCGTGAGATGGCTTTGTCATGCGAGTTTATGGAAGAAGCGAACACGTATGCCACGTTAAGGGGCAAAGTCCAAAACAGTCCCACCGGAGAGCGTGCCAATCGTTTGCAAACGCTTCGCCACGAGTAGAAGCGGCCGTTCGCATACTCATGTCCAGCCAATAGCTCCTCAGGACTCATAAGTTTGGGCCGGAAGACCACGTCGGCCCGGCCGTTGTACTTGGCCCAGTCGCGCGTCAGAATTCGGTCCTCTGCCTCGAAGCGTTGGTAGAGCCGAGTGCCCGGAAACGGGGTCAGGATGTTAAAAGTTGCATTCTGTACCCCAGCGGCCTCAAGGAAGTCCAATGTTTCCCGAAAAATCGCCGGACCGTCGCTGTCGAACCCGAACACCATACCCGCCTGTACGGCAATGCCGTGGGAATGAATCCGCTCAATGGCGCGGGCATAGTCGGACACGCGGTTAAACCGCTTGTGCACCTCGTCCAGGCTGGCTTGCGAGATTGACTCTAATCCGACGAACAGTTGTTTGCAGCCGCTTCTCGCGGCTAACTCAAGAAACTCATCGTCCTGAGCGGCATGGATGCTAGCTTGACTGCTCCACCACTTGCGATGGGGAGCAAGAGCCCGGAACAGGGTCTTGGCGTACGTAATGTCGCTCGCGATATTGTCGTCCCACAGAATGATCACTTTGCCAGGGAAAGAGCCGTACTCTGCTGCGACGGTCTCGACGGGCCGCTGGCGCACTGTACTTTGGTACATGACAGCCAGCGTGCAGAAATCGCACTGGTGGGGGCAGCCCCGCGTGGCAAACAGGACTCCACTGGTGTGGTCGTGGCGGTGAAACAGGTCTTTCCGCGCCATCGGGGCGTCTTCGAGGGTCGGGGGCTCAGTGGAACCGTACCTCAGGCGGTGGCGCCCGGCTTCAAATTCGCGCAGGAATTGCGGCCAGTGCGATTCGGCTTCCCCGACGAAGATTACGTCTGCGTGCGACTGTGCCTCTTCGGGCATCAGGGATACATGGGGCCCACCCAGGACCACGGGAGTTCCCCGTCGGCGGAACTGGTCTGCCGTGGAATACGCATGAGGCGCACTCGGCGTGTGAAAAGTGATCGCAACCAGGTCGACTCGCATTCCGAAGTCTACAGGCGTCACCACCTCATCGGTATGAACCACCGTCCAATGCTGCGGAACGAAGGCGGCAAGGTACGGCATCGTGATCTGCTGGAAGTTCAGGACGCGAGGACGCCGTACCTTTTGGATCTCCGGCGAGGAGGACGTGATCAGGAGTAGAGTTCTCGCCGCAATGGACATGTGCTCTGGGTCGCCTCCGTGTTCCAGTTGGCATCCATTCTCGGTGGAAGATGATCGTGCTGCCTACTAGCAAGAAAGTGGTTCGCCGGACATTTTCTTCAGTCCTTGCTCCCGGCCATCATTTTTTGCCTACTGCTGTCGAACAATCGCCATTGCACTCTCAACGCGAGAATCCGGTCACTTCGCCGGTCGGCTACACAGAATCTCGCCTGATATTGCTAATCCATAGGATACTTGTTGATATATCGCCATCTCGTAAGTAATCCTTGCTGGGTGGCCCGTTTTAGGTCAGGTCGCGAGGCGGCGTTCACGACAGCCTATCCCCGTGGGCCCGAAGTCCTATAAAAGTGGATGTCAAGTGAAAAACACTTCTCCCTGCCGGCCCGACCTGGTCACTCCCGTGACACGCCGGTCACGGAAACGACTTGATTTCATAACAATGTCGGCTCCCTCGAGTTGAGTAGACTTGATAGCGGCCAAGCAACCAAGGCTCGGGAGGAAGGAGCCGAACATGTTGATTATAGGTTGTGATTATCACCCGAGTTGACATGGGCCTGCGGCCCACCCATAGGGATGAAAATTAGGGCGAGTTGGCGGGTGTACGATCAGGCCAGCGCGTGTGACGGCAAAGGTCGTAAACGCTCTGGATGAAGTGAGGCCGTACCCGAGTTTGATCTGGAACGCGCGTTTTGAACCAATCTGTGTCGCGCCCCCGTCCCGGCGGGAAGGGGCTAGCAGGTGACGGTGCTTAACGTTTATGTGCGCGCGTTCTGCCGCTTCCGCGCCGGAGGAAGCCATGTCCTACAAGATAGCGGGAATTGACGTACACAAGAAAGTGTTGATGGTGGTCGTGGTCGATGCCAGTACGCCAGAGGAGAGACCGGAGCGGCGACGATTTGCCACGATGCGGAGCGAGTTGCGCCGCTTATCGACCTGGTTGCGGGAGCAGGGTGTGGAAGAAGCGGTGATGGAATCTACAGCCCAGTACTGGCGATCGGTCTGGTTAGAGTTGGAGCCGTATATGCGTTTGCAGTTGGCGCAGGCATTCTCCAACCGTGCCCCGCGGGGGCGTAAGCATGACTTCAAGGACGCCGAACGGTTGGTGCGGCGGCTGATCGACCCGAGGTGCTACGGCTGATGACGCATCCTGGGGTTGGTGCGCTGACTGGCCTTGCCTTTGTGCTGATCATCGGATCGGCGGAGCGTTTT
>JGIcombinedJ26865_1000199_pt1 | contig 12076 bp, 9 predicted proteins | sample NGESurdeep072012_7_FD_26865 | JGI IMG/M metagenome (IMG submission 26865) | reverse complement strand
CGCGCGGTCAAAGATGATCCGCGCCGACAAGGGGAGGACGGGCGTCACTCGCCGGGGTAGGACACGCCGATCTGCCGGCGGATCTCGTCGATGATGGACAGGATGCCGATGGTCTCCTCGGCGGGTAGCAGTGGTGACTCGGTCGCGCCATCCGCGACCAGGGTGGCCAGGTGCGCGGCTTCGTAACACAGCCCCTGGTGCCCGGTGACGGCGTCGGGCGCGCGTACCAGTTGCCGTTCCTCGGAGCCGGTCAGCGTCAGCACGCCCGGCGCATAGAACGGCCCGGACAACTCGGCCCGGGCAACGGTGCCCGAAATCGACGCGGTGGTCGGCGTTCTCGACCACAAGGTGGTGTTGAGGCAGGCCTGCGCCGCGCCGCGGCCCAGGGTGATGGACACCTGGCCGTCGACGCCGGTGTCGGTGAGGCGACCGGCGGCGATCACCAGGTCNGGTTCGCCCAGCACGAACGATGCGAACGAGAGCGGGTAGATGCCCAGATCGAGCAGCGCGCCGCCGGCCAGTGCGGGGTTGAACAGTCGGCCCGACGGGTCGGGGGCGAAGGATTGGCCGTGGTCGGCGAGCACCGTGATCACCTCACCAAGGACGCCATCGGCCAGCAGCTGCCGCAGCACGTCGGTCTGCGGCAGGAAACGGGTCCACATGGCTTCCATCACCAGCACTCGGGCGGCCCGCGCGGCCCGCATCACCTCGCGGGCCTCGATCGCGTTGCGGCAGAACGCCTTTTCGACCAGCACGTGCTTGCCCGCGGCGATGGCCAGCAGCGCCAGGGCGTGATGCTCGCTGTGCGGCGACGCGACGTAGACCACGTCGACGTCGGGATCGGCCACCAGTTGCTCGTACGAGTCGTAGGGCCGTTCCGCGCCGTACGTCCCGGCGAACTGCGCCGCACGGTCGGATGATCGCGATCCGACGGCCACCAGCCGCTGGCGGGTGTTGGTGCGGAGCGCGTCGACGAAGGCGCCCGCGATCCGGCCCGGCGCCAGCACGCCCCACCGCAGCGGCGGCGCAGCCATTGGATCCGGGGTGCGGGCGGCGGGCAAGGACGCGGGGAAGGCGGGCATGCGGGGATGATCGCACGACCGCTCGGTCCACGGCCTGGCGCCGCCGGTCCACGCCGACCAATGCGAGCGGTACCGGCACTTCACCACCACCACCACCACCACCACCACCACCACCGCCACCACCGACCGCCGGTGCGGGCAGATCGGGCTGGCGCCGCTGTGCCCCGGGCACTGACAACCTTTGCCGGTGGATGAGCGAGATGATGGACCTGACGAAGACGAGGACGGACTTCTTCGAGGCCGGGGTGATCGAATACCCGACCGCTGGTGGGCCGGCCCGGGAACGACAGCATCCCACCCGGGGTATCCGGCACGCGCGTTCCGGTGTCCGGCGATACGCCTGGCGGCGTCCTGTTGCGAGCAGGATGCCTGCCAGACGTATCTGCGGACTGCCCGACCTGGGGGGATGGTCGGGCCCGCGTCAGCAGTCTGGGGGTAACAACGGGCTGCCGGGATCCCCCGAATGGGTACGGTCCAGCCAACGGAGGGAATTGCGCGCGGATTTCGTCACAGTCAGGTGACCACACCACAGCGCGCCGTCACCGACGCCGATGAAAATGGCCCTGTGAGGGCGCCTACCGAGAATCAGGCCGCGGGCTCGCCGGGGCCGGCCGTTGGCGGGTCAGGGATGACCGCGTCCAAAATCGACCCACCGGCCGAAGACGCGAGAGGGGCGGACCTGTATCGCCACCATTTTTCTGTCCGTCGACGGTCCGTGCCAGATCTGGGCGCAGACCGTTCCAGGTCGATGCATCGACACCCACGGGCCAATCACCTCAGGGTTCTCCCGGCGGCTGACTTCGGTCGCGATGAGTTCGGCGGCCAAGGCTTCGCGAGCGCTCTGCGTCCGCGCCCGTCGGATGATCACGGGGCTCCCTTTTCGATACGTGGTGCCCAAGCCCTCTTCGATACGTGGTGCCCGAGCCGCCATATGCGGCAGCGGAGCGCCGCATATGTCCCCCGACTGGACTCAACGTACTGCGTTGGGTTCGACGGGTGCGCGGCGAACGCGCGATCGTGTGGGTAGGGATCGGATGCATCAGGGGCGGACACGCCGGGTGGATTCCTGTGGCGTTGCGCACCCGGCAGGGACAGGAAACTGTCGATGGTTGACCATCGAGGCGTGAGCGAGAGCCGCCCAGCCGACGGCGCCGAGACGGCGGACGACGGCGCAGCGCGCCCGCGACGTCGGTTCACCGGCCGCATCACCCTGCTGGGGCCTGCGTTCGTCGCCGCGGTGGCCTATGTGGACCCGGGCAACGTCGCGGCGAACCTCCAGGCCGGAGCAAGGTACGGCTACCTGCTGGTCTGGGTGCTGGTGGTGGCAACCGCGTCCGCGGGTGTGGTGCAGTACCTCTCGGCGAAGCTGGGCCTGGCAACCGGTGCCTCGCTGCCCGAGTTGGTCGGCAACAGGCTGAGCACCCCGTCGCGGCTGGCGTACTGGCTGCAGGCCGAGGCGGTGGCCATGGCCACCGACCTCGCCGAGGTGATCGGCGGCGCGGTCGCCCTCTATCTGCTGTTCGACCTTCCGCTGTTGCTCGGCGGGCTGATCGCCGGGCTGGTGTCGCTCGCGCTGCTCGCCATCCAGAATCGGCGCGGTCAGCGTCCCTTCGAGCGGGTCATCACGGGATTGCTGGTGGTCATCGCGGTCGGATTCCTCGCCGGGTTGTTCGTCGCCCCGCCCTCGGCGGCAGATGTCGCAGCCGGCCTCGTACCTCGCTTCGACGGCCTGGACTCGGTGCTGCTCGCCACGGCGATGCTGGGGGCCACCGTGATGCCGCACGTGGTCTACCTGCATTCCGCGCTCACCCGGGACCGCTTCGGCGTCGTGCCGCCCGGACCGCAGCGGCGCAGGTTGATCTCCGCGACCCGGACCGACGTCTCCGTCGCCATGGTGCTGGCCGGCGCCGTCAACATCTCCATGCTGCTGGTCGCCGCGTCCGGGCTGCGGGGACAGGACGGCGTGGACACCATCCAGGGCGCTCACGCATCCGTCACGGCTGCCCTCGGATCGGTCGTGGGGGTGCTGTTCGCGGTCGGACTGCTGGCGTCCGGACTCGCCTCGACGTCGGTGGGCTGCTACGCAGGCAGCGTCATCATGGAGGGACTGCTCCGCCACCGGGTCAACCTGCTGGTCAGGCGCGCCGTCACGCTGATCCCCGCGCTGATCGTGCTGGCGGTCGGCGCCGATCCCACCAGCGTGCTCGTCCTGTCCCAGGTGCTGCTCTCGTTCGGCCTGCCCTTCGTGCTGATCCCGTTGCTGGTGTTGACCTCGAACCGCGAGCTGATGGGCGGGGACGTCAACGGCGCGGTGACCCGAACGATCGGTTGGCTGATCACCGTCGCCATCGTCACGCTCAACACCGTGTTGATCGTCGGTGTCGTCACCGACCTGTGAACGACCTCTGAACCTGCCTCTGACGGTCACCCGGTCCGCACCGCGCGCGGCCCGCACCAGGTTCGTCAGTGCTGCCCGGGTTTCCACCGGACCGCGGGTCTCAGCCCGGCAGTCGGGGTTCACCCAGAGCCGGTCGGCCGGTACCGCGGCCAGCGCCCTGGTCAACGACTCGGTGATCCCCACCGTCGACGGCANGCGCGGTGANTGGATGTCCCAGGACACCGGGCCCGACGCCCCGGGAATCCCGTCGGCGTTCAGGTCGCCGAGCACCTCCATGTGCGACCGGGCCGCCTCCAGCGAGGTCATGTCGGCATCAGGGTCGTCGATCGCGCCGATCACGTCACCGAATTCGGAGTAGCACAGGTGGGTGTGCACGGCGGTGGAATCGGCCACTCCGGCGGTGGCCAGCCGGAACGAGCTGACCGCCCAGACGAGATAGGCCTTCCGGTCCTGTTCGCGCAGTGGCAGCAACTCGCGCAGCGCGGGTTCGTCGACCTGGATGATCGAAATGCCGGCCGTTTGCAGGTCCAAACCAGCACCGCCCGGAACGGTACCGGCCACCCGCAAGGCTGGGGTTCCATGAAATGATTGAATTGATCCGAAATTCGGCACTCGTTGACAGCGCGAAACGTGGCCGATCACCGTGAGCACCACGACGTCGGCCTCGACGACGAAATCATCCTTCGTCCTGCGTCCTGCAACCAAAGACAGGAACACCAGCTGCGCCGGGAAGCCTCTCGGTGACGACAACCGGGTTCGGCGACCCTGCACTGGGCGGCACCGACCACCAGCGGGTCGTCACCCATCCTGAAATACCGCGTCAGCCGCGACAGCGTGTCCACCAACGGATTTGGCGCGTTCGCCACTGAAGTCCCGGCGGGAACACTTTCGCTGACGTTCAACCAATTGCTGCCGGGTGTCACGTATCGGTTCACCGTTCGTGCGGTCAATGCGGCCGGGTCCGGTGTGGCCGCCTCCATGGCCTACAAGACCAAACGGTCCAGTTCGATTATCGCGATCAACACCGCCACCAAGAAGGTGGTACAGGTCGATCCGGATGGCGGTGGTGTGCGCAGCGTGGGCCAGGGATTCATCCAGCCCACCCAGGTGCTCAAGGTACCGGCCGGGAAGGTCGTCGTCCTTGACCGCGGCGCCAAGAAGATTTTCCGGGTCGATCCCGCATCCGGGCGACAATCAATCCTGGGATCGGGATCGCTCGCCGATCCCCAACAGATTTCGGTCGACGGGCAGGGAGACATTTTCGCCCTTGACCAACTCTCGCCCTCGTCCTCCCACGTGCGGATCGACGCCGTCACCAACCAGGCGACCGTTGCCGTGCCGTCCTACTCCGCGCTCGGGGCGGTGGGCTGGATCGCCAGTTCGATCGGAAAGGTGTTTGTCGTTCGGAGTCCAACGCTGATCACCAGGTATTCGGGATTCCCCGGTAGCCCGGTGGCCACCGTGACCCGGAGTTCGCTCTTCCGCAGTACAGAAATCGTCACCAAGGATGCCTCCGGCGGCGTGTATTTCCTGAATTTTGTGGTCGGAGGCAGCGGTGCGTCCACCGTGTCCAAGGTGCCCGCGGGTTCCAACCAGGAACAGGATGTGCGCAGTGTGGGCTTCTCGACCGTGATCCGCGGGCTCGTCGCGACCGACGCCGCGGGGAACTTGTTCTCCGCCTACCCACGCTTCGCCTGTTTCGGCCCGGCAGTCGTCGACGGGTGCGTCGACGATCCAGGAGTCGACGTGATCAACAAGCTGCCGGTCAGCGGCGCGGCGGTCGTTCCGATTCCGGTCAGCGGATTCACTCTCGCCAACCCCAACGGACCCGCGGGTCCAAGTGCCCAGGCGATGGCGCTGGATGCTCAAGACGTGATCGTCGTGCAACGGGTGGATGGCATCGTGGCCTATGCGCCTAACGGCGTTGCCGCTGAAGTCCTGGCAAGCGGTGCGTTCACCTCGCTTGCCGTCGGGCGACGACGTCCGGGCTGACGAACGAGAAGGCGAACGCCCCGCGTCCCAGCCAGCTCGAGAGCACCCGATCTGAGCGACGACTGTCCTGCACTCACCCGATGATCTCCTGCGGCCGGGCTAGGGTCGAGATCAGCCGCCCTTCCGGTGGACGAGGAGAGTCGTCATGTTGGTCGCCGTCTTCCTGGTCGCGGGATTCGTCCTGCTGTTCCTGCTGCTGCTGTCCACCCAGAAGGCGGGCCCACGCGCAGCCGCGCGGGTGTCTTTGGTCTTCATCGTCATCTGGCTGCTCGCCACCGCCGGCTATCTCTGGTACGGCGTCGCCCAATCGAGCGAGAGCGTTCTCAGCCAGCTTCCGGCCGCGTTGTTGATCTTCCTGCCGCCGGCGTTGCCGGCCGCGATCGTCTGGACGAAGAATCGCCGCGCGTGACGACCGCTCACCTCCCAGCGACCGACCGCAGTTCGGCGCTTCGGCGGGCGGGTTCGCAGGTCCCGGACCGGACGCGTCAACGCTCACCGAGCGCTACACTCACGGCCAAGGTCATGAGTTCCAGCAACAGCCCCGGCTTGCTGGACGGCAACCCTCCACACGCGGTGGGGTGCCCCGGGTGATGACCAGGCGGACCACCGAACCGTTGGCCCGCAAGCGCGGGTCCGCGTCCGGCGGACCTGTCAGAACGGACAGGAGTGCCGCGGTGCGCACGATGATGTGTTGTTGTAGCTGACCCGGACGGTTGAACGGTCTGCCTAGATCGGCTCGGATCCACCCGAACCAGATGCGGGCAGAACCAGAAAATCACGTCCCGCTCGCTGCCCCGCCGACCGGATGACCCGGTCCGCGGTGGCCGGCCCTTCCCGCCTACCCGGCGGCAACCGCCGTCGGCCCTACTCCCAGGAGCCCCGCATGAGCTCGAACTGGTCTTTCGAGACCCGCCAGATCCACGCCGGCCAGGTGCCCGACCCCACCACGAAGGCCCGCGCCCTGCCGATCTACCAGACCACCTCGTACGCCTTCGATTCCTCCGAGCACGGGCGCAAGCTGTTCGCGCTGGAGGAACTGGGCAACATCTACACCCGGATCATGAACCCGACGCAGGCCGTCGTGGAGGATCGGATCGCCTCCCTGGAAGGTGGCGTCGGGGCGCTGCTGGTCGCCTCCGGTCAGTCGGCGGAGACGCTGGCCATCCTGACCCTGGCGCAGGCCGGCGATCACATCGTGTCCTCGCCGCGGCTCTACGGCGGCACCTACAACCTGTTCCACTACACGCTGCCCAAACTCGGCATCACGGTCGGCTTCGTGGACAACCCGGACGACCCTGACTCCTGGCGCGCGGCAATCCGGCCGAACACCAAGGCGCTGTACGGCGAATCGATCTCCAACCCGCTGCTCGACGTGCTGGACTTCGAGGCCGTCGCCGCCGTCGCGCACCAGGCCGGTGTTCCGCTGATCGTCGACAACACCGTGCCCACGCCGTATCTCATCCGACCCTTCGAGCACGGGGTCGACATCGTGGTGCATTCGGCCACCAAGTACCTTGGCGGCCACGGCACCGCCATCGGCGGCGTGATCGTCGACTCCGGCAACTTCGATTGGGTCGCCAACGCCGAGCGGTTCCCCGGGTTCAACACCCCGGATCCCAGCTACAACAACCTCACCTGGGGCGTGGACCTGGGTCCGGACGGGCTGTTCAAGACCAATGTGGCCTTCATCTTCAAGGCACGCCTGCAGGGGCTGCGGGACATCGGCCCGGCCATCTCCCCGTTCAACGCCTTCCTCATCTCGCAGGGCATCGAGACGCTGTCGCTGCGTCTGGAGCGGCACAACTCGAACGCGCTGCGGGTCGCCGAGTGGCTCTCCGGCCGCGAGGAGGTCGAGTCCGTGTCTTACCCGGGGCTGGACTCCAGCGCCTGGCACGACCGCCAACTCAAGTACTCACCCAACGGCGGTGGCCCGATCGTCTCGTTCGAGATCAAGGGCGGCGTCCCGGCCGGTCAGGCGTTCACCGACGCCCTCGAGCTGTTCACCAACCTGGCCAACATCGGTGACGTGCGGTCGCTGGTCATCCACCCGGCGTCGACCACGCACGCCCAGCTGGCGGCCGCGGAGCAGCTGACCACCGGCGTCACCCCAGGGCTGATCAGGTTGGCCGTCGGCATCGAGCACATCGACGACATCCTGGCCGATCTCGAGGCCGGTTTCCGCGCCGCGAAGTCGGACTGACGGCACGACCGTGACGCGGCGTCCTTCATGACAGCGGTCAGCGATCGCACCGGAGCCGGCAACACCACCGCCGGCTCCGGGTTCGCGCTGCCCTACCAGGACGACCGGGGCGCGCATCCGCTGCCGGACGCACGGATCTACGCCGACATCGGCCCGCTGGTCACCGAATCCGGTGCCCGGCTAGCCGGCGTGACCATGGCGTACGAGACCTGGGGAACGCTGAACCCGTTGCGGGACAACGCAATTCTCGTCCTGCACGCGCTCACTGGGGATTCGCATGTGGTCGGGCCGGCCGGCCCGCGCCAGCCGACACCGGGGTGGTGGGACGGCCTTATCGGACCGGGTGCGCCGCTGGACAGCGAGAAGTTCTTCGTCATTGCGGCGAACGTGCTGGGCGGGTGCCGCGGCAGTACCGGGCCGTCGTCGATCGCACCCGACGACCGGCCGTACGGCTCGCGCTTCCCGCGGATCAGCGTGCGGGATCAGGTGGCGGCGGAGGTGCTGCTGGCCGACCAGTTGGGCATCGAACGGTTCGCCGCGATGCTCGGCGGGTCGATGGGCGGTATGCGCGTGCTGGAGTGGGCGGTCGGCCATCCCGACAGGGTCGCCCGGGCCATCGCGCTGGCCACCTGCGCCTACTTCACCGGCGACCAGATCGCTTGGAGTGTCCCGCAAATCGCCGCGATCCGGGCGGACCCGCACTTCGCCGGCGGTGACTACTACGACGGCCCCGCGCCGCTGACCGGAATGGGCATCGCCCGGCAGATCGCGCACACCACCTACCGATCGGCCCTCGAACTGGACACCCGGTTCGGCCGGGCCGCACAGGGCGACGAGGACACTTTGCGCGGCGGACGATTCGCCGTGCAGTCCTATCTGCAGCACCACGGGGACAAGCTGGGCCGGCGTTTCGATCCGAATTCCTACCTGGTGCTCACCGAGGGGATGAACTCGCACGACATCGGCCGTGGCCGTGGCGGCATCGACGCTGCGCTGCAGCGCATCTCGGCCGAGCTGACGGTGGCGGTGGTGGATTCCGATCGGCTGTTCCTGCCGTCCCAGGGTGAGCTGATCGCGACCGCCCCCACCGCTCGGGACCTGGTCATCATGCACTCGGACTACGGACACGACGGCTTCCTGATCGAGGCCGAGGCCATTGCCGGGGTCGTGCGTGACGCCGTCGCCACCTGACGACCTGGCCTGACGAGTGTTGTCCCGTCGAGGCTTTCAGTCCGGCGGCCGGATCACCGGGAGGTCCGTGCGGGCAAAATCGTTGCCCACGCAGAGGATCGGTAGTCCTTTCTGTTCGGCCAGCGCATAGGTGCAGCAGTCGCCGAAATTCAGCGCGGCTGGATGGCGCCCCTTTCCGAAGCGACGCCAAGCGTGCAGGCCCCTGTCGGCGAGATCGGCGGTGAAATCGACCACGGTGATCCTGCCGTCCCGGACAGTTCGAGCCGCCATCCCTTGCGAACCGGGTATGCGCGCTTCGAGAACCATGCCGAACTCCAGCGCTGTCGGCGCGGCGAGCAGCGGTTCGACAACCCGGGACAAGCGCTCCAGCAACCATGCCCGCGTCGGCTCCCTCAACATGATCGACATGAGTGCTGATGTGTCGATGACGATCTCGGCTACGACCTCGGGGGCGATCGCGGTCAAGAGGGCAAGCCGTTCTCGTCGTAGCCGATGATCTCGTCCGGGGTGCGGTCGTCGACAACAGGCATGGCCGAGTACTCGAGGCTGAGCCGATCGAGCCGCTCGGCGATGTCGATCCGGCTGCGCGAGCGAACCCGGTCAAGCCGTTCCCGCAGCGCGGCCGTCACGGCCTCGGTGAGGGTTTCACCGGTCGCGGCCGCGAGGTCCCGGGCAAGCCGGTCCGCTTCGTCCGTCTTGATGCTCAGTGCCATGGTAGACATTCTAGACAGATCGGTGAGTTTCTAGACAGCCCCGTACGTGTGGGCGTCGTTCCCGGGTGCCGGGCACTGCGAGAAGTACGTAGGCTGACCAGACCGAAATCCGCATCGCGAGGAGACGTCATGCCATTGCGGTTGGGCTACAAGGCATCTGCCGAGCAATTCGGGCCGGTGGAACTGGCCGGGTTCGCGGTGAGGGCCGAGCAGGCCGGGTTCGACTCGGTCTTCATCTCCGACCACCTGCAGCCCTGGCGGCACGACGGCGGCCATGCCCCGGCCGCGCTTCCGTGGCTCGGTGCCGTCGGCGCCCGGACGGAGCGGGTGCTGCTGGGTACCTCGGTGCTGACCCCCACGTTCCGGTATCACCCCGCGGTGATCGCCCAGGCTTTCGCCACCCTCGGGGTGCTGTACCCGGGGCGGGTGATCCTCGGCGTCGGGTCGGGAGAGTCGCTCAACGAGGTGCCGCTGGGGCTGGAATGGCCCGACGGCAAGGAGCGCTTCGCGAGGCTGAAGGAGGCCGTCACGCTGATCCGCGAGTTGTGGACCGGCGAGCGGGTCTCCTTCGACGGCACCTACTACCGCACGGACAGGGCAACGATCTACGACCGGCCCGACGTCCCGGTGCCGATCTACATCGGCGCCTCCGGGCCCGCCGCGACCAGGTTGGCCGGCCGGGTCGCGGACGGGTTCATCACCACATCGGGCAAGGCACCCTCGCTGTACTCCGACACGCTGCTGCCCGCCCTGGCCGAGGGTGCCGGGAAGGCCGGCCGAACCCTGGACGACCTCGACCTGCTCATCGAGATGAAGGTGTCCTTCGACCCTGACCACGAACGGGCGCTGGCGGACACCAAGCACTGGGCGGCGCTGGCGCTCACCCCGGAGCAGAAGAGCGGAGTCGAGGATCCGATCGAGATGCAGCGGCTCGCCGACGCGCTGCCGGTCGAGCAGGCCGCGTCCCGCTGGATCGTCTCCTCGGACCCGGACGAGCACGTGGAGAAGATCCGCACCTACCTCGACCTGGGCTTCCGGCACCTGGTGTTCCATGCGCCCGGCCCCGATCAGGACCGGTTCCTGACCCTGTACGGCGAGCAGGTACTGCCCAGGCTGCGTGCTCTCGGCTGAATTGGCTGCGCCACTTCGGACCCGCGGTATTCGGACGTGGGCCCGGGGAAGGAGCGCCGGACCGCGGCTCCCGTGTGGCGCGACGCGCCGGGCGACACGGCGAGGGCGCGTCCGACAGGACCGGCCGAGCGCTGGCCTCTAGGCTGGGTTCGGCGCCGGACCGGTCGGCGCCTGCATCACATGCTCTCCCAACGGCAGGAACGACCCGCAAGCGAAGGGATGTGCCCATGGCGGCCATCGAACTCATCGGCGCACGCGAGATCCTCGACTCTCGAGGCAACCCCACCGTCGAAGTGGAGGTGGCGTTGGATGACGGTTCGCTGGCGCGGGCCGCAGTTCCGTCGGGTGCCTCGACCGGCGAACACGAGGCCGTCGAGCTGCGTGACGGCGACGCGGCCCGCTATGGCGGGAAGGGCGTCATCAAGGCCGTCGAGGCCGTCCTCGAGGAGATCGGCCCGGCACTCATCGGCTACGACGCGATCGAGCAGCGGGTCATCGACCAGAAGCTGATCGACCTTGACGGAACCCCGGACAAGGGCAGGCTCGGCGCCAACGCCATCCTCGGCGTCTCGCTCGCGGTCGCCAAGGCCGCCGCGGAATCTGCCGAACTGGAACTCTTCCGTTACCTGGGTGGCCCGAACGCGCACATCCTGCCCGTCCCGATGATGAACATCGTCAACGGCGGCGCGCACGCCGACAGCGGCGTCGACGTCCAGGAATTCATGATCGCGCCGGTAGGTGCTCCGACGTTCCGCGAAGCCTTGCGCTGGGGCGCCGAGGTCTACCACTCCCTGAAGTCCGTGCTGAAGAAGGCCGGGTTCTCCACCGCCCTCGGCGATGAGGGCGGCTTCGCGCCCGCCGCCGCGTCCAGCAAGGCCGCGCTCGACCTGATCGCGGAAGCGATCACCAAGGCGGGCTTCGGCTTCGGCACCGACGTCGTGCTGGCCATGGACGTGGCTGCCACCGAGTTCCATTCCGACGGTGTCTACTCCTACGAGGGCACCGGCCGCACCTCGGACGAGATGATCGCCATCTACACCGATCTCATCGCCAACTACCCCATCGTCTCCATCGAGGACCCACTGTCCGAGGACGACTGGGACGGCTGGATCTCGATGACCACCCAGCTCGGCGCCAAGATCCAGATCGTCGGTGACGACCTGTTCGTCACCAACCCGGAGCGGATCGAGGACGGTATCGCGCGCGGAGCCGCGAACGCGCTGCTGGTCAAGGTGAACCAGATCGGCACGCTGTCCGAGACGCTGGACGCGGTGACGCTGGCGCACAACGCCGGCTACCGCTGCATGATGAGCCACCGTTCCGGCGAAACCGAGGACACCACCATCGCGGACCTGGCGGTGGCCACCGG
>JGIcombinedJ26865_1000196_pt1 | contig 12119 bp, 11 predicted proteins | sample NGESurdeep072012_7_FD_26865 | JGI IMG/M metagenome (IMG submission 26865) | reverse complement strand
ACGCCGTCGATCGCCCAGGGCTGCCGGCCGTATTCGGCGACGAACCAGCCGAGCTCGGCCGCGAGCCACGGCAGCGGCAGCGACCACAGGAAAGCGCGCAACAGCCATTTGCGCGAGAAGTCGAGTTTGGACGTGTACCAGAAGGCGGCCGCGAATAAGAAGATGAAATAGAAGCCGAGCGCGACCATGATCCGGAAGGTCCAGAACAGCGGGACCACGCCGGGCACGGTATCCGCTGCAGCTTTCGCGATCATGGCGTCGTCGGCCTTGCGCGGATCGGATACGTAGCGCTTGAGCAGTAGTGCATAACCGAGATCGTGGGCATGAGTTGTGAGGTCGGCACGCGCCTTAGCGTCGCTCCGATTCGTCTTCAACCGCTCGAGCGCGTCATAGGCCACGATGCCGCTCTTGATGCGCGCCTGCGCCTTTGTCACGAGCTCGTCAATTCCCGGCATCGGCGTACTCAGAGACCGCGTCGCAATAATACCGAGCGCCCACGGAACCTTGATTTCCATCCGGTTCTCGTGGGTGGCCGGGTCGGGCATCGCGAAGAGCGTGAACGACGCTGGCGCCGGCGCAGTTTTCCACATGGCCTCGATCGCGGCCAGTTTCATTTTCTGGTTTTCAGTCACCGTGTACCCGCTCTCGTCGCCGAGGACGACGACCGACAGCGCCGACGCCAATCCGAACGCGGAGGCGACGATGATCGATCGCTTCGCAAACGCGACGTGGCGGCCGTTGAGCAGATAATAGGCGCTGATCGCCAGCATGAAGACCGCCCCCGTCACGTAGCCGGCGCTGACCGTATGCACAAACTTCGATTGCGCGGTCGGATTGAACAGCAAATCCCAGAACGAGGTGAGTTCCATCCGCATCGTGTCGGGATTAAATTGCGCCCCGACCGGATTTTGCATCCACCCGTTGGCGATCAATATCCACAAAGCCGACATGCTGGAGCCGATCGCTACGAGCCACGTCACCGCGAGGTGACCGTGCTTGCTCATGCGATCCCATCCAAAAAAGAACAACCCGACAAAAGTGGATTCCAGAAAAAACGCCATTAATCCTTCGATCGCCAACGGCGCGCCAAAAATGTCGCCGACATAGTGCGAGTAATAGGCCCAGTTGGTGCCGAATTGAAATTCCATGGTGATGCCGGTGGCCACCCCCATGGCGAAGTTGATGCCGAACAGCTTGCCCCAGAACCGCGTCATGTCGCGCCAGATCTGGCGGCCCGTCATCACGTAAGCGCTCTCCATGATAGCGAGCAGAAACGACAGCCCGAGCGTCAGCGGCACGAACAGAAAGTGATAGAGAGCCGTCATCGCGAACTGAAGGCGCGCCAGGCTTACCGGATCGATATGGTCCATGGTGATCTTTTCCTCTCGTTCACGGCAACGACGACGGGCCGAGCACGCGGCTGATGGCCGCCGCATCGACAACTACGTGCTGATTGGCAAAAAACAGAAAGATCGCCATCGCCACGACTGCGATGAGCTTGGCGGCGAGCACAACCGTGATCGCGCGNGCAAGCGCGGTCGACGGCCGCAGGCCTGCTCCAATAAACGCAACCAACGATGCAAGCACGGGTCGCGGTGACATGAGCCCGTCTCGGTCAGAGTTGAGCTCGGTAGTCTCTTCAACTGCCGATTCAGTCGTAAGTCAACTAGCGCTCGTTCGATGGCGCGCGTTTGACGTATTTAAAATTAAACGGTGCTTCGTTCGCAAGCGCAATGACCTATATCAAAAGCGGTATATTTCAGCGGGCAGCGCGCGCGGCCGTCTCGCGGCGGTCTCTCCGAAATCCGATCAGGTGTTTTGATCAGGCGGCTGCGATCACTAACGCCGATGGCCCAATCTGATCCCCACAATCCCAGCTTTCCGTCTCACTTATTTCGGGCTCTGTGCCACTGCGGCATAAAGGCCGGATGGGGCTGTCGCACGGCGCGCGTCACGAGTGATATCCGCATCTCTCAGCCTGCGTGCCACCATGGCAAGTGCATTGAGCTGCTCGCCTGCGGAGGCGGTCGGCAGCAGCAATAGAAATACGAGATCGACCGGCTGGTGGTCGATAGAATCAAACTCGATTGCGCTCTTCAGTCGAGCGAGAAGACCAAAGGGCTTTTTCACGACTGCAATACGCGCGTGTGGGATCGCCACGCCACCGCCAATCCCCGTGGATCCCAGCTCCTCACGTTTGAGAATATCGCCCGTAATTTTATCGGCGTCGATTTTAAGGATGGAGGCCGCGCGACCGCAAAGGTCTTCCAATAATCGAGTCTTGTCAGACATTCGAATGCCGACCAACACGTCGGAGGGCGCGAGAAAATCATTGATGTCCATTGCAATTCCTCAGTCGGGCGCGCGCAAACGATAGCCGACGCCGGTTTCCGTGAGAACGTATTGTGGGCGTTCGGGATCAGCCTCAATTTTCTGCCTGAGCTGCCGCACGTAGACGCGCAGATACTGTGCGTCCACCAGTTCGTCCCACAATTCGCCAAGCAGAAACTTGTGGGTTAGCACTTTGCCGGCATGCTGCTCGACAGAAAGCGCTGTAAACACCGCATGTAGACGCAGGCGATCCGAAACACCGGCGCCCCGGCTTTCCGAACTCCATGGACTGGGCGAGGCCCGGGAGTGGGGCCTGGCAGCCCTTCTTTTCCGACTGCCTGGGCCACTATCTCGATAGACCTCAAATCGAACTCGCGTATCTGAACAAGGCAAGGACCAATATTTGCCGGCAGCAATATTTTTGACCGATAGTCCATGAGTGGCCCGTCCGAAGGCCCACCAAACTGAATAGCCTCCCACCACGCGAAGGTGCTTGAGATCCAACGTAGCGTGCTGGGTCGATAATGTCGCATCAGATGCATTTTTTTGGATACCGATTGACCTCATCGGTTGAAAAGAAATCGCCAGTGAAATCTCATCGATCCCGGTTGTACAACTATAAAGCGGGCATGCGTTCGCTTGCGCCAACAGCTGACTTCAACTTCTGTCTGCCTCGCCTTAATTGATGCCCCGTACAAGCGACAATACGCGCGCGCGAGCATCCGAACATCGCTACCTCGATCTGCACTAACAGAACAAATCGCGACTTGGTCGATGCTTGCGTGTTGCATCCGTGTTGCATGGAGCAGACGACAAGCGGCGAGAAGTCACTGAAAAGCTTAGGAATCCGTTGTAGCTAAAGGAATTGCGTTTTTGCACTTGATTCATACGAGAACGAACAACGATCGTACACCAACTCACTGATTTTATTTCACAAATTTTGGAAACTTGCTGGCGGTCCCGAGAGGAGTCGAACCTCCGACCTTCGGTTTAGGAAACCGCTGCTCTATCCTGCTGAGCTACGGGACCGTTCGGCGCGATTTAGCACAGCTGAGCCCGCCGCGCACGGGGCACGCTTAGGCGCTGTCCGTTACTGGGGTTTCAAGCCCGACAGCGCGACCACGTCCTTCCACATCGCCCGCTCCTTGGCGGCGAACGCGATGGCCTCTTCCGGCGTGCTGGAAAGAATGCGCGCGCCGGCCACGAGAAACCGCTTCTGCATCGCCACATCGGCCGCGATCTGCTTCATCGCGCCGGCCAGCTTGTCGACGATCGGGCGCGGCGTGGCAGCCGGCAGCACGAAAGCCGCCCAGGAGGTGACGACGAAATCCTTCACGCCCGCCTCCGCCATGGTCGGCACATTCGGCAAGGTCGGCCAGCGCTGCGCCGAGGTCACCGCCAGTGCACGCATCTGCCCGGACTGGATGAGCGAGATATAGGAGGCGAGATTGTCGATCGCAAAATCCACAGCGCCCGACAGCATGGCGGGGATGGTCTGCGCCGCGCCGCGGAACGGCACATGCACGGCATCGAGCCCGCTGCGTTTGGCGAACAGCACGCCCGACAGATGCGGCGAGGTGCCGACGCCGGGACTGCCAAAGCTGACGTGTCCCTTCTGCTTCGCCCAGGCGATGAACTCGGCCACAGTCTTCGCCGGCACATGCTCGGCGGGGACCACGAAAACATTGGGCAATTCCCAGGTCAGCGTCGCCGGTATCATGTCGCGTTCCGGGTCGTACGGCATGCTGGCGTAGAGGAACTGGTTGATCGCGAAATGGCCGATGGTGGCGGCACCGACGGTGTAGCCGTCCGGGGTGCTGCCGGTGACCGCGGCGATGCCGATATTGCCGCCGGCGCCCGGGCGGTTTTCGATCATGAACGGCTGGCCGTATATCTGGTTTAGCCGTTCGGCCAGGATGCGCGCCAGCACGTCGGTCGAGCCGCCGGGCGGATAGGGCACGACAATCCTCACCATGCGGTCGGGCCAGGTGGTTTGGGCGCGGGCGCCACTCGCGATCAATAGGCTCGCGGCCGCGGCCGATAGCAGAAATGCGCGACGACTTGGTGCCCTGCGCTGCAATGACATTGATCCCTCCCCGGTGGTCACAATGACGGCTATGCTCGCGGGCATTGTAGCGACTTCCGGCAACCGGCCGCCATCCATGAAACGCCGATCGCGCCGCAATCTTTTGATCGCTGCGGCGGCCGCTATGGGCGCGCTCCTTGTGTGCGATGCGGCAGCACAGGAGCGCTGCAAGCTCACCGCCATCGGCACCGCCAACGTCGACGTTGTGCGCGATGGCCGCACGTTGCTGCTCGCCGACGGCCGCGAGCTGCGGCTGGCGGCGATCGAGGTCGCCGATGACAGCCGCGCCGCATTGCAAACCCTCGTCGCCGGACATCCGCTGCGGCTCGAAAAGCTTGGGCCCGAGCATGACCGCTACGGCCGCTTGGTCGCCTTTGCCTTCATTGGCGACGACCAGCAGTCAGTGCAGCAGGCCATGCTGGAGCAGGGCCACGCGCGGGTGTCGGCGCGCGTGGGCGACAAGGCATGCGCCGACGCCCTTTTGAGCGCGGAACGCGCGGCGCGGGGGGCGCGGCGCGGTCTTTGGGCCGATCCAAATTTCGCCCTTTTGTCGGCCGAAAACCTTACCCGGCTACAGACCGAGCGCGGCCGGTTCGCGTTGGTGGAAGGCAAGGTCTTGTCGGTACGCGAGAGCGGGGCCACTATATATGTGAATTTCGGGCGGCGCTGGACACGGGATTTTACCGTGATCATCCTGCGGCGCATGAGCCGCGCCTTCACAGCTGCCGGCATTGAGCCGAAAAAGCTCGAAGGCCGCCGCATCCGGGTGCGCGGCTGGCTTGAGCAGCGCGGCGGCCCGATCATCACCGCCGAGGCGCCCGAGCAGATCGAATTCGCTGATTGACACTATTACGGGCAGAGCGGGCATGACTGCGACACTGACAACGGCGAATCGGCTGCGCGGCATCGCGCTGGCTGTGCTGCTGGCCGGCTGCACCAGCACGCCGGACAACCGCCAGGTCTCGCTGCCGGTGCCGCAGACCTCCGCGCAGGCGGAGATGCAGCCGGCGGAGGAGCGCGAGCACCTGCGCATCCTGGCCTCTTATGGCGGCATCTACGAGAACGCCCGGCTGCAAGGAACGATCGAAAAAACCGTGGACCGGCTGGTGGCGGCGTCCGAGCGGCCGGACCTGAAATACAAGGTGTCGATCCTCAACTCGCCCGCCATCAACGCCTTCGCACTGCCAAACGGCCACCTCTACATCACGCGCGGACTGATCGCGCTCGCCAACGACAAGGCCGAACTCGCTTCGGTGCTGGCGCACGAAATGGGCCACGTGATCGCGCGCCATGCCGCGATCCGCGAAGACCAGGCGCGCCAGGCCGCGCTCATCGGCCACGTGGTCAGCGACGTGCTCAGCGATCCGCAGATGGGCGCGCTGGCGCTCGCCAAGTCGAAGCTCACGCTGGCGAGCTTCTCGCGCGCGCAGGAATTCGAGGCCGACGGCATCGGCGTCGGCATTTCCGCGCGCGCCGGCTTNGATCCGTTCGGCGCCTCGCGCTTCCTCACCGACATGCAGCGCAATGCCGATCTCAAGCCGGCCGCCGGCAGCGCCGATGCGCGCGGCCTCGACTTTCTCGCCAGCCATCCGGCGACGCCCGATCGGGTCAAGAACGCGCTCGCCAATGCCCGGCAATTCAGCGGCCCTGGCGCGGGTGAACGCGACCGTGCCGAATATCTCGGCGGCCTCGACGGAGTGGTTTATGGCGAGGATCCGAGCGAGGGCTTTTCGCGCGGCCGCCGCTTTTTGCACCCCAAGCTCGGCTTTACTTTCCTGGCGCCGCCGGGATTCTCGCTCGACAACACCGCGCAGGCGGTGCTCGGCCTCAAGGGCGGCGACGAGGCGATGCGCCTCGACGTGGTGAGCGTGCCGGCCGAGCAATCCCTGCCCGACTACCTGAAGTCCGGCTGGATCGAGCATGTCGATTCGGCAAGCGTCGAGGAATTCACCGTCAACGGTTTCCCGGCGGCGACCGCTACCGCCGCCGGCGAAGAATGGTCGTTCCGCCTGTTCGCCGTGCGTTTCGGCAGCGAGGTCTATCGCTTCATTTTCGCGGCGAAAAGCAAGACGCCACAGGTCGACCGCTCGTTCCGCGAGTCGATTGAAACTTTCCGCCGCATGAGCCTGAAGGAAAGCGAGCAGGTCCACCCGCTGCGCCTGAAGATCGTCACCGTCGGTCACAACGACACCGTAGAATCGCTGGCGCGCCGAATGGCGACCGCCGATCATGCGTTCGACCGCTTCCGCGTGCTCAATGGGCTTGCGGCCCACGACCGGGTGAAGCCGGGCGAGAAGGTGAAGATCGTTGTGGACTAGCTGCCCTCGCCGCCTTCGTAGTTGATGGTGAATTCGGGCGGCACGTCGGGACCCCAGAGATAAAATGAATCCTCCGGCTTGTGATCGGCCGCCGGCCAGCGATCCTCTTTCGGGATGTAGTCGATATCGCAGGAATATTCCGCGAAGCTGCCCCATGGGTCGCGCACGTAGTGGAAATAGTTTGAGCCGAGCACGTGGCGCCCTAACCCCCAGCCCTTTTGGTAGCCCTTGTCATGCATGCGCATGACGCCCAGCCCGATGTCGTTGACGCTTGCTACGTCCCAACTGCAATGGTGGAAGCCAGGCGCGGATGATTTCACCAGCGCCAGCAGATGATGATCGCTGCCGTGGATGCCATGCATGAACGCCACCAGATCGGCGGAGCGGTCGGAGAGGCGCAGGCCGAGGGTGCGCTCGTAGAATTTGATCGAGGCGTCGACATCGCGGGTGAAGGTTAAGACATGCGACAGCCGGCGCGGCCGCACCGGCGGCCATTTCTGCCGGATGGCGGCACCGGCGGTGCCGGCCGGCGCGCTCGTCCATTGGCTTTCCGACTTTTGACTGGGCGATACTTTGGGCCCGACCTTCACCTCGATCAGCATGTTTTCATGATTACGGAACCAGAACCCGTTGCTCTCGAAGCCGGGCGGCGGATCGATCAGTTTGACGCCGCTGCCCTCGATGCGCGCCTTCAGCCGCGGCAGATCCTCGGCATAGCAGCCGAACGAGAGATGATGCAGCGCCTTGCTCTTGCCCTCCACCACCGAGCCCCAGCGGTGCTCGTGGCCGAAGGTCTTGATGGCGAGCGTGTTGCCGTGGCGCGCGACGTCGAGGCCGAAATTGCCGTAGAATTCCTGCGCGACATTGGCGTCGGGCACCGACAGCACGAACTGATCGAGCGAATGCACGCCGAGCGTACCGGTCTCTTTCGTGGGCGCCACATAGCCGCGAATGGCCGTCATCGTTTAATTCCTTGAACCTCGCGCGCTTGATTGGTCGGTATTCTAGCCCGCCGACCAGAAGCGGCAACCTTTGCGACGCAGGCAAGCGACATCGCCCGTATTCTTTATGGCGCCGGGTGCGCCAGTGTCCCTTTTTCCTTTTCCCCAAAAGGGGAATGGAGCGCCGGGAGGCGCCAGGGGGGTTGGCGAGACCCCCTTAGCAGGGCTTGCGAGGCCCCGCTGCGCGCCGTGCGAAGGCGCGCGCCCCTCTGGTAAAAAGGGGCGGCGCCTCCCGGCGCTCCACCACTCGACAGAGCACTCCCTAGAAGAGCGCCACGTCGAGTCTAAGCGATGTGGACTATATTCCTATTGCCGACGCCCGTCAAGCACGTAACGGGCTAGCGCGAGGACTTTTGCAAATAGGCAATTAGGTCGGCGCGATCAGATGCGCTGGCCATCCCGGCATAGGGCATGCGGTTGGCCGGCACCATGGCCTGCGGATCGGTAATGAACTTGTCGAGCGTTTCCGGCGTCCAGCTAATGCCGCTGCGTTTCATCGCCGGCGAATAACGGAAATCCGCCAGCGCGCCGGCCTTGCGCTCGAAAATTCCGTGCAGGCTCGGCCCCACATTATTGCTGCCGGCCTCCAATTTGTGACAAGCGGCGCAGTCCTGGAAGCGCGCCTCGCCGCGCGCGGCATCGCCATCGGCCCGGGCAGCGGCCATCAGCAGCAGCAACAGGCCCAACGTCGCGGCCGGGCGTATTGTGCTCCTCATGCGGGCACCAGCGGCCCGGGATTTTTCACGTAGCGGTTCTTGATCGCGTCCGCCGTCCAATAGGCGAGCGCGCCGACCGGCCCGGTCGGATTGTACGACGCGTTGTGCGGGAATACGTTGGCGCCGACCACGAACAGATTGTGAGCATCCCAACTCTGCAGATATTTGTTGAGCGCGCTGTCGCGCGGATTGCTTCCCATGATGGTGCCGCCGGTATTGTGCGTGCTCTGGTACGGCACCACGGTCCATGGATTGGTGCGCGCCACGGCCGGAGTGAGCTTGGTGGGGTTCATCGACTTGGCAATATCGTTGATCACCTGAGCGGCGTGGGTGCCCATCTTGTGCTCGTTGGCCTTGTAATCGAAGGTCATGCGCATCAGNGGCTGGCCGAACGCATTGCGATAGGTCGGATCGAGGTCGTAGCAGTTGTAGCGGTTGGCCATGACGCTGCCGCTGGCATTGATTACCATCGCGGTCTGGTACCACTTCGCGGTCGCCTTCTTCCATTCGCTGCCCCATTGCGGCGTGCCGCTCGGCACCGGGCGGTATCCGATCGGCAGATTAGTATTGAAACCGCCGCCCACATTATAGGCGCCGACGAAATTATGCGGGCCGCGGTCGAACGCCCAGTTGATGTTGAAGTCGTCGATGGTGGCATTGGAGCCGCCGGCGCTCATGAACGGGTTGAAGTATTTGCCTTCGAAGAACAGCCTGGCAGCCGCGCCCGTCTGGTAGCAATAATTCTTGCCGATGACGCCTTTTTGCGCGACCGGATCGTAGGGCGCCCCGATGCCCGAGAGCAGCATCAGGTGGACATTGTTGATGGCGTAGGCGCAGAGCAAAACGACATTGGCCGGCTGCTCGAATTCCTCGCCATTGAGCACGTTGGTATAGCTCACGCCGGTGACACGCTTGCCGTCGGAATCCTTGAGCACTTTGGTGACCCAGGAATACGTGCGCAACTCGAAATTCGGATTGCGCATGGCAATCGGGATCACCGTCATATGCGGGCTGCCCTTGGCGTTGGCTTCGCAACCGAAGCGCTGGCAATAACCGCAATACTGGCAGGCGCCGAATTTGCTGCCGTCGGGATTGGTATAGGCCTGCGAGGCATTCGCGGACGGCCGCGGGAACGGGTGATAACCGGCGTTGCGCGCGGCATCGCTGAACATCTGGCTCGCCAGGATCGGCGTTAGCGGCGGCAGTGCATACTCGCTCGCGCGCGGCGCTTCGAACGGATTGCCGCCGGGCTGGATCTGTCCCTTGATGTTGCCGGCTTTGCCGGAGACCGCCGCGGTATACTCGAATTTTTCGTAATAGGGTTCGAGCTCGTCGTAGCTGATGCCCCAATCCTGGATCGTCATGTCGTCGGGGATGAAATTCTTGCCGTAGCGCTCTTCGTAATTGGAGCGGATCTTGAATTCCATGTCGGTCCAGCGCCAGGTGTGGCCGCTCCAGTGCACGCCGGACCCGCCCACCACCTCGCCCGGCAGGAACGAACCGAGACGGCGCATCGGCAGCGCTTCCTGGGTGGGATTGTTGCGGACCGTAAGCGTGTCGCGCGCGGTGTTCTGCATCAGGTCATGGCGCACGACATAGCGCAGCTCGTCGCGGATATTGGGTAGCGAATAATCGTTCGCGCTCGACCGCTCGGCGCCGCGCTCAAGCGCGACCACTTTCAAGCCGGCCTCGGTGAGTTCCTTGGCGAGAATGCCGCCGGTCCAGCCCAGCCCGACGATGACGACATCGACTTCTTTGAGTTTTGTGGTCATGGCCCGCCCCTCAACTCATATCAGCGATGCTGACGGGCTTGTTCGGGAACGGCTTGCCGCGATATTGCTCCACATGATCGCGATGCACGGCGATGACGCCGGGGAAGCCTATCAGCGCCCAGCCCGCTTTGTTGCGGTTACCGCCGTAGATCGGGTCGGAAAACATGCCTTCGATCACGGTCTGATAGAGCGTGCCCCAGAACACGCGCACCGGCAGCCCGTTGTCGAAAGTTATTTTGGCGGTGGACAGGCCGAGCAGGACTTCTTCGCGCTGCGCCTCCTCGATCCGGTCGAACGGTTTGCCGTAGACCTTGCGGCAATGCGCGTTGGTCGCCGCAATCCCGGCGCGATAGAGCTGCGCGGGCGTCAGCGGCAGTTGGTAACCCTGGCTCGGCGTGCCCTGCTTCCACGGGCCCTGCATGTAGAGCCGTTCGCCCTTGCCCCAGGCGCCTGCGAGCGCGCGGTCGATGTAGATGTTGATGCCGAGATCGGTGCCCTTGGGCGTGAGCGCGTCGGCTGGGACCATGTGGTCCACCAACGCCTCGATGAAGGCCGCCTCATCGAGATTGAGGAATTCATAGCCGGCCGCTTCCGGCGTGGTTGGACCAGCAGCGGGCGGCGACGGCTGAGCCTGCGCGGTTTCCGCCGGAGCGATGGCGGCTGTCGCGCTCGCCGCCGCAGCGCCACCGACGACGGCGCCTTTTAAAAAATCTCGACGATCGAATTCTTGTTTTGTCATGGGCGCCTCCCTGCCACTGGGTGCCCGTGACGCGAGCCCCGAGGACTTAGCTTTTGACGACAAGCATGATGATTTTGGATTGGGCGGGCAAGGTGGGTCGCTCTGCAAGGCGCGGGCGCTCTTGCACCGCACCACGAATGCACAATATGTCCGGTTGAATTAATTTCTCGCCGATCAATTATTTGTGCCTTGAATCAAAAAGCCCGGCATTGCTGCCGGGCTTTCCGTTATTCGTTGGTACCGCGATCGCTAAGGCCGTCAGGCCGCCTCTTCCTCGGCGGCGGGTTCCGCCTCCGCTTCCTCGGCGGGCTTCGGCCCACGCCTAGGGCCCTTGGCGAGCGCACCTTCGATCTCCTTGATCGCTTCGGTCTCGGTGATGCGCTGCACCGCCGCGATCTCGCGCGACAGCCGGTCGAGGGCGGCTTCGTAAAGCTGCCGCTCGGAATAGGACTGCTCCGGCTGGGTGTCCGACCGGTACAGGTCGCGCACCACCTCGGCGATGGCGACGATGTCGCCGGAGTTGATCTTGGCTTCGTATTCCTGCGCCCGGCGCGACCACATGGTGCGCTTGATGCGCGCGCGGCCCTTGAGCGTCTCGAGCGCGCGCTTGACCAGCGGGGCTTCCGCCAGCTTGCGCATGCCGACCGACACGATCTTGGCGGTCGGAACCCGCAGCGTCATCTTGTCCTTGATNAAATTGATGACGAACAGCTCGAGCTTGGCGCCCGCGATCTCCTGCTCCTCGATAGCCAGGATCTGGCCGACCCCATGGGCCGGATAGACGATGAACTCGTTGGTCTTGAAACCTTGTCGTTGAGTAGTCTTCTTGTTGGTGGGCATTCCGGGCAAAACTCCTTCACCGGCGCCCTTCCGGGTGCCGGCCAATTTGGCTGCGGGAGCCCCATTGCGGACGACACCGCGTGAGGCTTGCGAGGTCCGCCGCGATTCGGCAGACTTTTTAGGTCTCCGGCTCATGCCGGGGGAACCTTTCTTAGCTTTTTGACGCGGTTTTCCTGCCACTGCTCACGCGTGGAATTCACGCCCTCTTTTCAAGACCCTTGGGTGCAGCCGCGAAAAATAAGGCCCCCGACAAAGGGAGCGGATCCGTAGCGGCGTTTTTGATCTTCATCGGATTTTGCATGTATAGCACATTTTT
>JGIcombinedJ26865_1000191_pt1 | contig 12347 bp, 11 predicted proteins | sample NGESurdeep072012_7_FD_26865 | JGI IMG/M metagenome (IMG submission 26865) | reverse complement strand
ATCATTCAGGCGACGACCACCAGTGGTTCACCACCGCGCTCGGGAACCCGGACGCCGACGAACGACGGTTCTACTACGTCGCGGACGACGGAAGCTACGCCGCGTGGCTCGGTCATGAGTCTTTGCCGAAGTTCGATCTGGAATCCCCGGTTCTGCGGGAGATGATGTTCGGGCCGGGCGACTCGATCGTCGCGCGGTGGCTCCGCGAACCGTTCGACCTCGACGGCTCGCGGATCGACGTGGCGAACATGACCGGCCGCTACGGGCAATATGATCACGCGAATTCCGTCGCACGGGAGATCCGGGCGACCATGGACGCAGTCCGACCGGAATCGGTCCTCCTCGCCGAACACTGCCACGACGCCAGCGGTGATCTCACCGGCGACGGTTGGCAGGGCACGATGAACTACGCGGGGTTCACCCGGCCCGTCTGGTCGTGGCTGACGGCCTCGGACAACGGACTGGGTNTTCTCGGNATGCCGGTCGGCGTGCCCCGTCGGCCCGGCATGGCAACGATGTCGACGATGCGCGACTTCGCGGCATCNGTGCCGTGGAAGGTGGCGTGCCGGAACTGGAATCTGCTCGGCTCGCACGACACTCCGAGAATCCGGACGGTGACCGGCAGCCGGGAGTTGGTCACGGTCGGCGTGGGCCTNCTCATGACCTACGTTGGATCGCCGATGGTCTTCGCTGGTGAGGAATTGGGGTACGAGGGCGTCGACGGGGAGGACTCCCGGCGCCCGATCCAGTGGCAGCGCAGAGCCNGCTGGGATGACGAAACCTTCGCTGTGTTCAAGGATCTCATCGCGGTGCNGAGCGCGCATCCAGCGCTTCGCCGTGGCGGGCTGCGCTGGTTGATCGCCTTGGACGACGCGCTCGGGTACCTGCGGGAGACCGAGAACGAGCGGATCTTGGTGGTGGCCAGTCGGGCGCCGTGGTCCGGAGCGCTGCTGCCCGCCGCCTTGTGCGGCGACTCCGCGCCGCAGACCCTCTACGGGGGTGTCGATCTCCGAATCGCCGGCGGCGCAGTGGTCGTCCCCGGCGAGGGACCGGGAATCGGCATCTGGCGGTTGGCCTGGCGACTGCGTGGTGGTGATCGCGGCTGCCTGAGGCAGCCAGATCGATACTCCAGGCCTCGACAGCAGATTGTCCGGTTGACCGCTGACCAACGTCGGGCTGGTTCTCGGGCGCCTTGACCCGCTGCCATCGCGACCTATTCTCCTTGTTTGGTTTTCCTAGGCTTCTTGGCCTTCTTCGCCCCGGCCACCTTGACGGTGGGGCTGGCATTCTCCACCGCCGTCACCGTGTGGGCCTCTTTGTCCTCGGCGGGGACACACAGCACCGGACGGGTCGACCAGTGCAGCAGCTTGTGCGGGGTAGACCCCAGAATCGCCCCGCGGAGCGGGCTTTCACCCCAGGTGCCAACCACGATCAGCCGCGCGTCGTACTTTTCCGCAGTGTCCAGCAGCGCCGCCGCGGGTTTCGCATCGACGAGTTCGACCGCAGTGGTGACACCGGCGGCCTCGGCCGCTTCGACGGCGCGGCCCAGAGCAGTTCGGCCCATCTCGGCGAGCGCGTCGAAGTGCGCCTTGAATTCCTCCCCCCGCACGCCTCCTGGCGGCTCATCCGCGTACACGAGCACCAGGGTGTCGCCGAGCAACCGGGCGAGATCGATGGAGTAGCCCAGCGCCCGGCGCGCCCCCGGTGATTCGTCGTAGCCCAGAACAATGCTCATGACCCGTCTCCTGCCCTGTCCTTCGAGTCGGCGCCGTGCATTTCGGCGAGCAGCGCGGGGTCCACCACGCTGGGCCGTTCCAGCCAGAACCTCCTGTCGTGAATCCGCCAGAAGATCATGAAGAGCACGCCGACAAGGAAGATGCCGACACCGATGACCAATGGCGGGCCCAGCCCGAACCAGGCCACCCCGGTGTAGGAGTTCTCCGGGTTGGACATGTCGATGATCGATTCGATCAGCAGCCAGAACAGCAGGATGGCCCCGATGACCGGCCCGGCGCCGATGAGCAGGAAGTTCTTGACGCTTTTGGTCAGTTCGCGCCGGTAATAGATCGCGCAGGCGAAGCCGGTGAGGCCGTAGTAGAAGGCGATCAACAGAGAGAGCGCGGTCAACGAGTCGAACAATGCGTTCTCGCTGATCGCATTGACCACCAGGTACCAACCGATCGCGATACCGGCCACCAGCCAGGTCGACACGTCGGGTGTCCGGAACCGGGGATGGATGTGGGCCAGCGATTTGGGCAGTGCGGCCCTGCGCGCCATCGACAACCCGGTCCGGGACGCCGGAATGATGGTGGTCTGCGTCGACGCGATCGCCGAGGTCGACACCGCAAGCAGCACCACCCACGACCAGCCGCCCATCACCTCGTCGGCCAGTCCGGCGAAGATCGCCTCCTCCTGATCTGCGTTCTCCACCAGGTAGTCGACGCCCGCGTAGGCCACGACCGCAACCGCGACGGAGACATAGGTGGCCAGCAGGACAACCGTCGACACGATGGCAGCCTTGCCCGGTGTCGACGAGGACCCCTCGGTCTCCTCGTTGAGGTTGACCGCGGATTCCCACCCCCAATACGCGAACACACCCAGCAGCAGGGCCGAGGTCAGGGCGGCACCGCCCGCGCCGAAAGGATTGAGCCAGGAGAATTCCGGGGTGGTGCCGTCCAACGAGCTGTCCCCGGACAGTGCCCGGAAGAGCGCGATCCCGGCGAAAGCCAGCAGCGCCAGCACCTGCGCGATGATCAGCACGTCCTGCACGTGCGCGGACAGTTCGGTGCCGATCACACAGATCGCCGTCATCAGCAGGATGAGCGCCACGGTCATGGCACGGACGGCGATGACGTTGTCGGCCAGATCGTCGGCGCCGATGGCGAGCAGGAAGTACTTGACTCCGACGTCGGCCAGCGATCCGACCACCAGCACGCCGGTCATGCCGATCGCCCACCCGGCTATCCAGCCGAACCACGGTCCCATCGCCCGCGTCACCCAGGAGAATGTCGTCCCGCAATCGGAATCAACCCGATTGAGGTAATAAAAGGCCGATGCGATGAGCAGCATCGGCACGAACGAGGCAAGCAGTGCACCAGGGGCGTAGATCCCGACGAGCGCCACGATCGGTCCGATGACCGCGGCCAGCGAGTACGCCGGTGAGGTCGAGGCCAGACCGATCACCATCGAGCTGACGAAGCCAATGGCGCCTGGCTTCAAAGTGGCGGCTGGTGCACTCTTTTCCGGGACCGATGTCATATGCCCTCCAAGTCGCGGCCCGTAACGGACGGTGCCGGTTCGAGTCGCGAACCCGCGCGCACGACAGCGTACGCAGCGTTACGCGGATCGATTCTCCTACCCGGGCGTCGGTCCGAGCTTGGGCTCATACTGTCACTAGATCGGCGCAATCGCCGTATCGGTTGTGTCTCTGAGTGAGAATTCCTGCGAAAGGGTGCTTCCATGCGAGTCCTACTTGTCGGAGCCGGAGGTGTTGGCGGCTCGATCGCGTTGATCGCGGCACGGCGGACCTTCTTCGAGGCGATGGTCGTCGCCGATTACGACACGTCACGGGCCGTGCGGGTCGCGGAGTCCGTCTCCGACCCGCGTTTCATCGCAGCGCATGTCGACGCCTCCGACACCGCAGCCGTGGTGCAACTCCTGGTCGAGCATCGGTGCGACGTTCTCGTCAATGCCACAGATCCCCGTTTCGTCATGCCGCTGTTCCGGGCCGCTCTGGAGGCAGGCGCGCACTACCAGGACATGGCGATGTCGCTCTCCCGCCCACATCCGGACGAGCCCTATTCGAAGACCGGCGTGAAGCTGGGTGACGAGCAGTTCGAGCTGGCCGAAGAATGGGAGAAATCGGGCAAACTCGCCCTTGTCGGCATTGGGATCGAACCCGGAATGGCCGATGTTTTCGCCCGATATGCCGCAGATGATTTGTTTTCCGAGATCACCGAATGCGGCGTGCGGGATGGCGGGAACCTGACCGTCTCCGGCTACGACTTCGCGCCGAGCTTTTCGATCTGGACCACCATCGAGGAGTGCCTCAACCCGCCGGTGATCTACGAGAAGGACCGTGGATGGTTCACCACACCGCCGTTCAGCGAGCCCGAGGTCTTCGAGTTCCCGGAGGGCATCGGCCCGGTCGAATGCGTGAACGTCGAGCACGAGGAAGTGCTCCTGATCCCGCGGTGGGTCGACGCCGGCCGGGTGACCTTCAAATACGGGCTGGGTGAGGAATTCATCAATGTCCTCAAGGTGCTGCACACGATCGGGCTCGACCGCACCGATCCGGTCACTGTTCGCGGAGTTCAGGTGTCGCCCCGTGATGTGGTGGCCGCGTGCCTGCCCGACCCGGCGCAGTTGGGCGACCGGATGTCCGGCAAGACCTGCGCGGGTCTGTGGGTGAAGGGCGTCGGCAAGGATGGCGAGCCTCGCGAGGTGTACCTGTATCACGTGGTCGACAACGACTGGTCGATGCGTGAGTACGGCGCGCAGGCCGTGGTGTGGCAGACGGCGCTGAACCCGGTGGTGGCGCTCGAATTGATGGCGTCCGGCGCCTGGGGCGGTGCCGGGGTGCTCGGCCCGGAGGCCATGCCGCCCAAGCCTTTCCTGGACCTGGTCAACGAGTACGGTTCGCCGTGGGGGATGCGCGAGGACTGATCCTGCCTGCCAATCCGTGGGCCCTCTTCACTGGCAGGGTTGTGCACCTTCCCGTAGCGGTGCAGGAGGGCGTCAGACTGCGGTAGCGGCCTGGCGTGGATGACGGACGCCACCTCGCTCGCCCTGCGCTGGCGGGTGCGGTGCGGGTGCGTGCGGTTCGCGGGCGGCGGGTGGTTCGCGGTTGCCGGTTGGCGGGTGACGTTTCACGGGTGGCGGTTTGCGGTCCGCGGCAGGCGCCGGACGTGACGATATGGCTGCGATGCCGCATGATCATCCCGTGAACGTCATCGTCTTCGGGGCATCCGGCATGGTCGGTCAAGCGGTGCTGCGGGAGGTGCTGGCGGACCGCCGGATCGAAAGGGTCCTCGTGGTGGGCCGCACACTGCTGCCGGATCGCCCCGATCGAGTGCAGGAGATCGTGCACGGGGATTTCTACGACTTCTCGGCGCTCGCCGGAGACATGACAGGCTACGACGCGTGCTTCTTCTGTCTCGGGGTTTCCTCGACCGGGAAGAAGGAGCCGGAGTACCGGCGGATCACCTACGACATCACCATGGCCGCCGCGACCGTCCTCGCCCGGGTCGACCCGACCATGGCCTTTCTGTACGTGTCCGGGATGGGCACGGACAGTTCGCAACGAGGGCGGCTGATGTGGGCACGGGTGAAGGGTGCCACCGAGAATGCGTTGCTGAGCCTGCCATTTCGGGCGTACGGCATCCGGCCCGGCTTCATCCTGCCCGTGCACGGAGTGCGCACAAAGACGCGGCTCTATTCCGCGGCCTATCAGGTCACCGGTTGGATGTACCCAGTGCTGAGGCGAATCGCGCCCGGATATGTGATGACCTCCGAGGAACTCGGCCGGGCCATGATCGTGGTGGCCGTGGACCGTCCCGACCAGCGGTTGCTGGCCACGAAGGATCTCAAGGCGCTTCTCGACGCGGTGTGACACGTGCACCAGACCCTGTCATGGGCGGCGCCGGCCGGCGCGATGCGTCTTCGGGTGGATCTGGATCATCGCCCGACCACCGCCCGGCCCTCGACGCGCAAACAGCATGGACCGAACCCACGGCGCCGATCGCCCAAGGGTGTGCTCGTGGAATTGCCCCTGCCAGCGACGAGGCCCGACCGTGCCTCGTCGTGCGGATACCCGGCGATATGTTCACGCGTCCGACACCCGCGCCGTCGGCCGACCGCCTGCTCGTACTCACCAGAGATGCCTGCACCATCTCCCGCAGCTCCGGGTCGACCCCGGCTTGCAGGCCGCGCATGGTGGACACCCCGGTGCGGATCTGCTCCACGCCGACGGTGCCAGCGTCCACCGCGGCCCGCAGCTCCGGCAGCACCGGTGGGGTTTCCCCGCCGGTGGGCTGGTCCCGCGGCAGGACGGCGCGGGCGGCGCGGACCCGGGCGGCGGCATCACCGGGGGAGATGTACAGCCTCTGCCGCAGCAACCCGGCCGTCGAGGCCGCGGCGTGCCGCTCGCAGACCCGGCGGGTGTCCAGCTCCCCGGTCAGGTGGATTTGCGCGGCGTACACCAACCGCCCGACCCGCTCCAGAGTGCCGGCCAGGGTCAGCAGACCGTCATCGTCGATCTTCCAGAACGCGCTGCCCCGCAACGCATCCAACCCGGCAGACACCGACCCGTCCACCGCGGTGGCGTGCTCGACGTCGCTGATCGGCTCCATGAACAGAACGCTAGACCACAGCACCGACAGTCCCCGGAAACCGACAATTCGGGTGCTCAGAGCGGCCGTCCGCCGGCTCTTCAAGCCCCCGGCGCGGGCCGGGGTCTGGTGAACCGAGTCTGGTGAGCCGACGGGGCCTCGAGGCGTGGGGCGTCGCTGCTTGCACGCCCGCGGTGACGACGAAGAACCGTTGCTGCGAATCAGGTCCCGCACGGATCAGCGCGATACGGACCGCGCGATGCGGCATCCGACGTCGTCGATCTTGGACGCCGGGTCAGTACCGCAACCAGGCGAGGGCTTTCGGGTCGACGACCGGTCAGGTCCTTCAGTTGCGGTGGCTACGAGGGCGCACCGACTCCCGGCGGCTCCGGTCCTCGTCACACCATCCGCCGCCGCGGGCGCGGTAGCCGTCCGCGGTTCTGTCCCACTCGACACCCTCGCAGGAACTTGCACGCGCATGAACCTCGCTGACCACAGCCCGAGGACATGCTTGGGACAAGGCATTTCGCCCGCCGGCGCTCTCCGGCACTGAGCTCTGGACGACCACCCACGCGCGGATAGCGGCGCGATGCGGGCAAGAAACCCCCCCGGGCGCGGCCGTGTCGCCGCGCCTGGGGGGATGGGGGAGTACCGCTCGAGGTCAGTTCGCCGGGCAGTGCCGCGTACTCATCGCCGCAGCCAGGCGTCGCCGCGGCCACATGCCGCCCGCGGAGTGGCGCGGCATCGATTGCCCGGAGTTGGTGCAGGATCACGCCGCGGGCGAACGCGATGAGGGGGCTGCAGTCGTCTCATCGCCTCGTCACCGTTTCCACTCCCCGTCGATCCGGTAAGACATCATCCGACTGACGTGGACGGTGCGCGACTGGTCGCCCACTGCCGGCCGAGTTGGTTGGCCCGCCGCCGCCCGCGGGTTCCGGCATCCGGGGGGATGGGTTGCACGCGGTAGTAGAAGACGACCCATCCGTCACAACCCTCTTCGTCGGGGCCGCCATGACGGTGGTACCGGGAATCCGCAGCCATGCCGACACCGACGTAGGCGCGATCCCCGACCTACCCCGACTGCACGACCCATGTGAGCTCGACCCGTCGCCACGCACCTCGAGTTGCCGGCCACAGCCCTGGGGATGAAGCCACCAGCGGAGCTCCCGACCGTGAGAGTCGTTGCCCCAGCACCGGAGAACCACTCGGTCCCCCACGTACAGCGTCCGAGAAGTGCCCACCGTGGTGCCCAGCGGTTGACCCCGATTGGACGGGTCCGTTGCTGCGCCCTGAGGGTCGGTGACGGATCGGATGTCGGTGTACACGAACCCGGCCGGATCGAGGTCCGTCTGTGGAATCTCCGCCAGGATCGGCCGGGTCACGGGTCGCACTTGTTTCTCCGTTCAGTCCGTTGCCTGAGTTTCGCCAAGGAATGGCTGGTTGCGGCGAGGGCACTTGCGGGGACTGTTGAAACCCGCCCGTTTCCGGTGTCGGGGGGACCGGAAACGGGCGGGCCAGTGCCCCTGGGAGGGGTCGGGATCGGTCGCGGGCGCATGATGCCGCAACCGAAATAGGGGGACTTCCGAGGGATCGTGCCGCGCTGACAGGGGCGATGGGCACCGCTGAAGCGTGGCGGAATGTCGCCGGGGTCTGGGGCGACAGGCTGTGCCCGAAGCCTAACGACAAATCCGGCGTTTTGCCACCAGCGGATCGTGGCGCTGCGTCAGCGGCAGAATATGTCGGGCGTCAGGGCGGTGTTCGTGCTCGACGGCGGGAGGTCGATGGCGATCCGGTGTCGTCGATGACGCAGTGGCTCCCAGTAGGGCTGAAAGGCACGCCAAGAGGGGTCGAGAGGCCCGTCCCAGCCGGACCACCGGCTGCATAGGCTGGCGCCACAGGGTGGGTTCCGTTGCCCTGAAAGGGATGATCGCCATGGTCGCGGCGGTAGGGGTCCCGCGGATCGATCCGGCCGACCAGCTCGACGCCATCGGTCAGGCCGTGATCACCACTGATGTCCAGGGCGTGGTCGTGTACTGGAACCGCGCTGCCCAGGATCTCTACGGCTGGACGCCGGACGAGGCAATCGGACGCAACATCGCGGTGCTGACCGTGCCGGAACTGGCCCAGGACACGGCCGCCGACATCATGGCAGCCCTAGGGGACGGGATCCCTTGGTCGGGTGGGTTTCCTGTGCGCCGCAAGGACGGAAGCAAGTTTCCCGCTCTGGTGACCGATGCGGGTATCTACCGCGACGGCACGCTGGTCGGCATCATCGGGGTCTCGACCAATCTCGGAACGGCGCTGCGACCGTTGCTCGAGCGTTCGACCGACGCCGCCTTGGTCATGCGGTCGGATGCTGTGATCACCTATGCCAGCCCCGCGGTGCGCCAGCTCTTCGGCTGGCGGGAGGAGGAGATCATCGGGCAATCGATCGTTCCGTTGCTGCATCCGGAGGACAGGCCCGCTCTCGGCCGGTTCCTGGAGAAGATCCTTGCCCAACCCGGAGTGCACCCGCCGCTGGAAATGCGCGTCAGGCGCGGCGACGACTGGGCCTGGGTCGAGGCGGCGATGACCAACCTTCTCGACGACCCGGTGGTCCGCGGCGTGGTCTGCAACCTGCGGCTCAACCCGAGGCGCACGGCCCAAGAGGAGGCCGAGAACCGCGCCCAGCAGCTCCAGACGGCGCTGGATTCCAGGGTGATCATCGAGCAGGCGAAAGGTTTCCTGGCCGGCCGCGACGTGATCAGCCCGGAGGCGGCGTTCGAGCGGCTGCGCCACCATGCACGGGCCCAGCACGTGGCGATCCGTGACGTCGCGCGCCGGGTCCTTGACGGCGAACCCCTGGCCTGTCCCGCGGATTGATGACGTGTGGTCGCGAACTGGCGGCGAGCCCGCCGACGCCATCGGAGCGCATGGCGGCGTGGTTGGCCACCGTGATCAGCGTGAGTCGATCAGCTCGACATCACCGAGCAATCATCGAAGATGACCGCGCCGATCGCCACCGGGAGCATCGGCTGCGCCTGCGACTCCGCCTGCGGTATCCGGTCAGCTGCAGCGACCGAGCCGGTTGGCGCGTCGGAGCCAAACGCATTGATCTTCAAGAAGGAATTGGCCGATTGCTGCGGTGAGCGTCGTCCTTGCGGGTGAAGGGCCTGGAATGTCGTCCTTGGATGGGTGACCGGTTGACGAGGTAGGAGGTCGAGTCCATCCTGGGATTTGGCGATGGACTCAGCCTCGTTCGGGTTTGCTAGGAATGGGCGGCGCGGACGCTGGCAGAGGTGTCGGTGAGCAGCGTCCTGAGGTCCTGGCAGAGCTGGTCGGCGGCTCGTTCGGCGCTGGCGGAGACGCCGCCCATGCCGAAGAAGCCGTGGATGAGATCGGGGTACTCGCGAAGAATGGTGGGTACGCCGGCGGCGGCCAGCACCTTTGCGTAAGCGAGGTCTTGGTCCAGCAGCGGGTCGTGATGCCCGATGCCGATGATCGCTGGTGCCAGATCGGCGTGGCTGTCGGCGTGCATGGGGGACACCCGCGGGTCAGTTGCCAGGTCGAGATCGTCGGCGAGGTACTGCCGTTCGACCCAGTCGTCCTGTCCGACAAAGAACCCGTCCGTATTGGAATCGATACCGCTGGAATCGATACCGCTGGAATCGATACCGCTGGAATCGATACCGCCGGATTCGACGCCGGCGACGGCCAGTCCGGCGGCGAGGTCGACCGCCGGGTAGATCAGCAGGCAACCTCGCCGCCAGCGTCGCCGTCTACTGCCGCGACACCGGGCGAGAACTGCTCGCCGAACCTCAGGGACCAAGAGTTGGACGTCGGGCTCGTCGGCGGTCCCGCCAAGGGATCCGGACTGGAGAAACGGAGAATCTCGGCAACGCGGCTCGGCGTCGTGCTGCAAGAGGCACACCCACTCGCGCGAGCTGCTTCGGTGCCCGTCCAGGCGCTCGCCAACGAACACCTCGTCCTCCTCGAATCGACACCGGGCTGGTCGATCCGGCGGATGGTGGACGATGCGCTGAACCGTGTGTCGCAGGTTCGAATCCTGCTGGGGGCACTGTCACATAGCCGGCGGTGTTGAAACACGTGGCCCGCATCGAAGAGCGGTCCGTCCCGGGCCGGTGACAGCGCCGGGCCAGTAGACCCGGACGGGGAGGGTATGACCATGCTGGCGTTCGTCGCAGCCGGCGTCGGAATCGGCTTCTCGTCCCTGAAACCAAGAAGGCCGCGAACGAATGGCTCGCTACAAAGCACGCTGACCTCATCCGGGGATTGGACCTCGACGACAGGGCGGGTGAACGACCACTGAGGCCTTGGTGGGCCGGGTTCGAGCGCTCCATGACAACCCTCAAGCCAAAGACGCAGACCGCCTATGAAGCGGCTTGGCGGTTGCGGATTGAGCCCACCTTTGGGCGTCTTCCTGTACGTCGTATCCGGCCAAGCCACGTCGAGGACTGGCTAGCGACGATGGGACAAACGGGCACCAGTGCGTCAAAGATCATCGAGGCGCACGGCGTTCTCAAACGCGTCCTAGACCGCCCGTTGCGCGATCGAGTCATCGCAACGAACCCGGCGCTGCTGCGGAAAAAGTCTCTGCCGCGTCGACCGACGACTGATCGACCAGTGTTAAGTCCAACCGACATTGAGCGACTTGCTCGCGCGATGCGACGTGATGACGACAGGACCCTGGTCCGGCTCCTTGGATACGGCGGGTTACGCATTGGCGAGGCGTTGGCACTGAGACGACGAGATCTTGACCCGGCGCGGAGTACGTTGGCAATCCAGCGCAGCGTTGAAGATGTCAAAGGTCGATTAATTGTCGGCGAGACGAAGGCGGGAGTCGGCAGGGTGATTACCCTGCCACGGGCACTGAGCGCCGAGATTGCGGCAAGGTGTGAGCTGTTACCGGCCGAAGCCGACGCACTCATTTTCGGCAAACCGCAAAGGGGGTTATCGTCGCTATCGAAACTTCATGCGCGACTCGTGGGATTCCGGCAGTTGAAAGCCTGAACATCGATGTTCGGCCCCATGATCTACGCGCAACCTGCGCCTCGTTGTTGATCGACGCAGGAGCTAGCGTAAAGGACGTCCAGAACCATCTTGGTCACGCCGACCCAGTAACTACGATGGCCATTTATGCCCGTATTCGCCCAGGTAAGTCGGAGGACTTGGCATCCCGGATGGATGCGCTCATCGCGGAGGTGAAATAGTACTCACGGTTCGGCGCTACTGGGATCATGTCGGCTTGACGGAAGACGAGTGACTCCGGGTGCTACCCGCCCAGGCGAGGTCGGGGTCGCCAGCGATTTGGCGTGAGGAGCCGGCAGGATTTGCAACGCGCAAGCCGATTACCGAGTTCGGTCTACAGATCCCACGAGCGGACTTCGACTCGTTGAGCTTCGATGTACTTCTCAAGATCGCTCACCGTGAACTGAAGCCGCCTGGCGATTCTGTGGTGTGCGAGCCTGTTCTGTTCGGCCAATCGATAGATGTTTCTTTTTGTGGTCTCCAGATATTCGGCGGCCTCGTCGACGCTGAGAAACCTCTTTCTTGATGCGATTGTCATCGTTGAGCGTCCTTTCGCGTTCTGGATGCAGGTTTTATTGCTTAAGGCTCATCCGCCTTCGGCACCATCTCTGTTGTGCTCGCGAAGCGGCGGCGGGGCCCGCTTCAGCAACCCGCGCCGCGCCGTCCTGGCCAGTTTGGAGGATCACCATAGACAAGCGCATGGTCGGCGAGGAATGTGGACACCCGGCCAAGATTCGCCAAACAAGTCGGCCACAGCCCAGGCATGCCGCGCGGAAGCCTTACGGACCCTCACCCATGCTCCGCGCGTCGCATACCCTGGTCTGAGGCCCGCCCACTGTCGGTAACCAAACCCCGAACCCGCTGATTAACAGGGGCGGATTCAAGCGGTCATAGCGACACAGAGCTTTCCAGCAAACCGGCGAATACTTCCACCGGTGTCTGCCACCCGAGCGTCTTGCGGGGACGACCGTTAAGCTCTTCGGCAACCCT
>JGIcombinedJ26865_1000188_pt1 | contig 12404 bp, 9 predicted proteins | sample NGESurdeep072012_7_FD_26865 | JGI IMG/M metagenome (IMG submission 26865) | reverse complement strand
GTGTTGGTGGTGGGTGGTGGCGAGGTCCTTGGCGGCAGCCTGGTCATCGACATCCTCGCGGGGTTCGAGGGTGGGTTGGAAGAACCGCTGGGCGATCAAGGTCGGGACGAGCGCGGACAGGATGACGACGGTCACCAGCTGGCTGTATTGGGCTTGGCTGATGAGCTGGTTGGTGAGGCCGTAGAGGGCAGCGATCGACCCGAAGGTGAGCCCGGTGGCCATCAGCAGAGTGGTGTAGGTGCGGTCCCTCCTGCCCAGCCGGAACGCCGCTGCGGTGGGCCAGACCGCGATCACCTTGGTGACCATCTTGACGGCGAACAGCAGCGCGATGATCCCTGCCCCGCTGAGCAGGGCGGGGAAGGAGATCAGTAGGCCGGCGCGGAGGAAGAAGAACGGGGTCAGCAACGCGAATGCGATGGTCCGCAGGCGGTCGACGATGACCCTGTCCCGGAGGAACACCCCGGCCACGACCAGGCCCACCAGGTAGGCGGGGAGCACGGCTTCGCTGCCGGCGGTGCTGGCCAGGCCGCCGAGGACGAGCAGGATGAGGAACAGGAACTTGATCTCGGGTTCGCTGACCCGCCCGCCGACCTTGCGGAGCACCAGCCTGGTCAGGGTCGGCATCCACCACAGCACGACGGCGGTGACGGCGACGAACACCATGAGTACCCAGTTCACGTCCGCGAAGACCCCGCCGAGGGTGAGTACGGTGCCCAGGTCAGTGACGAAACACGCTGCGAGGATGAGCTTGCCGAAGTCCTTGCGGTTCAGTCCGGGCTCGACCATGACGGCGTAGACGACTGCGACCGAGGTGGTGCTCAGTGCGATGCCGCAGATCGCCGCTGCGGGCCACGTCCAGTCCAGCACGTACCGGGCGAACAGCAACGCCCCGGCGAATGGGGCGGCGAAGCTGGCCAACCCGATACCCAGGCTCGCCCGCCAGTGCCGCCGCAGGCTGTCCGGGTCGATCTCCGCGCCGGCGCTCCGGCGGACCGGTGATCTCCGACCGGCGGCCCTTCCTTCTCGTTCTGGGCAACCCATTCAGCGCTCGCCGGACTTCTGCCGCTTGGCTACCGCCTCTCGTAGTGCACGATTCGAACGTCCTCATTGAACCCCTTCGGTACCGACCGGAGTTGCGGCTGTCGGACCTGGCGACGCGTTCCGGGCGCTATCCCTGAGCCGGTCCCCTAGGCATGGCGTCGTCGACACGATGCGCGCACACGTGTCCTGGGTCGCTGCTTGAGTCAAGTTGGGGGTGACGCCCGCGTGGTGGCGAGGACGCCCCATTCGAAGGTCCCTGCTGGTGCCCGCGCGTACTGTCGCGGCCGTGGAAGAGTTGGTGTTGCAGACTTCGGAGCACCGGCGTGTGGTTCGCGTGGGCAACACGGTACGCCGGCCGATGATGCCGTGGAGTGCTTCCGTCCATGCGCTGCTCCTACACCTGGAAGCTGTGGGGTATCGGTACTCGCCGAGGTTCCTGGGAATCGATGGCGTGGGACGTGAGGTCTTGTCCTTCATCGAGGGTTCCGCCGGCGCGGACGGCTACGTCGAGGGCATCGAGAAGGGCGCGGATAGCTGGGCGATGGTCGTCCCCGAGTCTGGGCTGCGTAAGTTCGGTGCCTTCCTCCGCGAGTACCACGACGCGGTCGTGTCTTTCGACCCGCCGGCCGATACCGTCTGGGTCGACAGGGCGGGCCCTCCCATGTCCGGCCAGACGTTATGCCACGGCGACTTCGGCCCGTGGAATGTAGTGTGGCGCAACAACTGTCCGATCGGCTTGATCGATTGGGACTATGCTTACCCGGGTAGTCCCTTCGACGATATCGCCTATGCGCTGGAGTTCTGCGCGCCATTTCGCACAGACGACCAGGCGCTCCGCTGGTTGCGTTACTCGGTCCCACCCAATCGTCGGCGACGGATCGAGATCGTCCTCGAGGCCTACGGTGGTCTCGACGACTTGCCAATCAGTGCGGTGATCGACGGTGTGATTGCTCGTCAAAACCACTCGTTGCACCAGGTCGAAATGCTGGCCGGCAGGGGGCTGCAACCGCAGGTGTCATTGGTGTCAGCCGGCCACCTTGATCGTCTCCACCGGCAGATCCGGTGGTCCGAGCAGCATCGAAGCCTCATAGAGTCGTTCCCACGAATCCCTGAGCCCGACCAGCCATGAGGGTGTCGATCCGGAGGGCGGAGGATTCAAGGCTTCGGCGCACCTCTCTGGACCCCGCGATCGCTGCGCTGGAAGACGTACTCAAGGAGTATCGCGTAGGGCGGGTACGGCGTCCGCGTCCGGGAGTCTGTCGCCGTCCACCCGAGCTTTTCGTAGAACCGTCTTGCCCGTCCGTTGTCGACGAACACTCGCAGGCGCAGATCTGGGACGTCCGGCGGAAAAGTGGAAATGAGCGCGTCGTGCATCCATCCGGCCAACCCACTGGCCCATGTCTCAGGTGCCGTTCCAAAGTGCAAGACCTCGTTGCCGGCGCGAGCTGCAAAACCCACGATGTCCCCGCCTGGGATGGTGGCCACGTAGGCGCTGATCCCCGGGTCCTGCAGTTCGGCGTTCCACCGCGTGCGGATGGTGGCCCGGGGGAACGGAAACCGATCCTGCGGAAACACATTCGACAGACCCGCGACCGCGCCCCGCTCTTGCATCAGCACCAGCTCGTCAAGATCGGCGACGTCCATTGACCGAAACACCCGTTCCATGCTTGTCGAGTGTGCCGGTAAAGGCACCCGGGCTGGGCGCAAGGCGATGGCGAATCGGTGCGGTCACTGCTCGTGTCGCTAGTGACGCAGGCCTGCGTCGTACCCGCCTGTCATGATCCGGCTATGCAGCAGGAGCAGCGCCCGGAAAAAGTGGTGCGGTCACCGGTCCTCCGCCCTGGGGATCGTGTCCGACTGGTGTNGCCAGCGAGCTATCCGGATCGCGAGTGGCTAGACCACAGCATCGCCATCCTGAAAAGCTGGGACTTGGTCGTCGAAGTCGGTGACCACGCCATGGACCGGTGGGGGTACATGGCCGGCCGGGATCAAGACCGTCTCGATGACCTGAACGACGCCTTCCGGGACACCGGTGTTCGGGCGATCATCACGACGTTTGGCGGTGCAGGCGCCTACCGCATCGTTGACGGCATCGATGTCGATGCCGTCCGGGCTGATCCGAAGCCAGTGGTGGGCTTCAGCGACATCACGAACTTGCACCTGGCTCTTTGGGCCCGGTGTCGCCTCTCCACGATTCACGGTTGTCTGGCTGGTGAGCGGGCGAAAAGCACTGTGCGGCAACTATTGATGACGACCGACCCGGTCATCGTGTCGCAGGATCCTGACGCAATGTCTGCCGCTATCGCGGTGCCGGGGCGGGCCGTCGGTCCGCTGGTCGGGGGCAGCCTTTCCGGCGTTGACGGGTTCATCGGCGCCGGGCTGCCTTCCCTTCGCGGGGCGATCCTGCTGCTGGAGGACTTCCGCGCGATTGGCCTGGGCCGAGTCGACCGGCAGCTGACCCATCTAATCCGGTCCGGCCTGCTCGCCGGCATCGCCGGCATCGCCTTAGGTCTATTCACCGGCTTCGACGGCTTCAACGACCGAGGATGGGATGTATTGGACGTACTGAACGACCGGCTGGGATCTCTTGGCGTGCCTGTTCTCGGCGGTTTGGAGATCGGTCACGGCGGCATCGGTGCCGACGGCGGACCAGACCAGCACGCCGTGGCGTTGGGCGCCGTAGCGGTCATGGACACTGCCGCCGGGACGTTGAGCACCGGACCGTGTGTCCTCCCGCGCCCAAGGCCATGAGGGTGCGACGTTCCCCGAACGTGCCGGTTTGATCGCCCAGGTGCACTTGATGGGCACACCATGCAGGATGACCGCGCCCGATGTCCTCACCCCTCTGCGGACATCCCGGGCCGACGGTTGATGGGCACATCCGTAACACGGTGCGGGTTCCGGCGCTCGGGCTACGAGGGCTCGGATTACGACTTGAGATCGTGGTGCTTTGGGGTTGATCCGGGATGGTCAATCCGTGTGGCCAGGCGTATGCCTATGATTTCAGCTCATGGTGGTCGAAGGTCTCGAGCAAGCCCGTCGGTTGATGGAGCGGGCTGGGGTGGATCCTACGGCGATTGCCGTGTTCGCATATTCCTATCAGCGGTTGGCGGCCGGGGAGACGGGCCTGCTCAGCGAGGACGACCTGGATCCGGTCGATGACCTGCCGCGGCTGATCGATCTGGAGGTGAACGCTGAGCACGCCCGGGCGGCGTTGAGCGCGACCGTTGTAGTGAAGTTGAACGGCGGCCTCGGCACCTCGATGGGCTTGGACAAAGCCAAGTCGTTGCTGGACGTGCTGCCCGCACGGAGCTTTCTGGACATCATCGCCGAACAGGTGTTGGTGCTGCGCCGCCGCCTGGCGGTACCGCTGCCGGTGATCTTCATGAACAGCTTCCGGACATCGCTCGAAACTATGACGGCGTTGGCCGGGTATCCGGAACTCGCGGTGAGTGGGCTGCCGTTGGAGTTTCTGCAGAATCGCGAACCGAAGCTGCGGTCGGATGACTTGACGCCGGTGAGTTGGCCCGCCGATCCGGATCTGGAGTGGTGCCCGCCGGGGCATGGGGACATCTACACCGCACTATACGGCTCGGGTCTGTTGCAGTTGTTGCTGGACAAGGGCTTTCGATACCTGTTCGTGTCCAACTCGGACAATCTCGGGGCGCGGCCGGATCCGCGGCTGGCGGCGTGGTTCGCGACCTCCGGGGCGCCATACGCCGCGGAACTGTGCCGCAAGACGGAGGCCGATCGCAAGGGGGGGCAGTTGGTGCGGCGGCGCGCGGATGGCCAGCTGATCCAGCGGGAGACGGCGCAGACCCGGCCGCAGGACATGGACGCCGCGTTGGATGCGTCTAGGCACCCGTACTTCCATACGAACAACCTGTGGATTGATCTGCAGGCGCTGAACGAGGCGCTCAGCGCCCGCGACGGTGTGCTGGGCCTGCCGATCATCCGGAACATCAAGACGGTGGATCCGATCGACGCGTCATCGCCGGAGGTGATTCAGATCGAGACGGCGATGGGGGCTGCGGTGGCGGTGTTTCCGGGGGCGGTCGCCATCGAGGTGGACCGTGGCAGGTTCCTGCCGGTGAAGACGACCAGCGACCTGTTGGTCCTTCGTTCGGACGCCTACCAGCTGACCGAGGACCAGGAGGTCCGGCTGGCCGGGAACAGGACGGTCGCTCCGCTGGTCGATCTGCACTCGGCGTACAGGTTGGTGGGCGATTTCGACGGGTTTTTTCCTTACGGCGCGCCGTCGCTGATTAATTGCGACCGGCTCACCGTGCAGGGACCTTGGACGTTCGGGCGGGATGTGGTGGTCCGCGGAACGGTCACCGTGCCGGCCGACGGCGCACCGGGCGTCATCCCCGACGGCACCATCCTCCGGGGTTGACCGGCAATCATACGGTGGATGCCTTTATTACAAGTAGATCTTCCGGCGCGCATTGATGACGTCCGGGCGGCGCCGTTGCTGCCCGGCAGCGGAATGGGAGAGAATGGTGACTCCACCGACCGGTTGCGGCGGATCCCGGAGAGGTGACCGCGAGGGTAGATGATGAGCCCGACGCCGCCATCCCGGATCGGTCGGTCCTGCTCGTCAAGAAGAGGGATCCGAGTTCGCGGAGAGCACCCACACCACCATCGGTTGCCGGACACCTTCCGCCGGTGGTGAGGATCAGCCGGTGCACGCCATGGTCGAGCGCGGCCGTGACGGCCTGACCGAAACCCCGGTGTGGGCGGTCAGCGCGCGAGACCCGATCAACTCGAATCCTTGATCGCAATGTCGCCCCGTTCGGTTGTCGGGCAGGTCCGATCCTTTGGTGCAGGAAGCTGTGGGGCTTGACCGACGTAGGTGGCTCGGAAGAGCGTTTGCCGCGTGCCACTTCGGTCGCTCCCGCCGAGGCAGCGACCGATCAGGGGGAACGGCCTTCGTTCAGACGTCGCGTCTGGCGCCTTGCGCGGGGGTCACCGGGCGGACCGTTGGTGTGGTGTACCCGTGATCGGCGAACGCGGCGGTGACGGCCGCGTCGGCGTCGGCGACTTGGTCGGTGGGTAGGAGGGCGATGACCGATCCGCCGAATCCGCCGCCGGTCATCCGAGCGCCGTACGCGCCGGCGGCGAGGACGGTCTGCACCGCCAGGTCGAGTTCGGCGCAGGACACGTCGTAGTCGTCGCGCAGGGAGGCGTGCGAGGCGGTGAGCAGGTCCCCGATGTCGGTGATCCGGTCCTGCCGCAGCAGCTCGACGGTGCGGACCACCCGGTCGTTCTCGGTGACCACGTGCCGGACGCGGCGGCGTAGTTCGTCGTCAGGCAACCGGTTCAGTGCTCGGGGTAGGTCGTGGATCTGGATGTCGCGCAGTTGCGGGACGCGCAGGAGCTTGGCGGCCTGTTCGCAGGAGGCGCGGCGTTTACCGTATTCGCCGTCGGCGAGGGAGTGCGCGACGCGGGTGTCGATGACCAGCACGGTCAGGCCGTGTGCGGCCGGGTCGAACGGGATGTTCTCGGTGCTGCCGATGAGGGTGTCGAACAGCAGCACGGCGCCCGCGACGCAGGCGGCAGAGGCGGTCTGATCCATGGGCCCACATGGGACGCCGACGAAGTCGTTTTCGGCGCGTTGGGCGAGGCGGGCGATTGTGAGCGGGTCGAGGGTGTGCCCGGCGAGCGCGGTGACGGCCAGCACGGTGGCGCATTCGACGGCGGCTGAAGACGATAGCCCGGCACCGGAGGGCACCTCCGAGTCGAGCACGAGGTCGACCGGTTCGACCGGGTAGCGCGATTGCTGCAGTGACCAGATGGCGCCGAGGAGGTAACCCGGCCATCCCGCTACCGCGGGCGAGCCGGGCTGGATGTCTTCGAGGGGCACGGTGGTGGTCTCGCCGGGTTTCTGGGCGGACACGACGCGGATCGTGTCGGTGGCGGCGTGTCCGGCGGCGATGGTGGCGCGGGCATCGATGGCGAACGGTAGGACGAGTCCGCCGCTGTAGTCGGTGTGTTCGCCGATCAGGTTGACCCGGCCGGGGGCGGAGAACACCCCGTCCGGGTCACGGCCGTAGGTCCGGCGGAACAGGTCGGCGGCGCTGGTCGAGCTCATCGGATGGAGCTCCCCGTGGTCTGGAATTCCCAGGCGTCGGCGACCATGTCGTGCAGACTCAGCGTCGGGGCCCAACCCAGTCGTTCCCGGGCCCGGTCGGCGGAGGCGACGAGTCGGGTGGGGTCACCGGCGCGGCGCGGGCCGACCGAGTGCGGGACCGGTCGGCCGGTGACCTGTTCGACGGTGGACAGGACCTGTTTGACCGAGTAGCCGTCGCCGTTGCCCAGGGTGTGCAGATCAGGTGTTCTCCCGCGGTGGCGGCGGTGAGGGCCTGTACGTGGGCGCGGGCCAGGTCCAGCACGTGCACGTAGTCGCGGATCGGGGTGCCGTCCGGGGTGGGCCAGTCGTCGCCGAACACGGTCAGCGGGTCCTTGGTGCCGGCCACCGCGCCCAGCGCGTTGGGAATCAGATGGGTCTCCACGCGGTGCCGCTCGCCGGCGTCCAGTGCGGCGCCGGCCACGTTGAAGTAACGCAGCGACACTGCGGCCAGATCGGTGGCCACGCACTCGCCGGTGATCATCATGTCAACCGCCAGCTTGGTGGCCCCGTAGGTACTGGTGGGCCGGGTCGGGGCGTCTTCGGTGATCGGGACGATCTGGGGTTCGCCGTAGGTGGCCGCGGTCGAGGAGAACACCAGGGTCGGCACCCGGTGCTCGGTGATCGCGTCCAGCAGCGCGCGGGTGCCGGTGACGTTGGTCCGCCAGTAAAGCGAAGGGTGGCCGACCGATTCGCCGACCAGCGATTTGGCCGCGAAGTGCAGCACCGCGTCGAATCCGCCGCCGGCGAGTACACCGGCCGATTCGGTGATGTCGCCGTGCACGAGATCCACCCCGGTGGGCACAGCGTCGGCGTGACCGGTGGAGCAGTCGTCCAGCACGACGACCCGGTGGCCCTCGGCGCGCATCAGCCGGGTGACGACCGAGCCGATGTAGCCGGCGCCGCCGACGACCAGTGCCTTCACCGGGCCACCGCCGCGGTGGGGACCGGGGTTCCCGCCGCGGCGCGCAGCCGTTGAGCCGTGACCCCTGTGGTGATGTCGTCCACGAACGCGCCCACCGGCGCTGGCGCCGCCAGGCAATGCGGCCGGACCCGTAGGTCGGTGTACACCGGGCCTTCGTGGGAGGTGACGTCGAGGTAGATCAGCTCGCGGCCATCGGCTGTTTTGGCCATGGATTGGGTCATCCGCGGCGGTGCGTGATTGGCGTTGGTCACGCTCATTATTTCTCCTAACAATGCTGAATTGAATCGACAGTGTCAAACATCGCCCGCAGATGGTGGACGGGTTCCTTGGGGCTGACCGTGACCCATGGGGAGGGTCCGTTGTCGTTATCCACGTCGGTACCAGGGGATCGTGGTCACGCGACGCTGGGTGGGAGCGTAGGGCAGCTCCATCCAGGTGTTGTACTGCGGCCCGCTGAACATGGCGGGGGCCGGGGTGTTCCCGGCGGGCGGGAAATGCCGGCGAGATGCGGCCCGGAACGCTCCGGCGAGGGTGGTGCTGTCGCCGGCACCGATCTCGATACCGCTGCCGCGCAGGGTGAGTCGGCCCGGTGAGAACGTGAAGGCGAAGGGCCCGTTCGACCACACGTATCGGCCGCTGTCGGAGATCAGCAGCGGTGCGGATTGATTCGCTCCGGCGGCCGGCTCGTCGACGTACCCGGCGTTGGTGGCCAGGTCGCGATGGTGATGCGCGGACCCGAAGGGCATTGCCGTGCCGTCGGCCACCGCTCCGCCCCACCACCGCTCGCCGGGGGACAGCGGCAGGATCAGATCCTTGGACTCGACGCTGGGGGAGGCAGGCATGGTGAGGGACCCTTCGATCGATGTGTGCTACACGGGCTGTTGGGGTGGCGCCGACCGCAGTTGAAAGACCGGTCGGACCTTGAGGGGCGCCGCGGTCAGATCTGGCGGGCGTGTAGCAGGAGCAGTTGTTCGGGCAGCAGGTCCGGGAGTTGCACCCCGGCGTGGGCGAGAGCGGCGCCCGTCAGCCGGGTCTCGGTGGACAGCCATGGCGGTAGATGGTGATTGTTGCCGTTGGGTCGGGCGGGGTCCTCGCTATTGATGGTGTGACCGGGGGGGAGCAGCGAAAGCTCATAGGCAGCAACGGGTTCCAGGCCGGGGATGACGAGTCGGCCGATCGGCGCGCTGTCCGCGGTAGCGATCGAGGCTACGCTGATCACGGCCTCGGAGCGATCCGCGGCGTAGACGCCGTGCACCATCAGCGACGGGTCGACGTCGTCGAAGTGCACCACCCGGCCGGTGTGCAGCAACGGACGCAGCCGCTTGTACAGCGCCACCCACTCGGCGATCTCGGCGAGCTCATCGGGCGAGAGTAGGGCGAGGTTCGCCTCGATGCCCATGTGCCCGAACAGCGCGGTGCCGGCCCGGAAGGACAGGTTGTGCCGCCGACCGGTGGTGTGCGCCTGGCCGGTGCCAATGTGGGCGCCGATCATCTCCGGCGGAACCAGCAACCCGGTGTAGCGCTGGATGGTCTGCCGTTCCAGTGCGTCGATGCAGTCGCTGGCCCAGATCCGGTCCGTGCGTTGCAGGATCTCCAAGTCGACGCGGCCGCCGCCGGAGGAGCAGGATTCGATCTCCACCGTGGGGTGCCGGCGGCGCAACTCATCGAGCAGCCGGTAGACCGCGAGGGTCTGGTCGTGCACCGCCGGGCGTCCGTCGGGGGAGTGGCCGGAGTCAATCAGGTCGCGGTTGTGGTCCCACTTCAGGTAGCCGATGCGGTACTCCGTCAGCAGCGCATCCAGGCTCGTCAGGATGTGGTCGAACGCGTCGGGGTGACCCAGGTCGAGGACCTGCTGGTTGCGGGACACGATGGGCAGCCGGTCCCCGGTGGCCAGGATCCACTCGGGATGGGCGCGGGCGAGATTCGAGTCCGGGTTGATCATCTCGGGTTCCACCCAGAGTCCGAACTGCATGCCCAGTTCGCTTACCCGGTCGACCAAGGGATGCAGCCCGTCGGGCCACACGCCGGGATCGACCTGCCAGTCACCCAGTCCGGCGGTGTCGTCGCGGCGGCCGACGAACCACCCGTCGTCCAGCACATACCGTTCCACGCCGACCTCGGCCCCCGCTTCGGCGAGCCGGAGCAGGGCGCCCAGGTCCATGTTGAAGTACACCGATTCCCAGGTGTTCAGGATCACCGGGCGAGGGCTGCGCGGGTGCTGCGNCCGGGCCCGCATGAACTGGTGGAAGCGGTCGGCGACGGCGTCCAGTCCGAGACCGTAGGAGCCGTAGATCCAGGGGGTGGTGTAGGACTCGGCGGGGCCGAGGGTGATCTCGCCCGGCAGCAGGAGCTCGCCGCCGGAGACCAGGGCGTGCCCGTTCGGGCTGCGTTCGGCGATGGTGCGGTGGTTGCCGCTCCAGGCGGTGTGCACGGCCCACACCTCGCCCGATCCGAATCCGAAACCGGGGGTGCCGGCGGCCAGCAGCATGGTGGCGTCCAGCCCGGTACGCCCTCGTCGGTTGTCCCGTACCCAGCTGCCCACGTCGAACCGGCGGCGCTGCGGGTGTCGCTCCCGCAGGTGCCGGCCGGCGAAATCGAGCAGTTCGGTGGCGCGCGTGGGCACCGGCAGCGACAGGGCCATTCCGTCCAGGCTGTAGGCCTGCTGCTCAGCCGGTCCGGTGATCGAGGTGACCGTGCCCCGCGTTCGCAACATTCCCGCCGGGGTGAGTTCGAGGATGAGCGACAGTTCCAGCCCAGCCGCGAGGTCGTGGGCGTCGACGACGAGCCGTTGGGTCCCGCCGACGTCGTCATGGGAGGTCACGGTCGTCACCTCGAACAGCGTTGACCAGGAGCGGCCGCCCCGGTGACCGACCAGGCCCGGCACCCCCATCCATCCGGTGGACGACTCGGCCAACACCCCTGGGCTGACCGGCTGGTCGGGCACGTTGCTGACCACCGCCTGGATGTCGGCGTGGACCAGGTTGTCCAGGGTGCCCTGGTCGAGTGCGCCAAGGTCGGCGCCCCAATGCACGATGCGGGGCAACCGGGGGCCCTGGCAGTCGATGACGACGCTCACCCCGGCGGCTCGAAGATGTCGGACGGCTGAGCCAGGGGGCGGGGTCATGGTGATCTCACATTCCGTTGAGGCTGTCGGAGTTGGAAGCGGAGTCGGGACCGGCGGGTGAACGTGCCCCTCCCGGGGCCTGCCTGGGCGCGCCGCACGGTCCAGACATTGGTTGGGATCATTGATCAAGCGGGCCTGATCGCTGACTCGAGCAGGTGTTGCAGGGCGATGACCGCGGCGCCGCGGGCCCATTCCATGAAGCCGAACTCGGCGATCTGGATGGGTACCGGCGGGACGGTCCAGTGTTGGATTTCACGGGCCCGCTCCTGGATCTCGTCCATGACCAGCGGCGCCAACCCGACGCCCTCACCGGAGATGATCACCTTGCTGGGAGCGGTGATCGCGGCGATCATGCCGATGACCGTGCCGAGCGCGTAGCCGGCGTCGCGGACCACCCTGGAGGCGACGTTGTCTCCTTGTTCGGCCAGTGACAGCAGTTTGTCGTAGGTCAGGGCGGGCCGGTGCAGGGCCAATGCCGCCTGGCTGACCATTGCGGACGACGACAGGTACGAGCGGGCGCAGCCGCGGTGACCGCGTTCGCACAGTGGTCCGGACGCGGTAACCGGCAGGTGGCCGATCTGCCCGGCGGCGCCGATGTTGCCGTCGACGAGACGATCGTCGATGACGACGCCGCATCCGATGCCTGCACCGATGGTGACCAGGGCGAAGTTGGTGGCCCCTGCGGCGGCGCCGAACCAGTGTTCCGCGGCGGTCAGAGCACGGACGTCGTTCTCGATGACGGTCGGTCGCCCGGTCCGTTCCTCGATCAGCCGGCCGATGGGAACGTTTTCCCAGCCCAGGAAGGGGGACTGGGTGACGACCTGCGACTGTGGGTTGACCGGCCCGGCCAGACTGATGCCAATGGTCGCGACCAGCGGATCGGCGGCCACTTCGGCGCGTATGGCGTCGGTGATCTGGTCGATCGCGACCGTAGGGGTCGGCAGGGGCGGCAGCCCGATGGTGCGGTGGGCGAGCACAGTGCTGCGCATGTCGGTGCGGACCAGGTTGATCTCACCGGCCAGGAGTTTGATGCCGATGAGGTGAGCAGCGTCGACGTTGACGTCCATCGCCTGCGAGGGTCGGCCCATCCGCTGCGGCGCTGTTGTCTCGGCCTCGACCATGAGGCCGCTGTCTTCCAGTGACCGCCCGATTCGCGTGAGGCTGGCGGCCGACAGCCGCTGTTG
>JGIcombinedJ26865_1000180_pt1 | contig 12735 bp, 7 predicted proteins | sample NGESurdeep072012_7_FD_26865 | JGI IMG/M metagenome (IMG submission 26865) | reverse complement strand
GCGAGGCCCTCCTCGGGCAGCTGCGCGGCGCCAAGGCCCCGGGCGGCGTGGACACCGTGACCTATCGGCTCAGTGATGCCAGGGGGACGTTCCGCGGGTTCAACGAGCGCTGACCTCCCTCCCTCGTGACGCGCGTCACAGCTGACCTTCCCACCGGCGCCGCGACTCAGCGGCAGAAGATCCCGGGTCGGGCTGTGCCCGCCGGGTAGCGTCACCTGCACGTCGCCGTCCCCGGCCGAGAGCGGCGGGCACCCCATCGGGAAGGGAGGGACTGGTCCACCGTGCACCTGAAGTCCCTCACCATGAAGGGTTTCAAGTCCTTCGCGTCGTCGACCACGCTGCGGTTCGAACCAGGCATGACCGCCGTGGTCGGCCCGAACGGGTCGGGCAAGTCCAATGTGGTGGACGCCATCGCCTGGGTGCTCGGCGAGCAGGGCGCGAAGGCGCTGCGCGGCGGAAAGATGGAAGACGTCATCTTCGCCGGCACCGCGGACCGACCGCCGTTGGGCCGCGCCGAGGTCACCCTCACCATCGACAACTCCGACGGCGCCCTGCCCATCGACTATTCCGAGGTGTCCATCACCCGCCGGATGTTCCGGGACGGCGCGGGCGAGTACGAGATCAACGGCTCGTCGTGCCGGTTGCTCGACATCCAGGAGTTGCTGTCCGACTCGGGCATCGGCCGCGAGATGCACGTGATCGTCGGTCAGGGCCAGCTCGACGCGGTGCTGTCTGCCCGCCCGGAGGACCGCCGCGCGTTCATCGAAGAGGCCGCCGGTGTGCTCAAGCACCGCAAACGCAGGGAACGTGCCGAGCGCCGGCTCGAGTCCTCGCAGGCCAACCTCAACCGGCTCACCGACCTCACCGGTGAGATCAGGCGCCAGCTCGGCCCGTTGGGTCGGCAGGCGGCCGTGGCGCGCCGGGCCGCCGGGGTGCAAGCCGACCTGCGGGACGCCCGGATGCGTTTGCTGGCAGACGATCTCGCGCAGCTGCGGGACCAGATCGCCCGCGACTCCCAGGACGAGCAGACCGCAGTGGAGCACCGCAACCGGGTGCAGCGTGAGCTCGCCGAGGCGACCGCGGCGCAGGAGTCGGCCGGCGCCACACTGCGCGAGGTCACCCCGCAGTTGCAGGCAGCACAGGACGCCTGGTTCGCGCTCTCCGCGCTCGCCGAGCGGTTCAGGGGAACGATCTCGCTGGCCGAGGAACGGGCCAGGAACCTGGCCGCCCCACTGTCCGGCGGAGGTACCGGGCGCGATCCGGACGAGCTCGACGCGGCGGCCGACCGGGCCGAGGCCGAACACGCCGCACTGGCCGAGGCGCTGCAGACCGCCCGGGACGAGGTGGACATCGCGGCCGAATACCGCGGCGAGTTGGAACGCGAGCTTCGTGCCGCCGAGGACGAGGTCGTCCGTGCCTCCCGAGCCATCGCCGACCGGCGTGAGGGCCTGGCCAGACTGTCCGGTCAGGTGCACGCAGCCCGCTCGCGGCTGTCCTCGGCCGACGGCGAGGTGACCCGGCTGGCCGCCGCGGTGGACGACGCCACCGGGCGCAGTGCGCGGGCCCAGACGGAATTCGACGGACTGCAGGGGTCGGTGGGCGACCTGGACACCTCAGAGGTCGACCTGGACGAGGCCCACGAGGCCGCCGCCGCAGCTGTCGTCGCTGCCCACGGGCGGGTCGTGCAGCTCACCGAATCCGTCCGCGAGTTCCGGACCGAGGAGACCGGGCTGCGGGCCAGGGTCGACGCACTGACCGTCGGACTCGGGCGCAAGGACGGGGCCGGGGCCCTGCTCGAGGCAGGAGAGAAGCTGCCGGGCTTCGTCGGCAGCGTCGCGACCGATCTGGCGGTGACCCCCGGGTTCGAGGCGGCCATCGGCGCTGCGCTCGGCGGGATCGCCGATGCCGTTGCGGTGCATAGTGTCTCGGACGCCGCCGCGGGGCTGCGGCTGTTGCGCCGCGCGGACGCCGGCCGAGCCGGAATGCTCATCCAGGGTGCCAGGTCGATGCCGGACCGCCGGGAGTGGCCGTCGGTGCCCGGCACCATGCGTTGGGCGACCGACCTGGTCACCGCGCCCGACCGGTTGATGCCGGCACTTGCCAGGGCGCTCGACCGGGTGGCCGTGGTGGACGACCTGGACGCGGCCATCGCGGTGGTCGACGGCTATCCGGACGTCCGCGCCGTCACCCGCGACGGCGACCTGATCGGCCCGGATTGGGCGCTGGGCGGCACCGCCGGGAACCAGTCCCTGCTGGAGATCCAGGCGGCCGTGGACGCCGCCGGCGAACGGCTGCAGCGGGTCCGCGAACAGATCGCAGGGCTGGACGCCGCGCTCTCCGGGGCGCGAGCGGAGGCCGAGCGTCGCGAGCTGGAGGCGGCCGCCGCGCTGGCCGCGCTGCACGAGTCCGACGCCCGGATGTCGGCGGTGGCCGAAGAACTGGGCCGGCACGCGGCGACGGCCAGGTCAGCCCGGGCCGAGGCCGACCGGCTGGAGCGGCAACGTGCCGCGGCCGAGGCCGCCAGGGACAACCACCGCGCGTCCCTGGACGATCTGGAAGCGCGACTGCACGCGGTGGAGTCGGAGGAGATGCCGGTCGCGGTCGACGCGGGTCGGCGCGATGCCCTCGCCGAACGCACGGCCGCATCGCGGCAGCGCGAGGTCGAGACCAGGCTCACCCTGCGCAGCGCAGAAGAACGGGTCCGTTCGGCGGCCGGGTCGGCCGAGGGGTTGCGGCGCGCCGCGCAACAGGAGCGCCACCACCGGGCCCGGCTGGCCGCCGCCACTCGGCGCCGCGCGGCGGGGGCGGCGATCGCCACCAAGGTGGTCGAGGTCGCCGGCCGGGTGGCGGGCCGGCTCGAGACATCCCTGGCGCACGCCGCTCATCGACGGGAGCACGCGATCGCCCGGCGGACCGAGGCCGACGCGGTGCTGGCTGCCGCCCACGCCCGTGCGGTGGATTTGCAGGGCGAATGGGACGCGCTGACCGACGCCGTGCACGCCGGCGAGGTCGCCCGCGCCCAGCAGACCCTGCGCGTCGAGCAGCTGGCCGAGCAGGCGCTCGCCGAGTTCGCGGTGTCCGCCGACGACCTGGTCGCCGGGTTCGGTCCAGCCGTCCCGGTGCCGCCGACCCTGGAGGAGATGGCCGAGTACACGGCCGCCAGGGAGCGGGGGGAGTCGGTCACCGAACCGCCGCCGATGCCGTACGACAGGGCGACCCAGCTGCGCAGGGCGAAGCGCGCCGAGCGCGACCTGAACACGCTGGGCAAGGTGAACCCGTTGGCGCTGGAGGAATTCGCGGCGCTGGAGGAACGTCACGCGTTCCTGTCCACCCAGTTGGAGGATCTCAAGGCAACCCGCCGAGACCTGCTGGCGGTGATCAAGGACGTCGATGCGAAGATCCTCGAATTGTTCGCCTCCGCCTACCACGACGTCGCCCGCGAGTTCGTCACGGTGTTCTCGACGCTGTTCCCGGGCGGGGAGGGCGAGCTGGTGCTGACGGATCCCGGCGACATGCTGGCGACCGGCATCGAGGTCAATGCGCGGCCGCCGGGCAAGAAGGTGAAGCGGCTGTCGCTGCTCTCGGGTGGCGAACGGTCGCTGACGGCGGTCGCCATGCTGGTGGCCATCTTCCGCGCCCGGCCGAGCCCCTTCTACGTCATGGACGAGGTCGAGGCGGCGCTCGACGAGGTCAACCTGACCCGGCTGGTGGCGCTGCTCACCGAACTGCGGGCGTCCTCGCAGCTGATCGTCATCACCCACCAGAAATTCACCATGGAGTCCGCCGACGCGCTGTACGGCGTGTCGATGCGCGGCGACGGCATCACCGCGGTGATCAGCCAGCGGATCCGCCACCCCGAGGTGCCCGCGACCGACACCGGCGACCGGGAAGCCGTCGGCGCGCCGGTCTGATCCCTGGAAGAATTGCGCTCGGGGGTGCAGGCGATGTTCCTGGTGGCCGACGGCGGTGACGTCGACACCGATGAATCCACCCTCGGTTATGTCCGGGATGTCATCGTCAGCGTGCTGAAGGGCGAATTCATCGAATTCGGCGCGCCCATGTGGATATTCGTCGGAATTCTGGGCGCATTTCTGGTCACCAGGGGCATCACCCGCTTCATCCGACGTCGAGCCGCGTTGGGCGGCAAGCAGTCCGGACCGATCAAGGACATCACGGTCGGTGGCGTGCACATTCACCATCAGGTCTTCGGCATCGTGATGATGTTCGTCTTCGGGCTGTTGATGGTGGCGATCAACCCGCTGGACGTCCAGCTGAATGTGTTCGCGGTGGGTTTCGGGATCGGCGTCGGCCTGGCCTTCGACGAATTCGCGCTCTGGCTGCACCTGGACGACGTCTACTGGAGCCAACTGGGCCGCAAATCGATCGATGCCGTGGCCATCGTGCTGGTGCTGACCGCGTCAACCCGTGCGCTGCTCGACCTGCTCGACCTGTCCGAGGAGAGCGCGTCCGCGGGCGATCTGGCGTGGCTGATCTGGCTCTACGTGCTGGCCACCGTCGTGCCCGCGATCATCTGCCTGCTCAAGGGCAAGGTCCCCACCGCCGCGCTGGCCGTCGTATATCAGCCGATCGGCCTGATCGGCGCGTTCCGGCTCGGCAAACCGGACTCGTTCTGGGCGCGGCATTTCTACGGCCCGGATTCCCGCCGCCGGGCCAGGGCGTTGCATCGTTTCGGAGCGGACTATCAGGCCAGGCTGGACCGGCTCCGTGACCTGGTGGGCGGCTTTCGCCCTCACCGGAACGGACCACCCGACGAGGGCACCGGGGTTCACGAGCCGCCGCCGGCAACGATCCCGAACCCCCCTGATGGGACTGAACCCGCCGGCTGACCGGGTCGCGTCGCGGCCTGTCCCAGGCAGGGCGAACAACAGCGCTGTTTCCGGTCTGCCCGCAGCACNACCGAAGAATCTTCGGCGCTGACGCCCTGGGTGGGCCGCGGATCTTGTTCCGAGTGACCTACGTCTCAGTTCTTCCCGTGACGTTAAACACCTGATTCCCCTTTGTTGGCGCGGATCAACTTGGCCTGCGCGGCTGAAGGTGCGAGTTACGGGACGGAAGTGGCGCGAGTGGCCTATTTCATGCGCGCGAGTTTCATGCGGCGAGGCTTCCAGTACCGGTCCAGAACCAGTTCTGACCATTACTGAACCAGCCGCCCTGGTTCTCGTCGTCACCCGGCCAGGCGTTGATTGTTTGTTGAGCGGCCCCGGCGCCCGCGTTGAGCGGGAGAGCGGCGTGTTGAGCCGGCGTTGAGGGTGCCCGTTCATGATGCGCGTTGAGGCACCAGGGGTTTCTCTACTGTCGGAGGTNTTCGTGCACACACCCGTCGCCACCTACGTCTACGCNAGCGATCCCATCTCGCAGGCCGGCGTCATCAGTCAGCTCCGCCAGCGACCGGAAATCCGGGTGGTCGACGCCGAGCACCTCGGCGAGGCAGTAGTGGCCGTGGTCGTCGCGGACGCCCTCACCGACGAGGTCCTTCGGGTGCTNCGNGCGCTGCAGCGCGGGTCGATCCCGCGGACCGTGCTGGTCGCCAGGGTGATCGACGACGCCACNCTCGTCGCGGCGGCCGAGGTCGGCGTCGGCGGGTTGCTGCGCCGCGGCGATGCGACGCCGGACACCCTGGTCCGCGCCCTGGTCCGGGTGGCCGCCGGCGAGGGCGAGGTACCGCCCGACCTGCTCGGCCGGCTGTTGGGGCAGGTCGGCCGGTTGCAGCGGCAGGTGCTCTCGCCCCGCGGGCTGGCGTTCACGGGCCTGTCCCAGCGGGAAACCGAGGTGCTCAAACTGGTTGCCTCCGGACACGACACCGCCGAGATCGCCGGGCGGCTGTCCTACAGCCAGCGCACCGTGAAGAACATCCTGCACGACGTCACCACCCGACTGCAGCTGCGGAACCGTTCGCATGCCGTGGCCTATGCGGTGCGTGAGGGACTGATCTGACCGGTCGATGGCCCTTTCGGGCACTGACCGGTGCCCTGCAGACTGACCATCGTCCCGTCGTCCCGGCGGCCCGGCAGAGGCAGAGTGAACAGTGTGATTCCTGAGGTCGACTTCGCGCTGCGCTCGTTGATCGAGCGCGAAGCCGCCAACGGCACCGAGGTCGAGGTGGTCTTCGACGCGCCGACCAAGGATTGGGCTGGTCGGCGCAACGTGCCGACCATCGACGTCTACCTCTACGACATCCGTGAAGACCTGCGACGGCGTGAACGCGGACTGGTCAACGAATACGACGGAGAGCGGATCCGGTCAAGGCGCCTGCCGCCGCGGCATTTCAAGCTGTCCTACCTGGTGACGGCCTGGACACAGCGTCCGGAGGACGAGCACCGGTTGCTGTCCGCGTTGTTGTCCTGCTTCCTGCGTCACGACGCGATGCCCGAGGATCTGCTGACCGGGCCATTGGCCGACCTCGGGCTGCCGGTGCCGATCACCGTCTCGCTGCCGCCCCCGGAGGACCGCTCGTTCGCCGACGTGTGGTCCGCGCTGGGCGGTGAGCTCAAACCGTCGCTGGACGTGGTGATCAGCGCGCCGACGGACACCGGCCAGCAGTATCTGGCGGCTCCGCCCGTGGTCTCGCCCGGGGTGGTCTCGCTGGGTGGCGTGGGGGACTGGCCGCCGCGGGAGAACCGCACACGGGTCGCGGCGGCGTCGGGCAGCGGTCAGGGCCCGGCGACCGGCGACGCCGGTTCGGACCTCAGCACGGCCCGAGCGCCCGGCGACCCGCAAGGCCTGACCTGGCAGCAGCTCGCCGCGGGGGGGTCGGGTTCTTCGGCCACGGTCGATCAGGCCGCGCCGCCGGCGAGCGAGAAAGACCTGCCCCGCAGAGGATCTGACGAACATGATGGGGACGGGCCGGCCTCCGTCGGCCGGCCCCGGCGCCGCAGGCAGGGAGGGATCAGCCAGCGGTGAGTGACGAGAGCCTGGAATACCTGCTGCGCCGGGTCGGCCTCGTCGAGGACCGCATCCGGGCGTTGGTGACGCATAGGCGCGCCGACGATCCCGCGCCTGACGATCCGTTTCGTGGGCTATACCTGACCGACGAGGTCGTCGACCAGCTCCTCGCGCCGTCTAGGGAACCGCCTGAACCGGACAGCACTGCCCGCGCCGCGACCGAGGACGCCGCGACGGCGGCCGAAGAGCGCGGCGCGCTCGTCCGGTTGCGCCGGCTCGCCAGGGAGGCGGCGCTGTCCGACCTCGATGCTGAGATCCTGGTGATCTGTCTGGTGCCTGATCTGGACAGCCGGTTCGAGCGGCTGTACGGATACCTCAACGACGACGTCACCCGGCGCCGCGCGACGATCGGGCTGGCATTGGCGCTGGCCGACGTCTCGGCGGCCTCACAGTCCTCCCGGGCCAGGCTGCTGCCGGGCGCACCACTCATCGACCGTGCGCTGGTCCAGGTGGAGGATGCCGACCGTCCGTTCCTGACCAGGGCGCTGCGAGTGCCCGATCGGGTCACCGCCCACCTGCTCGGCAACGATGCGCCCGACCCGGCCCTCGTCGGGGTACTCACCGACCTCCCGCACATCACCGGCGAACGTTCCGAGGCGCTGGCCCGCGCCTTCCGTGCCGGGCAGCAACTGGCGTACATCCGGGACCACACGACAGGCTTGGGCCCGTCCGTCGCGTCAGCGGCGATCAGCGCGATCGGCCGGCCGGTTGTCGGCGTCGACCTCGCCCGGGTGGCAGCCGGCCGGGATGCCGGTGAGGCGGTCGCGGTGATCGGCCGCGAGGCCCTGCTGCGCGGTGCCGGCGTGGTGGCCGCCCCGGTCGAGGCGCTCGCCGAGTCCGCGCCCGAGGCGCTCCGGCGGCTGGCCGACCTGCCACTGCCGGTCGCCATCGTCGGCGGCGTCACCTGGGACCCCAGCTGGACCGAGAGCGTCCCCCTGGTGATCGACGCGCCCATCCTCACCACCACCGAACGGACCGCGCTGTGGCTGCGGGAGTTGGGGCGCCGAGAGTTTGCCGGGGGCAACGGTTCCGCGGACCCAGACCTCATCCCTGTGCATTTCGTGCTGGGCCCGGTGCAGGTCGCCAGGGCAGTGCGGTCGGCCTCCGCGTCGGCGCTCTTGGGCGAGGACGGGCTGACCGCGGACGGCCTGCGCCGCGGGGCCCGGGCGCAGAACGCGGCCGGACTGGAGCGGCTCGCCCGGCGGATCGAACCGGCGGTGGGTTGGAAGGACATCGTTCTGCCGGGCACCTCCCGCGGCCAATTGCGCGACCTCGCAGCCAGGGCCCGCAACCGCGACCGGGTACTGATCGAGTGGGGAATGCGCCCAGGGGGTGGCCGGGGCAGAGGGGTCACGGCACTGTTCGCCGGGGATTCCGGCACCGGCAAGACCATGTCGGCCGAGGTCATCGCCGGCGAACTGGGCCTTGACCTGTACACGGTGAACCTGGCGACCGTCGTCGACAAGTACGTCGGGGAGACGGAGAAGAACCTCGAGAGGATCTTCNCCGAAGCCGGCGGGGTGAACGCGGTGCTGCTGTTCGACGAGGCTGACGCGATCTTCGGCAAACGCAGCGAAGTCCGCGACGCGCACGACCGGTACGCCAACATCGAGAGCGCCTACCTGTTGCAGCGGATGGAAACCTTCGACGGGTTGGCCATTCTCGCGACGAACCTGCGAGCGAACATCGACGACGCATTCACCCGCAGGCTCGACATGATCATCGATTTCCCGGCGCCGGACGAAAAGTCACGGCTGGCGATCTGGCAGCACTGCCTGGCTCCGCCGGTGCCCTGCGCGCCGGGCCTCGACCTGGTGTTCTGCGCCCGCTCGTTTACCCTCTCCGGTGGGAACATCCGGTCGGCCGCGACCACCGCGGCCTACCTCGCCGCCGGTGCCGATCGGGAGGTCGGCATGACGGAACTCATTTCCGCCGTCCAGCAGGAATACCGCAAACTCGGCAGGCTGGTCCTCGAGCGCGAGTTCGGCCCGTACTTCGCTACGCCGGTTCCGGCCGGGCCGGCTCGCTGACGCACTCGGGAGGGCGAATGAAGGAGAACATCTGCGAGCAGTGCGGCCAACGCAACGAGCCGGGTGTCCAGTTCTGCGTGAATTGCCAGGCGTTCCTTCCCTGGTACGACACCCAGGAGGACGACCTGTCCGCGGCGGCGAGCGCGGCCACCGCCGGCGCGGAACCGACAGTCGCACCGGTCCTGCCAACGACCGCCACTCCGGCGACCGACGGCCCGGCAGGTCCGGCAGGTCCGGCAGGTCCGGCAGGTCCGGCCCCGGTAGCGCCGGTGCCGTCCGATCCCGGCACGGACAACGACGAGGCGCGCTCGTCGCTGCAGATCTCGGTCGAACCGGCGGCGGTGGTCGTCACACCGGGCGGTGATCCGGAGTCCGTCGAGGTGCGGGTGCACAACCTGTCCCCGATCGTCGATGCCTACGTCGTCGAGATCGTGGACCCGCCGCCATGGTTGACGACCTCCACCGCCGAGGTCCGGCTGTTGCCCACCACCAACGACCTGGCTCGGGTGACGCTGTCGATCGCGTCCGGACCGTTGGTGCCGGCCGGCGCGGTTGATCTCCGGCTCAGGGTCCGTTCGCAGGCGCATCCGGAGATCTGGGTGTCCGAACCCCTCGAGCTCACGGTCCCGGCGATCGAGGCCCCAGTCGGGCTGCGGCTGGAACCGAGCATGGTCAGGGCCAAGGACTCCGAACCCGGCCGGCTGCAGGCGACCGTCGACAACAAGGGCAGCAACCAGCAGCGTCGCGTCACGCTGTCCGGCCGGGACCTCGAAGGCGTCGTTCGGTTCACCTTCTCGCCATCGGTCCTCGACCTCGACCCAGGGCAATCCGCGACCGTGCAACTGCAGGTGCAGGCACCGAAACCGGACGCAGGGCAGCAGGCCACCCGGCAGCTCACCATCGTCGCCTCGGACAGCAGTTCCGAGGTCGAGGCCACCGCGACCTTCGTCCAGGTGGCCGCGGCGGAGACACCATTGGCGCTCCGGCTGGAACCCACCCTGCTGCGGGTGCGCGACCTTGACAGCGGGAGCCTGGAAGCGGTGCTGGACAACAGACGCGGAACCCGCACCAGGCGGGTGTTTCTGTCCGGCCGCGATCCCGAGGGTGTGGTGACGTTCACCTTCTCGCCGCCGTCAGTGGATGTGTTCGCCGGCGAGACCGTGATGGCGCGGGTCCGGCTCGCGGCTCCGCCACCCGAGCCGGGAAAAGAAGCGACGCGAACGGTCACCGTACTCGCCACCTCGGACGGCAGCGCGGACATCGAGGCAACGGCGACCTTCGTGCAGGCGACATCGGCGGTCGCGCCCCTGCTGGTGCAGCTGGACCCGACGGTGGTGCGGGTGCGCGACAGCACTTCGGGAACCTTCGAGGCGATCATCGACAACCGCGGCGGCCGCAGGGTCCGGCGGGTCTCCCTCAGTGGCCGCGACCCGGAACGGTTGGTGCGCTTCACTTTCACCCCGCCCTCGCTGGATGTGCTGCCCGACACCATCGGTCGGGCGAGGATCGTGGTGCAGGCTCCGCCGCCCGATCCGGGCCAGGAGTCGACCAGGCAGTTGACGATTTCGGCCACCGACGGCGGGGTGCCGGTGGAGCTCACCGGCACGTTTGTGCAGACGACCTCGGTGTCGGCGCCCGTCGTCGTCAAGCTCGAACCGAGCCTGGTCCGGGTGCGGGACAGCCCCGTGGGGCAGTTCCAGGTCATCGCCGACAACCGGCAGGGCATCCGCGGTCGGCGCGTCACCCTGGCCGGGTCCGATCCCGAACGGGCCGTGGGATTCTCGTTCTGGCCGCCGGTGCTGGAGATCGGTCCCGGCGAGATCGGGCGTGCGACAGCCAGGATCGAGGCCTACCCGCCCGAGCCGGGGGCCGAATCCACTCGGCAGTTCGCGGTCACCGCGTCCGACGGGGAGCGGGACATCGACACGAGCGGCACGTTCGTGCAGACCACGACCCCGCCGCCGCCGGACCAGCCGCTCGTGCTGCGGCTCGACCCCAGCCTGGTTCGGGTGCGCAATCGCGGGACTGGAGCGTTGACGGCTGTTGCCGACAACCGAGGCGGCGGCCGTCCCCGCCGGGTCTACTTCGCCGGGCACGACCCGGAGCGCGTCATCCGATTCGCCTTCAGCCCCGAGTTTCTGGACCTCGCGCCTGGGCAGGTGGGCAGTGCGCAGGCGCGGATCTCCGCGCCCAGGCCGGAGGGCGGCGCGGAGTCGACGCGGCCGTTCACCGTGGTCGCGTCCGACGGTGAACGCGACACCGAGTCATCGGGCAGCTTCGTTCAGGAACAGTCCGACCGCCGACCGCTGTGGCGCATCCTGCTCACTCTGCTGGGTGGCCTGATGATGATCGGCGGCGTCTTCACCGCTTGGAACGTCGGCGCGGACATCCAGCTGGGCGCGGTCGATGCCCCGCTCGGTGACGAGATCTCTGGACTGGAATGGAATTTGCCCGCCATCGACGTTGCGTCCGACACCTTCATCGACCGCCAGTTGTTCCTCGATGTGCCCGGTCCACTCGACCCAGTGTTGTCGGCCGGGTCGCTGATCATCCTGCTCGCGGTCATCGCGATGCTCGGGTTGACGGGGCCGAAGGGCCGCCTCACCCGGTTGGCGGCGCTGGTCGCGGCCGTCCTCCTGGCCGCGTTCTTGATCGGGGTGTCGCTGGCGCCGAACACCGGCCACATCGGGCCCGGGGTGATACTGGTCTTCGGTGGGTGTGCTGTCGCGTTTGTCGGGGGACTGCTGGCCAAACCCCGTTGAGCGGGACAGGTATGGCGGTCACCGGCTCTCGGCCAGGGCGTGTTGCCCCAACGGGCAACCGAGAACTCCCCTCCGGGCGACCCAATTCGACTGCCGGACCACCGACAGGAGTGGGACGATCGGAAGGTCCCGACCGGAAGGACGTGCCGATGCATACCCATGATCATGATGCCGACGAGACCTCGTTGCGGCCGAAGGCGGCGCGGCTGGACACGCATCCTCCCGCCCATCTGCTGCAGGCCGCCGCGGCCGGGCGGTCCGACGTCCTCGACGGGGCGGGCATTCTCGGCCTGCAGCGGGCGGTCGGCAACAGCGGTGTCGGTGCCATGCTCGAGGAGGACAGATCCCCGGTTCACGACGTGGTGAACTCCGGCGGCAGTTCGCTGGCTCCCGACGTCCGGGACGAGATGCAGGCCCGGCTGGGCCACGACTTCAGTGACGTCAAGGTGCACAACGACTCTCAGGCCCACGAGTCGGCCCGATCGGTCAATGCCCATGCCTACACCGTCGGGTCCAACATCGTGTTCCAGCGCGACAGGTACGACCCGTCATCGACCGAGGGCAAGACCATGCTGGCGCACGAGTTGACGCACGTCGTACAGCAGCGCAGCGGTCCGGTCGACGGGACCTCCGCCGGCGGCGGGATCAAGGTCAGCGACCCGTCCGACAGGTTCGAGCGAGAAGCCTCCGCCAACGCCGACCGGGTGATGTCGGCGGACGTTACGGCGTCACCCGCCGCCACCGCCGTCTCCGGTTCGGCGGCGGTGCAGCGCGACGAGGCGCCGGAAGAGGAAGAGGAAACCGCACAGGGCTCCTTCGTCCAGCGCGAGGAAGCGCCGGAAGAAGAGGAGGACATGGGCGAGTAGCGCGCAGGCGGGCGGCGCGCACTGGCCGAGGTCCGCGCGCTGGCCGAGTTCCGCCCAGCCCTGCACCGCCCCTTTGGCCGTGCACCGCCCCGTTGGCCGTGCACCGCCCCGTTG
>JGIcombinedJ26865_1000165_pt1 | contig 13233 bp, 11 predicted proteins | sample NGESurdeep072012_7_FD_26865 | JGI IMG/M metagenome (IMG submission 26865) | reverse complement strand
GGTCGCCTCGTCGATGGACACCGCGGCCAGGTCGGGATGGGAGATGGTGTGACCGGCGATCTCATGGCCGGCCGCGACCATGGACTGCACGTTGGCCAGCGTCAAATAGTTCGGGGCTCCGATGAATCCCGAATTCATGAAGAAGGTGCCCTTCATGCCCTTCGACGTCATGTACTGGGAAGGCGCCAACTGGTCGGCGTTCGAATCGTCGAACGTCAACGACACGATCGTGCCGGTCGCTGCGTTCGCCGGTGACGCCCCGCCGACAACAACCATCATTCCCAGCACAAGGAGGGCACTCATCGCGACGTTCACGACACCGCGTCCAACGAACGTGGCCCTCGTTGATCGTTCCTGACCCCCGACCGGGCGCGTCACAGCGCGATCCGGTTGGGCAGATGGGACANGCGATAGGTCGCGTCCAGCACCAATGGCTGGTCCACGAGCCAGGACAGGTCGACCGAATGATGCGCGGTGTGAACGAGCACGATGTCGGCCTGGAAGCCGGCCGGGTCGTCGACGCCGATCANGGTCGTTCCCTCGGCCAACGTCACGGANCTGAAGAGCGGGTCGTAGTAGGCGACCGTGACGTCGTCGGCGATCAACTCCGACAGCACCTCCAGCGCGGGGGACTCCCGCAGGTCCTCGACATCGGGTTTGTAGGCAACCCCGACGACCAGCACTCGTGCATCGGCAAGACCTCGTCCCGCGTTGGAGAGCACTTCGCGGATCCGGGACACCACCCGGTGCGGGCGCCCGGCGATGGCCGCCATCGCCTGCTCGATCACCGGACTGCTCAACCGTTCACGACGCAGTTGCCAGAGCAGGTACTGCGGATCGCANGGGATGCAATGGCCGCCCACGCCGGGGCCGGGAAAGAACGGCATGAATCCGTACGGCTTGGTCGCCGCGGCGTCGATCACGTCGATCACGTCCATCCCCATGACCTGGCAGATCTCGGCGAATTCGTTGGCCAGGGCAATGTTCACGGCGCGGAAGGTGTTCTCCAGCAACTTGGTCATCTCGGCCGCATCCGGCGAAGGCACGATGTGCACGTTCCTGGCATAGCTGCCCAGCACGGCTGAGGCGCGCTTGGCGCATTCCGGGGTGACACCACCGACCACCCGCGGGACGTCTTCCTGCGCGTGCCGGTCATTGCCCGGATCGATCCGTTCGGGGGTGAACGCCACGAAGACGTCCCGACCTGCAGTCAGGCCTCGAGCATTGAGCGGGCCGACCAGCATGTCCCGGGTGGTCCCCACGTACGTCGTCGACGTCAGCAGAAGCACCTGACCCGGCACTGTTGCCGCAACCACGGTCTCGCANGCACTTTCCAGAATGCGGAGATCAGGAATGAGGTAGTGATCCACCGGCGTCGGAACACAGATCAGAACCGCCGCCGCCGTGCTCAGCCGACGAGTGTCGCTGGTCATCTCGAATCCCGGATCCGCCAACGCCACGGCCAACCGATCTCGGTCGGAGTCCAACAGGTCGGCACGCTCCTCGGCGATGACCGTCAGCCGGCGTTCGCTCACATCAACGCCGAGCACCCGCTGCCCCGCTGCGTGCAGGGCCAGCGACGTCGGCAGGCCTACGTAACCGAGGCCGACGATGGCGATGTCAAAGGCAAAGCCATGCTCCGCCGAAGGACTCTCCCGCATAGAGGCGGGCGCACCGACGAGACTCATTTCCCCGGGGCCACCAACCGTTTCCCTACTGATCAGACCTGGCGCTGCCATTTGCCTTCACTACCCCTTCGTAGATTCCGAATTAGCCGTCCCGATGAAGCGCCCCTTTGGACGCGGCGACCGGCGTGCTGCTGGGCAGACATCACCCCTTTGCCCGTTCGCTACCAATTCTGTTTAACTGTGTGTGACAGCCACTGTCAAGCAATCCGCTCAGCTGCACCCAAACGGATTACTTCATACCCTTTAGTGGAGTGGGTACCTACGAGGCGATACGGTGGGTAACATTGGACCGTGGCCGGTGCACTTGGACTTCACCGAGAACGCCCGGACAGTCGCGGCGAGCCGGCTGGAGCTCCATCCAACGCTCTCGGGGAGCGCCATCCATGATGCGGAGACCTTTGTGACTGCAATACTTCTCGTGCTCGTCCTGGGGGTGAGCACGACGTTCTGGTCGATCGTCGGGCTGGGACGGGTGGTGGACGGCCGACGGCGGCGCCGAGTCACGCAGCGCGCCTATCCGTCCAACTCGCCGAGCACTGGGTGTTGTCGTGACGACAACACCCAGTACCCCCTCGTGGACGGCGACAAACCCCGGCCGGGTCGGGTCAGCCCGGCCGATGTTGCCGTTCTGGTGGCGGCGCACAATGAAGAACTCGTCATCGCCGACACCATCCGGGCCGCATCGCGCCTTGTTGCTACGANCAACATCCACATNATCTCTGATGGGTCCACCGACACCACGGCGAGCGTGGCGACATCAGCCGGCGCCAACGTCCTGGAGCTCAGCCCTAATCGGGGTAAGGCCGGCGCCCTGGCGGCCGGCATCGAGCATTTCGAATTGTGTCAGCGCTACGCGGTTGTGTTGCTGTTGGACGCGGACACGCACCTGGCACCGGACTACCTGGAAACCGCGCTCCCGCTGTTCGACGATTCGGAGGTCGTGGCGGTGGCGGGACGAGCCCGAACCATCGACGACCGCGGGTCAGCGACACGGCTGGGTAGATTCTTGGTGGCGTATCGCGAACGTCTGTATCTCATCGTGCAGCTCTTGTTGAAGTTCGGGCAGGCTGCCAAGTGGGCCAATGCCGTGACCATCGTGCCGGGCTTTGCCAGCATGTATCGGACCAACGCCCTGCAGCACATCGATGTCACCGGCGCAGGTCTGGTCATCGAGGACTTCAACATGACATTCGAGATTCACGCGAAGAAACTGGGCCGCATCGAGTTCCATCCATCCGCCGCGATCGCCTACACCCAGGATCCCGATACGTTCGGCGACTACCGAAAACAGGTGCGCCGGTGGATCCTCGGATTCTGGCAAACCGTGCGTCGCCACCGATTCCACACCGGAGTTTTTTGGGCCGCGTTGGCAGTTTTCATCGTCGAACTTCTCACCAGCAGCCTGATGTTCGTGCTCATCGTCCCCGTGCTGGCGGCCTCGATGCTGGCCGAGCTCGTTCAGACAATCGCACCGGACCCGGCTAGTTGGTCGGCCTGGCTGGCTGATCTATTGCAGCCGCAGAATGTCATCTTCGGAGTGCTGATCCCCGACTATCTGCTGACGATCATGGCCGCGTGTGTGCTCCGCCGGCCACGGTACCTTCTGCTCGGCATCGGCTTCCCGTTGATGCGAATTGTCGACGCTGCACTGTGTTTGCGAGTGCTGCCCGTGGCGTGGCGAGCACAGTCGTCCGGCGTGTGGGTCAGCCCCACCCGGCGCGCCAACACATCGCCGATCGCGCCGGAGACGAGTTCGGAATCAGGGTCGACGCTTCTGGCGCCCGCATCCGGCGTGAGCTGAGGCCGTCGTGCTCAACCGGCGATCACCGGCCCAGGAACACAGACCGCATTCGCGCAGCTGACCCCATCGAGAGCCCGTCGGTGGCCTGGGCGAAAGTCAGGTGGCAGTACCGGGCTTCCGGTCAATCAATCAGCGCGTGCGGGAAGTGGCTGGATCGGGCAATTGTCTCCGACGCAGCCGTGCCCTGGGCGAAGATCAGATCCAACACTCCCAAATGTGCCACGAACGGTTCGAACTGCTGCCGGTACCGGGGATGGGTGAATTCTTGCGTACGCACCTTCAGTCCGGCATCGGCCACCCGAGCCCAGTCGATGTACTCCCGATCGGTACCCCAGGTGCTGGTGATGTGCTCGTCACCGCCGACCGCGGNGGTCAACTGAATCAGTCGGTCGGTGTTGTCACCGTGGTGCGACAGTTCGGATGCCTTGACGATCTTTGTTCGGAATTCGAGATATTGGAAAAGCTTTGCCATCATATCCGTGTTGAAATCGACCAGCATCGTGTGTGGGTGCCCGTAGACCTCAGCGACCAGCGGGAACACGTCGCCGAAGAATGGCGAACGGCAATACTCCTGCTTGAGGATCCGGAGGTGGTAGCCGCGCCAATCGTCATTTTGGACGAGTCGAACGTCGCACAACCGCTGACGATGTCTCGCGCTGTACACCGGCACAGACAGGAGCATCGGACCGTTCCTGGCCCGTATCCTCTGTCGGTTGTGGTACTCGGTGCGGGTGAACTGAACGGTGTCATACACGACGTACACATCGCTGGCGGATATTTTGGCCATCAACTTCGTCCAGGGAATGAAATTCGGTTGATGAAGACACACGGCTACCATCAGAAAACCGCCCGAAGCGTCATGAAGCCTTCTGCACTGTCCACGGAGATCTCGCGACCCCGGAGGCGTGACATGAGCTCGAGACTCTCCGGGCTGCCATGGAATTCCGGCTCCCGGATTTGCGACGCATGCAGACGCAGCGCCGACAGCTTGACTGCAAGAAATTCCGTGATATCCACGTAGAAATTGGCATGGAACTTCTCCCGCTCCAGAGACCAGAAAAGGCTGGTGTTGTCGTAAGCCAGGACGTAGGGAACAAGATGGCGCTGACCTCTGACGCCGGGCCTGGTGGCGGTGATGCAGGCTCGAAACAGCGCCTCGTGGTCCTGGTTGTAGCTGAAAGCGGGAATGAGCATGAGCGTCGGCTCGACTTTCTCGATCGACAGGCGCGCGTCCCGTTCGATGAGCCTGACCAGTTCCCGGCGAGGCAACGTGTCGAGGGCCAGGTGGACGGCGTCGTCGGTGTACACGACGTCCCAATCGTCGACTTTCAGCAGCTTCATCACCGCTGAGAACTCGCGAAGGCGGGTGCCACTCGTGACCCTTCGCATCGCGGGCCCTTGAGCGTCGGAGGCGTAGTGGTCGAGCGACCCCACCGAGATCAATGAGACGAACACCTGCCCGCCAAGGTCCTTGATCCGCGCGATGGTGCCTGCGCAGCCGTATGTCTCGTCGTCGGCGTGCGGTGAGATCACCAGGACACGCTGCCGGCGGAGGAACTCGTCTCCAATCGACTCCATCAACGGCGCCTATTCCACGGTGACCGATTTCGCGAGATTACGGGGTTTGTCGATGTCGTACCCTCGCGCTCTCGCGATCTCCGCGGCCAGGATCTGCATGGGCACGGTTGCGACCAGTGGTTGGAAGAGGGCCGGCACTCTCGGCAGTTCTATCAGGTAGTCGGCGAAGGGAGCCACCGTGTCGTCGAACTCNTCGGCGATGACGATGGTGCGGGCGCCTCGCGCCTGGATTTCCCGGATGTTCGACAGCATTTTGGCGTGCAGNATCGGCCGGAATTTCGGTGAGGGCATGGTCACCACGACCGGCAGGCCGGACTCGATCAGGGCGATGGGACCGTGCTTGAGTTCGCCGGCCGCGAATCCTTCGGCATGCATGTACGCGAGTTCCTTGAGTTTGAGCGCTCCTTCCAAGGCAACCGGGTACCCCACATGGCGACCGAGGAACAGCACCGCCCTGGAGTCGGCGAGGTCGCGCGCGAGCTCACGGACGGGGTCCATCAGGGTCAAGGTCGTTTCCACCGCAACTGGCATCTGTGACAGGAGTGCGAAGTCGTGTTCAATCTCCGAAAGGGTCTTCGTTCCCCGCGCTTGGGCCAGTGCCAGGCCGACCAGGTAATTCGCCGTCACCTGAGCCAGAAAGGTCTTGGTCGCTGCGACGCCGATCTCGGGTCCGGCTCGGGTGTACAGAACCGCATCCGATTCACGAGGTATCTGGGACCCGTTCGTGTTGCACACGGCCAGGACCCGGGCCCCTTGACGTCGTGCGTATCTCACCGCTTCCAGCGTGTCGGCCGTCTCACCGGACTGGCTGATCGCGACGACCAAGGTGTCGCCGTTCAGGACCGGGTCGCGGTAGCGGAATTCGCTGGCCAGTTCGACCTCGACAGGTAGCCGCGTCCAGTTCTCGATCACGTACTTTGCGACGAGCCCGGAGTGGTAGGCGGTGCCGCACGCGACCACGTGAACCTTGTCGACACACTGCAGTTGCCGTTGGTCCAGTTGCTGCTCGTCCAACACGATGCCCGATCCGTCGAAATGTCCCAGCAGGGTCCGCTCGACTGCAGCCGGCTGCTCGAAGATCTCCTTCTCCATAAACGTCGAATAGCCACCCTTTTCCGCGGCGGCGAGGTCCCAGTCGACGTGGAACTGTCGGTAGTCGGGCTCCGAGTTCGAGAAGGAGGTGATTTCGGCGCGGTCCGGGGTGAGGACGACGAGCTGGTCCTGGCCGAGTTCGATGGCCTGACGGGTATGCGCAATGAACGCGCTGACATCGCTGGCCACGAACATCTCGCCGTCACCGACACCGACCACCAACGGCGAATTCCTGCGGGCCGCAACCAGTACCGAGGGAACGTCGGCGTGGGCGGCGACCAAAGTGAATGCCCCCTCGAGCTTCCGGCAGACCACCGCCATACTCGCTGGGAGGTCTCCCGCAGTCGGCCCGGACCCAAACGCGTTCGCCAGCAGATGCGCCACCACCTCGGTATCAGTGTCGCTGGACATCTCGATGCCGGTGGACTCCAAATCAGCACGCAAACGCGCGAAGTTCTCGATGATGCCGTTGTGCACAACGGCGACCTTGCCTGACTCTTCCGTATGCGGGTGCGCATTTCGATCGGTCGGGCCGCCATGGGTGGCCCAGCGGGTATGTCCGATGCCCGTATGACCGCTCAGAGTGTCTGGCACTGGATCCAGGCAGCCCTCCAGGTTCGCCAGCTCACCGGCCTTCTTCACGATGCCAAGACCACCGCGCTCGTTGACGATGGCGACGCCTGCGGAGTCGTATCCGCGGTACTCCAGACGACGCAATCCCCCGAGCACCAGCGGAAGTGCCTGACGCGAACCCGTATACCCCACGATGCCACACATGGGCGCAACGCTAGCCGCTGCGCGGTCTGACTGGCTCGCCCAAACGGGTTGGATATACCCCCTTTCGTGGCGATCTCGGTGACTCCAGGCTGCTGGGTCCTCTGATCAACGCTATCGCAGGCGTCGGTGAAGTGCCGCGAACGGTGGCTGAACGTGACCGAGACTGGCCGGAGGTTCAACAGCGAGAACATGACCCGCCCACAGCCACCGCTCGGCGTCGGATGAGCCTCACCGGTCGCACGTCGATCGGAGGCTGGACGTGGCTGTCGCCGTGGTCGACTCGACGGGCGATCCGATTAGTGCAGTAAGGCAGGTGCTTTCGTTCAAGCCGTGGGCTTGTCGGATGGACCGGGTTGCCAGCAGCGGACGCCATCCGCCCTCGCCGATCTCGGCCAATACTGGGTCGTTCGACCTGCCCCGTTCGGGTGGCATCTGGATCCAGTCACGCCTCTTTTGGGGGCGTTTGATCACCGGGCAGTAGTCGCGATGGTACATTCACGAATGTAGGCCGAATGGGGCGTAAGACCCCGTACGCCGCCGAATCAGCTTACCGAGCGTGGGGGAGGGTGTTGTGCGAGATTGGATCAAGCCGCCCTGCCGCGCTAGCTGGCCCGAACCGTCGCAACCGAACCCCTGCAGGGCGGGCAAAGGGCCTACGCCGGCGCGCACCACCCGTCCGCAGCCATCGCGGTCAGCTCTCGATCCAGGGGAAAGGCAACCACTGCATTCGACCATCACAACAACGCATTGCCGCCCGCGAACACATTTCCGCCGACGGTCCCATTCGACCAAGCGTCACTGGGTCCGCCCGTCTCGCCGAACATCGCCCATCAAGCCTTGCCGGATTCGGTCAAACCCCGGTCGCGGTTTGCCAACGGCAGTCACGGCAACCATGCGAATCATTTCCTGCACTACACCTGTTGGCGCGCTACCTCTGTCCCAACGATGGGAGCAGCAATGATCACGATGGGTGTCTCGGTGCCGTTTCTTGGTCAGCTTGAACGAAGTCCCGACGGGTTGCTGTGGGTCGTGCTGTACCGCGGGACTGCGGTGATCCACAAGGAGCCGGTCAGGTCACGCCGGCGCGGCCGGAGCAGGCTCATCGACATCGTGCTAACGGCGTCTGAACCATTCCCGGCCGGGCTGGACCGGCGCCCGCTGGACCTGGATCCATGCACGCGGCGGATCCGCACGCGGCGTGAGGAAAGGGGCTCCGGCACATGAGACGCGCCAGAGGGCGCCACCACCGGCAAACGGGGGGCACCGCGTGGAATAGCGACCGGAGCGGCCGCGTGCTGGGGTTCTCGTTGTCGGCGTTGGCGAGGCGAGTGGGGTGACCCGGCCTTTCGCCGACGAACCGGTGTGGGTGCCGGTGCACAACGTGTTGATCTGTGATGCTCGGCCAGGGATTCGTCAGGCCCTGACCAGGATGGCCAGGCACATCCACACCGCCGCGAACGTCGACTTCGTCACCGACGGGACCGCCCTGCTCGCCGCCTACGCAGCCAAACCGGCCGACCTGGTGCTGATCGGCCTACCATCCGGCACACCCGACGGCACCGCCGCCACCCACCGACTCCTGACCCAGCACCCGCTGGCCAACGTGATCGTCTACGGCTCGCCGCGGGACACCGCCCTGCTCACCGCGGCCGTGGCCAGCGGCGCCCACGGCTTCCTGCTGTGGACCGCCGACCGATCGCCGCAACCACCCACGCCCACCGGTTCACCGCCACCACATCAACCCGTCCGAACCCAACCGGACACCGGTGCCCCGCGGCTGCGCACCGAAATCTGGCCCGACCCACCCACCGAACGAGAACTGCAGGTCCTGCGCGGAATCAGCCGCGGACAGACCAACCGGGAAATCGGTCGTGACCTGTTCCTGTCCGTGGACACCGTGAAAACACACGCCAGCCGACTGTTCAGAAGACTCGGCGCGAGCGACCGCGGGCATGCCGTCGCCCTCGGCATGCGCAACGGCCTGGTCAGCTGAACCGCAAAATCCCTCCACCCNGCACCACCCCACACCCGATCACCGAAAACAGTTCCCACACCCCGCGCCGGGAAGTTGAGCCGACATCCGAATTAATGATTGGCAGCACTTTTGGGGTAGGAGCGAAAGCCGATCCCTTCGGCGCGAACATCTCTGTTCCCCGTCTGGGCAGACTTTCCCATCACCCTTGACCGGCAACCCGGCGGCCCCGTTAAATCTGACGGACCGGGCCACCGTATCGGCCGACCGGAATGCTGAAGCAGGGAACGGTTTCCTCTTTCACCACGGCGGGCCCCACCGGCGACCACGGTCGCCGGGGCCGGACGTCGACGATTTCTGGCAGGAGATGCGATGAATGCGCAGCCACGACAGCTCATCGATGCACTGATCGACCGGGTGCACACGGACTGGCCGACGGTGGCGTTCGTGCTGCGCCTCCCGTCCGGAGAGCAGGTGATGCTGCCACCGCACCACGAAGGGGCGGCTGAATGCGCCAGCGGCCACACCGGGTACTTCGCCGACCGGATACTGCCCTTCTGTCAAGCCCATCCCACACCCCGGCACGGCGGCCGATGCTGGGCCACACCGCTGACCAGCAAAGACGACCCGCCCACCATCCCCGCCTACATCACCGACCGCCGCTTCGGAATCCTCACCGCACCAATGTCAACGCCGCGGCAGACTCCACACCAGCTCCCTCAGCAACCCCGAACCAGCCAGATANCAACCACCACCACCCCTGGACCCCGATGACCAACCCCGAAACAGCCATGGCGGCCGGGGTGCAGTGAGAGGTCCTCACCGGATCGCTCAGATAGCAAGCTTAGAAAGACATTTGCCCATGCGCTGACCGATTTCTATTGGCCGCCAGGCTGTCCCCTTCGCCCACGGGCGGCGAGGTCAGCGATGCCGCAATGACGCCGTGCCGGCTCAGCCCGCAGCCGNCACCACCGCAACCNTCGGACGGGCCCGTTGGGTTGCGGCGTGATGATCGAAGCCGAGGGGGCGCTTTTCGCAAAGAATTCAAACTCTCGTGACCTGAGATTGTTGAATGCCTCGGATACCCGGATCTCCCACCGTTCGGGTGACTGCAAACATCAAGAAATTGGCCCTCTTGCGAGTAGATTGTGGCTCTCAGCATCAAGCCATCCCTGTTAGGAGAGTCCCACATGAGCGTCGATGCGATTCGCCTTGACAGTTCGCCCGCTGCCCATTTTGTTCCGGCGACTCCGAAACTGTGGGCNCTGCTTGTCGAGGCCGGGTTCGACCCACCGACCCGGTCCGGTGAATGCATCGAATTCTACCGGCCGGGCGTGGCGCACCATGGAGAGTTCGCGCCTAGCGGCCGTTTCATTCCCAGCAGACCGACCGTTCGGGTGGTCCGTACGGGCGACCACAGCTTCAGGGTGTTGGCGATCGCAGAATGCTGGGAAGCTGACTTCCACAATGCGCCAGCCGTTGTCGTCCTGGCAGCGGTGAGGCCGGCGCTGGCCACCGCGCGGCAGGCGGCCGATCCGGTGGGGTCATCCCGACCAGTCGGCGGGTGAGCATTCAATCGTCGAGCGCCGCACACGGTGACTACTTGGGCGCAGCGAGAGGAATCACCGCATTGACGGGCGTCCCGACCGGAACAGAAGCTGGGGAGTCCAAACGGTGAGCAGCGCGACCACAGCAGCACAAACCGTCCGAGCATCGCCCACCGAAGTCACCCGGTCGAACACTGGGCTTCCGGATGCGGCTGGGGACATGGGTGCCGCGGACGACTCATCACCGGCTTCGACGGTGCTGGTTGCCTCCCCGAGCAGGCACATCGTGCGGTCGCTCACCGCCGCACTGCTCGACTTGGGCATCGGTCGCGTCATGCAGGTCGGTTCGGTCGAGCGGGCGGACGAAGTCATCGCCAGTTCGGTCGTCGGGGATCTAGCCCTGGTGAGCGTCACGTTCGGCCCTCCGACCGCCAGGCTGATCCAAGGGCTGTGCCAGATCGGTTGGCGGCGAGTGATCGCGCTGATCCCGACCGCCGACCCCGGAATATTGGCCAGCGCACTGGATGCAGGAGCGACCGGGGTGCTGCTCAATAGGTGCGCGACCGGCTCCGCCGAACTTCACCCCGACCCGGCCGATGTCTGGGCACTGTCGCGCCGGGAGAGGGACGTCATCCGGCTGGTCGCGGAAGGACGATCCAACCGGCTGATCGGGCAGGACCTGCTCCTTTCGCCGATGACCGTGAAGGCTCATCTCGCCCGGATCGCCCGCAAACTCAGTGCCGGCGACCGCGCCCAGATCGTCGCTNTCGCGATCCGCGCCGGCATCATCGACTGACCGCGGGGCGTCAGGCGGACCTGCTGTGCCGCGCTCGCGGGATTGGATTGCACGGGCAATTGCTCGTTGCCGACGACGGTTGCTTGGGGCCGTTGTCATTTTGCCCGGACGCCAATCCCGGTGACGAGGTCGGGAACGGAGGGGAACATGCGGCGCGCGGCGCGGTGGGCTNTNTTGGTCGGTCANAAGGCACTGAAAATGGACCCGGTTACNGCCTGGTGCAGCGGCGATCGACAACGCCGGGGTACTCGTCCGTGGGCGAAGCCGTTCTGCCGGGTGTGGTTCAAGCTCCGTCCTGAACACATCGCGAAGGCGTAGGCGCTCTTTTGGTGGTATATGNCCAGAATACCTTGACTGCTATGTCACTTTCCGTTATCAACAACGTAAGGAGTTGGCCCATTCGGGGAGTTGTTGCGGCCATAGGGTCACCCTTCGCGCACCATCCGNACGCAGTTGACTACACAAGGTAGTCCGTTACTCGAGGGTGCTGCCGGGGCTCGAGGAAGGGTGGGATCTCGTCTGGGAANGACGCCGGNCTGCTCCTCATTCGGGGTGGACAGGCATCTGTAGGAATGCACCGCATGAGGATTTGAACCCGTTCCCGACGGGCGCGCACCACATTTTGGCCAGGTGTCGCTATTGACGATCCAGCAGCACGCGCCTTCGCGCTTCGAACGCCATCGACTTCGACAGGAAAGAGCCGGGAGAGCCGTGACAGCCGCATCGACCACGTCCGGATCGACCACATCGGCGATCTCGATTGCTTCTGGTGGCCTGCGCCAGAGTGTCTTTGCGCTTGCCGTCTCGTTCGCCCTGTCGGTCGGAATGCTGGTCGGGTTGGGTGGCGGGGAGTCGGCAAGCGGGGCAGCAATACCGAAAACAATCGTCAGCCTGACCTTTGACGATGGCAATGCCGATCAACTCGCGGCCGAGCAGGTGATGAAGGCCCACGGGCTGGCCGGGACATTCTTCATTACCACCAGCTGGATCGATACCGCTTCTTACTTGACCCAGGACAATCTGCACGCGATGGCCGCGGATGGGAACGAGATCGGTGGACATACCGTCACCCACCCGAACCTGACCGCCGTATCATCCGCCGTGGCCACCGCCGAAGTGTGTGGCGGCCGAACAACCCTCGCCGGTTGGGGCTTCGACGTCACCGATTTCGCCTATCCATTTGCCGCCGAAAACGCCGCATTGGAGAAGGTCGTCAAGAACTGCGGATACACCAGCGCGCGGAACTTGGGCGATATCCGCTCCCCTGCCAGTTGCGCCACCTGTCCTTACGCCGAAACGATTCCACCGCTCAATCCCTACAACACGGCCGCACCGGACGAGGTCGACAACACCTGGACCCTGCAGAATCTGCAGGACCAGGTCACCAACGCCGAGACACACAACGGCGGGTGGGTTCAGTTGACCTTCCACCACATCGCCGTCGGAACGGATCCCACGCTGACGATCAGTCCCGCCTTGTTCGAACAGTTCGTCAGCTGGCTGGCTGCCAGGACGGCCAACGGGACGACTGTCGTGGAAACGGTTGCCCAGGCTATGGGCACCTCCACACCGCCACCGCCGGTCAACAAGGCACCGATCGCGGAATTCAATTCCCCGGCGCAGGACCACCTGGTCGCCTCGTTCGACGGTTCAGGCTCGACGGATTCAGACGGTTCGGTGTCGGCTTACGGCTGGGACTTCGGTGATGGATCCGGGTCCGGAACAGGACCCAAGCCAACACACGCCTATCCGGCAGTGGGCACCTACCAGGTCAAACTGACCGTGACCGACAACCTTGGCGCCACCGGAACAGTGACCCATCCCCTGGTCGTGAAGCTGTTGCCTGGACCGGGTTCTGTGGTGTCTTTGCCGCCGTCGCGAGTGATGGACACCCGCACCAACCTCGGCGCCACCGGCCCGGTCCCGGCACTCGACTCCATCTCCCTGCAAGTCACCGGCAAGGGCGGCGTCCCCGCCACCGG
>JGIcombinedJ26865_1000163_pt1 | contig 13391 bp, 15 predicted proteins | sample NGESurdeep072012_7_FD_26865 | JGI IMG/M metagenome (IMG submission 26865) | reverse complement strand
CACTCGACGCCACGATTCCACCCGCCACTTGAGCAATTATGTAGTGCGGCAGCTCGGAAGCGGGAAACCGCTTCCCTACGACCAAACCTACGGAAACTGCAGGATTGATATGGCATCCAGAGATAGGGCCAATTGTGAAGGCCATAGTCAACAAGGTCAGGCCGAAGGCAAACGCGACACCCAGGAAACCTATTCCCAGGTTTGGAAACGCCGCTGCCAGCACGGCGCTCCCGCAACCGCCAAAGACCAACCAAAATGTTCCGAAGAATTCCGCAGTTGCACGCTTCGTCAGCGACATATGCTTCCCTCCAAGCAAGTAGATTATTCAACAGCTATTCTAGTCTCAAATCCTTAGTGGACCCGACATGCAATGAAGACGATGTCACCATATTGCTGGCGACCCGCACTGCGATTCTGCTTCCAGCGGCGTGCTCGCATAGGAACTGCTTGCCGCCCCGCCAACACGCGATAGCCACCGTCCGAAGCGGATTCCGGGCGCGATCCCCAAACGCAGTTCTCGATTACTGTCGATAGATCGCCAACTCGTAGGTAATCATGGCCTGACCGCTCCGTTGCGATAGGGTTCTACATGGCCTGATTGCGACAGTTATCAGGTACGGCGGGGCCGTTCGTCCGCTGCGCAGCACCGACCGGGTGCGACCAACGATGCAAAGCGACCGCCGCTGGAGACAAAAGTTCTGTTTCGTGGCATTCATGGTCGCTTGGATCTGGATTTGTCCGGAAAGGACAAGGACAAAGCTGGCACGGTTCTGCCGACGTTCTATTCGCGCGCCGGGGAGGAAGTCGGAATACCGAAGCGATTTCGCCAATCGGTGCGTGCGATAACCGGGGCGGTTCATTGCGACGGATGTTTCCATTGCCACTATGTGAGGCCGCCGCAGAAGAAAGAGGACCAGACGTGCGCCGCAGAACGTGTCACAGCCTGACATGGCTGAACGGAAGGAGTGGATAGCGATGCATGGCAAGGTCAAGAACTACGCGTTGGTTTTCTGTCTGTTTGTGTTTTTGTTCGTAACGATCGGAGGCGGCCTGCACATGAGCCCGGGCGGTGCGTTCCTTGCCGCAGCGACTGGAACTCCACTGGTGATTTATGCCTTTCATCGCGGGTTTAACGGGGCCTCTGGACCAGAGGTTCGGGCCGACTCTACGAGGAACGAGGTTGCTTATGTCAGCAGCAAGACAGATAAGTCCGATTGACGAAGGCGCGACTGCACGACCAGACACCGACGCGGAATCACCAGAACGCTCCCTGAATCACAGCGAGAGCGCGGGATTGGAATCGTCGCCTGCAGTTCGTCGGCATTTGCCTGACGAGCGGCGGGCACTCACGCATCACTTCTCCATCGCCGGACAGGAGGGATACCTAACGGTCGGAGTTTACGAGGATGGCCTGCCAGGAGAGATCTTCATCACCATGGCAAAGCAAGGCTCGACCATCTCGGGGCTCATGGATTCGTTTGCAACTGCGGTATCACTGGCTCTGCAATATGGGGTGCCCCTCGACGTGTTGTGCAGCAAATTCACGCATGTGCGCTTTGAGCCCAGCGGTTGGTCCGGAAATCCCAAGATCGGCTACGCGAAGTCGATTGTCGACTACGTGTTCCGGTGGCTCGAACGGAAATTCATCACCCGTGACCAGGGCGAATTGTTTCGAGTCCTTCCGACGCCCATTCAGCCAGCGACGGATGCCAACGGTACGGATCCGGTTGGAGCACTTGGAGAACTTATCCAGACGGGAGATGCGCCCGACTGCAATATTTGCGGTTCGCTGATGGTGCGGAGCGGAACCTGCTACCGCTGCATGACGTGTGGAAGTACGAGCGGGTGTTCTTAGCAGCACATCCGCAACCGTTTTTCGTTAACCAATCTTGAATAATGCACTTGACGGCATTATGCCTCACAGGGCATAGTAGGAACATTCGTATGACGAGATGGACTGTTGAAATCGGCGACGAGTTTGAGCCGGAATTCAACGAACTGCACGAGGACGTGCGTACCGAAGTCCTCGCTCTGTCGCGGGTTTTACAACAGTTCGGACCGCAATTGGGAAGGCCCCGCGTCGACACGCTCAATGGCTCGCGCCACGCCAATATGAAGGAGCTGCGGTTTAGTGCGACTGACGGCGAGTGGCGAGTCGCTTTCGCCTTCGATCCGAAACGCAAAGCCATCCTGTTGGTGGCGGGAGATAAGTCTGGCGTGAGCGAAAAGAAGTTTTATAGACAGCTCATTGCCAAAGCCGATGATCGATTTGATGGGCATCTTGCCCGTCAAAGAAAGAAGGAAAGGACGTAGTTCATGGCCAGGAACGTGAACGACATTATTGAGAGGCTCAGCGCCGCGCAGCGCAAGAATGTCGAGGCCCGCGCGGCTCAGCTGATCGCCGAGGAAATGACGCTCCGCGAGGTTCGGAAGGCGCGCAAGCTGACACAGCAGAAAATCGCCAAGTCCTTGCACATCGGACAGGAAGGCGTCTCAAAAATCGAAAAGCGCAGCGACCTCCTGATTTCCACTCTGCGGGGCTATGTCGAGGCGATGGGGGGACAGCTCTCACTGGTGGCCGAATTTCCAGACCGAGAGCCCGTAGTTTTGTCAGGGATTGGCGAAGAACCCCCAGACCCTAAGCCAAAAAAGAAGCACGCCCGCGCCGCTGCATAACACAATTCGGTAACAGGGTGCGATTCTGCGCCTAGATGCCAGTCCGCGAGATCGGTGTGATCTTTGCGTACCCGCGGTTCGCGAAATATCCGGTCTTTTCTGATTCTCCCCTGATTCTTCCACCTGAACCATCCTGACCAGCATTGCGGGCCAACCATGAAGGCCGAGGCCGCGTGCCTCGGGTGAGTGCCGCCGTTTGGTCGTCAAATATCCTGCAACACCACTCTCGCAATCAATCTCACATTCTCAATAAGGAGGCTAAACGCCATGCAGAAGGTTCTGCTGATCGGGAATCTCGGCCGTGATCCTGAGGTGAAGTACAGCCAAAATGGTACGGCCATCGCACAGTTCTCCGTCGCCACCACGGAGCGATGGAAGGACAAGAGCGGCGAACTGCAAGAACACACGGAGTGGTTCGTCGTGAAAACCTTCGGTCGGCGGGCAGAGATCGCCGGAGAGAATCTGCGCAAGGGTTGCCGCGTTTATCTCGAAGGTCGGAAGCGTACGGAGTCTTGGGACGACAAACAGACGGGCGCGAAGCACTTCAGGGATCTCGTCTACGTCGACAGGATCGAGTTCTTGGATTCCAGGACCCGCGAGAACGGCCATCGGGATCCTCCCGACACCGCGTCCGACGAGACATCAGCGACAGACCAAACGATGCCGTTCTGACGAACGATGTAGATTCCTCGTCCCTGTATTTCGATGCCTGTGCTAAGCACTGGTGTCATCAAGTGACATTCGAAGCAAATCGTATCGTATGTGAGCCCGTAGAGTAACTCAGATAAGTCCGTACTCCTCAAGCAACCGTCCGATCGCTGTCTTTTCCACCCAGTGTTTGGCAAACAATGGTATTGGCAACTTCTCTCGATCGCGCAGGAACACCGTCGACTTAATGAGTTCGCGGACATCGTAGATGGAACCGAATACCTCCGGAACTCCACGCTCTATGTTGAGGAGCTGATACACCGCTTCCATTGCCGTCCGGACGGAGTATTCCGTTGTAAAGATGCAGTCTCGTGTCGACTCTGCGAACTGCCCGATGAAGGCGAAGTTCTTCACTCCATCGGGCACGACCTTTGGCCGGTCGGTGCCGTTGCGCGTCAGGAAGAAAGCAGTGATGAAGGGCATCATGCAAGGACGCGTGATGGCTCCTTCCGCGGCCAGTTGGTCGATTTCATCAAGAGGCACGCCGAGATGGTAGAGCCACTCCTTTGTGATCTCCTCGCCCGTGCAGTTTCGCATCGGCTTCTTGACATAGTCTCCGGGCCGGTCGGTGAAGAGCGCGTAGAACCATATGACGGTTTGATCCGCGGGCTGCTGTTTGAAGTGTGGCTGACGGTTGACAGTCCAGCTTAGAAGCCATGACGAATCGCGCACGGTGACGATGCCGCCTGTGACCACCTTGCCTGTCCTGGTTGGCCGCTTCGAGATTTTCTCAATGTACGCGGGTATCCGAGGGTCGAGCGTCGTGATCGTGGCGGAAGCCCATTGAGACTCTTCCGTCCTGGTGCAGAACTTGTCGGGCCTTCCAAACGAGGGGTCCTGGGCAGCGATATTTCGCCAGAGATGCCAGCTACCGCCGTCATGGACGATAGGGTCAAATTTCGCCGGGGTGTGATGGTCGCCCCAATCAGAATTCTCCACCAGCGAGCCATTCGTAACGAAAAGCAGATCGTCTTCGGTGAGATCGACCCCGCCCTGTTGCCCCTTCTGAATCCATTCGATCCGCCGGGCGACCTTGTGATCCGATGCGATGTCGAAGACGACATTCATCACCTGTGTGTCGAACAGAACCTTGACGCTCTGCTGACGCAGCCATGTAGTCAGCGGCAGAACCAGAGATTCATACTGGTTGTACTTGGTGAACTTCAGCGTACTGAAATCAGGCAGACCATCGATATGGTGAATGAAGCGCTGAACATAGAGCTTCATCTCCAGTGCGCTATGCCACTCCTCGAACGCAAACATCGTTCGCCAGTAGAGCCAAAAGTTCGAGTCGAAGAAATCCTCGCCGAAAACTTCGTTGATTCGCTTGTCGTAGAGCTGTTCGGGAACCGCAAGAACGAGATCGACAATCTCCCTTCGCGCTTTTGATGTGAGCGTGAAGTTCATGCCGGTCTTCGCATCCTGACCTCGCTCGATTGTGGCTCGCTGCAGCGAACGGTTTGGATCGTCTTTATTGAGCCAGTAAAACTCGTCGAGTACCGAAGCACCTTCGATCTCCTGGGAAGGGATCGATCGGTAGAGATCCCAGAGACACTCGAAGTGGTCCTCCATCTCGCGGCCACCGCGGATCAGCCAGCCGGTCTCTGCATTTCCGGCGCCGTCCAGCGCGCCACCTCCAATATTCGACGCCTCTAGAATCGTGATGCGATCGCCTGCCATATGGCCATCGCGGACCAGAAAGGCAGCAGCTGCCAGTGAAGCCAGACCGCCGCCCACGAGATAAGCGGATTTGGTCTCAATATTTGCAGGCTTACGCGGACGTGCAAATGCTTCGTAGTTGCCTTTGCTGTAATACATCATCGTCTCCTGTTGTTCTGCTACCGCTTCAATCGAAGTATCCGCTGTTTCACTCGTCAGATATTTTGCGCGCCGAAGAGAGGGAGGAGTATCAGCAGCGGCAATAAGCCGCGCTCTGAGGATCCCGCATCCATAATGGCACATCGAAGGTGTTGAGAGCTTGTAGGTTGTCGTTTGAGACGCAACCCGAAGCGATCAGTCGGCCTCGCGACTTAGACCCGAAATCCCGCCAACACAGAGTTCGCACACCTCAAATCACAACCGAGTTCAACAAATACTCAGGCACCTGAAGGAGGGTGCCTCGGCATGCCGACTGAAGACACTTCGACATCTCTCTCGGGACTGGAAGTGACCAAGCTCCTTCCGGAGCTTGAGGTCCCGTTTTCACCCGACCAAGTCCGGTGGCGGGTTACTGCTTGGCGCGCCTTGCTGCGGATCGAAGGCTACAAGAGAATGGAATTGGCTGACAACTTCTGCTCGTGGCGGGCAGACGCTGCCTGTTGGCCTCGGCGGAGGTTGGCGGTGCTTCTTGTTCCGGTTCTGCTGTTGCTGCTGCTGGGCCTGTTGTTGCTGGGCGTTCTTCTGCTCAGGCTTGGCTTGCGGTTCCTGTTTCGCGTAGCCAAAAGCAATGCCTCCGAGAAGCGCTAACAACCGAAATGCTGTGCTGACAACTCCCAATCGTTTCGTAAGCGTGCCTCAGACTTCAGCTCAAGATTAGTCACGTTGATTGACTGTCTCGTTTTGACCAGTTCAGAAAGGGACGATCATGCGACCGTTGAGGTGGTCGTCCTCCGCGCGCATGATCCCGAGTTCTGGGTTGTGCACGAAGAAGATCCTTGCCGAACGAGGAACGCACGGTGCCACTACGTCCATATATGTCCCACGAGTTGATCGGGCTGCCATGGCAATATCTGCTTCTTGGTCTGGCGCTTTGCCTCATGCTCTCGGCGCTGGGTTTCAAGCGAGTCGTATATTTCGTGAGTCTTGGCTACGCGGCCTCGATCGCCGCACAGGCGATCGTCTTTCCTCTGTTATACCGGGATACGCTCAGGGGATTTGTTTTGGTTCAATCAGGGCTCCTCTTAGCTTACGGTCTCAGGCTGGGTACATTCCTTACCCTTCGGGAGCAGACTCCCTCCTTCCAGAATGAGCAGGCGGAAAACGCAGCTCGCAGCGCTAAAGCCAGCGGCCTGATGAAGGCGGGCATTTGGGTCAGCGTTTCGGTTCTTTACGCACTCATGTTTCTGCCGGCGTTGCTCACGATGTCGGCACAAGCACGCGGCTTGGCGCTGCCGTCAGTGCCCGCGGGGGTTGCGCTGATGGTAGTGGGACTTGGCCTCGAGGCGAGCGCCGATTGGCAGAAATCCCGGTTCAAGAAACACAACCCGTCGCGCTTCTGCGATGTCGGTCTCTACCGGATGGTGCGTTTTCCGAACTACTTTAGCGAGATGCTGTTTTGGCTGGGTGTTTGGATTTCGGCCATCTCGGCCTATCGAAGCTTATCCTGTTGGGTGCTCGGTGGCGCTGGCCTTCTGTGCATAGAACTTGTGATGCTCGGATCCGGCCGCCGCTTGGAGTTGAAGCAAAGCCAACACTACGGCTCTAATGCCGCCTATGACGCTTACGCGCGGAGAGTACCAATCCTCTTTCCGCTACTGCCGATTTACTCGCTGCGAAACCTGAAAGTATCTTTAGGATGATAGACCGCCAAGTCTGTATCGCCGGTGCAATTGGCTACCTTGGCAGCCGAGTCGTCGCGCAACTGCGCGCCCGGTCAACGCCGGTTACGGCCATCTTGAAGGACCGGTCGTGCGATGCGGATCAGCACAGGCTGACCAGCCTGGGCGCAACGCTCGCCTTTGTTGACGCTTCGCGACTTGAGTCTTATAAAGCGGCGCTTTCGGGCGCTAACGTCGCGATCTCTTGCATGGCGTCAGCGAACACCCACGTTGACTCGACCAACGATTTTTGGGCAATCGATCGTGACGCAAACATTCGCTTCGGAATTGAGGCGGTCCGCGCCGGTGCCAGGCACGTCGTCCTGGTGGCGACGTTCGAAGGGCGTGACTCCAGGGGACTGACCGAGTTCAGTGAAGCCAAAGAGTCCGCTGTGGACGTCATTGCCGCCGCATGCAGCCAGGCGGGAGTGGCGTTTACCGTCATCCGCCCGACCGCCTATTTCAGCGATCTGACGAACCGGGCCTTCGACTCCGTGTACAAGCAGGGTCGCTACACCGTTCTTGGCGACGGATCCCATCGTATTAATCCTGTGGACGGGGACGACGTCGCATTGTTTCTCGCTGATTGTATTGTCGACCCCAAAAAGGCGGGACGCGAGCATCAGATTGGGGGTCCCGATACCTTCACATTTCGAGAGATCGGTTTGCTCGCGGCTGAGGTGATCGGATTGCCCGACCCGCTGAAGATCAGGTCAGTCCCATTATGGTCTTTGCGATGGATCGCGGCGCTTGCGGCGGTCGCTGGACTAGTCTCACTCAAGTGCCGGCGATCAGCGGCGATCCTGCGGTGGATGCTTTATTCGAGCACCCACGATGCGGTGGCACCCGCTTGCGGTACCCGTCGGCTAGTAGACGAATTTTGCTCCAAACGCGATGCCCTGCGGTTGTAACACCGCCCTTGCGTTCGTAATCCGTCTTAGCCCTCAGCCATGGGTTTGGCCCATCCATCCCATTTTTCTTTGTGCTCTGAGCAGCGAGAAGTCCGGCACGGTCGGATAAGTATCCGCAGCAAATGCCATTCGTCTCCGTTCTAGTTCGGCCAGTGGCGGCCCGTATATCCAAACTTATCCTTAGCCAATAGCCATCTTCCGTTTTCCCAAATCACAACCGAGCTCAACAAATCCTCAGGCACCTGAAGGAGGGTGCCTCGCCATGCCAACTGAAGACACAACGACATCACCCTCGGGACTTGTTGTGAACAGGCTCCTTTCGGAGCTTGAAGTCCCGTTTTCACCCGACCAGGTCCGGTGGCGGGTTACCAACACCACCAACGACAAAAAGCGCGGTCAGATCGTACCGTACGCCGATTCCCGCGCCTACACCGACCGGCTGAACGCGCTGTTCACGCCACAGGGCTGGACGCGTGAGTACAAAGTCCAGACGATGACTAATATCACCCGCGTAAAGAAGGGCGAGAGCATCGTCTCGGGTAAGGTGTTAGTCACCTGCACGGTCACGATCCTTGGCCTTGGGTCGCATTCAGGCACCGGCGAAGAATGGGCCGACGATGACAACGGGATGACCTCAGCCGACGCCCAGGCGTTCAAGCGGGCGTGCTCTTGCCTCGGTCTTGGCCGTTACTTCTACGATATCCAAGCCGTCTGGGTTGATCTGGACCAGAACCGCCGGCCAGTGAGAACACCCACGTTGTTTGCCTGGGCGCTTCCGGACAATTGGCGCAAAGGAATGCGGCCTTCAAGTCGGAATGGCAACGGCACCACCGCCGCAGCTACCAACGGCACAAACGGACGAAGCCAAGCCAACGGGAGCAACTCTCCAAGGGTTTCCGGCAACGGCCATACTCACGCCGGAGACAGCAAAGCCAGCGCGAGCGGAGGTAACGGCGACGATCTCGATGCGCGCATTCTGCGCGTGGAAAAGACTGTCGGCACAGTGTTGTACCGCAACATCCTTCGCGAGTACGGCCGCGTCAACCAGCCTAAGTTGATCCAAGATTCCGCCGTGAAGAGAACCGTCCTGCAGATGCTCGAATCCGCAGCACGCGGCATTGCGCGATTGGACGCCGTCACCAAACGGCTCGACGCGAAGACCGTGGAGGCCCTACTGGCCAAGTTGCAAGCTCCGCCGTTAGGCGAGATATCGGACATGAAGACCTTGCAACACGTGGTCTTTGGCCTCGAAGAACTCGCCGGTTCCGACCAACACCACGCAGCCTAACCACGACTGCCACTCACGAATGAGAGGGCACACTGATACGTGTGCTCTCCGCTCCTTGGACACAGCCAGAAATGACGTCCACACCAAAAAACTCCACGACAAACATGCGGAGGCGGAAACGTGTCTCTGAAGGCAGTCACACACTTCTCCCAGGTTCGCGGCGGCTCGCAAGCGCGAATCATGCTGGCCGATGACGACAGAAAATTCGTGACCAAGTTCATGGGCAACCCACAGTGCACCAGAGTACTAGCCAATGACTACTTGGCCTGCAGACTGGCGCGGATGATTGGGCTCAGTGTGCCGGAGCCGGTCATTATTCTCGTGGACGAAGAGACGATCCTGGAGCAGCAAATTACCTCCACTCTAGCTGCCGGGCGGTTGCAGCGCGTCCGAGGCTTCAGTTTGGTTCTGCCCTGGTGTCTGGAGAAGTCTTGGACTGGCTGCCTGGGACAATGCTTGGGCGGGTCAGGAACTTGAGGGAGTTTGCAGGTCTGCTCGCCTTCGATAAGTGGACCTGCAATGCCGATGGCCGGCAGGTCGTATTCCACAAGAAGCCGCAGCAGCGAAAATTCGACGCCAGCTTCATCGATTTTGGATACTGCTTCAATGCGGGCGAGTGGAGTTTCCCCGACGCGCCGCTGCGGGGAGTGTACGGGCTCAATGATGTCTACGAGCGGATCGAATCGTGGGACGACTTCGCTCCATGGTTGTCGCGGATCGAGAGGTTCTCCGCGCGGCAGCTGCACGGCATTGCGGACGAGATCCCTTGCGAGTGGTATGGGGAACGTGCGGAACTGCAACGCTTGCTGGATTGCTTGTTGGAGCGACGCAGCATAGTGCGCCAGCTAATCGAAGATTTCAGGACCTCCAGCAGAAACCCACTTCCGAACTGGACCGCGGGGCGACCGGCTCTTTGCGCAACGGAAGTCAGCATGGAACCGCTTGCTATCTGAGGTCCGCCCACCTTCAGCGAGGCCTTAGTTCGTCTCACCCGACGCCGTAAACCTGAAGATATAGTCCATCGTCGCTTGCGAACCCGGGAGAACCCGTTGGCTACCCGGAAACTATGCAAGGTCGAAATGCTAACTGAGGAAGCGTCTGATAGTAATAACGCCCCGTCGTGCAATTATTGCGGCAGAATATCGGCCAGCGCCCATTCGATGCGGTCCACCTCCTCACGAATCACCCGGATCGCTTGCTGATGCGCGGGATACGGAACGGGTGGAATGGCTTCCACCGCGTGACGGATCTTGTGGTTCCGGTCCCAGATCAAATTCATTCTGGCCGAGGACTCCATGCGGTGCCGGTAGATTCTCTTTGCCACCTTTGTAACCATCCACGCGAACGCCAGCCCGAACAACATTTCGATTGGAAGACGGTCGGTTGCGCCATCGAAATCGAAGAACAGGAGCCGATAGACGGCTTCGCCAAGACCAAGGGAAGCGAATATCACTCCCACCCCAATCAATCCGAGCGTAAGGCGGTCAAACGGTCGAAGCTCTAAAGACGGTTGATCATTGCCACGATTGTGCGTGACTGACATTGCTCCCCCTAGCTACGTAACGACTGGAAAGTTCTATTGTGCTACAACCGTCGCCTGATGTGGGCAACGTATTGGCTCACATCATTGCGATGCGTTCCTCGCCATGTGACTTGAAGCATAGAGTGGCACCGGATTGAAGCATAAAATGGCACTACCGCGCTCGTAATCCCTTTCAAATCAGTGCGCACTCTCCCCGTCGGAACCCGTCGTTTGAAGCATAAAGTGGCACTAAGTGCAAAAGAGAAGGATAAGGTGGCACTAAGTGCAATTCGTGCAATTGGTGAAGCGCCATGTCCTAAAGCCCACCAGAAAGCACGCGCCGAGCACCGCAGTGCCGGCACGTCTGCCAACGGAACCCGTTTGGCAACCCACCGGCGATAGCATTTTGAAGCAAGAATTGGCACTCAGTGCCACTTTATGCTTCAAGTCACACGCCAAAAACACGGCACAGCTCTGGAGGAAAGATGAGAAATTCTGGCCGGCTAAAGCTCGGCTACTACCCTTTGCCTGTCGAAGAAGCCAAGAACATTCGCACACTGTTGTTGCCGGCGGCACCATATGAGGCCATCGATCCCTGTGTCGGCGACGGTACCGCGTTGATCGAAATCACCAAAGACACCGGCGGGCACCTGACCGGCATCGAACTCGACGCAGACAGGGCCGCGGCAGCCGCCGGGAAAGGAATCGCCACCGTCCACGGCAGCGCTTTGAGTGCCGGGCGTTGGCCGAAACCTGTTCACTCCTGTATCTGAATCCGCCTTATGACAGCGAGTTTGGTCCGCACAGTAATAAGAGAATGGAGTTGATATGTGGTCTCTGAAGTTATGTGGTCGCGTTGTGGTAACTGTCGCACCGTCATCGGCGGAGACACTTTGAGCACCACATAACTGACGACGCGACGGATACTGGTCGAAGCTCCCCCACATCATCTACTGGAGGTTCGATCCATGTTTGAACGAATATATGACGGCCCTCGTGCGTTGGCCCGCCACGAAAAGACGCCATTCGCGAAAGAGCGAGAGGAGTACCTCAACCATCTTGCACAAGAGAACAGACGCCCTCAGACGATCGAAGCGTTTGCAGGCAAACTGATAGCGATTGCGAACCGCATTGACATCAGCGCGGGTAATTCGATCGATCTGGGGCAGATTGAACTCGCGGCTGCCGACTGGGCAGCGGGTCGGCGCCGCTTCAAGAGACCATCGGGCAGAGACAGGTCGCGAAAGCGCTTCATCGCGGTGGCAAAGGACTGGCTCAGATTCCTGGGACGCTTGCAGCGACCAGAGGATCCGATCAAAGTATTCGCTGACCGCTTGAGCTACTTCGCTTCATTTCTCGACAACGAACGCGGTCTATCGCCAATCACAATCCGTACGACGGCGCGTCTTTTCCACAGTGTTCGCCGCCGCGTTTTTGTTTGCGTTGAGGGCCACACCTTGGGCGCTATAACGCCCCAGCCGATGCGGCCCGTGGGTGAGGCTGATGGTTCCGTCCAGATGCTGGTGAACCATGACGTTGCAGCCCGCCAGCGTCCCGCGCCAGTGCACCCGTTCAATCTGTAGCTGCAGGTTCTGAAAGCTAACCGTATTGTCGCGGTTTACGGTGCGCTCAAACTGCAGGGAGAAGATCAAGTCCAGATTCTTGCGTGGGCAAGGAAGAAACGCGCTGCCGCGTTGCGCCGGTGCCACCTGAAAGCGGTCATTGAACGCGGCGATGTAATGTTCCCGCAGAAACGCATTCGCCGCTTCCAGCGTGGTGATCCCATGCAACCGCAACTCCTGTGGCAGCCGCCCTTGCCAGGTCCCGAAGTTGCGCTCGCTGCGGCCCCGCGCCTGCGGTGAGTAGGCCGGGATCATCTGCACTCCCAGCTCGCGTAGGGCTCGTCCCACTTGCGTCAGGCGATGGGGATCGACTTTGCCGCCCGCCTTGGGGGTGAGCCAGAAATGGCTGCCCCGGTCGCTGTACAGGGCGCAGAACAGCCCTTTGTGCTCGATCACTTCCCGCAACCCAGCCATCACCGTCGCCGTCGATTCTTCCTCCACCAGTTGCGCATAGTAGATCTCGCTCGTGGCATCATCCAGGATGACGATCAGGTCATACCAGCGCTCGTCCTGAAACCACCGATGACGGCTGCCGTCGATGTGCAGCAGCATGCCCGGCAGCGGCCGGCGTTCCCGCCGCTTGCGATGCACTCCCCGTTTGCGCCCCCGCGCTACCCGTCCGGCCCCTTGCAGAGCTTGTTTCACCCAGGTGTAGCTCAACTCGATCTGGTGCTCGGCCCGAAGCTTCTCGTGAAAATGCTGTACGTTCAAATCGAAATAGCGATCCCGATACAGCCCCAACACCTGCTCGAAAGTGGCCAGAGGGACTCGCTTGGGGGAAGGTTGTCCCCGCCGCCGGTCAAACAATCCGTCATAGCCAAACTCTTCCAGGCGCTCATGCCAACGCCGCATCTGCCGATCGCTGATGCCGATAATCTCGGCGGCCTGCCACCACGTAATCTTTTTCGCCATGGCCCGTAAAATTACTTCCTGTATCTTCATTGCCCGCTCCACCGCGGCCTTCGAGTAAACCAACATGCCTTCCATGTTCGCCTACTCTCGCCGCCTGAAAAGCGGACAGATCACTTGCTATCTCAACCGGACATATCATGTGCTTCTATGAGAAGGTCGAAAAAGTCAAGGGCCGACGTGGCGGCCATCCTTATTATTTCTTTCCCGCGATGCATA
>JGIcombinedJ26865_1000155_pt1 | contig 13825 bp, 11 predicted proteins | sample NGESurdeep072012_7_FD_26865 | JGI IMG/M metagenome (IMG submission 26865) | reverse complement strand
GGGGGCTGCCTTCGGCAGCCTGATCATTCGGTGCCGACCCCTCTGGGCAGCACGGTCGGTCTCGTCTGCTGATCCGGTCTTTGACGGACCGCTTGCCGGCTTCGTCCGGCCGAACCCTGCCCCGGGACATCCTCGGATGTGGTGCGGTACTTCGGGTGAATAGATCGCGTTGCCGTTCATCGGGCGGTGGTGATCGGGGCGGTTGTGGGGCGGCTGTGGGCCCCTGGTTCGGTGACGGTGAGGCGTCGGCCGCGGATCACGAGCCACAGTCCCAGCAGGAGCTCACCGATGAAGGTGAAGGTGGCGGTGTCGGTCCAGGGGCCGGGGGAGAGGACTGTGCCGAAGGTGTCGACGGCATAGCTCAGACCGTCGATGGCGACCAGGACTGCAATGAGCTTCGGGACGTACCCGGACTTGAAAGCCAGGTAGCCGACGACCAAGAGGTGAAGGCCGAACAGGAACAGGCCGGCGTGCCAGACATCGCTGAATGCGTTGATGGCCAGGAGTACTTGGGCGTGCAGCTGTTCTGGGCTGAACGCCGCGAGGTAGTCGTCGTTGAGTAGCCGAAGCGCCCCGACGAGTTGACTGATGGCCACCATGAAGACCGTTGCGAAGGCAATTCTGAGCGTGGCCGCGAGCATCGAGAGGCTCTTGCTCACGGGGCTGAAGACCCGGTAGAGGGCCCATGCGACCGCGATGTCGAGGGGGATCACCAGGTACAGGCTGGCGATGCCGAGCCGGAACACGCCGCTTGACTCGGTGATGTCCTTGGCTGTTTGCGCTGGATCGCCTGGTGTGACCAGTCCTTTCACGACAACCATGAAGCCGAAGATGGACAGCGCGGCGAGGAGCAGCAGTGCGATTCCCGCGGTGAGGCTGGCGCTACGGATGGACCGGCTCGGGTCCGTCCCGGCGACTCCAGGGAGGGCTGGCGTCGAGGTCATGGCTTTTCTCCTTTGTCCCGCGGCTGTCGGTAGCCGAGGCACAGACCGTGACAGCGATGGGTTGGGAGACGGTCGAAGCGCGGTGGCGAGACGGTTGAGGCAGCCAGGTCGGGCTCTCGCCGTTGTGTATGCCGGTGTCCAGGACGACACCGCAGGGCAGGATCTCGTGGCGTGAGTTGCGTTCGTTCGAGAGCCGCCTGCGGTTGGTGTCTGCGGTGTCGTGGGAGACCGAACCATGTCTGTGAAAGGCTGCATCGACCCCGACAGGCGGGAGCGGCCCATGGGAGTCAGGGTGGTGCGGATCGGTCTTTTCGGCGGCGTCAGCGCTGTCACCGATGGCGATGTCCCGCTGGACATCGGTCCGGCGAAGTGTCAGACGGTGCTCGCGGTGCTCGCCCTGTCCGCCGGGTCTGTCGTTCCGGTCAGCCGGCTGGTGGAGCTGATGTGGGGTGATGCGCCGCCTCGGACGGCGGAGAAGACCCTGCAATCCTATGTCGTTCGGCTCCGCGCCGGGTTAGGTGCCGATGCGATCGTTCGGACCGGTGCTGCGTATCGGCTGGCGGTGCCGGCCGACGCGGTCGACGTTGCCCGGTTCCGCCGGCAGCTCGACTCGGGCGCTATCGAGGCGGCGCTGGTGGAGTGGACGGGAACGCCGCTGGCCGGACTGGACGCACCCGGCCTCACACCGATCGTGGGCGGGCTGGTGGAGCAGTGGTTGGGCGCGGTGGAGACCGACCTTGCGCGCCGGGTCGAGACCGAAGCGCCGGGGGTCATCGGTCCGTTGACCGAACTCACCGCGGACTATCCGTTCCGGGAAGGGTTGTGGTCGCTGCTGATGACCGCCCTGTACCGGGTGGGGCGGCAGGCCGATGCGCTCGCCGCGTTCCAGCATGCCCGGGGCGTCCTCGTGGACCAGCTCGGGGTGGAACCCGGCCCACGGCTGAAGGATTTGGAGTCGCGGATCCTGGACCAAGACGAGCGACTCCGCGGCGGCGCGCCGTCGGAGTCAGCGTCTGCTCGTCCGACGGGGACGGTGACGTTCGGCTTCTGCGAGGTCGAGGACGCCGCCCGGTTGTGGGCGACAAACCGGAAGAAGGCGGCCGCGGCGATGGCCCGCCTCGACGAGCTGGTGCGCGCCGCGGTGACCCGTCAGGGCGGGTACTTGTTCGCCGTCGGCGGTGAGTCGTTCGGAGCGGCGTTCCACCGGGCCGACGACGCCGCCGCATGGGCTACCGAGCTGCAATTGGCGGTGAGCAGCGAACCCTGGCCAGGGGGTATCGAGCTGGGGCTGCGGATCGGGCTGCACACCGGCGAGACCGATGAAGCAGCGAACGGCTACTTCGGTGCTGCCGTGAACGAGGCGGAGCGGCTGACCGCCGCTGGTCACGGCAGGCAGACCTTGTTGTCCGCGGTGACTTCCGCTCTTCTTGATCGGAGCGACCTCCCTGATCTGGGCGTTTACCGGCTCGATGGTGACCCCGCCGAGCGGCGCATCTTCCAACTCGGCGCCGGGAAGCATCCGGAGTTGCGCGGCCAGCACCACCGCCCCGGCAACATCCCGCCTCGGCTTGGGCGGCTCATAGGCCGTGATCAGGACCTCGATGTCATCGACCGGGCACTGACACAGTCCCCGGTCGTCACTTTGGTGGGGCCGGGCGGGATCGGCAAGACCCGGCTCGCCCTGGCGACGGCGCAGCTGTCCGACCTCGGTCGGACGGGCGCATGGCTCATCGAACTGGCCAGCATCACCTCATCGAGCGACGTACTGCGCGCCGTGGCCGACGCCCTGGGAGTCAAGGAACACCCGGGGCGCACCCTGACCCGGTCGATAGTGGTTGCCTTGCAGTCACGACCGGCGCTGCTCGTCCTGGACAACTGCGAACACGTCATCGACGGTGCCGCCGCACTCGCCCACGCCATCGCGCAGGGCTGCCCGATGGTCCGCGTGTTGGCCACGTCCAGGGAAGGTCTCGGCATCGACGATGAGCAACTCATTCCGGTGGCACCGCTGGATCCGGCCGGGCCGGCGGCCGAGCTGTTCAACGAGCGGGCGCGGGCGGTCTGCGTGACGTTCGACGCTGCTGCCTCCCGAGTCGACGTCGAGGAGATCTGCCGTCGCCTGGATGGCATCCCGCTGGCCATCGAGTTGGCTGCGGCTCGCAGCAGAAGTCTGGCCCCACCGGACCTGGTGGCCCGGCTCGGCGATCGCCTTCACCTGCTGACCGGTGGTCGCCGTACCGACGCGGAACGCCACCGGACGCTGCGCGCCACCATCGGGTGGTCCTACGACCTGCTCACCCGGCCCCAGCAGCTCCTCCTACGACGGCTGTCGATCTTCGCCGGGGCCTTCGACGTCGCGGCCGCCGGGAGCGTCGCCGCCGACGGCCCGACCGGCACCGTTGATGTGGGCCTGGCCGCTGTCGATGACCTACTGGGGGAGCTCGTCGAACGGTCGATGCTGCTCGTCGAGTCCGGCCGGTCCGGCCGGCGTTTCCGGCTGCTGGAGACCGTCCGGGAGTTCGCCGCCGAGCAGCTCTCGGCCGACGACGACTCCGACCTGATCTTTGGGCGGCATGCGCAGTGGTGCCTGCATCAGGTGACCCGCATTCACCGGTTGCTCGTCGGCCCAGCCGAGGCCGAAGGGGTCGTCCGCCTCGCCGAGCTGTGGCCCAACCTCCGGGCCGGCTTCGACTGGGCCTGCGCCACCGGCGACCGTGAGCTGGCCGACGCGCTCGTCCACCCCGTTGTCGGGGAGGTCAACCTGCGGCAGCAGACCGAGATCAGCGACTGGGCCGAACGGATCCTCGCCCTCGCGCCGCCGGCGGAAAAGGCGAACGTCGCCTTCTGGTTGGTGTGCGTCACCTACCGGTGTAAGCAGGGCGGAGACCACGACCGGTATGAGGGGCTCGTCCACCGCTACGGGGATCCCAACCACCCTCTGGTTCGCTACACCCGCGCCTACTTCTACGATGACGGCGAAGGCCTGACGAGGTATGCCCCTGACGCGGCGGCCTGGTTCCGCCGGCACGGCGAGGACTACGCGGCCGAACTGGCCGAGACCGGCGGTGTGGCAGCGGGTTTGATGAACACCGGGCGATTCCCCGAACTCGATGACTACGCCTGGACCCTCGCGGCCCGGTATCGCGCCCAGGGTCCGCCGACCCTGCTCTATGTGGCGCTGAGCATGCTCGGCTACTCCGCGCTGTTGCAGGGAAAGGCGGACCTGGCTGACCGGTTCTTCGACGAAGCGGTCAGTGTCGAGGTTCCCGACCGGACCGTCTCGGTGAACAAGCCGATCGAGGCACGAGCCGCTTTTCGGCGGGGGAACCGGTCGGCGGCGTTCCGGATCCTCCGCGCCTACGTCGACGAGCTCCTCGAAAACGACTACCCGGATCTGGCGACGAACGCCGCCGTCGAGTTCATCAACATGATGGCAACGATCGACCGCCTCCCGGCGGCGGCCCGCGTGCTGGGCTACCTCGCGGCGGCCGGCGACTTCGGTGCCCTGGCTGCCCGAACCCTCGTCGCCGATGCCGCCGCCAGGATTGCCGCCGATCCGGACCGCATCGCTGACCACGATCGGTCACCCGAACCGCGGCTCGACGCTCGGCACGCGCTGACGTACATGCGGGACGTACTCGACGAGCTCGAAGCTCCTGCCCCTTTGCCGCTGGGATGAGCCACCTGAAGCCACAGCCTGAGGCGCCTATGACCCGGCCGTCATCACTCGCTGGGCGTTCCGGACCGTGCCTTGGCAGGCTGTGATGGTGTGATCGGCGGCCGGGAGGGAGGTGCGCCACCGTTGTCGGGGAGTGATGTGGCGAGGGCGTCGAGGATGACGGTGAGCCCGTATTCGAATTCTTCGCCGAAGTCGTAATCGGGACGCATGATGTGCTCCATGGTGAACTCAAGGAGAGCGGGGTAGGCCTCGGCGTCGAAGAACTGCTCCATCATCGATGCGGCGGTGTCGGCGACGCTGTCCGGGCCGTGGATGGGTAGCGCGTTCTCCGACAGGGCGAACCCGAAGACGTAGCTGTCGATCAGGGCGAAGGCGTGGGCGGTCAGTTCCACCGAGAAGCCCGCGGTGCGCAGGGTTGCGATGAAGGCGTTGTGGTGTCGCAGTGTCGCCGGGCCGGGGTTGAGGCGTGATTGCAGCAATGGGGTGGCCCAGGGGTGGTTCGCCAGCACCCGGCGGGCCGAGTTGGCTCGCCGCCGCATCTCCTGCCGCCAATCCCCGCCGGGCACCGGCAGGGCGATCTCGGCGTACACGAGATCAACGATGCCATCGATGATTTCGTCCTTGTTGGTGACGTAGTGGTACACCGACATCGGTTTGACACCGAGTTCCTGGGCGAGCGTGCGGATGGTGAGCGCACCGATCCCACCGGCGTCGGCGACNGTGATCGCGCCGGCCAGCACCCTGTCCCGGCTGAGCGGAACGCGTTCCTTGGTACTGCCGCTGGTTGGTGTTGACACTGTGCCTCCCGAACACTAGCCATCTCGTACTTAGTACTATACACTCGTACTTAGTAAGGCAGTAGCACTGAGAGTCGAGAGTCCGACCAGCGGCCCGATCGTCTCCACCGCGGCTCCACCGGCTTACTCCTGACGCCCAACTCGCGTCAGTCATGGTCTGTTCATCAAGAGGAAGTCAGACGGAAGGCTCGTAGTCGTCCCGCCGGCAGTGCGGCAGCCGATGCCCGGTCGCCGCGGTGAGGACGACAGCTCCTTGGTTCCACCATCATGACGACGGCCCATGCCCGGCTGCCGATGGCGGGAAGTGGAGCGCCAGCTTGGTTGGACCGAGAACATTTGACGTCGCTGACGGTTCACCCATGCGTTGCTCGGTTGAGCGGCACCGTTCTGGTTTAGCGATCGCGTTCAGCACAGCACCGCGGCTCCCAAATTTCGGGATTGGTTCCGCCGAACCGAACACTACCGCTCACGTACTTAGTACGAGTACAGTCCCGTACTAAGTACGTGAGCCACACTTGAAAGGGAAGCGATCATGGGATTTGACGGAAAGAACGTTGCGACGACCGATACGAACCATGCGACGACGGGGGTAGAGATGCGGGCGATCGTGCAGGACAGCTACGGCTCCGCCGATGTGCTCCGGTCGGCGCAGATCGACCGACCCCAGATCGCCGAGCACGAGGTGCTGCTGCGGGTGCACGCAGCCGGTCTGGATCGGGGGACCTGGCACCTGATGACGGGCACCCCGTACCTGATGCGCATCATCGGGTTCGGGTTCCGCAGGCCGAAAAACCGGGTCCCCGGTGTGGACGTCGCCGGCACGGTCGTCGCGGTCGGGTCCGCGGTGACCAAATTCCAGGTTGGCGACGAGGTGTTCGGGATGAGCCGAGGCTCCTTCGCCGAGTACGCCGCGGCCCGCGAGGACAAACTCGCCCACAAACCGGCGAACGCCTCGTTCGAACAGGCAGCCACTGTCGGGATCTCCGGGGGCACCGCATTGCAGGCCCTGGAAGCCGGGCGTGTCCAGCCGGGCCAGCGGGTGCTGATCATCGGCGCCTCCGGCGGCGTCGGCAGCTTCGCGGTGCAACTGGCCAAGGCCGCCGGCGCAGAGGTCACCGGGGTGTGTAGCACCGAAAAGCTGGATCTGGTAACAGGTCTGGGTGCGGACCATGTCGTCGACTACACCCGGGACGACTTCGCCGACGGCGTGGAGCACTACGACCTGATCATCGACATCGCCGGCAACTCACCGCTCTCCCGGCTCCGCCGGGCATTCACCCCGACCGGAACCGCCGTCATCATCGGCGGCGAGAGCAAGGGCAACGTGACCGGCGGCATCGACCGGCAGTTGCGGGCCCTGCTCCTGACCCCGTTCATCGGGCAGCGGCTGACCGGGCTGGCGTCCAAGGAGCGGGCCAGCGACAGCGAGGTTCTCGCTGACCACATCGTCGCCGGCACCGTGACCCCGAGCATCGACCGGACCTACCCGCTGGACCAGGTGCCGGCGGCCATGCGGCACCTCGAAGCGGGAAAGGTCAAGGGAAAGATCGCGATCACCATCTGAGCCCCCGCCGATTGCCGCCGATTCGGGCGAAGGTGTGCTGCGCCAACACATTCATCAAATCCCGCTGGCCTCGTCAATGCGACGCACCTGGTCCCCACCATGCCGGAAAGGCACTCACCATGATCGAAGTGGAAAACCTGAGCAAGCGGTACGGCACCAAACTCGCGGTCGACGGGTTGAGCTTCGTCGTCCAACCCGGAATCGTCACCGGGTTCCTCGGCCCGAACGGTGCCGGGAAATCCACCACCATGCGGATGATCGCCGGACTCGACCAACCCACCAGCGGCCGGGTCACCGTGAACGGCGGGGACTACCGGACCGCCGCCGCCCCGATGGCCGAACTCGGCGTACTCCTCGAAGCCAAAGCAGTGCACACCGGCCGATCAGCCCGCAACCACCTGCTGGCACTGGCCCAGACCAACGGCATCACCGCAAGGCGGGTGGACGAGGTGATCGACATCGTCGGCCTGCGCGAGGTATCCGGAAGACGGGTCGGCGGGTTCTCCCTCGGCATGGGTCAACGCCTGGGCGTCGCATCGGCGTTGCTGGGCAACCCGCAGACCGTGGTCCTGGACGAACCGGTCAACGGCCTGGATCCGGAAGGTGTCCGGTGGATGCGCACCATGCTAAAAGACCTCGCCGCCGACGGCCACACCGTCTTCGTCTCCTCGCACCTGATGAGCGAAATGGCCCAAACCGCCACCCGTCTGGTCGTCATCGGCCGCGGCCGGCTGATCGCCGACACCACCGTCGACGAGTTCATCGCCCAGGCGTCCCACCACTCAGTCACCGTCCGCACCCCGGAAACGGCCCACCTACGGCAACTCCTCCTGGGCCCGGACATCACCGTCACCACCGGGGATCCCGATGTGCTGCAGGTCGACGGCCTGACCGCCGAACACATCGGCACCATCGCCTGGCAGCATCAGATACCCATCTTCGAGCTCACCGTGCAACAGGCCTCCCTGGAAGAAGCGTTCATGACACTGACCAGCGACTCCGTCGAATACCGGTCCACCGACAACATCGGCACCGCAACATCAACTACCGCTGCGGTGGCGGCATGACAACCATCCTGACGCCGACCACCACGTCGACATCGATCAGCGGCGGTGCCACGCTGGGGGTCACCCAGGTCAGGGTCTTGTTGTCCGAGTGGACCAAATTCCGCTCCCTGCGATCGACCGTCGCCACCCTGCTGATCGCCGTGGTGGTGATGATAGGCCTGGGTTCGATGTTCGCGGCCATCACCGCGAGCCAAAGCACCGGGTTCGAACCGGGCGCGACCGCGATCTCCACCTCGCTGACCGGCACGTTCTTCGCACAGCTCGCCGTCGGTGTCCTCGCGGTGCTACTGATCACCGGTGAATACAGCACCGGAATGATCCGCTCCTCACTGACAGTGGTACCCAGCCGGCTGCCCATGTTGTGGGGGAAACTGGCCGTATTCGCCGGCACCGTGTTCCTCACGATGCTCGCCGCCAGCTTCACCTCGTTCTTCGTCGGCCAGGCACTGCTCAGTGGGCAACACCTGGACGCATCCCTATCTGACCCAGGTGCCCTGCGGGCCGTCTTCGGGGCGGCGCTGTATTTGACGGTGGCAGGCCTGACGGCCACCGCGATAGGGGCGTTGCTCCGCAACACCGCTGCCGCGATCACCACCTTTGTCGCATTGTTCTTCGTCATCCCGCCGCTGACCAACCTGCTACCAACATCTTTGACCGACCACTTCGTGCAGTACCTGCCTTCCAATGCCGGCGCTGTGCTGCTCGACGGCACCTTCGGTGTCGCCCACCCCTTGACCCCATGGACAGGGTTCGCCGTGATGTGCGGCTACGCGGTGGTCCTCATTGGATTCGCCGCCTGGCGGCTCCGCCGCGTCGACACCTGACCTGAGCCGGACCGAGATCAACACCGGATCGAATGATCCGGTGTTGATCTGGTTTCACTTACTCGACTCATGGTCGACGCAACCCTGCCGACCCGACCCGGGAAAGCGCGTTGTGCGGGCATATTCCACCATTGTCCCGGCGCTCTTCACTCCTTGGCAGACGTCCTGAGCACCCACTCTGTGGGAAGACGGATCTGACGGGATCGCGAGCAGATGAAATCAGTCAGTCCGGCCAGGCTCTGCGGCGTGTCGTCCGGAGGGTCATGCGTTCGCCGGGTCGTCCGAAGATGCCGAGAATTTCGGCCGGTTTGAACACCGGAACATGAGACATAGGTGTCGGTGTGTCGGTGTGGTGTACTCCAGGCCACAATCCAGCACCACCCCCGGGCGGATTGTAAGAGATATTGGTCGAACCACCGGCCGAGGTTAGGCGTCGACACGACGGAGCCGCCAGGCGGCGAACCCGACCAAGACGACCGCGTAGCCGCACAACACGCCGAACCCGGCCCAGGGCCCCAACGGGTGGGCCAAACCCGAGGTGCTGCCGGTCAACACCCCGCCGAGGTTGGACGGCAGGTACTGCACGAAGTGATCCGTCACCGATGCGGGCAGCAGCAGCGTCAATGTCGGGAATACGAAGAACACCGCGACAAAGGTGGTGATCGCAGCCGCCGTGTTCCGCAGCAACGCACCCAACGCGAGTGCCGTGATACCGGCGACGGTCACGTACAACGCCGCACCGACGACCGACCGCAGCGCACCCGGGTCGGACAGCGACCCGCCCAGGTGCTGTCCACTGAGCACCGCCTGGCCGACGAAGAACGCCGCGAAACTGGCGACCAGCATGGTCAGCAGCACCACCCCGGCGAACACCGCCAACTTCCCCCACAACATGGGCAGCCGTCGGGGCACGACGGTCAGCGAGGAGCGGATCATTCCCGTGCTGTACTCCCCGGTGATCAGCAAGACTCCGAGGACGCCGATGGCCAACTGTGCGAAGAACATGCCGGACAACGATATCGAGACTGCGGATTCGCCTGGCCCCAAACCGCCGGGCTGGTTCGCGGTGATGGCCGCGATCAGGGCGCCGAGACCGATCATGAATACGACGGCCATCAGCAGGGTGTAGACGGTGGACCGCAGCGAACGGAACTTTGTCCATTCGGACAGCACGACTCGCGGCCCTGTCACCCGCAGCCGGGTACGGGCGGAGCTGGTTGCCGAGACGGGGGCGAGTGTGTCGGTCATGACGTCACCGCCGCGGTACCTGTGGTGACGGTGGTGTCGGTGGACCGGTATTCGACGGAGTCGTTGGTCAGTGTCATGAATGCTTCTTCCAGGGAGGCCTGTTGGATGGTGAGCTCGAAGATGGGTATCTGGTGCTGCCAGGCGATGGTGCCGATGTGTTCGGCGGTCAGGCCGTCGACCCCCAGTACGTCGGGTTGTTCGGTGGTGACGGCGATGTCCGGCCCGATGAGCAGGCCGCGAAGCCGCGCCGCCTCGGGTGTCCGGACGGTCACGGAATGATTCGAGGCGCGGGCCACGAATTCGTCGACTGTGGTGTCGGCGATCAGCCGGCCACGGCCGATGACGACCAGGCGGGTTGCTGTTTGGGCCATCTCGCTCATTAAGTGNGANGACACGAAGACGGTGTGCCCTTCGGCGGCGAGGTCCTTGAGCATGGTCCGCATCCACCTGACACCCTCGGGGTCCAGTCCGTTGACCGGTTCGTCCAGGACCACGGTCTGCGGGTTGCCCAGCAGGGCTGATGCCACACCCAGGCGTTGCCCCATGCCGAGGGAGAACCCGCCGACCCGTTTGCCGGCGACCTCCCGCAGTCCGACGATGTCGATCACCTCGTCCACCCGGCGGGCCTTGATGCCGTTGGTCTGCGCGAGGGCGAGGAGGTGGTTGCGGGCTGATCGGCCGGTGTGCACCGCCTTGGCTTCGAGCAGCACCCCGAGTTCGGCCATCGGGGCGGCCGCGGACCGGTAGTCACCGCCGTTGACGGTGACACGGCCGCTGGTGGGTTGGTCGAGTCCGGCGATCATCCGCATCGTGGTGGATTTCCCGGATCCGTTCGGGCCGAGGAACCCGGTGACGATTCCCGGTTGTACGACGAAGTTCAATCCGTCGACGGCGAGTTTATTGCCGTATCGCTTGCTGAGACTCTCTACTTCGATCATTGTTGTGCCTTTCGGTTTGGTGGGCCTACCTGTGGGCCGCGGTGCACGCGAAATTGGGCCCGGGGTCCGCCGAGATGTTTTGCTGTGCAGCTGAAACTTGCGGTCCCGGTCCAGTTCAAGGTCTTTGTTCCGCCATCGGCATCCGGGCATCGGATGTCGTGGGTGATGGTGGAATAAGGGGCTTTGTCGTGTCCACCGCGGTGGCCGGGCATCGGCCGCCGTACTGCAGGTGGTGTTCGACGGTGGGAAAGGGGTGGCGGGTTCTGTTTGGAAATGCCGGAGTTAATGTGGTTCTGGGGTGCGAGGATCAAGCTGGTCTGGTGCGACCCGGGCGACTGACATCAGCGGCAGGCCCAGGTCGCGCACTCTCTGGAGCAGCCCGTGCAGCGCGGACTGGTCGAAGACGGGGCCGCGGATGGTGGTGGTGCCGTCGCTGCAAGTGGTGAGGGCCAACCCGTCGAACCAGGTGGCCCAGCGGGCGTCGAGGTGCCCCTTGAGGCGGATTTCGTACCGTCCGGCTCCGTCGGTGGTCGATATCTCGTTCATCGGGCTCCCTTCGCTGGCCACCTACCTGGATGAATTTCCCGGCTGTTTGCTGGTGTGATTGAAAGGTAGAAGCCGACGTGGTGAGTCGACATCACCACGTTGGGTGATTGATGTGGTGACCTGGTCGTTGGGGATCTGGTGAGGAGGCCTGAGAATGGGGAGGACCGGGCGGGTGGGAATGCGGGCGGCCGGGTTAACCTGCGTTTCGGGTCAGTAGCCGTCGGCGGGCCCGGTGCAGTTGCGGCATCAGGCCGTAGATGACGATCGGCACCGCGATGGTCGCGAGCACGAAGGTGCGCAGGACAGGTGTCAGCGTGCGGAGCCAGTCACCCAGGGCCAGGTTGAGGACCAGGAGGGTCGGGAACACGGCCAGCCAGATCATCAGGGCGAGCTGGTGCTTCGTCGGGGGCCCGGCCGCGCCGTGCGTCGAATTCGGGGTCGGGTTCGGGTGTGGCGGTGGGGTGGTCATGCTGACTCCTGATGGCTGTTAGTAGGCGGGTGCGAGGGCGCAATCCGTGGTCGAGGTCCCGGACGGCGTTCGTGCGGGGTGAAGTAGGTGAGGTCGTTGGTCCAATCCGCCAGCTCGTCCGTCCAGTCGGATCTGATTCAGGTCGAGGTCGAGGCGCTCATGACACGTGCTCCCGTGCCGGGCTCGGGCGTACGGCGGTTGCGGTGGAACGGAACCCGCGGGCGATCAGCCAGATGCCGAAGGTCACCTCGAACAGCCCGCTGGGGATGGCCGCGAGGAGGCCGGCGCCCGCGACGCCGGACAATTCCAGCAACGAACCCGCGGCGAACAACGCGTAGCCGAGGAAACCCCAGACCGCCAGGAAACGCGGAACGAGTCCGGAGCGGAAGAGAAGCGCGCAGAAGAAGAGGCTGCCGATGCCGAGCCCGGCCATGGCGATGTTGTAGGCGACGAAGTTCGCGTCGATGGCGGCGGTGCCGGTGAGGACGAGCAGGCTCACGACGCCGATGGCCAGGACCACGCCCTCGAAAATCCTGGTGCCTAGGTAGCCGACCGCGATGGCCTTGTTGTGGGGTCGCAGGACGGGGAACATCAGGACGCCGATGCCGATCACCATTGCCGAGTTGAGCAGCATCAGCGCGGCGCCGGTGATGAGCAACGCGTCGGGGCCGCTGCGGTCGGCGGATGCGGCGATGCTCGTCGCGATCGCGCTGCCGACGCCATATGCCAGGAAGGCCGCGAGGAAAAGGAAGCCAACGATTCGGGCGGTCCGACGCGTGCTGGAGGCCGGGCGAACGAGCGCGGTCCGTGTTGTTGAATTCATCAGAGAACTCCTTGGTCTGTGACGAGGTGGAAGTGTGAGCTGAAGCGGTGTGCACCACTTGTTGTCCACGTACATGACCCTTGGGTCTCATTTTCATGGGGCGGCGGATCCCAACGATTGCCCGGGACTGGGTTTGAGGTTCGAATCCGTGGTCGAGGTCCCGGACGGCGGTTCGGACGTCTTCCGCGACCAGGTCGGCGTTGATGGCGATGGCGGCCGCGGAGCCGGCGCCTGCCGCGGTGATGACCTGGGCACGAGGGTCGACAATGTTCCCGGCTGCCCAGACACCTGGAACGCTGGTGCGCCCGGTGGTGTCGACGGTGACCCATCCGTCGACGTCGACATCGCAGCCCAAGCCGATGAGCAGGGCGCTGTTCGGGACGAAGCGGGGCGGCACGAACAGCGCATCNACCGGAATGACGCAGCCGTCGCGCATCTGCACGCCCCGCAGCTCGTCGGCGTCGTCGATGACCAGCTGGTCGATGGTGCCTTCGACGACGCCGATACCGCGGGCCAGCAGCTCGTTTCGCTCGACGGCGGTGAGGATGTCGGGGGACGTGAAATAGGTGAGGTCGTGGGTCCATTGCCGAACGATCTGCGCGTACCGGACGGCACCCGGGGTGCCGCCGATGACGCCGAGCCGCCGGTCGCTGACCTCGTGGCCGTGACAGTAGGGGCAGTGCAGGACATCTCGAGCCCACCGGTCGCCAAGGCCGGGGATGTCCGGCAGCTCATCACGCAGGCCGGTGGTGACCAGCACTCGCCGAGAGGAGATCCGCTGCCCACCGGTGAGCAGAGCGGTGAACCCGTTGCCGTCGTGGACAAGGTCGGTGACCGTGCCGTCGGCGGTGTCGCCGCCGTAGCTTCGCACCTCGTCGCGACCGGCGGCCAACAGCTCGGCGGGTGGCATGCCGTCACGGGAGAGG
>JGIcombinedJ26865_1000149_pt1 | contig 14103 bp, 14 predicted proteins | sample NGESurdeep072012_7_FD_26865 | JGI IMG/M metagenome (IMG submission 26865) | reverse complement strand
CGGGTTTATGGCGTAACTATCTATCATACAGCAGAAATATCTAACAAGTCCGTCTTGAACCAAGGGGTCTACAGCAGCTTCAAACTCGCGCCTTTGCTCTTTCTTATTCAAACCTTTGAAGAAAGGTGCTACGGCCTCACGCAAAACAGCTGAGTGCATAGCACACGGAGCAAGTGGGATCAACTGCGTAAGTATAGCTTTTTGGAGCTCACTCATTGCTTTGAGCTTTTCGAGATAATCTACGTCTTCTTCGAGCTGATCTCTTGCTTTCATGTCGTTTCTGCTTGTTGCGTTTTTTTGCAGAAGGGCGTTGTCAGCAATCTCGCAAGACTTAAACCTAGCTCCTTTCTTGGTCCACATAATCAGTCTCAAGTGCGTAAGGACGACGTCTTCGGATAAAAATATTCTACTTTGGAACAGCGATTGGCACTTGAGCGAAGCTATTTGAGTGTCAAGACGGATACAATGAAACCAAGCGATGTCAAATCACGTGTCAATCGAAAAGTGTGATTCTTACGAGGATCACGAGGTTAGAAAGGCTATAAAAGCGTGTTTATCACCTCTGGGTGGACTCGAGTCGGTCGTCGCGGACGGTGATCATGTCCTAGTCAAGCTAAACTTATTGTCCGCTAAGTCACCTGAAGCTGCAGTTACGACACACCCCTCTGTAGTGAAGGCGATAGTCGAACTGGTCCAAGAGCTCGGGGCGAAACCGGTGCTTGGGGACTCTCCCGGCGGTGGAAGCACCACCGCGTCTTACAAAGCACTGTTGGAAAAAACGGGAATTCGGGATGTTGCTGATGACACAGGATGTGAAATTGTCCGATTCGATGAGGCTAAACGAGAAATTGCCTCAATAAAGGCTAAGACGTTTAAGAAGTTTACGCTGGCCAAAGCGGTTATCGAGGCGGACGTTATCATAGGGCTCCCGAAGCTTAAGACGCATAATCTCACGTACTTTACGGGCGCCGTTAAGCTCCTATATGGTTACATACCTGGGTTGTTCAAAACCGAGTACCATCTGCACACAGCTAACGACATAAACCTATTTGCTGACCTACTGCTTGACATCCACGAGACATATCCCCCCGCCCTCACGCTCATGGATGCGATTGTAGGTATGGAAGGTGCGGGCCCGTCTAACGGGAAACCGCGCAAAATCGGGCTTGTTATGGCGAGCAAAAGTTGCACGGCGCTCGACTACGTCGCAGTAACTATAGCGGGCTTTGATCCTATGACTGTGCCAACTGTGAGACTGGCGAAGGAGAGGGGCGTTGGTCCAGATCACTTGGAGGACGTCACGATATACGGAGAGCAGGTCGAGCCGCTTGTAATGGAGAATTTTGAAAAGACATTAACTGCATCGCTTTCGAGAGCTCCGCCATTCCTCATTAACGCCTTGAAGCGGTTTATTGCCGTAAAACCTGTCATCGACGTTTCCAGCTGCAAACGCTGTGGAGAATGTTCTAGGGCTTGCCCACCAAANGCCATTGTGCTTAAAAAAGCCCGTGTGCCGGACATTAACTATAGCAAATGTATACGCTGTTATTGCTGCCAGGAATTATGCCCGGAGGGTGCCATTATAGTGTCTGTCCCGCTTATTAGGAGACTTTTAAAACGTTGACCGTAGTTCAATGTCTCTTTTTTTAAGGTAGGCAGATCTGGTTTAAATCTGAATGCGACTGTTAATTTGAATTTTAAGCTCAAGTTGTGAGGCAAGGATCGCAGTTATGTGGCATAAGACTATATGTCATAAAACATATTGTTTGTTAGAAAGAAAAGGAGGTGAAACGTGTACAGATCGAATAAGAGTAGTTTCGGCAGTAGCAGTGGTAGTGGTAGTGGTAGTGGTAGTTTTAACAAATACGGCAGTGGATCTTTTAATGATTCTCCCGTGGAAGTTGGCTCACAATACGACGTAAAAATCGAAGACACTGCTAGACAAGGAGATGGCATCGCGCGCATAAGCGGACTTGTGGTCTTTGTACCAAACACAAAGGTCAACGATTCAGTGAAAATTGAGATCAAATCAATAAAGCGCAACTGTGCAGTCGCTGAAGTAGTCGAAGCTTCTGAGGAAGCGGAAAGTTCCAGTGACGTTGAGTAGTCACTTGTCATAACGGAACCTTTTTTAAAGATGGATCGACTGCATAATTGTTGGAGGGTTAGCCCTCAGTATTTGACGAGGATGTTGTTTTTCCATCAGTTTTCTATTCATAATCGCTTGTTTTTCTAGCGAGTCGCAAGTTTAGTGAGGCGGGGCGTTGTGCCGCCAATTAGGCGCGGAATGTTTAATTTGCCCCTGCTGACGATTACACATGTTGTATCGAGTTCATTGCTTTCAGTACCACGTCAATTTGGACGATCGCTTTAAGAAATAGGAACTCTTATAAAGTTCTCCTTTGTGAAAGTGACGACAATGGAAGAAAAAAAGCCTTGCAAGTTCTGTGGCGCACTTCTTCCAAGCAATGCTAAATTTTGTACAAGTTGTGGGTCGTTCCTCTCAAGCTCATTGCTTTCTCCATCAAAACGGGCTAATCAGCGTCCCAAGCGACAGCCAAAAAATACCGGTCTTCGCAATGAATCAGACCGAAGGCAGGTCCTAGGTAACCGCCGTTCGTCTAAATTTCAGCTCACAAGCAAACGGGTATTCCAGGGAGTGGTTTTGCTCATTTTCTTTCTCATCCTCGCGGTTATTGTCGGTGGGGCGCTGCATATCCCAACTGGTGGAAATACCACCACAACTACGGTGTCTTCATCATTGCAAGCGCTGCACGCACACAGTATAGTCTGTGTTGGGGATTCAATTACAGAGGGGTTGGCNGACCCCAACAACTGGCCGAACCATCTCAAAACAAGGCTCGGNGGAGATTGGCAGGTCATTAATCAGGGAGTTGGCGGGGATAAAACGGCGGATATGTTCGCGCGGATAGACGAGGCCCTTGCTTCAAACCCTCATTTTGTCATTATCTCGGGGGGCACCAATGACCTTGCGAATGGTGATGTACCACTTGCTACAACGCAGGCAAACATCCGCGAGATGTGCACGCGAATCGAATCCCACGGNGCGGTTCCAGTCTTGTGTACCGTACCACCCAACAATTACTCTCTCGAGCAACGAGATATCCTAAACGGGTGGATAGCCGAGTACGCTAATTCGAAGGGATACGGCCTTATCGATTTTTACGCAGTCATAGATAACCCAGCGAATCCAGGACATTCAAATCCTTTGCTCGTAATGTCAGATGGCATACATCCTAATGCGGCAGGATATTCGGCGATGGGAAACGCAATAGATCTTGGTATCTTCACGGCGGGAAACTGAGTTTGTTTCCTGCTTCTTTGGCTGCAAGTAACTGCTATTTGAAGCGCCTGTAAACGACTGAAACCTTTTCGCAAACTGCTTTAAGGAGAGGTATGATGAGAAGTGGGTTCTGCAGACTTCCGGAAATAGACGATTTCGGAGCGCTTAACGCTGAATGCCGATCTTCTTCGACCACGCGGTCATGTCAGAGAGCGCAAACACAGGGTGCACCATCACCTCACTGAAAAACCTAATTGTTCCAAAGCGAGCGCCAAAATCTTTTGGTCAATTTTTGAAGCTTCTAAACGCTCCGTCAGTTGTATTTTGGAGAGCTATTCGGGGCTCGTACTCGGAATGTGATTAGTTTGAGCTGCTGAAAAAAGCATAAGAACTAACTAAGGCTGTTAACCGCTCCACAAAATCTAAAATAGTCACATGAACTTATTATGGCCCAAGCATTGACCTTTTATTCACCTGGAGCGGTTACACAGCCTTAGCAATTGTAGACCGAGGCTATAACAAGTATAACTAATAGCTATTTGAGCCTTTATAACAAATTTATTATGTTGTAGGGATTTAGCTTGGCGTTGGTTTTTTTGCTGCTATGAACCCCCAGTAACTCATGTTTTAGCAGCGCTAAGTCAGTAAAATCCAAAACCCGCATAAGATGCAGAACCGACTTTCCACGAACCTGGGTGCTCTTGCTACGTTAGATGTCGGGCTTCATAGAAAATCCATCTGCGTGGGACTGTTCTATATGGCGTTGTCTGTGTATATCACAAAGTCCTGCGGGAAGGGCTGATACAGAGTATTTAGCTCGCGACGAGGCGTCTATTCTTGTTCTGTTTGGGCAAGTTCAAACATCGATAAATTCTCTGGATAGAAGATGGATTGAACGTTGGTCTTCAATTCGTTAATCTTACCTTGCATAGTACCGACAAGCTCGGACGTGTCGTCATAGTAGAGGTTTTCCTTGCACACGGGACACACAAATTCGTATCCACACGTGTTACCACTCGCCATGTCAAACGTGAAGCGACTGCAATGGTTATCACACGTGTAATAGATGGTGTTCAGCTCGCTATCTAACCATCTCTCGAGCGTAGAGAGAAGCTTTTGCGCATCATCAGCGAGGCGACGCTCAATATCCGCAAAGTCCACGTTCCATCTATACAGCATCCACCCGGTTTCTTTGTCGCGCTCAAGTACATAGGAAGCGAGATGATGCTCGTATAGCGTGAATAGCGTTCGCCTCACAATGTTCAATTCAGACCCTGTTTCTTGTGCTATTTGTTGATCCGTTAACCCATTATCTGGAAGTCGTTTAATCATCTCGAGCCCTAGTGGGCCAACCAATTTCTCAAGATATGCTAGTTTTGCCTTGTCTTTCTTCACAATATATACATGAACTCGAAAAGCCTTATAGCTGCTGCTACAAACAAGTTGCCGATTGAAAATAAGATTTTAAAGAAGAGGTCAGCCCTCTAAGTTAATTAATCCNAAATCCAACTCTGAGGACTAACCGATAACAATGCCTACTATCATAGTAACCCTGTTTGTCGNAGTCTAATTTGCNTCAATCAGGTGCTACGTCTGTGAATGAAGTTAATTAGCNCCTCTAGCGAAAAAGACCGCACCGTAGCCATAGGAGTTAATCCAGTCTAATTGTGCTGTAGTGAGGGGGCCTTCCCAGTGGACTCGTCCCTCGGTGCTAACGGTTGAATGTGCAATAGAGATATGCTGTGGGCTCGCGCCATCTTTTTGTGCAACTAGAGTCACACATTCATCTGCCGATCCTTTGCCCACGTTTGCAATGGCGAAGAATTGATCGGTCGCTGGGTCAATAGTGAGTTCACCATATTNGTAATCCCCGATCGCGATATCAAATCGCTGAAAAGCTGAGTCGTCCGTTGACGCTGCTGTTACGTCTTTAGTGGNCGTCAGCGTGCCTATGAGGACAAAGCATAAGGCTATAACAATCGATGTTTTTCGCGTTGTCATTCGCCTCTTTTTCTGNCTTGTTTACAAANAACGCCGCCCGGATAANCGTTTGTAACAATAGTTAGTTACATTGTAAATCGTATCACAGCGCACGTCGTTTAGGCTGGTAAAAGGACAGTTTTACACTTACAAAAATTTTAATGCCGATGCACCCGATCGGCACGGCACTATGGGTATACAGCTAAAACCACCCAGCTCCTTATACACGTCAGCAATGTACTAAGACAGAATCAAAACAAAGGAAGGGCAATTTTGACGATTTTTTCGCAAGATCAATAACTACTAGAGATTAACCTGATTTCGGGCCCTCTGTCGATTTTCAACTATAATGTAATAAGTTCTAGACTATTCCCCAATTCGCCATGCATCCGTGTCTTATCGCTCCTATCCCAAGCGTGCCATGTTGCGTCAAAAAAGTAGTTAAAGAACGCGGGAGATACACTCATGCATGAAGCGGCGTTTGATATCCATTGCCGTTGTTAGTGTTTTTCTTTTGGTGCTTAGCGTTGCGATGGGGAACGGTCTTTTGTCGTGCCAAGTGTAACTAGGCTTAAATGGTCGGGAAGGGGCACTAAAAAGATAGTGTTTGGGTTCCAGGATCTGTATAAACGGTTGCGATTTGTCTAAGACGATTCGATAAGGTCCATGAGAGATTTTTTGACTAGTAAAACTAATAAGTGAAACAATGTCTTAACAGGTAAGAAAATGATATCTACAAAATTGAATCAAGCTATTAACGAGCAAATTACTTTTGAATTCTATTCAGCCCACATTTATTTGTCTATGGCTGCGTATTGTGCTTCAGTCGATCTGCCTGGTTTTTCACATTTNTTGCGCGTGCAATATCGCGAAGAGGTTGATCACGCGATGAAGTTTTTTAACTTTGTCGCTGAAATGGAGGGCAATGTGAAGATTTCTGGGTTTCAAGATCCACAAGCAGAGTTTAGTTCCGTGTTAAATGCTTGTGAGACAGCGCTAAACCACGAAAAAATTGTCACTGGTAGGATTTACGACTTAAAAACGATTGCTGAAGAGGAAAAAAACTACGCAGCCTCAAGCTTCCTTGATTGGTATGTGAATGAGCAGATAGAGGANGAATCTAATTTCTCGGGAATCGTTAGGCGCTTAAAGATGGTAGCTGATAATCCTGCTGCCTTGTTTATGTTAGATAACGAACTCGGAGCAAGGGTTTATAATCCACTGCCAGAGGCAAACATCTAAAAACAACACAGTGCGTCACTAAAAGACGTTATTCTTTAGGTTCGATTTCAGGCCGTTTTGATGCGTAATCTCAGATGCCTCGCTTGTTCCATTAACTTTCCTTGACATCGGCTTCATTAATTGAAGACACGTTTTTGCATGTTGCGAGGCACTTCCCTAAAAAAGCGTCTCACTTTGTCACTGTACTGGGCGAAGTGGTAGGCTTTTCTTTGGTGATTGAAGCTGCGAACCGGCAATAGTGCCAACTAATGGAGCGAACGAAATAATAGCTGCGACCTTTTTTTTCATGACACTCAGTGGAGGCGTTCACGAACGCTTAAATTTTCGCTTTTCCCCTAAGTCTTAAAATGCAAGATCTAAGCCCACGTATAATCCCTGGCACAATTGATTAAGTTGTCTGAGGTGCTGTTGAAATGCGTGATAATGCATTAAAAATGCGAACTGCTCGAGTCGACTACTTCCCGGATGGGACTTTTGGATAAGTAATTGCTACCGGAGAAACCAAAAATATGTTCAGGGACTAATTCTCGTTCTGCCGATGGATCGTGAGTGAGGTGCGCGAAATGATTCCCTACGATTCAGGACAGGAAATCATGCGTAGGCTATAGAACCCCAATCGTAAGCAGTAGCAACAATGAAGCGATATTGTTGTGTCGAAGCGATCTGCGACCAGAAGAAGCCATTTCTCGTTTGGCCGCGAATTTCTTGTTAGTTCTAAATACAATTAGAATTCAAACTGTAAGAGTGATTCTTATCACTATTAGATCTCTTGACCTTCCACGCGTATGTTGATGATTTCAGGGACAGCACGAGCATCTCCTTATGGTATGCATTGGTTACAAACATTTGCCCCGTTTTTCATCTGTTTGATCCACGCCGTTTGCTTGCAGATTTCACACTGGCCTTTGACGTAAATGATAAGGTTTTCAACTCCTGGAAGCTTTAAGGTGAGTAAGTCCTTTTCATCACAAATGCCCTCTGCAAACAAATTCCACTCAACTGTTGTCATCTTTGAACCCGCATCTAAATCTAAACAATGATTTGAACCTCATCATCGGCTCTATTATACACTATCAAACCTGCGCTTTCTAGCTCGCTAAGAACTTGCTCAATTTCTTGATTGCTGCGCTTGACGGCTTGCGTTATGTGTGCACGCGTGAGCACGTTATAATACCATATAGGTATCTAATTCGGTTAAGTGCAGCATATAGTTCGCGAGCGGCCTCCGTGTGGAGTCCCCAGGCGTTTAAATCCATAACGCTCTCTTGCGCTTCGTTCATTGCTAGGTGTATCGCTGGCAAACTTGATAACGTTTTTCGGTTTTTGCGCTTCTTTTTTTGCTTAAATAAACGTGTTTGTGTCGATATTTTCGTGGTTATACCGTCGGCGTGATGTTCGGTCATTGGTCTCGCTTGTGTCCTCTTTTTTTTAGTTGGATAACTAAGCGAGTCCAAAGGTATTATTAAAAGTGAACGGCAGGTAAGACCTCATCGTGGAGAGTCAGGCCGCTACGTCATCGACATGGACATGCTCCGTCAGAGCCCCATCTTCGGATCGGCTCACAAGGTCCAAAAGGCTGGCCAGATAGAATACATCGCGCCCAATACAAGTACCGCATCGGCGATGATGTGGATAGCGAATACCGGCCACATCGAGCCGGTCCTGCGGTAAAGGAGCAAGTAACCGGGCGTGATCAGGAACTGGGCGATGAGGAAGATCTGAGACCAGGGCGTGATGGATTCGAAGGAAGGCAGGAACTTGCTCCAGAACATGACGTGTATAAGGCCTACGAATATTACCGCCATCAACATCCCGATCACCCCTCCTATGAAGCGCTTTCGCCTCTCCGTCCAGCGTGTCTCGAAGGCGTCGAATATGTAGACCCAAAGCAGCTGTTCCATGGCCGCGTTGATGGGGACCCAGATGAGCAGTGTGAGCAGGACCCCCTCCCAGGGATCGTTGACGGGTATGATGGTCAGGTAGGCGATCGTCTGGACGAAGAGCTGGAGGGCCAATAGCCCAACAAAGAGCTTGAAGGACCAACTGACCGGTCTGACATAGTCGAGGCTCTTCTTGCGCCAGAGCACGATGGCCACGCAGAAGACTCCATATTACAGGATTAGGGGCACGAAGGCTCCGCTCCAATCCAGCATCAGCCAGCAGGCGATGGGCAGGAGGAAGGTGGCGATGAGCGCCAGGCCGAGGTCGAGGTTGGTCGCTTTGAACTTCAGGCGCTCCACTCTATAGGAAAGGATCCCAGGTAGGTCCATGCACGGTTATCGGTATTCAAGATAGAAAAACGTTCAGATGCTCAGGCCTCCCCCCATTTCTTCGGCGGGTTGGCCTTCGCATCGTACTCCTTGGCCTTGTCTTCCATGCCAGTTTTCGCATAGGTATCGGACAGACCTCTGAACCAGGGCCTTCGGTCGCCCGCCTTGGTGATGGCCAGGCTCTTGCTTAGGTACCTCAACGGTTCGTTCGGCATGCCCTGACCTTGTAAAAGAAGACGACATCGGTCGCGCCCGATGGTCGGCTAAATTTCGAGACAGCGTGCTAAATCATTAAACAAGTTTGATAATGCGCTTTTAAACTACGTTATTACGTAGTGTGCCGACGCCGTAGCGAACTGCCCAGTTTTTCCGGTTCGGGTGAATCGTCAAAAAATTCTAATTTTTTAAAGTAGATGATGCGGCTATCTTATGTCCACCACAACTTTTCCTTTCGGATGTTGTGTTTCGAAATAGGCAAATGCTTCTTTGACTTGTAAGAACGGGAAAACCCNCTCAATCTGCACTTTTACTTTTCCATCGTCAACGTATCCCGCAAGCCTTTGGAGTTGTTTTCAGTTGGGATGAATTATCATTCAGTTTCTTATGATCTTATTCCGTAGTCACTCCGTCGAATTCCGCTTCATTGGCTTCGGCTTCTTCCTTCGTGGCCCGCACGATTCCATCCTTGTGATGAGCCGGGGAATAGATCGTATAGAGTTTCAGGTCTTCTGTTTTCGAAGTGTTGATGATATTGTGCTGTGCGCCGGCGGGCACCACCACCGCAACCCCGTCACTGAGTTCATATTCGTTGCCGTCAATTACGCACTTTCCCTGCCCTTTCTCGAAACGGAAAAACTGGTCGTTTTCCTCGTGCACTTCCATTCCAATGTCTTCTCCGGGCTTGAGGCTCATAAGTACCAGCTGACTGTGCTTTGANGTATAGAGTACCTTGCGGAAATTGCCATTTTCCAGAGTTGTTTCCTCGATATCAACAGAAAATCCTTTCATATTTNGTAAATAATATTGACGCTATATAAAATCGTTCTTGAGCAGGATCCCCNAAAACAAGAATTAAACTTGCTATGGANGACAAAACTAATTTTTTGAGGAAAACTATGGGGNAACGATATTAAACCAGAATTCAAAGTTGTCCATCAACGACAAAAAATCGATCAGTTTTTCCTGACTACCCACGATGTTCGCTTCACCCGTCGCCAGCTTGTCAGCCAGACTGGCTTCGCCCAGCAGAACCGGGTCCAACGCGGCGCGACTCGCAGTCGCAGGCTGCAGCGATCTGCTCCACCGCGGCGTGGTATTCCCCCTCTGACATCGGTTCGCCAGGGTAGTTGTCTTTTATATGCTGGTCTAGACTGCTTGATGCTACACAGTATGGGCCAGGGAGGCCTTTGATATATCGCAAATGTAGCTCTCCAATTTCATCAAATCCAATTGATTTATCTTTTCCGCAAAAGTCGCAGTGTAGAAGATGAAAGAAGAAACCGCCGCCTGAGTTTACGTCAAAATTGTTGCCGCATTGTAGACATTTGACGTGATAGCTGCAGCCCATTTGAACGCCTTTATTCAGCGATTCAAGACAATTAGCTTTCGATATGACCGATCAGCTCTTCTTTGTCNAATGTCTTGTCGTTTCGCTCTTTTCTGATCTCTTTGCTNTTTATGTCANTCGTAATTCTCTTTATAAAAGCCTCAAAGTCTGAGTNAATCGTGAGCTTATTAATCGTATCCCAGTCTAACATACTTTGGGTTGTGCGGGGAAAAGCAATTCTGAAGAATCTGACCGGTGACGTGTTAATTGTTCCGCTCGAACGTAAAATCGCCACCGAGATAGTCGATCTTCACGCGGCTGCCTTCCTCGAACTCCCGCTTGAGAAGCTCGACGGCCAACGGGTTCTGGATCCGCTGCTGGATCACCCGCTTCAAAGGCCGGGCGCCATAGGTCGGGTCGTAACCTTCCGACGCGATTTCGTCCAAGGCCGTCTCGGTCACGTCCAATTCGATCCGCCTGTCGGTTAGCTGCTTCCGCAACCGCGCGACCTGAAGCTCGACGATCTTGCGAATCTGCCCCTTTTGCAAGGGGTGGAAGATCATGATCTCGTCGACCCGGTTGAGGAACTCGGGCAGAAAACGGGTTTGCAGCGTCTCCATCAGGGCGTCGCGCATCTCCTCCTCGGTGCCGCCCTCCTTGGCGATCTCCTGGATCACCTGGCTGCCGATGTTGCTGGTCATCGCGATGATCGTGTTGGTGAAGTCGACCGTGTGACCCTGATTATCGCTCAACCGCCCATCGTCCAACACCTGCAACAGGACGTTAAAAACGTCGCGATGGGCCTTTTCGATTTCGTCGAGAAGGATGACGGAATAGGGCCGTCGGCGAATCGCCTCGGTCAACGCGCCGCCTTCCTCGTAGCCGACGTAGCCCGGCGGGGCGCCGATCAATCGNCTCACGGTNTGCCGCTCCATGAACTCGCTCATGTCCAAGCGGATCATCGCGTCTTCGNTGTCGAACATCACCTCGGCCAGCGCCTTGCACAACTCGGTCTTACCGACGCCGGTCGGTCCAAGGAAAATAAACGAGCCAATCGGCCGGTTCGGGTCCTGCAAGCCTGACCGGTTCCGCCGCACNGCGTTGGCCACGGCCTCGACNGCTTCGTCCTGACCGACGAGCCGCTGGTGGATGCGATCTTCGAGCACTAAGAGCTTCGCCCGCTCNGTCTCCATCATCCGCGAGACGGGAATGCCCGTCCAAGCACTGACGACCTCGGCAATTTCCTCCGGACCGACCTCTTTGCGCAAGAGCCGGCGTGTGCCGTGGGTTGGCTTCTCGTCGACGTCCGATTCGAGCGTGTCCAACTGGCCGGCCAGCTTTTTCTGTTCAAGGTCCAACTCGTAAAGTTTCTGGTAATCGGCCTCGGAAACGATGCTGCCAGCCGATTGCTTCTCCTTAATCGACGCAGCTAACTGATTGTACTGCAACTGNGCGTCCATCAAGTTTTTACGGATATCCTGCACGTTGCCCAGCCCGCTCTTTTCAAGCTCCCACTGTTTGCGCAGGTCGGCAAGCTTTTTGCGCAGCTCCGTCATCTCCTCCTGGACTTCCTCGCGACGTTGCTGTGCATGCTCCTCGGTCTCGTCGGCCAGTTGGCGGTCGGCCAGCTCAAGCTGCACCAGTCGCCGCTGTACCACGTCGATCTCACTGGGCACGCTTTCCAGTTCCATCGCCAGCCGGCTGGTGGCCTCGTCCATCAGGTCGATGGCCTTGTCGGGCAAAAACCGGTCGGCGATATAGCGGTGCGAAAGGTTGGCCGCCGCTACGAGGGCGGAATCTTTAATCCGCACGCCCTTATGATGGGCCTCGTAACGGGGTTTTAGACCTCGCAAAATGGCGATTGTATCCTCGACCGACGGCTCCCCGACCATGACCGGCTGGAATCGCCGCTCCAACGCGCCGTCCTTTTCAATATATTTGCGATATTCATCCAGCGTCGTGGCGCCGATGCATCGCAGCTCGCCCCGGGCCAGCGCGGGTTTCAACAGGTTCGCGGCGTCGCTGCCCCCTTCGGCCCGACCGGCGCCGACCACGGTATGCAACTCGTCGATAAACAGAATCACGTTGCCGGCGTCGTTCACTTCGCGCAACACGGCCTTGAGCCGCTCCTCAAACTCGCCACGGAACTTTGTGCCGGCTACGAGCGCGCCCATGTCGAGCGCGATCAGCCTCCGATTTTTCAAACTCTCGGGCACGTCGGCCTCGACGATCCGCAGGGCAAGCCCCTCGGCGATGGCCGTCTTGCCCACGCCCGGCTCGCCGATCAACACGGGATTGTTTTTCGTCCGGCGCGAGAGGACTTGCATGACCCGGCGGATTTCCTGGTCCCGACCGATCACCGGATCGAGTTTTCCCTGCCGGGCGCGATCCACCAGATCGATGCCATAGCGTTGCAACGCTTGGAACTTGTCTTCCGGCGTCTGGTCGGTCACACGCGCGCTGCCGCGGACCGCCTGCAACACCTTTAACAGGTCTTTCTCAGTAACGGCATTGAGTTTCAGAATATTTTTTGCTTTCGAATCGACCTTCGCCAATGCCAGCAAAAGATGTTCGGTCGAGACGAACTCATCTTTCATTGCATCGGCCTCGCGTTGGGCCGCTTCGAGCACCTGATTCAGCTCCCGGCTCCCTTGNGGCGGCGCTCCGCCCGAGACCTGGGCGAAATGTTTTAGTTCCGCCTGTATGATTGAATCGAGTTGTTGCCGGTTCACTCCAATCCGCTCGANGATCGGCCCGATGATTCCATCGTTCTCCGTTAACAGCGCGGCCAGCAGATGCAGCGGATCGATCTGCGCATTGCCTCGATCGGTCGCGAGTTCTTGCGCCCTCACCACAGCCTCTTGTGCCTTCAGCGTTAATTTGTCGAATCGAAATGCCATAGTTCTGTCCCCNCTCTCTACGCTTATATACTCTGCACCATACTCCTTATTTCACATTGCCGGAGAACGTNTATGATGTGTATATGCGATATTGGAGCGGTATTGAGTCCCGNGAGTAAATATAGCAAGCCACTCAAACGGCTTTAAACTAAAAGCGAACCCGNTCAATCGCTGATTCACGTCCCATATCAGCAACCGTCCAAAACCATGCTTCGCCATTTTTAACACGAAATATACCAGCGGTTTCAGCAAAAGGACGCAAAAACGGTCTCTCGGTTAGGAGGCGTTCTTTCATGGCCGCGTCGTCAATGAATTCAGCTGTGCCAATAACGCGCATCATTGTTCCTAAGTCCATCGTGCCTCCTTGCCCTAATTGGGATTCAGGAGGGGCGTAGAAAGATAACGCTATTTTGGGGTTATTTGAGAGTTGTCGGAAGACCGCTTTTGCTTTGTTAGTAGAGAAGTAAAAGCCGTTTTTATCAGCAAACCACATGCCGAACGTCCGTACTTGTGGCTGATCGCCTTCGACCGTTGCCACCGAACAAATGGGATGTTCATTGGCGAACTTAACATATTCCTCAAAGTCCATAATGTCGATTAATTTCGTTTTGACATTAATAAGGCTTACCCGATTTTTCCAGCAGTATGATATGGGTAAAATGACAAAAGATCCCTCTTTCGCGTCTGCAGTCCCATTTTATTACAGGAGATCTGCGGAAGTTTGCTGAACAATCCGGCGATATCACTCAATAAGATATGTCAATCCGAGCGTACATTATGACGCACGGCGAGTGGAATTGATTGGAAGCATTATAAATCGCCTCTACCTGAAAATGTGTATGATGCGTCTATGCAATATTG
>JGIcombinedJ26865_1000148_pt1 | contig 14165 bp, 14 predicted proteins | sample NGESurdeep072012_7_FD_26865 | JGI IMG/M metagenome (IMG submission 26865) | reverse complement strand
GCTCCCGCACGGGTTCCTCGTCGGTGATCGGCAGATTTCGCCAGGCCGACCGCACGCCACGGGCGGCGCGGTGCAGTGGGGGCAGTGTCCGAGGTTGAGCGGCGATCGCCGCGACGATGAGCGGGTCGTACGGGTCGTCCACCAGCAGCTGATCCTTCGAGCCGAAATGCCGGTAGAACGTCATCTCCGTGACGCCGGCCGCCGCGGCGATCTGCGCGACCGTGGTCTTGTCGTACCCGGCGCGGGTGAAGAGATCTATTGCCGCAGTGAGGATTCGCGCCCGGGTCCGCTCGATCTTGCTCAGCGCGGTCGGAGTGGCGCTGACGGTTGGCGGACTGCTCATGAATCGAATGTTAGTCCCTAACATTCTGTCGCGCAAGACACGATCGGAATCCCGGCGAGTACGGCTGCGTCAGCAGACCGATAGCGGGCATTCCGAACGCGGACACGACCAGCGGCCTCGCTGCGCGTTCCTTGATGACGAACCGGTGGGCTGGTGCGTGGTCGAGCCGCGCAGCCACCACGAGGGTCTGGTCTGCAACCTACCCGGTCACCACCAAGAACGTGATCATGGAGGAATTCCTCGTGCTGCATCGGGATTTACGACGCAAGCCTTCCGTTGGCGTCGCCGGCGTCGAGCTGAGCAGAAGTCCGCTGCACCGCCTGCGCTGCGTCCCACGGCCCCGTAGTATCCACGGCCATGCTGGTCGGGCGGGAGGCCGAGCTGTCGGCCATCACTTCCGCGCTGGACGCTGCGCGGGGCGGCCGCGGGTCGAGTCTGTGCCTCGCCGGCCCACCCGGGATCGGCAAGACGTCCCTGCTCGACGCGGCCGAATCGGCCACAACTGGATTTCACTGTTTGCGCGCGACCGGCGTGGAGAGCGAGTTCGCTTTCGGTCACGCGAGTCTCGCCGAGATCATCACTCCCCTACGCGACCGGCTGTCGCAGATTCCGCCGCCGCAGCGGGCTGCGCTGGAGATCGCGATGGGCTGGTCGGCGGGGGGATCGCCGAGCGGCCCGTTCCTCATCGGCGCTGCGACCGTTTCCCTCTTGTCGCTGGCCTCGCAGGAGCGGCCGATTCTCGTGGTGATCGACGATCTGCAATGGATCGACCGTGAATCCCAGACGGTGCTGCTGTTCGCCGCCCGGCGGATGCGGCACGACGCGGTGGTGTTCCTTTTCGCCCGCCGTGACGGCGAGACGGCGCCGGAGTTGGTCGGTATCAACGAGTTCCGCCTGTCCGGGTTGACTGCCACGGCCTCTGCCGCGCTGCTGTCCAAGCGGTTGACGACGCGCACCGTCATCGAACGACTGGTCACCGAAACAGCCGGAAACCCGCTCGCCATCCTCGAGGCGGCCAGAGGGCTCACTCCTGAGCAACTCCGCGGTTCGGCGCCGCTACCGTCCGTGCTGCCCGTCGGGCAGCGGCTGAGCGCCGGTTTCCTCGCGCATCAGTCAGATCTGTCGGCCGGGGCGCGCCGGGCGCTGGTGATCGCCGCGGCGTCCATGGATCATGCGGCTGGTCCGGTGGTGGCCGCGTTGCACGACGAGGGATTCGATCCAGCGGTGTCGCTGGCGGAGGCGGAGCAGTTCGGTGCGCTGATCCTGACCGATGGCTCGCTGACGTTCCGGCATCCGCTGATCCGGGCGGCGGTCTGGCAGCAGGCGAGCGCCGCCGATCGCCGATCGGCTCACCACTGTATCGCCGCTGCCCTGGTGGACCGGCCCGCAGCAAGCATCAGGCACCGCGCAGAGGCGGCCATCGGCTTTGACGACCATCTCGCTGCGGAGTTGCACCGGCTGGCGATCGGCGAGCGGTCGCGCTCGGGCTACGCCGCTTCGTCGGCGCTCTTCGAGCGGGCCGCGCAGTTGTCGTCGGCAACGACGCTGGCCGCGGATGCCATGGCCTCGGCGGTCGAAGACGCGGTGCTCAGCGGAGATGTGCTGCGCGCCAAGAAGTTGGCCGGCACGGTGGCCGACGATTCAACCGGCTCTCCGCAGCAGGCCAGGGCCAGGGTGCTGTTCGGGCTGGGTTTCCTCGAACAGAACTCGGGGTCCGTCCCTTATGCGGCGACACTGCTGCGGAAGGCCGCGGGCCTGGGCACGGGAACCGTGCGGCTGCGGGCGCTCGTCGAGCTGGCCCAGGTCAGCTACCGGCTGGGTTCGGCGCAGGGCGTGGCCGACGCCGCCGAAGCGCTCGCCACTGTCGCCGACCTGACCGACCCTGAGCAGGAGATGTTGGCCTGCTACACCCGCGCCGCCGCATTGGCCTTCGCCGGACACTGGGAACAGGCGCGCCCGCCCGGCATGCGGGCGCTGGAACTGCTGGAAACGGAGCCTGCCCTGCGGGACGATCCGCGGTACCTGGTGATCGCCATCTTGGCTGCCGGCTGGATCCGGGAACCCCAGCGGGCAATGACGTATATGGATCGGCGGATCGCCGCGGCCCGGGCCAGTGGCGCGATCGGCGTGCTTCCGCTTGCACTGGACATCATCGCCGCCGGAGCGATGATGTTCGGGCTGCATGAGCTCACGTATGCCTTTGCCGGCGAGGTGGTCGAGCTGGGAGTCGAACTCGGCTACGTCGTCGATGTCGGGTCCGCCAGTGCGACGCTGGCGATCGAGTCGGCGGCGCGCGGACGGCACGACGACGCAGACCGGGCGATCGCCGAGGCGAAACGCTGCGGCACGCTGGCCGGGGTGGCCGGGGCCGCCGTCCAGGTGCACCTCGCCGAGGCGTTCTGCGCGTTGAGCCGCGGCGACTTCCCCGTCGTTGTCGAGCTTCTCGAACAGCGGATCGCCGTCGACGACGGTCGCCTCCCCCGTGGTGACTACCCGCTGTCCGTCGCGCCCGACCTCGTCGAGGCCTACCTTGCCCTCGGTCGGCGGGAGGACGCGCTGGCCCTCGCGTCCCGGCATGCGGCGCTGCACAGTAGGTCGGAGATACCGGAGATTTGCGCACACGTGCATCGCGTCGCCGGGATGATCACCGTTGACGAAGTGCTCGCAGACGAGTCGTTCCGGCGGGCGCACGAGGTGCACGCCCGGGGACACGACCCGCTCGCGGCGGCCAGGACCAGCCTGCTGCACGGATCTCGGCTGCGCCGGGCCGGCAGCCGGATCGCGGCGCGCGAGCAGTTGCGGATCGCGGCGAACGCCTTCCGGTCCATGGGATTGGACGCCTGGACAGAACGTGCGGAGGGCGAACTGGCCGCGACCGGCGCCACTGCCCGACGCGGTCCCGCCGCCGGGGACACCCTGACCTCGCAGGAAACCAGGGTGGCGCTCCTGGTCGCTCGCGGACACACCAACCGCGACATCGCCACCGCCCTGTTCCTCAGCCCGAAGACGGTCGAACACCACGTCACCAGCATCCTGCGCAAGCGCGGACTGCGGTCCCGGACCGAACTCGCCGTCAGCCTCACCACCCCGGACTGACCGCCCCGGACTGACCGCCCCGGACTGACCGCGACGCGGCAAGCGATGTTGGGGGATTCCCCCGACGCGACGAGGATCCCGCTGCGCGCACTGTCAGGTCATGATTCAACTCCTGGACCGGCCCCGCCCGGACACGGCACAACCCCTGTGGGGCATGGCATCTCTGGGCAGATTCGTCCTGCGGTGCGCTCCGGCACTCGCGGCGTCGGCTGCTGCCATGGGCGTCCCGGTCGACCCGCGCATCATCGCCGGCATCAGAATCACCAACGATCCGAAGGGAAGTAGCCCGTCATGACGTCAATCACCGAGCACATGTCGCTGTCTGACGAAGGTGCGGTCCGGAATCCCAATGGCCCGGGCCTGCTGGGTCTATCACACCTGGGCATCACGGTTCGCACCGTACCGGCGGCGCTTCGGTTCTGGACCTCGGTCATGGGTTTCACCACGCTCGTCGACGGCGACGATTTCTGCATGATCTTCGAGCCATCGTCGAAGCTGGCGATCGGATTGTCGAATCAGCAGGGTCAGGCCGAGGGGTCCTTCGATGAGCGTCGCGTCGGACTTGACCACCTTGGGCTGGCGGTCGCGGACGTCGCGACGTTGCTGCGCTGGGAGCAGCGGCTGACCGACCTGGACGTTCCGCACTCACCCATCGCCACCTCGGACGCCGGCCATCACCTGAACCTGCGGGCGCCGGACAACTTCCCCATCGAGCTGTTCGTGCTCAGCGTCGAGGGCGCAACGAGCCTCGGGATCACATCTGACGGCGATCCTGTCGCGGGCACCCACGAGGTTGCGTCACGGGACCGCTAATTCCCTGCGCGGCAACGACGCCGAGCGCAATCGAGTCGCCACTTATGCACCCTTAAGAACCGATTTGAGGTGCACAACTGGCGACTCGATTCCAGGTATTCAGGCCTCGCGCAAATCGGTTCTGCGGAGATTCGTCAGGACAACGGTGCTCCCGGGCAGACCTGACGGCCAGAAGGTCACCGTGTAGGTGACCGGGTCGCCGGTCATCTCGGTGATCTCGCCGGGGGTTCCGGTCGCGATCGTGGTGGCCCCCTGACGGAGGTCGTGGGTAGCTCTGATCGGTATCGCGGTACTTGGCGTCATGGGCCTATTCCTAGCGAAGACTCTGTTACTCAGAGTATACGGCCGCTCGGCGAACGAGTGACAACACCCTGACGGGTAGAGAATGCTCACGATCGTGGGTGCTCGGTCGCGACGCCCGCGTCTTCGGAATGGAGGTTGGACGAGGCGTCCGTGCGAGTGTGAACGCACCTTGACGACCCGGGCTCGGTCGAACCGGATCGCTGGCTCATCGGTGCGGGAAGCGCTGTGCCGTGACGTCGGCAAACTCACCAACACAACGGGACGCCGGTGGCGACCAGACGAAACAAGAAGCGGCACGCCCGGGCGTAACGGTGCCGACCAGGAGTTCCTCCATGATCACGTCCGTGGTGATGATCGGGTAGCCCTCGATCCCGGGCGAATCTCACTGCGGCCCGCGCCAGCTCGCGGCTCACGCCATGCTTGCGGAATCTCCGGCGGATGAAGAAACACGTGACAGCCCAGACGCTGTCGTCAGCCTTGTCCTCTTCGCGGTCCTGCCCCGGGACGCGATTGTTGCGGACCAGGCCCTCGTAGTGGCTCCGCGGCTCGAACGCGCGCCAACCCACCGGTTGCCCGTCCACATACGCGACCAGGCCGCTGGTGGTGTCCGACTCGGGATGGCCGGCATCGGTCTGCTGACGGAGCCGGTCGGCGCGTTCTTCGGCGGGAAACCCGGCGAAAAACTCCCTCCGGCGCTACTTGAACCGCTGGCACTGGCATCTCGCCGCCGGGCCGGTCGCGCCGAAGACCGTCTGCAGGTCATCCCCAGCTCGCCTCGTTGGCGGGTACGACGGAGATCGCGGGTTCGGTTGCCGTCACGCAAAGATTCTGCGGCTGTGTCGGTTTCACCGCACGACGCCAACCGCCGCGCCGCCCACGGCAGCGATCCCGGCCTCACCGTTCGAGCTACCTCGCCACCCGGGATGTGCCTCTCCGGTGGATCGGGGAACAATGGCGAGATGGCATTGGACGCGACCGCCACCTTCGAATCCGCCGCCGGCTTCTTCGTCGACCTCGTCGACACGATTCCGCCAACGGCGTGGGACGGGCCCGGGCTGGGCGAGTGGGATCTGCGCTCGCTGGTGGGCCACACCGGACGATCGCTGATCACCGTGACCACGTACTTGACCCGCCCGACGGACGTCGTCGACGTCGCATCGGCGGTCGAATATTACCGGTGGACGGTGCAGCAGATCGGCGCCGACCCGGCAGGCGTCGCCGAACGCGGCAGGCAGGCCGGGATCGCACTGGGGGAGGACCCGGCCGCCGCCGTCCGACTTCTCCGTGACGACGCCGTGACCGCCATCCGGCAGGTCGACGGCGACCCGATCATCGAGACCATCGCCGGCGGAATGCACGTCAGCGCCTACCTTCCCACCCGCATCTTCGAACTGACCGTGCACACCCTGGACATCGCCGCGGCCTTGGGACGGGCCGTAACTGCCCCCGCCGAACCGCTCGGCGACGCATTGGACCTGGCGGCCAAGCTCGCCCTGCTGAAGGGCGACGGCGAAGAGCTGCTGCTCGGCCTCACCGGCCGACGACCACTGCCGAAGAATTACTCCGTGCTCTGAGACAGCAGATCACGTCAGCGACCCAGGCCGGTCTCGCCATCCGCTGCGCCGCTGACCCTCGCCCGGTCCGCCAACATGTCCCGGGCGGCAACACCTTTCGGATCACCATGCCGGTGGACGACCTTCCACGCGCCGTTCTCCCGCCGGAAGATGGTGGTGACCCGAAGCGCGTACTTCTCCGGCTCTCCCCCGTAGCTGGCCGCCACCGAGTGCTCGATCGCGACCACGTAGCCGAGGTCGCCGCTGGCCCCAGCGGCGAGGACCTCGTACTCACAGGATTGGCTGCCGGTGAAGCTCGCGGCCAACCGCTCGAAGGCTGGCCCGATCTCGTCCCAGCCGCGACCGGTCAGCTCGGCACCGAACAGGGTGACCGGCTCGTTCGGCGACCACAGCGCCAACCGCGGCGCGATGTCCCCGTTCTGCAGGCCGACGATGTCGTCGTGGAGCAGCGGAACGACGGTGGCCGTGAAGGCGTCGACATCGTCCATCGCGGCCTCCTCGCCGTCGCCGAGCGATCCATTGTGGCGCTCCCCCGACGGAGCCACAAGTGAAGACTCTCATCCCCGTGACGTCAATGAACTCAATCAGCCGATCTTCGAAAGTGGGTACGGATAACTGTCATTCTTGAGCCACCCTCGAAGGGATCGCGAGACCTTACGGACCCAGCAGCGCTGCGGGCACGACCGCGATGCCATCTGTTCTTCGGTAAGCGGTCGGGCCGGTCGTGACGACCGCGGCATCCAGCAGCTGATCACCCAACATTTGCTGCAGCCACTTCAGGTGGATCACGTCCGCATCCTGGACGCTCGTCCCGAGCATCACCTCGAAGGCGAGCACTCCCCCGTCGTCGCGTTGGACGATGATGTCAACTTCGTGATCGCCGTTCTTGGTTCTCAGATGGAATGTTTCTGCTTCGATCGCCTGCGCGCAGACCCGCACGGAGAGGGTCACCAGGGACTCGAACAGGCGCCCCAACAGCGTTCCGGTCGCTGCGAGATGGCCTCCAGCTGGGGGCCTGACCCCCGTGACGAGCGCATGCGCGTCGACGCCCAACAAGCGCGCAGCAAGACCCGGATCGGCAAGGTGATGCTTGGGCGCTTGCGCCAGTCGGGATAGGGGATGGCCGACCGGGAGCCATCCCGGAACCGGGTCCAGCAGCCACAGCTGAGTCAGGACGTCTCGGTAGGCGATAGTTGTTGTCTTGGCGGGCTTGTCGGCATCCCCTGGAGTTGCCGCGTCGAGGATCGAGATGTACGACGTGCTGGTGCCCGTGGCGGCGGCGTAGGCCGCGAGCCAGGCACGCAAGGTGGCGGGTCGACGCACGGGTCGGCCCTGCTCGGCGAACTCCCGTTCGACGATCATGTCGAGATACCCGTCCAACTGCGCTCGGCGAGCCCTCGCCGAAAGGGTCCGGATTCCCGGGAATCCGGACCCAACTATCTCCTCGGCATAGTCGAGCAACCCCATCGGCGATTCGCCGCCAATGGCAAGCCGTCGACCGGATGCGAGCTCGGAAAGACTGACTGTCGGCTGCAACAACCCTCGCTCGCACAGCGCAAATGGTCGCAACCGGACTCGCAATATTCGTCCGGCGCCCGAATGCACCGGTGTCGCGACCGGTTGGGCACTACCGGTCAGCAGGAAACGACCGCCCGACGGGTTGTCGTCCACCTGCCGACGCACCAGATCCCACACACCCGGGAAACGCTGCCACTCGTCGATGAGCACCGGCCCGGGCAACCGGGAAAGCCGCCCAGGATCGGCAGCGAGCAGCGCGACCTGATTCGGATCGTCCAACGCGATGACCGACGATGCCCGTCGTCGAGCGGTCATCGTCTTGCCGACGCCCTTCGGGCCGTCAAGGCTGATGGCCGCAAGTTCAGGCATCAGCGCGTCGAGATCGCTGTCGACAACCCGCCGCAGGTACTCGGCCATCCCGCTACGCTACCTTTGGCAGGAGTTCTACGCTACCTTTGGCAGGTTGATCACGCTAGTTCTGGCACCTCGGTCCCTACTGCCTGGCGGGCAAACGACTCGGTGCAAACCCGGACAGCGGCCCCGAGGCCGACGCGACGATTGCTATCCGTAGGTGGGGTGCTGCGGCCACCCTGCCGGGGAGTCCTCCCAGTCCTCCTGACGGCCGTACGGCGTGACATCCAGGATCTTGTTAACGAAAACGAGTCCGTCCACTCCGCGGGAGGTGGTGTTGTAGGTCCGGTAGACATCGTCGCCGTCCCGCAGGAACACGCTGAGCATGAATCCACCCCCGGCGCCGCAGTCCTCGCTGAACGAGGTGCCCCGCGACGACACGAACGGCACCGACCAGCCCATCCGCGACTTGTAGGCCTCGATCTGCGCGAGGGGCATGTCCGACACCGTCACCCAGGTGACGCCGTTGGCAGCGAGCGCCGCCGGGCCTGCCGCCGGGACATTCTTGGTGAACCAGGTGCAGCCCGGGCAATAGTCCTCCGGTCCATTGTCCATGAATTGGTACACGACCAACTGGGTCCGGCCGTCGAACAATTCCGGCAAGCTCCTCGGGCCGTCGGGCGTGGTGAAGGCGTAGTCGTTGGTGAACTTGACCATCGGAAGGCGCCGGCGGCGAGCGGCAAGGGCGTCCTGAACGCGGGTGGCTTCCTTCTCGGCGACCAGCAAACTGTCCCGGGCCTCTTGCCATTCCGCGGCCGAGACGACGTCAGGTCGTGCGGCCGGCAGCGATTCCCCGCCGACCGACCGGTCAATCGCGACGCTCGGTCCGGTGGCTGCGTCCGCATTGCCGTTGGCGGATTCTTCGACGATGACCAGGCCATTGCCGTCCGGGTCCCGGAACTCGAACATGGGTGGCACGCCGGGCCAGTTGAGCACGTCGTCGACATCCACTCGTTGATCACTCAGCTCATCGTGCAGACGGACCGCGTCATCGGTGGTCAATCGGATACCGGTCGATACGCCGGCCGTATCGTCGCCCTGCGCCGGGGCCAATGCGATCGTCGTCCCCGACCCCGCCGGGGCCAGTTCGATCCACCGGCCACCGATCTCATCGAGCGGCGCGTCCACCCTGACCTCGAATCCCAACCGACCGACGTAGAACTCCACGGCACGGTCCTGGTCGGTCACCGGTACCGCCACGGTCCGCAACCCGGTGACGGCATTCGCGGTCTGTACGTTCATCGCTGCTCCCTCGACTCGACACGTGCCGGATAGACCGCAACCATCGGCCGAACTCATCGCCGTGATTCACGTGGACACAGCACGGCTTGCATTTTGGCGCCAACGACGCCAGAATGGCGCCATGACGAGTGTCCAGATCAAAGGGGTACCAGAAGAGACGCACGCGGTGCTGCGGCAGCGCGCGGCGCGGGCTCACCAGTCTCTTCAGGAGTATCTGCTCGGCCTGCTGGTGCGGGAGGCGAACTCGCCCACACTTGACGAGGTCCTCGATCGCGCCGACAACCGAACCGGCGGGACGCTCGGCTTCTCCCAGGCGGTCCAGGCTTTGCGGGACGACCGTGATCGTCGTTGATGCCTCCGTCTTGGCCGTTGCGTTGGGGGGCGACGGGGCACAAGGCACCATGGCCAGGCAACGTCTACGCGGCGAGGTGTTGTCAGCCCCGGAATTGATCGACTTGGAAGTGCTATCGGTACTTCGGCGCAACGTTGCCTCTGGGTCAGTGACCGCCCAACGCGGCACGGAAGCGATGCGGGACCTGATCGAATTGCCGCTGCAAAGAGCCCCCCATCGCCCACTTCTCAGGCGCTGTTGGGAACTACGACACAACTTGACCAGTTACGACGCCTCCTACGTCGCGCTGGCGGAGGCACTCGACGTCGCTCTGCTGACGGCCGACGAGCGACTTGCCGGTGCACCCGGATTGCGTTGCACGGTCGAACTTCTCGCCTGACTTGATGGACATGGCGTCCTCGGCAACCAAGACCAGTATCGTTTCCCGACAGAGCACGCCTGATCCGCGTCACCACTCGCTTTCGTGGTAAAGGAGATCATGACCAGCCAGCTCTATATCAACGGCGAGGTGTTCACCGGGCGCGGGGAGGACGACTTCGCCACCGCGTTCCGGATCACCGACGGGGTGTTCTCGTGGGTCGGCGACGGAGCCGAGGTCGCCGGCCAGCAGGCGGTGGATTTGCAGGGTCGAACCGTGGTGCCAGGATTCCTGGACGTGCATACCCATCCGGCGTTCATGGCGACGTTGGTCGACGCCGTGATGTGCCTGCCGCCCGAGGTCAACTCCCTGGCCGGGCTACTCGAGAAGCTGCGCACTCACCCAGATCTGGGCCGCGGAAACGATGCCTGGATCCAGGGCTTCGGGTACGACGAGTCGAAGTACCCGGAGGACCGGGGACCCACCGCCGACGACCTCGACCAGGTCAGCGCCACGCAGCCGGTGTTCGTTCAGCGGTGCGACGGCCATTCCTCGGCCTGTAACCACCGCGCGCTCGAGCTCGCCGGCATCACCCACAACACCCCGGACCCGCCCGGCGCCCGATACGGCCGGGACGGTGATGGACGGCTCAACGGTCTGCTGATCGAGAGCAACGCGACAGATGCTGTGGCGGCGCCGATTCCGGTTCCCGATGACGCCCAGCAGGTGCGGAATCTGGCCCGGCTGAACGAGCATTTCGTCGAGCGTGGGATCGTCGCGGTGGGCGACCTACTGGCCACGATGATGCCGGCCCCGCTCACGACGTTCCGCGCCGCCGAGAAGGCCGGCCTGCGGGTCCAGTGTGCGTTGTACTACGGCTGGCCGGCTGCGGCGGATCTGCCCGACCTCACGGATGACGATCGCACCGGCCGGATGAAGATTGCCGGCCTGAAACTGTTCATGGACGGCGCCTACTCGAACCGGACCGCCTGGACCGAGGACGCGTACCCAGGATCCGGCGACCACGGCATTCACACGCTGACCGACGACGAACTCCGCAGTGCGGTGACCTGGGCGCGGCGCAACCATGTTCAGGTCGCAGTGCACGCCATGGGTGATCGCGCTCTGAACCACGTGCTGGACATGTTCGCCGACGAGGAACCGTGGATGGACCCCCTGCCCTCGATCCGGCTCGAGCACGCGACCCTCTTCTCCCGCTCGATGATCGACCGGCTCAACTCGGCGCGGATGTCCTTTGCAGTCGTCAGCCATTCCATCTTCCTGTTCGCGGAGTACGACAGCTACCAGCGCAGCCTCTCGCCGCAGCAATTCGAGATCGCCTACCCCATAAGGTCATTCTACGAGCAAGTGCCGTTCACCGCACTGTCCTCGGACAGCCCCGCCACCGCCTGGGCCGACGCCGACAACGTGTTCGTCTCCATCAAGGCCGCTGTGCTCCGGCGGGCCTACAACGGCGCGGACATCGGGCAGGCCGAGGCCATCACCGTGCCGCAGGCGCTGCTGCTGTATACCGGCCGGGCTCGTCACGTCGCGCCTCTCGATGAGGTTGGCCTGATCGAAAAGGGCTACGAGGGAAGCTTTGTCGTGCTCGACCGGGACATCTTCACCATCGACCCGGATGAGATCGACCAGGTGCGGGTCGCCGAGACCTGGATCCGCGGGGAACAGGTCTACCCGCGGCTCACGTAGCGCGTGATCCCTCAGAGTGAGGCAATCGAGTATCCACAATCGGCGCTCAAACGTGCCGTGGTAGGACCGAAAGTGGCGACTCGATGCGCCCGGCAGGGTCGATCAGGCGAGATGCCCGACGACTCAAGGCGATCCCGCTCACACCCCTTGGGCCGGACTCCCGTACTCCAGGAGCTTCTGGTCGTTGGTGAGCAGAACCATTTGCTCGATTCGCGCTTGCGCCAGCAGGATTCGATCAAACGGATCGGAATGCAGCGACGGGAGGGCGCCAACTTCGAGAACATGCGGTGCTCGGACCGGAAGCTCACCGAATCCGGCGTGCAATGCTTGTTCCCTGAGTCGTACCGGATCCACGCTGAAGTCTGGCCGGCCAAGGCCGTTCTTGATCACCACCTCCCATATGCTCGCAACGCTGATCAGGATGTCATTGGCCGGATTCGTGATGATGTCGCGCGCCTGAGTACCCATCGACGGCGAGTTCTGCGCTGCCCAGAGAAGTACGTGGGTATCCAGCAAATAGGCTGTCAAGGCGCGCCGAACAACGAGCCGATCGCCGCCGAACCCATCTGATCAAAATCGTCGGGAACGGTGATTTCAGGCATGAAGCCGATCCTTGGTGTCCGCGGTTCATCACGAATAGGAACGACTCGAGCGACTGGGCGCCCATCCCGAGCGATGATGAACTCTTCGTCCACGAGACGGGACAAGTGGGTTTTTGCTTCGTGCATGTTCACTATCCGAACCACGTGTGCCACCCTTCATTGCCTCGTCCAATCCCGGTTAGTTCGCTTAGTCTACCTCTCGATGGCCGACAGCGGCGCCCGCCTGGACGATCCGTCATGCGCGGACAAACGCCAGTGGTTGAGCAAGCACGTGGCGCCTCTTCGCGGACAAGGGCCCAGAGGGGCCGCCGAGCGCAGGGGGTCACGTCACCCCGTGGACCTCTTGTCGACGTCGGGTTGGCTGTTGAATCTCGCGGGCGCGTAAGACATCAGCGACTCCGCTCGATCGGCGGTGCCGATCCCTTCTGCCGACGGGGCCGGGGCGCCGGCGGACTCGGCGAATCAGTTGGAGTGCCGGTGATCGCGCTCCGGAGAATGNGGGCGAGCTCGCGTTGGTCGCCCGGTGGGAGGCGCGCGAATTGGCTCGGCGGCGAGAACAGGCCGTCGCTGGCGGCCCGCAGTGCGGCAATCCCGGCGTTGGTCAGCGCAATGGTCTTCAGCCGACGGTCGGCGGGCTCGGTCCGGCGAAGCGCGAAGCCGGCCCGCTCCAGTTCGTCGACCATCCCGGTGACGTAGGACGGATCGCAATCCAAAGCCTTGGCGAGTTCACGTTGTGGACCTGGGTGAGCGGGATCGATCGCCAGCAGTGCGCGCAGACCGGCCTGAGAGATGCCCAGCTCTGCCGCGACCTCGGACCACCGCATCCGCTGGTCGAGGACCAGGCCCATCAGCAGCCGCCACGCCTCGGTCAGGGCAGGCTCGGTTCGACCGGGTGGCTGTTCGTGACCGCTCACATTCGTCACCCTAGCGGATACTTGATCACCACATTCATTGACATGCTAATTCGTTGACAATGGTCAACTAATGGCGCACGATCGGCTGATGACCGAGACGTTCGACTCCACCACGTTCGCGACCCTGGCGCGGTCACGCACCGCGTTGCTCACCACGTTTCGGCGTACCGGGCAACCGGTGACGAGCCCGGTCAGCCTCGCCGTCAACGACGGTCGGGCCTATTTCGTCACCGCCGCCGACAGCGGGAAGGCCAAGCGACTCGCGCACACCGACGGGGTCGAACTGGCGCCGTGCACCGCAGCGGGCAAGCCGCTGGGTGGGACGGTGGCCGGCAGCGCCCGAGCGGTGATTGGCGGCGCTCGGCCGGCATTTCGCGGCGTGATGCGCCCGACCGGTCCCTTGTTCTGGAGTTGGGTGCTGTATCGAATCAGGCGTCACGACATGTCCCTATACGAGGTCGTTCCCGTCGGGGACTGGCCTGAGAACAGCGGAAATCCGGGTCGGTAGGACTTGAGGTGCTGCGGCCGGACCAACGGCACGTGCAGGCGACGGCGATCGTTGACCAAGTGCAGCACTGGCAATACTTGCAGCTATACTCCGAGTATGTCCAAGGTGATGGTCTCGATTCCCGACGACCTGCTCGCGCGGATCGACCGCGAAGCGAAGCGGCGCGCAACGAGCCGCAGCGCACTGTTGGCGCTGGCGGCCAGCCGCGAGCTCGAACGTCGGGATTCCGAGGAGGTCGCGCAGGCGATCACCCGCTCGGAGAAGCGCTTTCGACGGTCCGGTGCCTTCGATGCTGCCGAACTCATCCGCAACGAACGGGATTCCCGTCCGTGACGAGGTTGCTGATCGACAGTTCAGTGTTGATCAAGTGGCTACACAGCGACGGCGAGACCGAGATCCAGGCAGCGCGATCGATACGCGC
>JGIcombinedJ26865_1000135_pt1 | contig 15034 bp, 17 predicted proteins | sample NGESurdeep072012_7_FD_26865 | JGI IMG/M metagenome (IMG submission 26865) | reverse complement strand
CGCCGCCGCGTCGCCCGCCTCCGCGACCTCCGCCGCGCCTCGCACGACCCCCGGCCGACGCGAACAACGACTGTCCACGCCGGGCCACGGCACGCTACCGTGGAGGCACGACGAAAGGCCCCGCCGTGACCGATGTGGATGGTTGCACCGGCCTGGACATGGCGACGGTGATCCATCGTGACGGCACCGTTGCGTTGCGCGATATCACCCTGCTGGCCCGGCCCGGCGAACTGTTGGCCGTCCTCGGCCCGTCCGGCAGCGGGAAGTCGACCGCCCTGCGAGCCATCGCCGGCTTGGTGAAGACCACTGCCGGCCGGGTGATGATCGCCGGCCAACCGACCACCGCCGAACCCTCACGTCGCGACCTAGCCATGGTCTTCGAGAGCACCAGGCTGGTGCCGTTCCTGGACGTCGCCCGCAACATCGGCTTCGGCCTGGAGGTGCGGCACACCCCGAAGGACCAGGCAGCCGCGCGGGTGGAGCACCAGGCCCGCCGACTCAGGATCAGCCGGCTGCTCTCCAGGAAGGCCAACACCATCTCGGCGGGTGAGAACGGTCAGGTGGGGATCGGGCGAGCGCTGGTCCGCAGGCCAAAGGCGTTCCTGCTGGACGAACCGCTCGCGCATGTCGACGCTCATGAGCGAGCGCGGATGCGGCGGGTCATCACCGAAACCGTGAAACAGGCCGGCGTCAGCACCGTGTATGTCACCCACGACCAATCGGACGCAATGGCGATCGGCGACCGGATCGCAGTCCTCAACGAAGGGCGCGTGGTCCAGCTCGGTACCCCCAGCGACGTCTACGACGAACCGGTTGACCTGTTCGTCGCTGACTTCATCGGACCCGTGCGGATCGGTCAGCTGCCGGCCCGGGTCGTCGCGGCAGCCGGCATGACGGGCTACCAGGTCGGCCGACGCACGCTGCCGACGTGGGCGCCCGTTCCGCCGGCGCTGGCCGGCCACGTCGGCCGTGACGTCGTGCTCGGGCTGCGAGCCGAAGACGTCCGGATCGCCTCCGGAGACATCGACCCGGACCTGGGCACGCTGTCCGGGACGGTGCGGTCGGTCGAGCGCAACGGGCGCGACGCGTTCGTGACGATCCAGATCGACGCGCACCGGGTGGTGGCCAGGATGCCGGGCCGGACCGACGTCCGGACCGGTGACGCGGTGACGGTAGCGATCGACGCGTCAAAGGCGCACGTGTTCGAATCGACGACCGGCCAGGCGCTGGCGCACCCCTCGTACTGACCGGCCGGCCCCGTGACGCCGGGCGAAAGGTCATCGCGGCGCCGCGCCGACCCTGCGCCCGACGCCAGTGATCAAGGCGACAGGCCTGGTTGTTCCCCGCGCTCATGCGTCGATGCTGCCGGATCCTCGCCGACCCACCCGCGATGCCCTGACCGGCGCGGACAGCGTGGATGACGGTCGGCCCGGCGGTCGGACCGCGACCCGCAGCGGTGCGTGAGCGCTCGGACACCGGCCGGTCGCACGAAATTAACCTGAAGTCGTTTGCCCGCTCGACCATGCCGTGGTTAGCCTTGTGATGGGTCGCGAAACCACGCACCAGCGCCGAGGTGGAGATCACCGGGACGGCCGCAGGCAGACGATGTTCGACCCCAACCGCAGTCTCGTGACGAAACGTTCGTGTCGTCGGACTCGCGGATTCTCCGGCCAAGCGCCGGGCTCCACCCGGTCCCGTTGACCGGGATCCACCCGGCCCCCGCCGTTGTCGGGCCGACCCTTCGAAACTCGAGGACGACCATGAGCGCCCCTGTCCCCGCCACCCGTGCGGGACGTTGTGACTGCTGCTCGACCCCCTACCGCGCCGGCACTCCGATCGTCTGGGACACCGTGGTGTCCGGATGGGTCCTTGCCGGGCACCGCAGCGCCGCCAGCCGCAGGTGAGCTGCCTGAAAACCACTGCCGACACCCTCGCGAACATCGTTCTGATACCCGACCCGGCACCGTCCGCCGCGCCCCTCCGGGCGCCATGATCCACGCACCCGTGCTCTGGTAGACCGGGAGCATGGCAACCAAGCATCTGGAGATCGAACACAAATATGACGTCGCCCAGGACCTTCCGTGGGTCGACTTGAGCAGTGTCGACGGGGTGGCGGCCGTCGAGCCGGCCCAGGTGGTCGCCCTCACCGCGACCTACTACGACACCCCGGCGCTGCGGCTGGCTCGGGCGGGCATCACGCTGCGCCGCCGCACCGGGGGCTCGGACGCGGGATGGACGATGAAGCTGCCCGTCGGCAGCGACCGGGAGGAGCACGGGGAGCCGCTCGGCGAGGATGGCGAACCCGTTCCGGCCGCGCTGCTGGACCTGGTCCGGGCCTGGGCCCGCGACCATGAGGTGCGCCCGGTCGCGACCCTGAGCACCGCGCGGACCGTTCACCTGCTCGTCGGACCGTCCGGACAGCTGCTGGCCGAGGGCTGCGACGACGTCGTCACCGGCGAAGCGCCGCAGCCGGACGGGTCGGTGACACTGAGCCACTGGCGGGAGTGGGAGATCGAGCTCCTCGATGGTCCCCCCGAGGTGCTGGACGCCGCGGGCAAGCTGATGCGCGCGGCCGGCGCCGCACCGTCCCCCTGGCCGTCCAAACTCGCCCGTGCCCTCGGTGCCGCGGTGCCGAACCCGCCGGCGTTCGGGCAGCTGACCGAGCACAGCCGGGCCGGCGATGTGCTGCACGCCCACCTCGCCGCGCAGGCCGACGCGCTGCTGGGCTGGGACGGCCCCGCCCGCCGCGACGAGCCCGACGGGGTGCACAAGATGCGGGTGGCGACCCGCCGGCTGCGCAGCGCGCTTGGCACGTTCCGCAGGCTGGTCGACCGAGATGTCACCGATCCGCTGCGAGTCGAATTGAAGTGGATCGCCACCGTGCTGGGCGATTCCCGGGACGCCGAGGTGCTCCGCGAGCGGTTGCTGGCAGAGATCTCCGCGGAACCCGACGATCTGGTGATGGGCCCGATCGCCGCGCTGATCGAGGTGGAATTGCGTTCCGACCACCGCAAGGCACACGACCGGCTGGTGGAGGCACTCAACTCCGACCGCTACTTCCGGCTGCTCGACCGGCTGGACGCGCTGGTCGCCGACCCGCCGTTCACCCCGCCTGCGGACGGCCGGGCGGACAGGGTCGTCACGAAGCTGGTGCGCCGCTCCTACAGGCGGGTCGAACGGCTGGTCAAGGCCGGAGCTCCGGAGTCACCCACCGGGCGCGATCACTGGTACCACGAGATCCGCAAGGCGGCCAAGCGGCTGCGGTACGCCGGCGAGGCGGTCGAACCGGCCTTCGGCGCACCAGCGGCGACGCTGGCGAAGAACGCGGAGCACCTGCAGGAGGTGCTCGGCGAGCATCAGGACAGCGTGGTCGCCCGGCAGGCCCTGCGAGACCTGGGAGCTCGGATCCATCTGGAGGGCGAGAACGCCTTCACCATCGGACGGCTGCACGCCCTCGAGCAGGCCCGCGCCGACGAGGCGGCCGCCGAGTTCGAAGCTGCCTGGCGCGCGGTCTCCGACAAGCACCTGCGCAGCTGGTTGCGCTAGCCCCGAGAATCACGACCGGCGCGGTCAAGGAAGAACCGCACCATCTCGGCGGTGGCGTCCGGACCGCCGGGATCGGTGTAGCCGCTGCCGGCGCTGCCCCCGGACCAGGCGTGCCCGCATCCGTGCACCAGCCAGAGTTCTGCCGCGATCGAGCCCGTGTCGTCGGTGAACACCGTCCGGGTGTGCTGCCGGCCGGGTCCGCCAGGATTGGCCTGCTGCAACGGCGCAGGCCAGCGGTCGAGATGGTCCTCCCTGGCCAGTCGTGCGGCGAGCAGCCTCTCCGCGTTGACGGGAGCGACGACGGTGTCACTGTCACCGTGGAAGATGATCAACGGGAGACGGCTGCCGACGTCCGGGGTACCGCCGGAACGCATCGCGCTGAACCCCGACGACACATCATGCGCGGCCCCGTAGGCGATACCGGAGTGCACGCCCACCGCGGCGAACATCGCCGGGTAGCTGGCGGCCATCACCGCGGCCATCGCACCGCCCGACGACATCCCGGCAACGAAGACCTGGTCGGCATCGATCGAGTGCTGCGCCATGATTTCATGAACGATACCGGCGATGATCGCGGGCTCGCCGGCGCCGGCATGCTGGTCGGAATCGCGGTACCAATTCCAGTACCGATTGGGGTTCGCCTCCCGGGACTGCTCTGGATAGGAAACGAGAAATGTTTGGCGGTCTGCCATCTCGTTCATCCGGGTGCCGGCGGCGAAGTCCGCGGCACTCTGCGCACCGCCGTGCAACATGACCAGCAGCGGCACGGGTCGCCCAGCATTGGCAATGGGGACGCCGATCGGGATGTACAGGTCGTATCGCCGGGAGCCGGACGGCCCGTCGTGAACGTGATGCTGGGTCTGGCCGCGCACCGGGAGATCGGCCGGCGCCGACGCTCCCCGGCGCGCCGGGGCAGTGGTCGGTGCCGCCGTGGCAATGCCGTGGCCGGGCGATCCGTTGGCGAGGGCAGGTTCGAGCAGGTCGTCGTCGATCGGCGCCCGGTCGGCTCGAGCGCGATCAGTTCTGTCAAGGTCGTCCAGACGAGCACCGGCCAGGGCGCCGACGGCGTCGGGTTGATCGCCGACGAGCCGACCTCTCAACAGCGCCGCGGAGCTCTGCGCCGGCCCGCCGTCGAGTAGTCGGAACTCATTCGCAGCGTCGTCCCGGCTATTCGACATGCACGATGCCCTCGCGATTCTCCCGGCCGACCACGTCCGCGATCGGTGACGAACCCGGATCGCCGCGGCAGGTGACGGGCCGGTTGCTTCAGATGGTGCGCGGTGCCAATGCCTCTTTCACCGCCCGAGGGGCGCGGAACGCTCCGAGCACCTCGACCGAGCTGATGGTTGCCAGCGCAAGCTCGGGGGAAACATCGTTTCCGATGCTGCCCAACCCGAGCACACGCAATTCCACGGTTCGTCCTTCGGACCGCAACGTTTCCAGTTCGCTGCGGGTGTAGTGCTGGGTGCCAAGGGCCAGGGTCCTGCGCGCCACGGTGTCCTTCACGGCCCCCGCCCGGCTCTCCAGCTGCCTGCGAATGGCCGTCCTGATGAAGTCGGTGCGATTGGCGTAGAAACCCTCGTCCACCAGCAGATCGATTTCGCCGAGGTCGACCAGGCCGATGTTGATGGTGATCTTCTCGGTCTTGTCGATCTCCGCCATCTAGTCTCCGCCATCCTTCGGCCATCCAGCCACCAGGTTAGGCGAATGGTAGGCCGGGACAGCGCGGTTCTGTGTGCCAACGTCGTGCCGGGCTGGGTCAGGTGTTCCCGGACCAGCTTCCGAATCCGGTCGGCGGTACGCCTCGTCGCGTCCTGGGGCGACGCGTCGGACCGACTGATGACGTGAATCCCTGGTCGGTGCGCTCGGCCGCGCTGTCCTTCGCGATCACCGGCGCGGGACGGCTAGTTCTTGCCGGTGTCCGGAATGTCACCGGCGGGGGTGAGCTCGAAAACAGGACGCACAGCGGCCTCCGCAACGAATTCCGCCACCGGAGAGTCCTTGGTGGCCTTGAAATAGGACCGCGTGGCGCCGGCGATAGCCACGTATTTCTTCAAGACCGGGCCCGCTTCGGCGGCCGGGATCTCCCGGACCCCATAGACACCGGCATGCTTGCCGCGGCGCAGCGTCACGCGGCCGGCAGCGCGCGCATTGAGCACCCGCGACACCGGCCCGTACGCGCGACGAGCCACTTCTCGGTGCCCTCCTCGACCAGTGTCACCGGGGTCTTCCGCGGCGCTCCGGTCTTGCGGCCGACGGTGGTCATCATGTAGGTGTGCGGCACGAGTGCCCATCGGGTCAGCACGGCGACGAGGGCGTTCCCGGCACGTTGCGCGCGGTTCGCGGTGAACCGTTTTTCGGGCCACAACACCGGGTGGTGGGCGGGCCGCGGGGAGTCCCCTGAATGACCCTCCGTCGGGTCAGATCCTGTCGGGGGCGGTTCGGACGGTATCTCGGACATACGGCCGCCCCTCGGTTGCATCGCCGTCCGGTCGAGGCGGCATGACCTGGCTCGTGCTGGTCCCGCGTGCAGTATTGAGTCCGTCGGCGGCCGCGGCCCGGCTGAACCCGGGGACGAAGCAACATCGCGACCGTCGCCGTCCGCAAAGTAGCAGCGGTGGGTGGGTGTATCAAGGCCCCCGGCGGTGCATCCGTCGGGACCAAGAAGCGACTGGGTGGGTCCGCGATGGTGTGGGGGTTGGTCATGCATGTTCGCCTGCTCGGCCCGGCTGAGATCGAAACCGCCGTCGGGACAGTGGGTCTCGGGGGACTACGAGCACAGGCAGTGGTCGGCCTGCTCGCCGTGCGGGCAGGCGAGATGCTGAACGCGCTGCACCGAGGCCGGCCGCTCGGTGCTGATATCGTTGTCCACCGCCGGTGTCGCACNCCTGGCCGCGCATGGCCGGCTGTCGGCGGAGAACCCGTTGTTCTCCGAGATCGCCCNGGCCGACGGACCGCTGATCGCCTACGACCTGGAACAGCTGCCACGGGTTCGGNAAACGATCGTGCTTGCCGCTTGCGAGACCGGTCGCGCAGGCGTGCACACCGGCGACGAGCTCATCGGCCTCAGTGCTACGTTCCTGGCTCGCGGGGCTACTCACTTGGTGGCATCGGTCGTCCCGTCCCCGACGCGGAAACCATGCCGCTGATGGTCGCCTTCCACGCTGAGCCGGCGTGTCAGCGACCCGCGGAAGGCGCTCCCACCTGCGGCGGCCCTTGCCGCGGCCCAGAACGAGCTCGGCGGTAGCACGGACGATCGGACGTTCGCCGCGTCGGCGGGGTTTCGTGTGCTTGGGATCCGGAGTTCAGTCGGTGCGATCGGGTGCGCCTCCGTGATGTGCGACTGCTCCAACCTCATCACCCGGCGAGGCGATATCCCTGCCGGGAGAGAATCTCGCGCACCGGCTCGGTGTCGGCATCCGGATACTGGTCCAAGAGGGCCTCCAGATCGCTTCGCTGGGCCGGCGTTGAGTAGCTTGCGAGTTCGTGCTCGAGCTGGTGTCGCTGGGCACGGTCCGCTCGGTGGTGGGCGAGCGAATCCGCAACGTGGATGAGGGTCTTCGGCATGATGCTCATGGGGGTCCTTCCGCCCAACGTGAGCGCAATTCGCTCACGTCTGGTGGACGCCGTCCCGTTCAGGTCGTTCCCTCGGTCACCCGGCCGGGATCATGATCTACGCCACGTGCGGCCGAGCCCGGTGAACGTCGAGCGGTTAGGGTCCGGACCATGTCCCAGCACGCGCCGTCCGATGGGCCGCCCTCGGCAGCGTTCCGTGCAGCGTTCCCCGAATGGCAGCTCACCTCGAGCGGCTACCGGGCGGTGATCTCCACCGTCGGCGCGACGGTGCGCGAGCTGACGTACCGTGGACGTCACCTCGTCGTGCCGTTCGACGCCGGGACTGTCCGGCCGTTCTACCGCGGCGCGCTCATCGCGCCGTGGCCCAACCGCATCGCGGACGGTCGATACACCTTTGACGGCAGGGACTTTCAGGTCCCGCTCAACGAAGTGGACCGCAGCCACGCGTTGCACGGACTGGTGCACTGGAACCGGTGGGAAGTCGTCGAAGCTCTGCCGGACAGCGTTGTGCTGCGCACCGCGGTCGTCCCGCAGGACGGGTACCCTTTCGCGATCGACCTTCTCGCCGAGTACATGGTGGCTTCTCCTGGCCTCACCGGTCGGCTGACCGCGACGAATATCGGCTCGTCGCCTGCGCCGTACGGCTGCTGCCCGCACCCGTACCTGGTGGCCGGGACCTCTCCGCTGGACGAATGGCAACTCAGCATGCCGGCCGCGACCCGCCTGGAGGTCGACGAGCGGCTGATCCCGGTCGGAACCCGACCGGTCGATGGCGTGGACTGCGACTTCCGCACGCCGTCGGTGATCGGCGCCCGCGAGATCGATCACGCCTTCGCCGATCTCGTCACCGATGATGGCGGAAGCGTTGCGGTGCAACTGCTCGACCCCGCTCACGGCACCGGCGTCGAGCTGTCCTTCGGATCCTGGGCGCCATGGGTGCAGATCCACACCGCCGACCGGCCGGAGCCGGTCAACAATCGGGTGGGTCTCGCCGTCGAACCGATGAACTGCCCGCCCAACGCCTTCAACGCACCGCAGGGCCCGCCTGTCCTGGAGTCCGGGGCGACACACGTTGCACAGTGGACAATTTCGGCCATCTCGACGCCGGCTCCGACCGGTGGGTCGGGCTGACCGTCCCGCTCACACCGCAGGCGGTCGGGTGGATCCGCGGATCTGCAGGCTCGGCCGGACGAGTTCTTCCGTCGCCTCCGCACGCGGCTCCGTCATCCGCCGTAACAGGGCCTCGCCCGCCCTGCGGCCGACCTCCGGGCNGGCGTTGTCCACGCTGGTCAACCAGACATGCCGGATCTGCGCCAAGGAGGTGTTGTCGTAGCCAACCATCGACACATCCTGCGGGATCCGCAGGCCGAGCTCGCCGGCCGCGGACATCGCGCCGATGCAGGCGATGTCGTTGACCGCGAAGATCGCGGACGGCCGGTCGGCGAGGTTCAGCAACCGGATCGCCGCCCGGTAGCCACCTTCCTCGGTGCCGTCGCACAGTTCGACGAGTTGCCGATCGGCCAGCCCACGAGAGTCCATGACCTGCAGGTAACTTCGCCGGCGGATCTCGGCGACCGCCCCGAAAGTGCCTGCCAGGTGGGCGATCCGGGTGTGGCCGAGCTCCAGCAGGTGACTCACGGCGAGCTCGGTGCCGTACCGGTCGTCATTCGCCACCACGTCGACGTGCGGCAGGGCGATGTCCCGGCTCGCTGCCACCACCGTCGGGATCCCGGCGGTGGCCTCGACGATGACCGGGGATGACGGCATGGTGCCCAGCAACACCAGTCCGTCCACCCGCAGCTCCAGGAACGCGCGCAGCAGCGACTCGTCGGTGCGTCGATCCAATCGGCCGCCGGCCAGCGACGTGCGCAAACCCTGCGCGTGCAGGACCTGCGTCAGACCCTCCAGGCAGTCCACGAACCAAGGGTTGCGCAGATCGTTGAGCAGCACCCCCACCATGTTGGTCCGTCGCTCACTCAGCGTGCGGGCGATCAGGTTCGGCCGGTAACCCAACTCGGTGATCGCGTCCTGGACTGCGCGACGCTTGGCCTGGCTGACGTTCGGCGACCCACGCAACACCAGGGACACCAACGACTTCGAGACGCCGGCCCGGTCGGCGACAGTCCGGATGGTCGCCGGCCGGTCAGGAAGGGTGTTCCTGGCCATTGCTGCTCCCGCCCGGTTTGCGTTCGGTTGGACCGGTCCAGAATAGCGTTCGTTCGACGCTGTTCGCCGTCGACAGACCCAAGGGATGCGGGCGGTCGACAGCGGCACGCCCCTCTACTTCGCGTGCGCGCAATGCCACCAACATTGTCTTGACATCCTTACGAACCCTGCGAGAGACTGTGTGTTGGACCGGTCCACTACGCCGTTCAGCCAGCCCCGGGCGCGACATCGACAGGCGCCGCCACAGACTCTCAACGAGGAGGATCGGCATTCATGACGACGCCGAGCACGCCACCGTCCCGCCGTCCGTTCGGCGTCGCCGTCGCCGGTTTCGGCTGGATGGGCCGGGTCCACAGCCAGGCCTACGCCAGGGTTCTGCACCATTTTCCCGCGCTCTCGCTGGCGCCTGAGTTGGTCGCCGTTGCCGACGAGGTGCCCGGTCGGGCCGCGGAAGCGGCCGCGCAGTTCGGCTTCGACACCGCCGTCAATGACTGGCGCGATCTGGCGACCGACCGCCGTGTCAGGGCTGTCAGCATCGCGGCGCCCAATTTCCTTCACCGAGAGATCGGTGTGGCGATGGCCCAGGCCGGCAAGCACATCTGGATCGAGAAGCCGGTCGGGCTGAGTACCGCCGACGCCGCCGCCGTCGCCGACGCGGTGCAGGCCGCCGGCGTGCAGGGTGCGGTCGGATTCAACTACCGCAACGCACCGGCCGTCGGTTACGCCCGCGAACTCGTCGCCGCCGGCGACCTCGGCACCGTCACGCATGCCCGATTCCGGTTGCTCAGCGACTACGCGGCACACCCGGACGGCGCCCTGAGCTGGCGGTACGAACGCGAGCGCGGCGGAAGCGGCGTGCTCGGTGATCTTGCCTCGCACGGGGTTGACCTGGCGTGGTACCTGTTGGGGGACATCGAATCCCTGGTCGCCGACAGTGCGACCTTCCTGACCGAGCGGGCCCGCCCGACCGGGGCGACAACCGGTCACGGGCGGGCCACCGGTGGCGAACTCGGGCCGGTCGAGAACGAGGACTACCTCGGCAGCCTGCTCCGTTTCGCCTCGGGCGCCAGGGCCACCCTGGAGGCCAGCCGGGTCGCGGTCGGCGAGCAGAACAACTACGGCTTCGAGATCCACGGCACCAAGGGCGCGGTGTTCTGGGATTTCCGACGGATGGGTGAGCTCGGTGTCAGCGTGGGCACGGCCTACCAGGACCAGTCCGTCAGCACGGTCTACGTCGGACCTGCCCACGGCTATTACGGAGCATTCCAGCCCGGCTCGGCCACCAGCATGAGCTACGACGACCTCAAGGTCATCGAGGCCTACGAGTTCCTGCGGTCGGTGGCGGATGGCACGCCGCACGGCGCCACCCTGGACGACGCGGTGCGCAGCGCCGCCGCGTTGGACGCCATGGCCGAATCCGTGGTCACCGGCACCTGGGTTTCGCCGGTCACCCGCTGACACTCCCACGGAAAGCCAGGATCAGATGAACATTCGCGTGGGCGTCATCGGCACCGGGATCATGGGTGCCGACCACGTCACCACCCTGCACCGGCAGATCTCGGGCGCAGCGGTCAGCATGGTGGCCGACGTCGATCTCGCCCGGGCGCAGGGGATTGGCGACGGAATTGCCGGGGCCCGCGCCATGGCCGACGGATTCGCGCTGATCGCCGATCCCGAGGTGGACGCGGTGGTGATCGCCTCGCACGATTCCACCCACGCCGGGCTGGCCGTCGCTGCGGTGCGTGCCGGCAAGCCGGTGCTCTGCGAGAAACCGCTGGCGCCAACGGTTGCCGAGTGCCTGCACGTGGTGCGGGCCGAGCTCGACGCGATCGGCCCGGGTGGATCTCCATTGGTTTCGCTCGGTTTCATGCGCCGCTTCGATCCGGGGTACGTCCAGCTCAAGGCGGCGCTCGACGCCGGGGAGGGCGGGGCGCCACTGCTGTTGCACTGCATCAGTCGTGGGGTCGGCTCCGCCCCCGGCGCCAGCAACGAATCCAGTGTCACCGGTTCGGCGATCCACGAGTTCGACGCGCTGCCATGGCTTCTCGGGTCACCGATCGTGGAGGTGAGCTGGCACGGGCCGCGCTGCTCCAGCGAGGCGATCGGCCTGCAGGATCCGCAACTGTTGCTGCTACGCACCGCCGACGGAGCGTTGAGCACGGTCGAGGTCTCCTCAATGCCCGCTACGGCTATGACGTCCGGTGTGAGATCGTTTGCGAAACAGGCACTCTCGCGCTGACCGAGCCGCTGCGTATGGTGCGGGACAGCGCGCGGCAGCGGGCGATCGAGTACCCGGCGGATTGGCGCCCGCGGTTCGCCGACGCCTACCGGCTCGAACTGCAGGCCTGGATCGACGGCATCACCGGCGGGCAGTCCTCGGCCGATATGGCCTCCGCCCTCGACGGGTTGGTGGCCGGCGCGGTGGCCGAGGCTGTCATCCGCTCGATGCGCGACGGTGGCCGGACGGTGGCGGTGGAACTGCCGTCGATCGTCGCCACGGCCTTCTGAACACTGAAAACTCCTTCCCAACAACGTATCCAGCGAAAGGGATCAGCCATGTCCGGTTTTCCCAGCGCACTGCCCGTCTCGCGCGTTCCGGATTCGATGGACGCGCCGCCGCTTCGGTGGGGGATCATCGGCCCGGGATGGATCGCCGAGCGTTTCACGGCGTCCGTGCAGCGACACACCAGCCAGCGGGTCGTCGCCGTCGGATCGCGCAATCCGGATCGCTCCGCGCAGTTCGCCGCCCGGCACGGTATCGAACGCTCCCACGGGTCGTACGCGGAGCTGGTCGCCGATCCGGGTGTGGACGTGGTGTACGTCGCGACCCCGCACAACGGGCACTATCCGTGCGCCCGGCTCGCGCTGGAGGCAGGGAAGCACGCGCTGGTCGAGAAGCCGATCGGGCTGAACGCGGCGCAGGCCGCCGAGATCGCTGCGTTGGCAAGCAGTCAGGGCGTGTTCTGCATGGAGGCTCTCTGGACGTTCTTCCTGCCCAAGTTCGATGTGATCCGGCAATTATTCGCCGACGGTGCCCTCGGCGCGGTGCGGACGGTCAGCGCCGACCACGGGGAGCACTTCACCGCCGATCACCGGATCATGCGGCCGGACCTGGCCGGCGGCCCACTGCTCGACCTGGGTACCTACCCGGTGGCGTTCGCCAACTGGGTCCTGGGACCACCGGCGAGCGTGCTGGCCGCCGGGCAGCCCCACCCGGCCGGTGTCAACGGTCAGGCCTCCGCGATCCTTTCCGACGACGCCGGCAACCAGGCGGTGCTGCACACCACGATCCTGTCCAACACGCCCACCACGGGGGTGATCGCGGGCAGTCAGGCGACGCTGACCATTCCCGGCCCGTTCTACCAGCCGGGCGGCTTCACGGTGACCGCGTTCGACGGGGCCGCGCCGCTGACCTACGACGAGCCGCAGACCGCCCACGACGCCCTGCACTTCGAGGCGGCCGAGGTCGCCAGGTGCGTCTCCGAGGGGCGCACGGACTCGCCGCTGCGGCCGCTGACCGACTCGGTCGCCACCATGCGGGTGATCGACGAGATCCGCCGCCAGCTCGGCATCGTCTTCGACGAGGAACGCTGACCGCCGCCCTGCCCTCACCCCAGCGCGTCCCCTTGACGGCGCGGATCAACTTCGACCGCGCGCATGAACGTCGCGGTTGTGGGACTGGAGTGACTCGAGTGGACGATTTCAGCCGCGCCGGGAATGTTGATCCGCGCCGTCAAGGGGGGCGAGGAAGCGGGAGAGCTCGTCGAGGAACAGGGGCCAGGCGGGTTCGGCGGCGGTGAGCAGGTGGTTGCGGCCGGCGAGCGGGACGAACCTGCTGCCCGGGATCAGCGCTGCCAGCTCGCGGGCGGCGGACAGCGGCACCCGGTGATCGTCACGGGCATGCAGGATCAGCGTCGGGCAGCTCACCCTGGTAGCCGCGTCGGTGACGTCGATGCCTGCGAATGTCTCCAGGAATGCCACCGCATTGGCCGGCGAGACGGTGCGTCGCTGCAATTCGTCGAAGGCGGCCCATTCCTCCCGTGAGCCGTCGGGCAGGAATTGGGAGCTGAACACCTGGCGGAACGAGGGATCGTCGCGCGCCCAGCCGACCCTGGCGAGTTCGACGTCCAGTGCGGCTTCCTGTCGCGCCTCCGGCGAGGCCGCGCGGCTCATCCGGCCGCGGGCGTAAGAGCCGTAGAGCACGAGTGCGCTGACCCGCTCCGGATACCGTGCCGCGAAAGCCACCGCCACCGCGGCGCCCTGCGAGACGCCGAGCAACGGGAATCGCTGGAGGCCGAGTTCGTCGACCACCACCAACAGGTCGTCGACCCACGCCTCGAAATCGATGCGGTCGACGTTCCAATCCGACATGCCGCAGCCGCGTTCGTCGTAGCGCACCAGCGTGAACGTCCGGGACAGGTCGCCTACCCAATGCCGCCAGACCTTGTTCTCCGCGTCGTAGTCCACGTGGGTCATCCAGTTCGCGGCTTTCACCAGCAACGGACCTCGGCCTGCGATGGCATATGCAATGCGGGTGCCGTCCGGAGTCCGGCAGAACCGGATGTCCTGCTCGACCGTTCCGGTTCCGGTTCCGGTTACGGTCACCGGACCAGGTGTGACGGCGGGTGTCGAGTCGGAGGCGGATTCGCGCACCTCGGCGACGAATTGGTACCCGCGGCCGAAGGAGGTGCGAATGATCCGCTGCCCTCGACCGTCATCGTGCACCGCCCGCCTGGCAGCCATGATCCGGCTGGTCAACGCCGACTCGCTGACGAACTGATCGCCCCAGACCTTTTGCAACAGCTCGGCTTTCGGTACCACCCGGTCCCGGTGGATCAGCAGGTAGACCAGAACGTCGAACACCTGGGGCTCGAGGTGAACCCGAACGCCGCCGCGCCGTAGTTGCAGGCCGTCGAGGTCGACCGTGCAATCGGCGAACTCGAAGCGCATCCGTTCCTCCGGTTGCTGACCGAAAAATGACTGGCGACATCGTGTCATCCCGCTCTCGGATACTTCTGGACCAGATCTCCAGTCCCTCTCCGAGTTTGCGGCCCCACGGAGCCGGATCCTTCTCCGTGGGCCGGACGGTGACAACCGCCCGTCGGCGGGTTGCGACGAAATCGGCCGTTTCCATTCTGGGCCCGAGCGGAGGACGGCATGCAGTGGGCGGCATTCATCGCGCGTCGGCGCGGGCGCGGTCGGGGGGCGCCCGCGGTCGGACAAGTTCGCACGCGGATCATGAGCCCGGTCGACAGCAGCGCGCTGCACGAGGTCTTCGGCGCGCTCTCGCCGTCGAGCCGGTACCTGCGCTTCCACGCCGGCGCGTCGCGATTGACCGCAGCCATGGAGCGCGTTCTGCTCGATCTCGACGGCGTCNGGCAGCGCGCGCTGCTCGCCGAAGTTCGTGAGCAGGATAGGTGGCGTCCGGTGGGCATCGCCCGGTACGTGCGGGCTGCCGCGACGGGTGTTGGCACGGTCGCCGAGGCGGAAGTCGCGATCGAGGTCGTCGACGACTGGCAGGGGCGCGGGATCGGTCTGCTGCTGCTCCGCCAGCTCTCCGCGGAGGCCTGCCGAGCAGGGATCGGCCGCCTGGTCGGCAGCGTGCTGCCGGACAACAAGGGTCTGATGACGTTGGTACGCCGGAACTTTCCGGTCGCCGAGTTCGGCTGGGCCGATGGCGCGTTGACGGTCGCCATCGCCACCGGCGGGATGTGTACCGACGCNGCGCGGTGACCTTTCAGGGAGC
>JGIcombinedJ26865_1000128_pt1 | contig 15224 bp, 15 predicted proteins | sample NGESurdeep072012_7_FD_26865 | JGI IMG/M metagenome (IMG submission 26865) | reverse complement strand
CCGCACCCGCACGCCGCGCCCATCTGCACCGTCCTGGCCATGACCGCCTACCGCACCGGCGACGGCACCCTGGCCAACGTCGCCCTGGACCGGGCCATGACCAGCGACCCCGCCTACCGACTAGCGCACCTGCTCAGCTACGCCATCACCCAGGCACTCCCCCCGGCGATGCTCGACCAGGTCACCGCCGCCAGCTCCTGACAGGGCGCCCGCCGNCCCCCGGCCCCGGCCGCGACCCGCAGAGGGGCGGCCGGGGCCGGGGCCGGCTGCTCAATCCCCCCTCGACTATCGGAAAGGCACGGCACATGGCCACCATCGACACCTCCGGCAGGATCGGCATCGACCGAGAGACGACGAACAGTCCGTCATCGAGGCGTTCTGCGGGGCAGCCCGGGAAATGCCCACCGACGGCAACGCCCTGGACGCTGTGGCTGCCCTGCTCGGCGGCACCGCCAGTTGGCCAGGGGCGGACATGCTCGATTGGATCGCGGAAACTGTCACCAAGGTTCGGCCGGGCTGGGAATGCGGCCACGAAATATCCTATCTTGCAACGCTTGCCGCGCACCACAACACTCGGGTGGGTGACCCGCAGAACCGGTGAGCGGGAACGTATAAGGGAGCACCCAACCCGGTGGTGGCGTCCGGCCGGGCCGGGCTGCTTTGCGTCGAGTTCGGGTGATCTGGGAGTGGTTGCTCGTATTTCGTCGGGGAGCGGCGCTATTTCAGTGGTCTCGGTGGTTCTGGTCGGGTTCGGGATCGCCGGGGTCTGGTTGCCCCGAAGAGATGGAGGCCGAGACGGCGGCCCGGATGAACTCGGCGCCGGTGATGCCTTGCCGTCCTGCTTGGGCCCGAATCGCTCGCCACATGCTGTCCTCGAACCGAACCTCGCGGGATGTCGCCGATCCGTGATTCTTGTTGCGAGTGGAGCGGTTGCGGGCGGATCGGCAACGGTCGCAGCTGCATCGGCCCTTGGTGTCCAGGATGCCGTGGTCCGGTGAGCGTTTCCTGTCGCGTTGCATGCCCAACGCGGCCCGATCTGCGGTGACGACGACGACGCTGAGACCGAGCCGGCCGGCGATCTCCCGGGCGGGCAGACCCTCGGCCGAGAGCTGCTGCACCGTTTCTCGGCGTTGCTCCACATCACCGCGCAGCGGGTTGACCCCGATCACCCCCGCTGTCACCGCTTCCTGGAGCAGTGCCCCGAGTACCCAACGGCAGTGGGCCGCGGTTGGTTCACCGACGGTGTCGGCGATCTGCTCCACCCATGCCATGGCCTCGACGGGATGCACCTGCGCGGCCGGCCCTGCGGCCCAGCGCGGTGCGACATATCTACGCCAAATTCTGCTGAACCGCTGGACCGATGCGCGTTGCATGTTCGGGTGTTCGGTGTTCACCCACCGCGGCCACATCGCGGCCACCGAGTCTTCGCGCCGGNTCAGGAACATACTCATCGCGGACTTGGTGACGCCGTACTCGGCGCCCAGCTCGTCGAGCGCGGCGCCGGCGGCGCGCCGAGCGAACAGATCAGTCATGGCGGCCAGCGGGATCTTCCGGCAGGTCTCGGCGGTCAATGCGGCGGTCGTGCCGCGGCCGCGGCGCCCGGCCTCGGACACACTGCGAGTGTCCCGCTGCCGTTCAGGCCCGCACGTCCTGCGCGGTCAGCTGCGGGTACAGCTCCAGCACCCCCTCGACAGTGACGCTCTCGGCGAGCAGACCGACGACCATGGTCACCGGGATCCGGGTGCCGCGCACGCACGGCACCCCGTCCATGATCGCCGGGTCGATCACGATGCGGTCCATGACCGGTCACGGTAACCGGGCAGCAGATCATCTGCCGACCCGAAACCCCCGACGGGATGGGGACAGTCGGTGACCAACGGGCCGGGGATCTGGTGTTGCGCCGCCCCGAGCCGGGTAACCCACGTCGCTGGGACGCCGGTGACACCCACTGGTGCACAGGGACTATCAGACCCGGCTGGGTCGCGTCGTGCCGGAAGACCGGATGAAGACCGGGGTTCACCCGGGGTTCCGCCGCCGGGGTGTGGATGTCAATGCGGCCCCGGAGTGCTTGCCCGCCATTAGGTCGCGGCCGGTTGGCGGGGTCGTTGCCGCGATGCTGATCTCCTCTGCCGCGGCGCTCCAGCATTCACCCAGCCACCCGGCGATGCCGGCCGCACGATCCGAGCGGATCACCCCGCTGTCCACGAGCGCGACAACAAGGATGTGGGCACGTCGGGCGACGGTGGCACTGTCCGGCCCGAGGTAGGCCCGCGCGGCCGCCGCTCGCACGACGAGATACACGCGTTCCTCGTGGTCGATCGCCAAGCCATCGAAGGTCAAGGCGCCGTAGATCGGGCAGCAGACAGGTTCATCGAGCAACATTTCCCTGGCGGGCACCTGAAAGTGGGTGCGTGGCAGCGCGTCTGGTGAGGTTGGCCTGTCGAGGCGGACAGCAGGTTCGTTGCCGGCCATCGCGGCTTTCTGCTCGTCGCGGGCATTGGAATGTTTCGGGAGGGCGGCTCCCAGACATTGGTATTTGCAACGCTAGCGGGAGTTTCCTGGCTATTTTGATCTTGGTTGTGTTGTGCACCCAAGCGCATCGCATGACAGACCTGGCGCCACCCTCCCGCTCCATCGACGTCTCCGGGATCGCCCGTCGCGCAGTGCCTTTCGGGCTACCGACCGTCGACCTGCACCGCGTCCTGGTGAACTTCGCCCTCGACCCGCGGTCGGGCGAATTCAAGGCGCCGCTCAACCAGATCCATCACTCCCGCTCGCTCGCCGACCCGAACGACAGGTCCGTCGTGGCGATGAACGTCGACACGCCCTACTCCTACGCCTGGCTCGACCTCCGCACGGGTCCGGTCGTGCTGACCATGCCGCCCAACTCGCCGGACCGGTACATGTCCGCGCAGATCGTCGACCTCCACACCTACATCGTCGGATACGTCTCGCCCCGGACGGCCAGCAGCCTCGGCGGCACGTACCTCATCCGCGGTCCTTCCCATGACAGCGCAGACGTCCCGGCGGACCGGGTGTTCGAGTCCCCCACGGACCTGTGCCTGGTGCTGGTCCGCACCCAGCTGTTCGATGACGACGACATGCCCGGTGTCGCCGCGCAGCAGGATGCCACGACCGTCACCGCGATCGGCGATCGGCTGCCGATGCCCGATACGGTCCCCACCGTCGACGTGCGGCGGCCGCTCGATCTCAGCTTCCTGCGCGCGCTGGACTGGATGTTCCACTTCATGCCCACGCTGCCGGAGGACCGGCGACAGCGCGAAGAACTGACCGCGCTCGATCTCGAGAACGCTGCCCCGGAGACCACTCTGCGGGAGCCGGGAATCGGTACCGAGGTCAACGAGGGGCTCGCCCAGGGGATGGCGGACGTCCTGGACCGCTGCGCCACCGTCCGATCGTCAGCGGAGCTCTTCGGCAGCCGGACGTTCTTCGCCGGGGACCACATGACCAGGGCCGCCGGCGCGTATCTCGGCATCCTGGGCAACTCGGCCCAGGAGTTTCTCGGCGTGGGCTACCGCGCCGACGAGAACGGTCGACCGTTCGACGGTGCGCACGACTACGCAATCACGTTCGCCGCCGACGCCTTGCCGCCGGTCGCCGCGTTCTGGTCCATCACCGTCTACGACGCCGCCGGACACCTGTACGCCAACGACCTGCACCGTTATGGCCTGGGCAGCCGTCAGGTGCCGCGATGACACGTGACGGGGACAGCGGACTCACCATCCGCGTCAGCCATCTCCCGCCCGGATCCGACCAGCAACCGAATTGGCTGCCGTGCCCGGCCGGACCCCTTCGGCCTCACGTTCCGCACCTACCTTCCCGACGCGGCCATCCGCGACGGCGAGTGGACCGCCCCGCCCGTCCGATGCATTCGTTGAGGAAGCACCCGTCATGGACAGCACGTTCCTCACCCTCGCCCCCACCGCCATCGGTGTGGCACTGAGCCCCGTGCCGATCATCGAACTGATCCTGGTGCTCTTCTCCCGTCGCCGGGTGGTCAACTCCGTCACGTTCATCGTGACGCTGTGGATCATGACCGCCCTCGCGCTCGCGGTCGGAGCGGCCGGCGACCGGGCCGCGGACGGCGGCAGCGGTGAGCCGTCGGCGCTGGTCGGCTGGGTCTTCGCCGCCCTCGGCATCGTGCTGCTCCTGCTCGGGATCACGAACTGGCGCAACCGCGCGGACACCTCCGAGCCCGCCATCTTCGCCACGGTCAGCGGAATGGGTCCAGCGGCCGTCGGGGTCCTGGCCTTCGGCGCGGTCGCGGTCAACCCGAAGAACCTGGTGCTGCTGCTGGCCGCCGGTCAGTCGATCGGGGCCACATCCTCGCCGTGGCTGGCGGGTCTCGGCTTCGTTCTCATCGCGACACTGCCGTACTGGCTGGCGGTGGGTTACGCCTTGCTCGCCGGTCGGGCCGCCAACGATCGCCTCGACCGCATTCGAGCCTGGCTGGTGGTCCGCAACCGGACGATCTTGGGAGCATCTGTTCAGTGCTCGGACTCGTGCTGGTCGCGAAGGGCGGGGCCGCGGTCCTGTGACCACCCGCGGCGAGCCCGGGAAACGGCAAGCTAGTCGTACAGACCCGCCGCTCCATGACGATGGCCCGATTGTCCTGGCGATGGCACCGATCGAGGCGCCTACCCGCAGGCAGCCGTGATGCCGACGACAACCCCTTGCAGGATCCAGGATCTGGGTAGCAGTGACGGTGTATGTGCGAGGTAGATGTCGGCCAGGTCCGTGTCGGTCATCACGTCGATGAGTCTGCGCTTCCGCCGGACCGAACGCGCTCACGGGTCGCCCCGCGACGGTGTCGTGCTCGGATCTCACGGGCCGAGCCCGGAACTGGGCCGTTCGGGAAGGTCCGTGAGGCACCACCGGGCGTTCGGCCGTTACGCTCGGCGGCGTGTCCGCCACGTTCGGTGGATCACATGACGCAAGGAGTCTTTGTGCCCACTGGCAAGCCGAACATCCTGGTGATCTGGGGCGACGACATCGGAATCTCGAATGTCAGCTCCTACAGCGACGGACTGATGGGCTATCGCACGCCCAATATCGATCGGATCGCCGCGGAAGGGGTTCGGTTCACCGACTATTACGGCGAACAAAGCTGCACGGCGGGCCGCGCCGCCTTCATCTGCGGACAGAATCCGATCAGAACGGGATTGACCAAGGTAGGAATGCCGGGTGCGAACCTGGGTCTACAACCGACCGATCCGACCATCGCGACGGCCCTGAAGGAGCATGGCTACGCAACCGGCCAGTTCGGCAAGAACCACCTCGGCGATCGCGATGAATTTCTCCCCACCAATCACGGCTTCGATGAGTTCTTCGGCAACCTCTACCATCTCAATGCCGAGGAGGAGCCCGAGCAGTACGACTACCCCTCCGAGCAGGAGTTCCCGGACTTCCGGGCCAGATTCGGGCCACGTGGGGTGATCCACAGTTGGGCGAACGGCACGGTCGAGGACACCGGACCGCTCACGATCAAGCGGATGGAGACCATCGACGACGAGGTCACCGTCCACGCCCGGCGCTTCATCCAGGACGCCCAGCGTTCCGGCACCCCGTTCTTCGTCTGGTTCAACACCACCCACATGCACTTCCGCACCCACACCAAGCCCGAGAGCCGCGGCCAGGCCGGCCGGTGGCAATCGCCCTACCACGACACCATGATCGACCACGACAGGTCCGTCGGGGAGCTCCTGGACATGCTCGACGAGATGGGTCTGGCAAACGACACCATCGTCATCTACAGCACCGACAACGGCCCGCACATGAACACCTGGCCCGACGCAGGTATGACGCCGTTCCGCAGCGAGAAGAACTCGAACTGGGAAGGTGGCTACCGGGTACCGGCCATGGTGCGGTGGCCAGCAGAGATACCCGCCGGGCGAGTGCTCAACGGCATCGTCAGCCACAACGACTGGTTCGTGACGTTGCTGGCCGCCGCCGGTGAGCCCGACATCGCCGGCAAGCTCAAGGCCGGCCACGAAATGAACGGCCGCAACTACCGTGTGCACCTCGACGGCTTCAACCAACTCGCCTACCTCAAAGGCGATGTGGACAGCAGTCCTCGCCCGCACTTCTTCTACGTCTCCGACGACGGGGACCTCACCGCGATGCGGTGGGACAACTGGAAGTTCGTGTTCCTCGAGCAACGCGCCCGAGGCACCATCCAGATCTGGATGGAGCCCTACACCGAACTCCGTGTGCCCAAGATCTTCAACCTGCGTACCGACCCCTACGAACGGGCCGACATCACCTCGAACACTTACTTCGACTGGATGCTCGAGCGGGCATGGACATTGATCCCCGCCCAAACCTACGTGGCCCAGATGGCCCAATCGTTGATCGAATTCCCGCCGTCGCAACGCCCAGCCAGCTTCACGATCAACCAAGTCATGGACAAGCTCAAAGCCGGAATGACCAGCGCCTGACCATTCCCGCCACTCATGCTCCGTTCTCCCGTCCAGAGATTCTGGTGCGCGCCGCCAGCAAGTCGGACCCTTGTGCCGCCAATAGCCGGCCAAAATCACAGGTGGCGACCGCCGAGCGTGCTTGTAACGCAACCCGTGTAGACACGTCACGGACTCCCACGATTGCGATACGACCGAGACGCGAGCAGATCATCGTTCCCGTTGTCAGATACACGATTCCTGCACCAAACGATGGCGTGGCGGAGCATGGTTGCGGCTCACACCGTGCCGCGCAGTGCGCAGGCCGTTCCACCCTCGCGATGTTCAGCAAACCTGTTCTCTGCTTAGTGGTCTCGCTCGTAAGTTCGTCGGGGGTTCAGGTCCAGGCCGTGGGGTCGCCGAGGTAGAGCCCGCAGGCGGTGTCCAGGGCGTCTTCGGGGGCGCCGGCGAAGACACCGGTCGGCAGGACTGAATCTTCGTAGCCGTCTTTGCTGGCCAGGTAGATCGCGAAGCCCCAGCGGGCGGCTGATCCGCCGTACCGCAGCCGCATCAGCGGCTGGGTGGTGCCGTCTTTCAGGCGGCCGGTGACGTAGGCGAACTCGCCCCGGAACTTGACGTCGATGCCGGCCAGTTCCGGCCAGCGTTACAGGGCGCGGGCGGACAACCGCTGTTGCAGGGATGTTTTCGTCGACGCGGGTGGGACCGCCATGGGCGTGAACGTGCCCGACCGGCGTGTCGTTGACCAACACCAGCCATGTGACAGATGAGGCTAGTGGGACTGATGGGACCCGCGTTCGAGGATGACCGCGATGCCGATGACAAGCCCCGACCGCATCGTGTTGACCGACACCCAGCGCGGGGACCTGGACCGGTTGGTCCGCGCCGGACGCACCGAGCAACGCCTGGCGCTGCGCGCCGGTATCGTGCTGGCGGCCGCGGACGGACAACCAAATGTACGGATCGCGGCGTCGCTGGGTGTCTGTGAGGACACCGCCCGCAAGTGGCGGCACCGCTGGTGCGCCGCACCCGGGGTGTCCTCGCTGGGGGATGCGAAACGCTGCGGTCGCCCGGCGGTGTTCACTGCGGTGCAGGTCGCGCAGGTCAAGGCATTGGCCTGCACCCCACCGAAGGACAGCGGGTTGCCGCTGTCGAAATGGTCGTGCCCGGAACTGGCCGTGCACGCCGTCAGCGGCGGGATCTGCGAGAACATCTCGCCCTCGACTACACCTGCGTGGAACTGATCGATACGTGCCCCAGCAACCGTTGGGCCTCGTCCAACGTCGCCCCCGCCTCCATCACGCTGCTCCCGAATCCATGCCGCAGCATGTGCGGATGAACCGGCCGGTCCAGCTCCGCCCGACGTGACAACCGTTGCAGCAGTTCGTTGATCGCCCCCGGCACCATCGCCTCACCCACCGGTTCGCCGAACAGATTGACCAACACGAAGGCACTATCCCTTGCCCGCCGACAGCGGTGGCGTTCCGCGACATAGTCGTCGTTGGCCTGCACCACCAGGGAATCCACCGGCACCATCCGCGACCGCCGGGACTTCGCCCACGCCCCGTTGACACTATCTCGGCGCACCACATGCAGGTGCGCACCCTGGACCGGGCAGCCCAACCCGGTCGCGTCGACCACGAAATGCAGGTCCCCCCGGCGCAAGCCCACCACCTCGCCGCGGCGGAGCCCTGCCCGCGCCATCAGTAACACGATCAACCTGTCCCGGGCCGAACGGCACGCCCTCAACAAGCCCAGCACCTCCGCGTCCGTTGCGCGGTCCACCGGTTGGACGGGCTCATCGAGCCGATGCCGAGCTTTGGCGTAGTACCGCAACCCAGTGCTCTCACCCCGAGCTTCTGCTGGCAGGTGACGCTGATCGGCGACCTGATACAGCTGCGACATCACGTGCGCGTCGATCGACCCCGCAATCACCTGATGTTTCAGGAACTCTCGGACGGCAGCCAACACCGTGTTCACCCGGCGGGGACCTCGAACCGCCTTCGTGCCTGGTCCCGACACAACCACGTCCCCGCCGGTCTCGGCATGCCGCAGCCACAGCATGAACATGCCCAAATAGCCCGCAGCCGTGCGCCAATCCCGACCGGTCAACGCGCACCACTGCAGGAACAACGCGATCCCACCGGCATAGGTCCGAGTCGTCGACTCCGCCGCATCCCGTCCAAAACGCAAATGCCGCAAGAACTCATCCGTGGCAACGACCGGCTCAAGATCATCATCCAGCAACGTCCAGTAACGCTCCCCCGACGGCATCCGTACCGGGAACACCCGAGGCCTACCAACCACGCCTACGACCACCCGCCCAGTGGACAACATGAACAACATGCACGACGCCCCGACACGCACTGTCGCGCATGACATCACCCGAAAGCCTCAAGCATCAGTGCACGACAGGCTGAGCAGCCCCAGCAAACACCAGCGACACTCCTGATCCTTCCCGGGTGTACACGCCGCTGAGGCCCCGCGTTTGAGCAGACTGATGACCACCGGTCATCCCGTGGGCAGGCCGTCGGGGTACCGCTCGGCCCTGATGCGCTTGCACTCGGCCAGAATCTCCGGGCCACCCTTGCGGTGGATCGCGCCGTCCACGCCGCCACCACCGAGCCGGCGGTGGTTGGCGGCATTGACCACCGCGTCGACGGCCTGTTCGGTGATGTCGCCGTGCACGAGGTGGATCCGCATCGGGTCAGTCTGCCGAAATCTCCGTTGCCGCGAGGTCCACAGCCCCATCCATGCCGTCGATGCCTTCTCCAGTGCTGTCCTGGATGCTCACCTCAATTCCGTCCGCCACCGAGGCGAAGGCGATCTCGCCGAGGGTGCGCACTGTCGGCGCGTCCAGCGCCGGGTGCGTGGTCAGCACGCCGATCACCGGGGATCCGGCCGCCTTGGCAGAGGCGACCCCGGCGGGCGCGTCCTCCACCACCAGACAGCGCTGCGGAGGAAAGCCCAGCAGCTTCGCGCCCATCAGGTACGGTGCGGGGTCCGGCTTGCCGACGGTGACGTCGTCCGCCGTGACGACAACGCCCGGAGTGGGCAGGCCGGCCGCGGCGATCCGGGCACTGGCCAACCGGGTCCCGCAGCTGGTGACGATCGCCACCCGGTCCGGTGGTAACGCGGCGAGCACCCGCGCGGCGCTGGGCAGCGCGACCACACCCTCGGTGTCGGTCGACTCGGACTCGATCATGAAAAGCCTGAGCTCGTCGACCCTTTCCGGTGACATGTCCGGTTCCAGCATGGCCATCACCTGCGCCACGGGCACCCCGTGGATGTGCGGCCGGACCTCCGGCCATGGCCGGCCGATCTTGTCGGCGAGCTGCCGCCAGCTCCGCTCCACGCTGCCCGCAGAGTCCACCAGCGTTCCGTCGAGGTCGAACAGGATCGCGTCCACCACCCACGTCGTCATGGCGACCACCCTGGCATATCAACACCTGATACTTCACCCGTCGGGGCAATCGGAGCCGGGCCCCCGTCATGCGGAGCCGATCAAGATCACCGCCCGGGGACGGCGTCGGGTGCCCCGCACCAGCCCGGGTCCCGGGACGGTGATCAACCGCCCGGAGCGCGCCAGTCTCAGCACCCGCCACGCACATCACACTCGGGTCGAAACCTCCTGCAGCATCGCCGCCCTGGCCAGCTCACGGCCCGGCGCCGCGCGCAGCGTCGTACCGAGATCCGCTGCCGCACGGGCACTGTCACTGTCGAGTAACATCCGCGCAGCCCCCTCGAGGTCGGCCACAGTCGCGGCGTTGGGGTCGAGAACCAGTCCCACCCCGGCGTTCTCGACGGCCGCCGCCCCGGCGAACTGATCGGTGGAGAAGGGCAACACCAGCATCGGCACCCCGCAGGTGAGCGCCTCGGTGACGCTGTTGTTCCCGCCGTGCGTCACCGCAAGTGCCGCACGGCGCAGCAGCTGCACCTGCGGCAGGTACTCGCGGACGAGCCAGTGCGACGGCAGGTCGCCGAGCACTGCGCGGTCGGCGGAACCGATGGCCAGTGCGACCCGGACGTGCATCCGGCGTAGGGCCGCCGCCACCCGGGCCTGCACGTCCGCGCGGATCGACAGAAAGCTGCCGAAACTGACATACACCACAGGCATGTCGGACGGCGTGCACAGCCAGGCGGCGATGTCGTCGGGAAGGACCTCGTCCCGCACCGCGGACCCGAGGAAGGCGTGCGGGGGCAGTAGTGCGGTACGCGCAGGGTCGTGCAACGCCTGGGGATAGTTGAGCAGCAACAGGTCCCCGTGTTCGGCGAACGCGTCGACGGATGGTTCCGATTGCGGAGCAAGAGTTCTCAAGGCACCGTTCCACTCGGCCGTGAATGCGTCGCGGACCACAACGCATCGCTCGTGCAACTGGGCCAACTGCCCCGGGTCCGGGTCGAACGCCCTGGGCCACGACGGCGGGTATCCGTACACCTCGTCCCCGACCGGAAGTGCGCTGGGATGGCCGAGCACCACATCCGCATACGGCACGCCGCCGGCCTGCAGCGCGAGCCTTCCGCTGAACGCCAGATGATCGACGATCACCTGGTCGGGTTGCACCGCGTCCACGACATCGATGACATGCCTGGCGGTCTCGACCGGATTCCACAGCAGGTCGGCCAGTCGGGCGTTCGCCTGGTACAGCAGCGTCGGCACCATCCCATGCTCGGTCGCGGCAAAGAACCCGCGCAGCGCGTCGTCCTCGCCGCGCGCCTGCTCCTCGGCCCGGATGACGCCCGGATTCGACCCGCGCCCCAGTCGAAGGTCGGTCCAGGCGTACCCGAACGAGTCGACGATTCTCCTGGTGGCCTGGCCGGTCGCCACNACCACCCGGTCACCGGCGTCGCGCCAGGAAGTCGCGAGCGTGGCCAGCGGCAACAGGTGGCTGGCGTAGTCNGGGCTGATCACCAGCAGCGTCACGAGGTGCCTACGGTCGTCATCCGGCCACCGGAGCGGCGATCCCCGCGTACATCCCGGACAGGGTGCGGGCCATCGCCTGGATCGTGTACCGGTCGTGCACCAGCCGCCGCGCCGCGTCCACCCGCCCGTACCTGGCGGGATCAGCGGCCAGATCCAGCGCCCGGTCCAAGCCGACCGCGACGGCGGTCGGCGAGCGGGTGTCCACCATGAACCCTGTCTTGCCCTCGTCGACATATGTCGCAGGGCCCCCCGCGTCAGGCCCGACCACCACCAGTCCGGCGGCCAGCGCCTCGATCAGCGCCAGCCCGAATTCCTCTTTGAGGCTGCCGCACACGTACACCCCGTTCGGGGCGATGGACCCCGGGAGACCGGTGTGCGCGACCGCCATCCATCGAGCCACCACATCGTTCGGCCGGTGCCCCGAAAGCACGAGACCGGCTGCGGCGTGGGGGTTCTCGGTCATCACCGCGGCAATGGCGTCGAGTTGGCCCTGCTCGTCGGCACTCGGGTGGTGCAGGTCGCCGCCGACGACGAGCAGGTTGCAGCGCTGCCGTAGAGCCGGATCGGCCGCCCAGGCTTCGACCACCGTGGCCATTCCCTTCACGCGGTGCAGCCGGCCGACGGTGAGAGCGATCGGCAGCCCCTTTCGCTCCACCGGCAGCGCGGCGATCAGGCCCTCCAGGTCGGCGAGCGCCGGGCACAGCGGCCCGGTGCCGGAACCAAGCCGGCCCGCGGAAGGAGGCCCGTCAGCGCCGCTCACCAGTTCGGCCTCCAGCCGCGCGGCGTCGCTGACTGCAAGGTCGATGCCCTCGGGAACCACGGTGTAGCGGTGCGGCTCGGCCTCGATGTCGATGCCCAGCAGATCGCGCAATTGATCCCGCAACTGTGGTCGCGGGAACAGCGCGCACCGGTAGGCGCCGGCGGCCAGCCGGCGCACCAGCCCGGTGCGGAACCAGTAATGCTCGTTCTCGTCCACGGCCCCGAAGTTGTTGCGGGACAACGCTCCCGTCATGTCCAGCGCGTGGATCACGGCGTGCGGGTCCGGCGCCAGGGTGAAGACGGTCGGGATGCCGAGTCGGGTCGCGACCGTGGACGCCGCCATGCTGCCCACATCGGCCATCCGCAGGTGCAGCACATCGACCCGGCCGTGGGCCGTCAGCGCCCGCCGGATCCCGCGTTCGGCGGCAACGTTGACGGGCCAGGCGCGGGCGGCGTCGACCGGCTCGCTCATCAACGGGATCGGGGTCAGCAGGTGACCGGCGGGAGCCTCGGACAGCCCGGCGACCGCAGCCGCGGCACTGCCGCGGGACATCGTGAGCACCCGGTCGACGCCCGGCTCGGCGGCCAGCGCATCACCGAGCCGCACCAGCATGGTGGCGATCCCGCCGTTGTCGCCGGCGCCTGCCCTGCTGAGTTCGCGGTCGAGGTCGGCGTGCAGGAAGAGCTGGGCGATCGACATCCCGGCGCCCGCGGATCGGATCTCCGGCGACCGCTCCCCGAGGTCAAATGCCGCGAGCGTGGCGACCGCACCCAACTCGCCGTCGGTGGTCGCCAGCTTCCCGATCAACTCGAGAACCTCGATGTCACGCTGACCGCGATCACCGAGCGCGGCGACGGCCGCCTGCCGGACCCGGTCAGCCTCATAAGGTGCGGCGGCGACCCGCAGGATCGCGCGGCTGGCCACCGGTCCCGGCACCAGACCCATCGTCTCGACCAGCCTGGCCCGGGCGTCCGGTGCTTCCCGAGCCAGCGCTCCAGAAGCCAGCGCTCCAGGAGACAACGCTCCAGGAGACANCAAGGCGCCCTCCAGCGCCAGCGCGACGTGGTCNGGCGCGGATTGCGCCCACCGTCGCAGCGTGCGCTGGTTGATGACCGTGGCGAATCCGCCCGCGGCAACGCCGGCGACCAGGCGTCCGACGGCGTCCAGCCGCGGCACCCGGGTACCGAGCGCCCACGCCGCATGCTCACGCAGGAACGTCCGGGGGTCGGACAGCAGCGCGGAGAGTTCCTGTGCCGCACGGTCGTCGAACACGGCTCCGAGCGCATGGACTGCGGCGATCGCGGTGACCTGGTCGTCGTCATGAACNGCGGCGGCCAGCACCGCGGCTGCGTGAGGTCCGCCGTCATTGCCGGCCGCCACGACCAGATCGTCGCCGGCACGCACGGCGTCCAGGATGAACGGCGCCTCTCGCACTGCGGCGAGGGCGGACTGCAGGGCCATGGGTGACTCGTTTCGCGGGTTCGGGCCGTTCGCGCCGCCACGTCCCGTCAAGCGAGGTTCAAAGACACCTCGACGTCGTGACCTCTCGACGCTGGGGTCGATGGGGGTCGAACTGTGGAGTCGACGGTGCGTGTCAACCCTGTAGCTACGCGATCCCCACCCCCCGCGGATGCAGACGCCACCGTATTTCTCGGGTGATCCTTCTGACGATAGCCCGCGAAACCTGGCAGCATCAGGACACGATCGGTGGAAAATGCGCGGCACGGTCCGGATGGCCGGGCTCTCGGCCCGCCGGGAGACGCGAGGTCATCATGTCCGACTGGCCCGCCAGGGTGATCTGGTGGAAGGTCTACCCGTTCGGTTTCCTCGGTGCTGAGCCGGCCGCGCTGCCCGCGGGCGCCGACGTCCGTCATCGGCTGCGCTCGCTAGAACCGTGGCTGGACTACCTGATCGAGCTGGGCTGCAACGGGTTGGCGCTCAACCCGATCTTCTCCTCGGAAACACATGGCTACGACGTCGTCGATCACCTGCGCATCGACCCTCGGCTGGGTGACGATGCTGACGTCGACTGGCTGGTGGACGCCTGCCATCGGCGGGGCATCAGGGTGCTGTTCGACGGGGTGTTCAATCACGTGGGGCGGTCCTTCCCGGCGTTCCAGGACGTGCTGGCCAACAGAGAGAAATCGCCCTTCGCGCCGTGGTTCCACATCGACTGGGACGGCGATGGCCCTGACGGCTTCGGCTACCAGAACTTCGAGGGGCACGCCGCCCTAGTGGTGCTCGATCACCAGTGCCCGGAGGTCATCGACCTGGTGGAGAACGCCATGGGGCACTGGCTCGATCGGGGCGTCGACGGCTGGCGGCTGGACGCGGCTTATGCCGTCCCGCTGGGCTTCTGGCATACCGTGGTGTCGCGGACCAGGAAGTCGCATCCGGACGCCTGGTTCGTCGGTGAGGTCATCCACGGCGACTACCCGGACTGGATACGGCAGGGCGATCTCGATTCCGTCACCCAATACGAACTGTGGAAGTCCATCTGGAGTTCGCTCAACGACCTGAACTTCCACGAGCTGGCCTGGAACCTCAAGCGGCACAACAGCTTCTGCGAGGAATTCAGCCCACTGACATTCGTCGGCAACCACGACGTCACCCGGATCGCCAGCCGTCTGGACGACGTCGCACTGCTCGCCCACGCGTTGGTGGTGCTGTTCACCGTTCCGGGCGTCCCCAGCGTGTATTACGGCGACGAGCAGGCTTTTCGCGGCGTGAAGGAGGAGCGGGAGGGCGGTGACGACGCAGTGCGGCCCGCCTTCCCGGCCGGCCCGGACGGCCTGGATCCCGGCGGGTGGCCGACCTACCGATTGCACCAGGGTCTGATCGGGTTGCGCCGCCGGCTGCCGTGGCTGGTGACGGCCCGGACCGAGGCCATCGAGGTGACCAACGATCAGTTCGCCTACGAGGTCCTCGGCGCCGGCGGTGAGCGGATCCGGGTGCTGCTGAACACCGCCGACGAGGAATACCGCTTCGAGGTCGAGGGCGCGGTGGATGTGCTGGTGGCCAGCGACGACGTCAGCGGCCCCGGGCACGAGGTCGGGCCGCAGGGATGGGCGATCCTGCAGCCCGCTGACTGACTGTCGCTCGGGTT
>JGIcombinedJ26865_1000124_pt1 | contig 15423 bp, 14 predicted proteins | sample NGESurdeep072012_7_FD_26865 | JGI IMG/M metagenome (IMG submission 26865) | reverse complement strand
GTCAGCGTGATCGTCCGCCCGGCGTGGTCGGACATGGTGCTGATCAAGCGTTTGCTCGACGCCGGGGCGCAGACCCTGCTGATCCCCAACGTGCAGACGGCGCAGGAAGCGGCCACCGCGGTGAGCTACGCCCGGTATCCGCCGGCCGGGGTGCGCGGGGTGTCGAGCGGTTCGAGGGCCGCGCAGTACGGGCAGAGCGCTGACTACCTGCGCACCGCGGACGAGCAGATCTGCATCCTGGTCCAGATCGAGACCCCGCTCGCTGTGCGCAATCTCGAGTCCATTGCGGCGGTACCTGGGGTGGACGGGCTGTTCATCGGACCCAACGACCTTGCCGCCTCCATGGGTTACCTGGGCGATGCCCAGCACCCGGCCGTCCAGGCCGCCGTCGATGACGCGCTCGACCGGATGCGGGCGCTGGACATCGTCACCGGCTACCTCACGACCAACGAGGCGGAAGCCCGGCGGCGGACCGCGCAGGGCGTGCACGTGATGGGCGTGGCCACCGACACCTCGATCATCAACCGCGGCGCTGCGGCCACCCTGGCCTCGCTCCACGGCGCAGCGTCACCCCGCTGACCAATCACATCCACCGAGCCGGGCCAGGAGAACTGCATGTCGACGCCCCGACGTCGCCCGAAAGGCGTTCACACGGTGNGCAGNTTCGTCGGCAGCTTCGTCGGCAGCTTCGTCGGCAGCTTCGTCGGCAGCTTCGTCGGCAGCTTCGTCGGCAGAGCCGTCCGACGCCGGAGGGCGCGGCGGCCTGAATCGCGGATTGGCGCTGCTGGTCGCCGGGGCCTTCTTCATGGAGATCCTCGACGGCACGGTCATCGCGCCCGCGGCGCCGGCCATCGCGGCCGACCTCGGGGTGCCGGCCGTCGACATCAACGTCGCGATCACCGCCTACCTGCTCACCCTGGCCGTGCTGATTCCGATCAGCGGATGGATGGCCGATCGTTTCGGTGCGCGCCGCGTCTTCATGGTGGCGATCGCGATCTTCACCCTGGCCTCCGCCGGCTGCGCGCTGGCCACCAGCCTGCCGATGCTGACCTCCACCCGGATCCTGCAGGGCGTGGGCGGCGCGATGATGGTGCCGGTCGGTCGGCTGGTCGTGCTCCGGACCACCGCGAAGGCCGAGCTGATCAGGGCGATCGCGTTTCTCACCTGGCCGGCGCTCGTCGCTCCTGTCATCGCTCCGGCCGTCGGTGGCGTGCTGAGCACCTATGCGTCCTGGCGCTGGATCTTCGTCATCAACCTGCCATTGGGTATCGCGGGCCTTTTCCTCGCGGCTCGGCTGGTGCCCGACGTCCGCGCCGAGGGCAAACCCCGGCTGGACTGGCGCGGGTTCGTGCTGACGGCGTTCGGGATCAGCGCCCTGCTGGTCGGCATGGAGAACATCGGCATGGGGCCATCCAACTGGTCCGTGGTGGCGACCGGCCTGGCGCTGGCGGCGGTGTTCCTGTCCACCGCGGTGGTGTACCTGCTGCGGGCCTCCCGGCCGTTGCTGGACCTGCGCATCCTGCGCATCGCCAGTTTCCGGGTGACGGCAGGCGGCGGCTCGCTGTACCGGTTGGTGATCAGCGCGATCCCGTTCCTGCTGCCGCTGTTCTTCCAGGAGGGATTCGGTTGGTCCAGCGCGCAGGCCGGCGTGGTGATCATCGCGTTGTTCGCCGGGAACGTCGCCATCAAACCGGCGACGACGCCGCTGATGCGCCGGTTCGGGATCCGCCCGGTGCTGCTGGTTGCGGTCGCTGCGTCGTCGATCTGCCTGGTGATCATGGCTCTGCTGCAGGCGTCCACCCCGCTGCTCGTCATCCTGGCGGCGCTGGCGCTGTCCGGCATCTTCCGGTCCATCGGCTTTTCGGCCTACAACAGCGTCGCCTTCGCCGACGTGGAGCCGGAGCGGATGACGCAGGCCAACACCCTGTTGTCCACGGTGCAAGAACTGGCCGCGGGACTTGGCGTCGCCGTCGGCGCGTTGTTGCTGCGGCTGGGAGTTCCGGTCGCGGAGGCACTCGGGTTGCCGGACAGCGCGGACGCTCCGTTCCGCATCGCGTTCGTGCTGCTCGCCGTGCTGATGCTGGTGCCGGGCGTCGAGGCGTTGCTGATGCCGCGGTCCATCGGCAGTGAGGTCACCGGTAGGACGTGAGTCGTCACGCGGGTGCCGCGCAGTCATCGGAGACCCTCCCGCTCGCCGGGAATTGCTGCGCCAGCGGCGCGGTGAGTGCCCAGACTGGTAAGAGGTACACCGACCCACTGGCGTAACAGCCTGATCTGCTCAGGATGCGACGGGACCGGCCGGACATCGCCCGGTGACCGGCGATCATCCGCGTGGAGAGGTTCTCGATGAAATTCGTGGGAAGAGCCGACGGTCCCCATACCATCATCTGCCGGCTGTTCGACGACGATTTGGTGGCCGACGTCGCCGAGGCCACCGAGTTCTATGCTGACGTTCCGGAATTCATCTCGGCCGCGGCCGGGCTTGCCGCCGGTACCCGATCACGCGCCGAGATCGCCGAGGTGCCAGCGGTTCGCCCGTCCGCCAGGGTGCTGTGCATCGAACTGAACTACCGGCTGCACGCCGCGGAGGCGGGCCTTCCGATCCCGGAGTATCCCGCCTTTTTCGGACGGTGGACGCCGTCGCTGGTCGCCGGCGACATCCCGGTTCCGGTGCCCTCTGGCGAGCCCGGTCTGGACTGGGAGGTGGAACTCGCCGTGGTCGTCAGCCGGCCGTTGGACCGGGTCGACGCGGCCGCTGCGCTGGGCGGCGTCTTCGGGTACGCCGCGTTCAACGATCTGTCCGCGCGGGAGCACCAGATGCATTCGCGGCTGCGGACTCTCGGCAAGAATGCCGATCGGAGCGGGCCAATCTCGCCGATCGTCACCGCCGATGAGGTCGGCGATCCCGCCGACGGGCTCCGACTGGTGTCCAGAATCAACGGCGAGGTGTGCAGGACGGGAACACGGCCGACATGATCTTTCCGGTCGGCGACATCCTGGCCTACGTCAGCGAGGTGCTCACCCTGGCTCCCGGTGACGTCATCTGCACCGAGACGCCGGCGGGAGTCGGCTTCAAACGCACGCCGCCGCGGTACCTCGGACCCGGAGACGTCGTCGAGGTGGAGATCGGGCGGGTCGGAATCCTCTGCAACCCGATCGTGGAGTCGGTATCTATCTGAGGGGTTCCCTTCGGCAGTGCCATCGACAGCGCCGGTCGCCATTGCTTCTGCTCACCAGAAAGAGGTTCAGCTCTGCGCCGCCCGCGGTCAGACTCGGCGGGGATCAGTCCTGGGAGATCGGTACCGGGAGATCGGCGAAGGGCGGCGCGATGCCGACGGTCAGTGATGCACCCACACAGTCGTCGTTCGACAGCGCTGCCTTCAGGACCGTCATCGGCACGGTGACCAGCGGCGTCATGGTGCTCACCTCGCGGGACGACGACGGCGACCACGGCATGACGATCAGTGCGGTCTCCTCGCTCTCGCTGGAGCCGCCGATGCTGCTGGTCTGCCTGAACATGAACAGTCGCACCCAGCAGGCGGTGCTGTCCGCGGGAATCTTCGCGGTCCACGTACTCGACGATCGGCAGGCGTGGATCGCCGAGCGATTCGCCAGGCCCGCGGGCGACGACAAGTTCGAGGGCGTGACGGTGAGTTCGGGCTCCGTGTCGGCCCCGGTGCTCTCCGACGCACTCGCAGTCGTGGAATGCCGCGTTCGGGAAGCGGTCACCGGTGGCACGCACCGGGTCTTTCTCGCCGACGTGGTGCATGCGCAGGCGCGGGAAGGCTCGCCGTTGGCCTACTACCGCGGCAAGTTCGGTAGGTTCGAGCTCGCCCAGGACGCCAAGACCTACCAGCGGATCAGATCAATGGTGCTGGACTGCATCCTGGGGCCGGACCAGGAACTGGACGCGCCCACGCTGGCGGAGTCCTTGGGGGCCGGCCTGTCCTCGATCCACTATGCGCTGACCCGGCTGGTCGGCGAGGGTCTGGTGGTGCGCACCGCCGACCGCGGGTACGTGGTCACCCCGCTGGACGCCGCGCGGTCCGACGACGCCTTCGACGCCAGGCTGGTGATCGAATTGGGTGTGGCGGAACTGACAGTGGGCCGGCTGAGCGCCGAGCAGCTCGCCGAATTCCGCGGGCTGGCTCTTGCCTCCGTTGCCCGGCTGGAGGACGGCCGGCTGGTCGACGCCGCCGAGTACGTCGCGGCGGCGGTGCGGTTCCATGCGTTCCTGCCGGCCCTCACCGGCAGTCCCGCCCTGCAGGAGGCCTACGAGCGGCTGAGCATCGCGGATCTGATGTCCAGGGCACTGACCTCGGAGACCTCGGTGAACCCGCAGATGGCCGCCGATCACCTCGCCCTGGTGGACGCCTACGAGCGCGCCGATGTCGCGGAGGTACGTCGGATCATCCGCGAGCACAGCGCAATAGCCAAGCAAAACCAGCGTGCAGGCCTCGCCGCGCTGGCCGTCCGATCAGCTGGTTCCCCGTCGCTGCCAGCGCAAGCTGTTTCGTCGCAAGCTGCTTCGTCGCACGCTGAGTCGCACACCGTCCCGTCACAGCCGAGGGAGACCCGATGACCCACCAGTCGTTCACCGTCAACGAGTTGACGGCGTTGGCCGACGGCCGCGCCTACCGCGAATTCCTGCGGCGGCCGGCGATGTCCCTCGGCCTGTACCGGCTGGCAGTAGGCGGGACCGACACCCAGCACCCGCATGCCTCCGACGAGGTGTACATCGTGCAGCAGGGTAACGCCCTGCTCGTCGTCGAGGGGACCGCGATCGAGGTCGGGCCGGGCAGCGTGGTCTCCGTCGACCAGGGCCGTGAGCACCACTTCACCGACATCACCGAGGAGCTGGTGATTCTCGTCGTGTTCGCGCCGCCGCAGAGTCCGGACTGACGGATGGCCGTCGACGGAACACCCTGTGGCACAGGGGTTCTCCGTCCGCGTCTCGCCGCCGCCATGAACGTCAGGCAAGCCGGCCCGGGTCCGACGTCGCTCGCAGGTCGATTCCGCCCGACGCCGCAGCAGGCCCCGGCTACAGTTTTCGGATGGAGCGCTACGTCATCCGCGGGGGTGAATGGGGCTATCAACGGCTGCAGGTGCTGGCCCGGTGCTGGCAGCCCACCACCTCGGCCCTGCTCGACCGCGTCGGGCTGGCACCGGGCATGCGCTGCCTGGATCTGGGATGCGGTGGCGGCGACGTGAGCTTCGAGCTGGCTCGGCAGGTCGGACCCGACGGCTCGGTCGTGGGGATCGACATGGACGAGGTGAAGCTCGCGCTGGCCGCGGAGGCGGCCGTCAAACAGGGGCTGGACAACCTCGAATTCCGGGCGACGAACGTCTACGAATGGGCCGAACCCGGGTCGTACGACATCGCGTACTGCCGATTCCTGCTGCAACACCTCAGCCGGCCGGTCGATGTGCTGCGAAGAATGTGGCAGGCCGTGACGGTCGGCGGGGCGATCGTTGTCGAGGATGCCGATTTCGAAGGGTCGTTCTGCGACCCACCCAACCCCGGCTTCGCGTTCTGGGTCGATGCCTACCAGCGGGTGCTCGAACGGCACGGCGGTGACCCGCAGCTCGGTCGCAAATTGCACCGGTTGTTCCCGGCGGCCGGAATCCCTGAGCCGGCAATCACTCTCGCACAGAGGACCGACAGCACCGGCGAAAACAAGACCCTGCCCTATTCCACGGTGTCGGCCACCGCAGAGGCGATCGTGCACGAAGGTATCGCGACCGCCGAGGAGGTGGAAGCGGCGCTGGCGAATCTCGCCGACTTCGCCGAGGACCCTGCCTCGTTGTGCGGGTCGCCGCGGGTGTTCCAGGCATGGTCGCGGCGTCACCGCGACTGACGAAAGTGGGATCTCGTTAGGTTAGTACGAATCGGTGATTCCATTAGTACAATCGGCGATCGTTGTGTCAGCGGGGATCAGCAGGCGCCGCCAGATCAGCGGATTGACGCCGCGCACCACCACCCGGAGTCGGTACACGCTCGGACGGGGTGCGGGCGGCATGGTGTCGGGCATGGCGCCCATCCTCGCCTCGCGCTGCGGGCGGATGGCCCCGGGCACGGCGCCTCCCACGGTTTGTCCCGCTCTCCGTTCGAAGTCGTCGCACGTCATCGGGGTCACGAGCCTCCACGAGCGGACCCAGAGGGTGCCAGATAATTCGATCAAACCATGCCATTTACCGCGACCAACGACACCGCAACCGGCCCGGATGTGGGACAGACACGGCCGGCGGCTGTTCAACCCGGGTTGTCGGGGGGACGCTTGACGCGAAGTCCCTGACGGGATCAGCCTGCGGGGAGAGGCCCCGACGAGGGGAGAGTTCCATGCTGGGAGAGCATCCGATTACCCCGGTGCTGCTGGCCAAGGACCTGGCCGCGGCGCGGGAGTTTTACCACGACCAACTCGGCCTGGAGATCCTGACCGAGAGCGAGGCGGCCATCGTGTTCCAATGCGGCGGCGGCACCCACCTGGACATCACCCGGAGCGCCACCGGGACCGCGGACGAGCAGACCCAGGCGGCCTGGCAGGTCACCGACATCCGCGCCGAAGTCGCCAACCTCCGCTCCCGCGGCGTCATGGTCCAGGACTACGACATACCGGGACTGAAAACCGAAGACGGCATCGCCGACATCGGCTTCGCCTGGGCCGCGTGGGTCATCGACCCCGGCAAGAACGCCCTGGGCATCCTGCAACTCAAGCAATGAACCCAGCCATCGCTCCCCCCACAGGAACCAGGACGACGTCGGGGCCGGGCCGTTGATCAGCGGCTTCCGGGACCGCGAACCTGCGAACCGCAACGGCCACATCGCTATTCCGTTGCGGACGGATCGAGTTGCCGACGACCGCTCCCACAGCTTGGGCGCGGACCGCAGCCACCTGTCGGCCCGCAGGGCTTTTGGGCCCGCGTTTCCAGGCCGGTGATCAATGCACCTGGCGGATCAGGATGCAATGACTGTCGGCCGATGACGTCAGATGCCGCGGAATCCGCAACGCCCGGTGAAATCGCGGTCTCCCAGCAACAATCAACACAAAGGCCGGGTGGTACATGGTAGAGCCTGGAGCACCACGCGGACTCATTGGCAATACCGACGCCTCTGGGAAGTGGGACGACGGGTGGCCGAACGCCTGGCGCGCCAGGGCATGTCCCAGCGGTTGATCACCCAGCACCCGTCGTACTCCGTTGACCTGCCGGGTGCCGAAATGGTTTCGATCACTGATGACGGCGACGTCGAGTCGGTGAAGGAGGCGCTGACCGGGGTCGAGACGCTCTTTCTCGTCCCCATCAGAGAACGACCCGACCGCATCCGGTTGCATCAAAGTGCGATAGACGCGGCGGTGACTGCCGGGGTGCGGCGCATTGTGTATTCCTCTTTCCTCGGCGCCGCCGTGGACGCCACCTTCACCCTCGCGCGTGATCATTACGCTACGGAGCAGTACATCCGGTCGACGGGCGTCGCGTTCACTTTCCTGCGCGGCAGCGTTTTACCTGGATGTCCTGCGTTGGATCATCGGTTTGGACGGAGTGATCCGCGGGCCTGGCGGAAACGGTCGCCTGGCTCCGGTGGCGCGGGACCACATGGCCGACACCGTCGCCGCGGTCATCACCGCAGACGGTGTGCACGACGGCCGGACATACGAAGTCACCGGCGCTGATCTACAGGCCAGCCGGCTTGCCTCCGACGGTTTGTCCCGCTCTCCCGCGGGTCATGTTTGGGGTCGTCGATTGGGGCTCGTAGAGGTCGACCCGGCCCTGCTCGACGCGCAGGCCGGGCGCGAGACGTGGCTGGTCCGCAACCGACTTCGAGCACTCGACCGGAAGAAGCGTCCGCGACGAGGACATCCAGTCGCCGGTACCAGCCCACGAGTGCAACTGCCCGGTCGAATCCGGGCGCGACCATCGTCTACCAGCGATCAGCCAGCCGGCTCCTTTTGCGAGCGGCTCCGCGCACGGTCATCGGCTACCGCTCGAAGAGGTGACCCGCCAGCGACCAGACTCGCCCGGTGCGGGCGTGCGCCGGATTCACCCACCGTGCGCGCCCTTCCGCGGCACCGGGCTCCGCGAGATGCTCCGCGAGCATCTCGCCCCACAACGGCTCGATGAACTCGTAGGTGACCCACCGCTCAAGGTCGTGGTAGCGATCGAAACCGCGTGGGGTCAGCCGGTACCCGCCCGGAACACTGCGCAACATCCCGGCGAGAACGAATGGCGCGAGTCCGGCGCGAGCGACCCCGGACACCACCGGGCCATAGGACTCGCTTAGTGACACCCGATCGACCCCGCCGGCATATGCCTGCCAGAACGAGTCGTAGGCAGCGCCACCCCACCGACCGAGGTGCAACCACCGTGCGATCGGAAGCCGGTTGTTTTCGACCGCGTCGGCGTAGGTGGCGACACCGAAGTGGTTGACGTAGAAGTCTCCCCCCGCGAACGAGGAACTACCCGCACCCATCCCCAGGAAACGACGCCGGGTGATCGAGGTGTAGGGCATGGACCCTCGGCGGTTGAACGTCCAGACCGATCGACGCTCGTAACCCATCGAGCGCGCGAGTTCGGTGACCTGACGCAGTACCGCGTGCTCCAGATGACGATCATGACGGGCCGTGCCGAACGGCGTACAGCCGAAGCGCATCAGCGGGTACGTCGACACCTGGTCGACGCCGTACTCGAAACAGCTATTCACGTCATCCAGGAACACCCCGGGGAACGCGCCCTCGTCCTCCCATTCCACATCGACGATCAGGTCGACGTCCACGCAGCCGAATCGGCCGAACGCGTTCTCGACGGCCGCACGACTGGCTGCCGCATCGTGCGGGCGGTGAAGCCGGCGGAGTACTCCGTCGTGGAACGACTGTGCCCCGATGCTGACCGCTGTGATGCCCATGGCGGCAAGCCGGTCCAGCCGCTGCACCGTCCCGTGCGTCGGCAGCACCTCCACCGCTCGTTCCCCGGACACCGGGATCCGTCGGACCACGTCCGCGAGCTGGTCCAGGTACAGCGTCGGCGTGCCGCCGCCGATGTACATCGAGGTGAACGGCGCGTCCCCGTGCTCCGCCACGTACCAATCGATCTCACGGTGCAGGGCGGCGAAGTAGCGGCGCGCGAGATCGGCCTCCGCGAGCACCTTGTTGTAGGGGCAGAACGGGCAGATCAACTCGCAGAACGGCACATGGATATAGGCGCCGAGACGGGGCCGTCGAACGATGCGACGACGTCCTTCGGCCGCAGGGAGGCCGTTGTGGTGCCGACACTGTTCACAGGGCACCCCACCGCCTCGTTGACTCCTTCACCACACAACTCCCGCCAGATCCGGAACAGGGCCCAAGGTCCCGTTTCCGAAGCTACGAACCGCCGGACCACTGCGACGAGATCGGGCCGGTCCGACGCCGGTCCAGGGACTGCTGGTGTTCGACATCGCTGTAAAGCGCGGAATTGTTTGGCATAGTTTCGCAGACCAGACTGCGCCACTTACTGCGACAATTGACAGCCTGACGCACACGGCGGACGCGGCCGGTCAGCTCAGGTAGACAGACGCCGGGGAGTTGGCGAAGTCGTGGCCGGTCTTCCAGGTGGCCGGTAGACCACACCGCGCCGACAGGCGGCTCTGGCCGCTGAGCTTGGTGGGTCCGCCCGCTCCGTCGGGGACATCGCGGAAGCGGATCGTGCCCGACTCCAGGGGACTGAGCAGCGCAAGCCAGTAGGGCTGTCCGGCCGTGATCGTCGTGCTGGTGATCGGAATGGGGTTCCATTCACCCGGGACCAGCTCGGTGGTGTGCCCGGTGGCCAGGAGGGTACCTGGCTGTCCCTCCGCGTCGTCGTAGACGCCCACGATGACCTGGGTCGCTTCATTCTGTTCATCGAGATAGACGTGAACAGCCGTCGCCGGTCCGCTCCGGGTCGCCGTGTACTGGAACGCTTCAGCGGTGCCCGCGGGGTTGGTATCAACCCACGGCTGCACGTCCGCCGAACCGAGAATCGGTGCGGACGGCTCCGCGGCTGCGGCGATGGCCAGCCCGTAGTCGTAGCCGGCGGACACCGCCCGGAATCCCTCGCCGGTCGGGGCGCTCGGCGGGAAGGTGTCCCGGTAGACCGAGATCGTTCCGTCCCGATGCAGGAACACGTCCGCGTTCGAGGCAGAAAGGGCGGCGACGTTCGAAACGCGGGGCGGCCCGGACTCGCCCCAGATCCCGTAGGGCACGACGGTACCGTCCGAGCGAAGGCCGAGACTGTTCCCGGAGCCGGCGGAGATGGCCACCACGTCCGACCACAGTCCCGGTGGGGTGCCGTCGTACCCGTCGGAAACGCCGGTCCCCCAGGCGACCACCGTGCCGTCCGCGCGGAGGGCCAGTGCCTGCCGAGACCCGGCCGAGATGGCCGTCACATCGTCAAGACCGGCCGGCGGATCCATCCGGGCATCAATGAAGTCACAACCCAGGCCCGGCGTGTCCTGACCCCACCGAGCCACCGTTCCGTTCGGACGCAAGGCCAGCGCGTAACCACAGACACCGTCGGGAACCCCGAGACCGCGGGAGCTGAAGTAGCCGCCGGCCGAGACGGCGGCTACCGGCCCCAGGTCCACCGGAACGTCGAGCTGGCCCGAGTCGTTCGCGCCCCAGCTGGTCACGGATCCATCAGACCGCAAGGCCAGCGAGAAGCCGGCACCGGTGTCGATGCCGACCACGTCGTTCAGGCCCGGGGGCGGCGTCGCCTCGCCGAACTTGTTCAGCCCCCACCCGACCACGGTGCCGTCGGCTCGAAGGGCCAGGTTGGAGTAGCTGCCGTTCGTATCGCTCGCGGCGATCGCCACCGCGTCATCCAGGCCCGCCGGTGGGCTGAGGGACGGCTGGTACTCCGCCGGTCCCCCCCAGCTCACCACCCGCCCAGGTCGCACGTCGGGCATCGGCAGCTGAGTGTCCGCGCGACTCGCCGCGGGCGCGAGCGACCCCATGAGCAGACAGCCGATCCCGATTGCCGCCGCTCGACGCGCGATCCGACGGACGTGGTTGTTCTGCATCATCAGCCCCTGACAGGTGCGATCGGCGTGGGTTGGCCGGGGTCTACCCCGCGGCCGGTGGTTTCATCGAAACTCCACGAACCAGCCAAACTGAAACTCCCTCACGTCGTTCGGAAAATATCAGATGCCCGTTGTGCATCCCGCGCTGCGCACCTCCGGACTTCCTTTCCGGAGCACCGACCGGTGCGACGAATAGCCGCCGCGCCGCGATCGCGACAATCAATGTCACCGAGAGCCCCGCGCGGTTTACCTTCAGTGGTCCACCCCGAGAGAACATTGCGGAACTCCTGCTGCACTGGTCGCGGTGTATGTGACGTCAGTTCAGCGACCTCGAAGGGTAGCGGGTAGCGGGCAGTGGCAGTTACCGAACGCGCAAATGGGCGTCCCCCACCTAATTTGCAGAGCCACTCATGGCCGCTCCGATGTACCTGCCAACCCAGGTAGTGCCGAAGGCATGAAACTATTTCCCTGTTTGCTCAGCAAAGCTGTCGATATGTCAAACGATTCACGGTGGTTTCGCCAGGTGAGTGAAATTTGTCTCAAGTTGACGTGGTGTCAATCACAACCTGACGATCACCCCGGACTCCTGTGACGCTGTGACGTTGTAAGGGTGTAAATGATCGAATTATCTGGCACGCTTTGGCCAGGCGGTTTCTAGCGGTCGTCGCAACACGAGGCTTACTTACCTGGATTCGAGAAGTCTATCGCGAGGCCGTGCGTCCGCCGTTTCTTCCCCCTCGCCACCCGGGGTAAGTGTCTTCCGCCGCTCGTCGAGGTCAATGTCGTTCGTCCTCGGGGGTCCCACCCCGGCATGGCCGGGCTGGTGACCCGGCTCCGGGCGCTCCACATTGAGCTCTCCTCAACGGCGAAAGGACCGGCAGCTACGAGGGGGATGATGGCCGGGACTTCGGAGTCCCCAAGCGGAACGTTCTGTGAAGAAGTCTCGATGATTCCCGAGGGCTTGAGCTGGGGGGGAAGCCTTTGCNCGTTAACGCNTCTCGTCGGGACCGGGTCGTGGCCCGTCGGGCATGGCGTCCCCGCGTCAGTCACGCAGCAATGTGAAGCAGAATGTTGAGGCGCTCGGCCGGGGTGTCCCAGTTCAGGGTTTTCCGTGGACGGCCGTTCAGCTCGGCGGCCACCGCGAGCAGGTCCGCCGGGGTGTGAACCGTCAGGTCGGTGCTCTTAGCTTAGGGAAGTACTGGCGGAGCAGCCCGTTCGTGTTCTCGTTGGATCCGCGTTGCCAGGGGCTGTGCGGGTCGCAGAAGTACACCGGGACGGAGGTGGTGATGGTGAATTGTTGGTGTTGGGCCATCTCCTTGCCCTGGTCCCAGGTCAACGACCGGCGCAAATGGGCGGGCAGGGTCATGACCGTGCTGGTGAGCGCATCGCGGACCGCTTCGGCGGTGTGCTCGGCCGGGAGGTGCAGCGGCATGACGTACCGGGTCGATCGTTCGACCAGGGTGCCGATGGCCGAGCGATTGCCCTCACCATGATGAGGTCGCCCTCCCAATGGCCGGGGATCGCCCGGTCCTCGGCCTCGGCGGGCCGCTGGCTGATCATCACCGAGGTGTCGACGATGCAGCCCTGCCGGCGGGCATCGGGTCGGCGATGCGTTTTGCGCCGGGCCCGGCCGGTCCGCAACGCCCGGGTCAGCTCGCGGCGCAGTTCACCGCGTCCTGCACGTAGAGGGCCTGATAGATGGTCTCGTGCACCAGGTGCCTTTCCCGTTGGCCGGGGAACTCGCTCGGCAGCGCGTGGCAGATCTGCTCCGGGCTCCAGTGCAGCTTCAACTTGTCCTGCACGAAATCTCGTAATGGCTTGTCGTGGGCCAGTTTTCCCGGTCTGGACCGAGGCCGGCGGGCCAGCGCCATGCGGTGCGCGGTGAACGGCCGATAGTTGCCCGCCTCGCTGCTGTTGCGGCGGACCTCCCGGCTGATCTTGGACGGCTGCGGCCCAGCTGGGCAGCGATGGAACGGACCGACTGGCCGGCACGCAGCAGGTCGCCGATCAGCACCCGCTCGTCCTCGGACAAGAACCGCGCCGAGATCACCACCGGCGGAGTTGCGATCGGCGGGTAATAGTGGGCCCGGCCACCGCTGTCGACCACGTTCCGGCCGTCCCGCCACCGGGTGCCGGTGATCCGGTGCACACCGACCTCCCGGCACGCCTGCACGTTGCTCATTCCTTGCGCCACCAGTCGAAGGTACCGCTCCCGCTCCGCCGTCAACGGAGCACCAGGACCCGGCCGCGGACGACCCTTCGATACAGCCACTGCAAACTCCCTGAACTGAACGAACGGGTGTTGCAACGACCGTTGGAACCCAAGCCACGGTATTCGGCCATTTGGCACTCCCGTGACCAAGTACCGGCCAGTAGCCAGGCCGACTCGCATATCCTGTGACCTGTGACTATGCGAGATCGGCCACCAGAGCTGCCTCCGCGGCGGCCAAACAATCCGATCAGAACGGCCAAATAGCTCGACCAAAACCTGCCATTTACCGCGACCGTTGACAGGGTTGGAAACCCTCGCGGCGTGGCGGCTCGTGGAGCCGGGCGACGGCCGGTGGAAGCTCGTGCCCGGCACCAGCCTGCAGTTGCTGGCCGAGCAGATCGGCTGCCTCGAGCAGGTCCGCGCCCAGGTCGGCCAGCACCGCGCCGAACGGGCCGCCTACCGGCGGGCATTGCGGATCGTCGACCAAGCACCCCCGCCGCCACCGTCCTCAGCCCGGTCGACGAGGCCGAGGCGTACCTGTGCCACCCGAACCGCCCCCCGACGACGGGGACTTTGATGGATCTGTTGCACCGCGAGCTCGGCGCCTACCTGATTGGTAAGGCGTGATCGATGGGGTGGTGATCACGGCCGGCCAACCACTGCCCCCGCCGGGCCGAGCACTTCGTGCTCGTTGACAGCCGTCCGCAATGGACCGGGCAGAGTCTGCGCGGGAAGCCCGTGGGGTTTGGCGTTCCTTGGTGAGGCCGTTCGGCCCTGGTCGACNTGGGGACGGTGGTTGCACGCTATGGGAGGATGGGACGCTCGTCCGGGCCGCTTGGGCCCGTCCGCGGGCCCGGCAAGGGGTGTGTCGTGGAAGTCGCCACCGATAGCGCTTCGCTGGCATTGAATGTGCAGCTACCGGGCCGTGAATTCGTGGAAGGCTCGGTGATCGATGTCGTTGTGCGCGGCGTCGCCGGCCGAGAGGTCACCATGGTCGGTGGTGACGTGGCGCTGATCAGGACGGTGACCTACCAGTACCGCTTCGTCAGCGCCTATGGCGGCTTCTCCACCGCCAGCGACCGCAATGCGGAGGTCGTCACACGGCAGTCCCTGCCGGCAGGCGGTCGGCTCTCGGCTGGCCAGCAATTCTTGGAGTCGGTCGCCTTGGCGGTACCCGCCGATGGACCTGGATCGGTGACCGCTGCCCTGCTCCGCATCGAGTGGACGGTACACGCTCGCCTGCAGGTCGAGGGGTCCTCGGACGTCGAGGTGACACGACAGATCCGGGTGTTGTCTCGGGCTGCGGGTCGGGCGTCGGTGGAGGGCCGCCCCCCGATGGTAGTGGATCGCGGGTGCGCGGTCCTCGCGCTTGAATCACTGTCCTCCCGTCGCCTGGTTCCGGGATCGTCATTGCTCGGCGTGCTCACTGTGACCGCGCAACGACCTGTGTCGGCCCGCGGGATCCGGGTGGAACTCGTCCTGCGTGAGCTGGTCCACCATGGCCCCTGGATCGGTGAGGACCCGGCTCACAACCCGGCCTATCAGGACAAGGAGAAGGACACCCTGGTGGTCAGCGCCCTGTTGGCCGTTTACCTCGAGCTCGAGCCGAGTCACCCGCTGCGGATCCCATTCACGTTGTCGGTGCCCCGCATTTTGGCCGCGCCGTCCGTGCAGACCCCCGAGGTCACTCTGAGCTGGGTGCTCCGCGGCGTACTGGACCGAGCGCGGCGTCAGGATCCATACGTGGAAATCGAGTTGCGTGGTGTGACCACCGCCGACTAAAGCCAGGGCGCCGGCAGGCAGTCGCCACTGCTCGTGGGAAGTAGGACCCTTGGCCGTCCGCGCGGCGCGTCTTTGGCCGTTCAGTCTTATGACCGGCACCGGTGGGTAGCCGGTCGACGCACATAGCCTGCGAGCTGTGACGGATGCGAAATCGCCCCCCCGAGCTACTCTCGTGGCGGCCAAATAGCTCGACCAAAGTTGCCATTTATCGGGTTATGTCGCACTTTTCGTGAGGCTGGCTATGATCTGGCCCGACGACCAGCTGTCGGCCGCCACGGTGTCCTGCGCGCGTTGCATGCGCGCTCGTTGCTGGGCGTGGTGCTCTGGGGTCTGTGGCTGTTGAGTGCTGTTGCCGGGTTCTGCTTCCGCATCTGTTACCGGTGGTGATCGACGGTATCGA
>JGIcombinedJ26865_1000120_pt1 | contig 15493 bp, 15 predicted proteins | sample NGESurdeep072012_7_FD_26865 | JGI IMG/M metagenome (IMG submission 26865) | reverse complement strand
CGAACCTCGTCGCAACACTGGAGAACGTTCGTCAGCAATCATGCCCGGGGAATTGTCGCCTGCGACTTTCTGGTTGCGGTTACGGCCAGATTCTAGGTGCTGTTGGTTTTCGTCGTGATGGAAGTTGGCAGCCGCCGCATTCTCCACTACAACGTAACCACGCATCCGACCGCAGACTGGACGCTGCAGCAGTTCCGGGAAGCGATCCCGAGCGATCATTCTTATCAATTCCTGATCCACGACCACGATTCGATCTTCTCCCGGGAGTTGGACCAGGAACTTAACAGTGACTTTAAACTGAAAGTTTTGCGCACTCCCGTGCGGGCACCAACGGCGGACGCTTATTGTGAACGACTGGTCGGCACGGTGCGCCGGGAGTGCCTGGATTTCATGATTCCCCTGAACGAGCGCCATCTCCAGATGACCTTGCGTTCTTGGGTCACGCACTATAACAAAGGATGGCCACACTCCAGCCTCGGACCGGGCCTTCCAGAGAAATCTTCGGACAGCCCTTTGACCGGACCCAAAAACCACAGGCACAGATTGCCACGTGATTGTGAGATCGAAGCGAAGGAGATCCTGGGCGGTCTACATCACGAATACTGGCCGGAACAGCGCGTCCCTTGAGCTGTAGGAGGTTCTTGCGGAGGACAGCTATGATCCTGCCTGAGTGTTTCCGCCGACACTGCGTAGCTCTTCTGTTGTAGCGACCTGGCACGCTTCAGACGTCGAGGAACCCGTCGTAATCGATTCTGTCGGCCGTCATGGTCACAGCAGACACCAGTGTGACCCGCCTCACTGCAACGCGGCACTCGCCCGAGCCAGAATGGGTAATGGTCTTAAGTCCTACACCACGCACTCGACATGAAATAACGAGTTTTGCCGAACTGCGGCGTCGCGCTCAGCCGCTGGGTCCCAAACGAGTTGCGGTAGTGGCGGCTGACGACGAGGTTGCCCTGACAGCAGCCGATGGCGCCCTGCATCTCGGGTTTGCAGTTCCGGTGCTGCTTGGCAATGAGCGGAGAATCCGTATCAAGGCGGAGGCGCTTGGGCTCTCTGACTTGATCGCCAGGGCCGAGTTTGTCAATACAGCTAATCCCGCAACCGTCGCAACCAGCATGGCGCACGATGGCAACGTTGACATTTTGCTGAAAGGTCATCTCCGCACCGATGAACTTTTGCGAGCCGTGTTGGACAAACAGGCTGGGCTGCGGACTGGACAGCTGTTGAGCGACGTCCTCCTCTTCGAGGATAAGCTCGCGGGTGACCTCCGGTTGGTGGGTATCACGGATGGCGGGCTGAATGTTGCACCGAACCTCGAACAGAAAAAGCACATTGTGCAGAACGCGATCGGGGTCATGCGTTGCCTGGGCTTGGCGCGTCCGAAAATAGCGCTCATGAGTGCCACGGAAGCGGTCAGCGAGTCGATACCTTCGAGTGTGGATGCCAGGAAGCTCACTGACATGGGAGAGGCCGGTCAGTTCGGTGACGTAGAGGTCTTCGGCCCGCTGGCCCTCGATTGTGCGCTCCTGGAATCTGCGGCGCAGGCGAAGGGCATCGAGCATCCGGTGGCGGGTCACGCCGACTGCATGGTGGTTCCGAACATCGAGGCGGGAAACCTTCTCGCAAAATCTGCGAAGTACCTGGGCGGCTCGCAGTGCGCACACGTGGTCGCCGGAGCGAAGGTCCCAATCCTGATTCCATCCCGGGTGGAGAGCGTGGATGACAAGGTGAACTCCATCGCCCTGGGGGTGATCTTTGCAGCCCGGTGAATTCAGGATTCTAGCGATTAATCCAGGATCTACGTCCACGAAGATTGCTCTGTACCTCAACGAGCGCCCTGATTTCGTCAAGAACATCCGCCACTCCGACGCCGAAATGGCTCTGTTTCGTGAACGCCCGGTGCTCGATCAGCAGGCGTTTCGCTCCGCGCAGATTGAAGCTGTACTCGGTGAGGCGGGATGCAACGTCTGTCAGCTTCATGCGGCGGTAGGACGTGGCGGCCTTCTGCCCCCATTAGCCAGCGGCACCTATGTTGTAGATGCGGAAATGCTCGCCGAGTTGCGACTCGCCAAGCGTGGTGAACATGCTGCGAACCTGGGAGCGTTCCTGGTGTATGGTATCGCGCAAAAAGCCAGCATACCAGCCTACGTTGTCGATCCGGTCAGCGTGGATGAGTGGCCGGAGCATGCGCGCCTGTCGGGATCGGCACTGCTGGAGCGCCAGTGTTTGTCGCACGCCCTGAATTCGAAGGCGGTGGCCAAGCGTTATGCCCGCGAGCACGGTGAACGTTACGAGTCACTTCGGTTGATTGTGGCGCATCTGGGCAGCGGGATCTCGGTTTCCGCACACAAGAACGGACTCATGGTGGACGTGACCAATTCGCGCGAGGAAGGGGCATTTTCTACGGAGCGCGCCGGTGGGGTGCCGGTGATGCAACTAGTTAATCTCTGCTTCAGCAGCCAGTACACACAGAAGGAAGTAGAAGGGTTGCTATTTCGCGACGGAGGATTGTATTCCTATCTCGGCACGAAAGACCTGGTGGAAGTGGAGCGCCGCATTGCGTGCGGTGACGTTAAGTCCAACACCGTGTTCGATGCGATGGTTTACCAAATCGCGAAGGGGATCGGAGCGATGGCGGCCGTGCTGCACGGGCGCGTGAACGCTGTGCTCATCACCGGCGGCATGGCTCACTCGCAACGTTTGGTAACGCTGCTAACTGAGCACATAAGCTGGATCGCTTCCATCGCAGTCTATCCGGGCGAGGATGAAATGCAGGCGCTCATGGAAGGCGCTTTACGAGTACTGCGCCACGAAGAGCAATCAAGGACTCTGGCGCTCGGCCACGGTGCCGTGGTCCAGGTTTAAGGCGACTGACTCAAATGTCCGAATCTTGGGCGTCCCATCGATCACCTTTGAAAGGATCTTCAACGCTTGTGGGTAGATGTTGGCATTGTAAGCTTCTGCAGTGCTCTCGCTCTCCCACAGGCTGATTGAGATCCGTTCCAAATTGCCCGGATTTGACAACGTAATCTCGCCCCTGAAGCCTTTCTGCTGGCGAAGCAAAGGCAGGATGTTGTTCTCTAGGATCCGGGAGAACTCAGCAGCCATGTTGAGCGATTTCACGCGGAAATGGGAATTACGGGCAAACATGTTCAGCCACTCCTTGCGGACAGCCACGGGGCCTGCACTGCTAACTGCCGTGACGGTCGATCTTGGTGGACGAGGGCGATGGCCAACGGCAGCTGCCGCTACTAGGTCTCACATATTATCTCCGTACGGCGAAGCTGCAAACCACGAACACGATCTGCTGCACTTGGCCTTCTCAGCGGGTGTAGCGACCGAGCGCGACTCTCTAATCGGCGGGGCATTTCGACTTCCTGGAACGTATTTCTATCTTCGGCATTCAGTGATCCTGCGGACGACCGGCCAAAAGGGCCGGACTAAGGATTACCTCCTGTTCGCCGACGATAGAGGAGTTCATCTGCGCCATGGCCGAGTTCCAGCGATCGCTCATCCAGGAGCGGGTTCGGGCAGGTCTCAGAAACGCACGGGCGAAAGGCAAGAAGTTTGGAAGGCCCCGCGCCCACGTTGACGCAGAGCGAGTGGCTGAGCTACGCCACGATGGCCATTCGTGGTCCCAGGTGTGTCGAGCCCTCAGTGTTAGCAAAGGAACGGCCCAGCGATCGGTTGCAGGGCTCACCGCAAAGCAAAGCACAACATAACCGGACCAGGGTAAGGAAAGGGGTGCCGACCACTCGCCAAGGAATGTCTTGGTGGCTGCATTCGTCTAGCGGTCGAATGCTAGATCAAAGAAAAGAAGAGCGGCGCCTTAGTGTGGCTGCTGGGGGGGCTCAATTGTGTCACTTGACCGCTGCGCGGCTAGTTCATTTCATGTAACATCTCACACGGTTTCACATTCTTGAGATCGGGGTACCAATAGAAGCAAGTTCTAGTTGAGTGAGGAGTTTTGAACACATCTGTGTAGGTCATCGACAGCAATCCCACTGCCCGTTGCTGATGGTTGAGTAACGCGCGCACTGCTTCCGGAGACGTCCGAAACCATACGTCGGTCGTGTAAGCCGCGCCGGGCAACAGCGTCCCCAACGGTGTCATGGCGCCCATGTTGGGAGTTTCCGCTTCGTTAAACTTGTCGTTATCGGCAAACGTGATCACAGCAGAAAACTGCACGTCAGAGGCCGGCGTCTTCCCGGTGTTTTGCACTTTGATGGTAAATCCGCCTCCGTTAGGTCGAAGCGGTAAAGGCACGGCATCCATCATGCCCACCCAGGCGCGTTGTTCGGTTCGAGTTAACTGTTGCGAAGTCAGGGTTGCTGACTGGCTGCCATGTTGTGCTTCTGTCAGGGCCTGAAGCCGCCGCGAAAGAGTGACTCCAAAGAAGACAACTAAGATCACTACAAGCACCGCGCATCCCGTCTGAATCCAAGAGTGCACGCGGTACCACGCAGGCGTGGGGCCCGGAACAGTGCTGATCTCCAACGCGTGTGAAGTCTTCGTCTCGAAACGAACGGTTTGCCGTTCTGGCTCGCGTTGCTGGTTGTTCCCAGGCGCGTATAGCATTACACGAGCAGGAAAATTGTCGTCTGATCGGGGCAACGGCAGAGCGCCATAGGATGGCACTATCGCCGGAGCATGAAGGTTCGAGCCGGCGACTGGGGGGTAATCGTGAACCAGAGCATTGTTCTGATCAGGTCTTCCAGCTAATCCTCCTGAATCAACACCCAAATGGTTCCTCTCTGGGTGCCAATCCTGAACACGCACGTCTGACCGCCGACGTGTTCGCGAGAAGAGGACGGCGCCAATCGCCAGTCCCGCGATTCCAAGTGCGCTGTAAATCCGTACAGATTTCTCGTCGGGCATAGGCCACCACTCGGCAATGCGATACTCACCATCATTGTCTGGATACCGATGGCTTGCCGTGAATGACAAATAGTACAGGACTCGATGAACGGGGCGCAGGCCACTCGGTCGCAATTGCCGTGTGGCCCGGCCAACACACGAACTGATTTAGCGGGTTCGTGAGGTTTTCACTAGCGGGCGCGCCGCATTCGCACGGTCACGCTGGCTGTCCGCCTCGGCCTCGGTTTCTCGGCGAGCTGAGCCATCTTGTGCTCGGTGCCCAGCCAAGGCTGGTCCTGTTGGCCAGCGGGTCGCTGGTTGGGTTGCTGCTCGGTGTCGCCGCAAGCCGGGTGCTTTCGGCCATCGTCTTCCAGGCGAAGGCGCAAGATCCGTTGGTGCTGCATTCCACGACTTGCCCAATTACCCCCGGCGAATCCGCGCCGTTAAGTGCTTGATATTGCGGCACACGAGATTGGTAGATTCGCTTGCCCACAAACAAACGTTATTGAGCAATAGAAGTCACGTGCGGTGGCAGCGCCATCGGCCACGTTAGCACTGAAACCCGCGGAGGTAAAAAGCTGACCGAAGCCTTCAACTCTCGCCAGATCGGCGTGGTGCTGGAGTAATGCACCGTATCAGCAGATAGGATGCGCATGTGCGGTGTGACTGATCTGAATTAAGGCTTCGACTCATGCCGTTTCGCCATCTGCCTGCCGAACAGTCATGACAAGAGTTCTCCGGTGAGTTGCACCGTCGGACTGAGTTTTCGTTTGCGAGAACTTGGCGTTCCACGGCGATTACGCGCTGAGGACGATGTTTCCGACGCGGCGGTTTCCGTTTGGGTTCTTCCACAACAGATGGATTTCGTTGACCGTATCCAGTTCAACAAGCCGGCATTTGTTTTGAGTAGCCAACACGAAACGCCCTTCGTTACCAAGGAGTCATAGCCGCAATTGCCGCAACGAACTCGCTACCGTAAAGCCTGTCCGGATCGCCATTCGCAGTAAATTCGACGATTGACGTTGGGCTTGTTCGCGCTATTCTACCGGAAACTGGTATTCAGGTTTGAGCCGACAGCGATACACCTTGGTCTGGTCTCGATTGATCGTAGCGTCACAATTTGCCCAGCTCAGGAACAGAGCCGGCCCGAGCGGGAAAACAATAGTCTGTCCGTCTATGTCTGCTTCGATGCACACACCCTCCGCCGAGGCCGGCATTGTGAAGTCGAGCGCTCGGCCAAAGATCACGGGTTGAGATTCATGCACGGTCTCGCTGACCATGGGATGAAATACCTCTGCTTCCAATAGAAATGTGGCCGTATCGGACCAGTTTCGAGCAGACGCCCTGATCGTCTGCCCACCTTTAGAGAACTCATCCTTTTCGATCTTTGTGAACGGACACGGTCCGGCAATGCATGAGACTCGGGCATTCCGGAATTCGTTCCCCACCCCCGCGTCGAGAAATGCGGACCCGATCGCGGCTCTCCAGTTGCCATCAGGCGAGCACGGGGCCTGATCCCTGCAAGGTACATTCCCAGTGTTCACGACTTGGAATGGTTTTACCGCGCTACCGATGTTCACTATTGTCATGGCTTTTACCAAATATCGCACCCGTACCCGTGCGACCGTCGTCGCCGACTGATTGGTTGATCTGGGAACCCTCTGCACAAGTGGCACCATTTGCGCGATGTAAAGCTTATCGGCGACGAATTCATGCAGGTCAAGAGGTTGATACTCGCGGTGGCGAAATTGAAGAGTGATCTCTCGCCCTCGCCTCACCGATGCGGGCAACTGGATGGTGAAAAGTCCGGAGGAATCAGACTTCGCTGCAGCGATAGTTGCTTCGCCGCTCACCGCGACTTGAACGTCGGCGATGGGCAGTCGCTCTCGGGTGTCTGCGTCCCGAACAATAACCGCCCCTTTGAGCCGCACCGGCTTTCGATGAGGCAAATAGAAGAAAGGCAGTATTGTCAGTATGGCCAAGAGGATCGCAACCGATGCGATCCAAATCCCAATCTTCGCTTCTTTTGCCATCCGGCCGCCAGTTGCAATATCTTACGACGTCTTGTCGGTCACGTGAAAACGCCGGAACACAGCAATTATCAACGAGAGTACCATTGAACTTTGTCAGGGCGATTCCTTCATCCGGAGATCGGTTAAGATCATCCATACCACGCGGACGAAAGGCGCTGGCGCTATAAAGTTCACACGGCGAAAAGTACTGGGGCATCTCTTGGGAACGAGTGTGTGTCTGCCATTCGTGACGTTTCTCGATGTTTTGTCCAAGGCCGAAGAACGCCATACTGTTCCTGCGCATCCCCCCGGCCGCACCGCTCTTTCACCCGACGATGACCAGTTTCTGGACGCCCTTGAGCAGGTGAATTTCCGCTATTTTTGGGACCAGGCGAACCCCGAAACGGGCATCGTAAGAGACAGATGCAACGTGAAAACCGCTGATAACGGAATCGTAGGCAGTATCGCGGCCACCGGGTTCGGTCTTACAGCTATTTGCATCGGGCAACAACGCGGGTTTGTCTCTTTATCGGATGCCCGAGAGCGTGTCCTTTCCACCCTTCGCTCGCTGTGGCAACGGTTACCAAACCATCGGGGATTCTTCTATCACTGGGCGAACATGAACACCGGTGAAAGAGTGTGGGATGCAGAGATCTCTTCGGTGGATACCGCTATCCTGCTCTGCGGTGTTCTTACCTGCCGAGAGCATTTCCGCTATCTCGAGATCACCAAACTGGCATCCGACATCTTCAACCGGGTAGACTGGACTTGGTTGTCGGAAGACACCCCTCTGCTGCCCCACGGATGGAGCCCAGAAATTGGCTTCCTGCCTTACCGGTGGGACCTCTATAGCGAGTTGATGATGATGTATCTGTTGGGCCTGGGATCTGCGTCCAACCCACTCCAGGAACAAACCTGGTCAGCCTGGAAACGGCTGACGTTCGAATATGACGGTCTTCGTTACATCGGCTCGTTTGCTCCGCTTTTTGTACATCAGTATTCGCAAGCCTGGTTCGATTTTCGCGGCAAGAAAGACAAGTATGCGGATTACTTTCACAACTCGGCGATCGCTACCGATGTTCACCGCCGTTTTTGTCTGGAGTTGGCCGGCCAGTTCCCCAGCTATAGTGATGACCTATGGGGCATAACCGCATCTGACTCGGAAAATGGCTATGTCATTTGGGGTGGTCCACCTGCCATGGGTCCCATTGACGGAACTATCGTACCGAGCGCAACGGCGGGCTCGTTGCCCTTCCTGCCGCAGCCTACGATGCGTGTACTGCGATCCATCCGGTCCAAGTATTCAGCCGCGTGGGGCAAGTACGGATTCGTGGATGCATTCAATCCGCTTAGAAGCTGGTATGACAACAGCTACATTGGCATCGATACGGGAATCACCATGCTGATGGCAGAGAATGCCAGAACCGGCTTTGTCTGGGACACCTTCATGAAGAGTCCGGAGGCACGCCGTGGCATGCAGCGGGCAGGGTTCAAACCGTACTGAACTTTCATTAAGCTTTGCCCACGCGACGCGTGGTCGGAAACGCAGGCTGCCAGGGCATCTGAAAGTCACGCCACGACATTTCTTCCTCAGACTGTGTAGATTTTACTCTACCCAACTGGTTCCCCACACCGGTCCTCTCGGCCCTTGCACCGTCGTAACGATTCTTAGGCCACCAATCGACTGGTCACTTCCACCGATAAGATCAATGCCCATAATGGGATGCGGCGTTATCGCACAAGATTCCTGCAAGCGTTGACAACCAGAGATTGGTTCCGGCTGCAAAGTGGACTTCAACGTGAAGGGTGATAAGGGTGGAAGTGTGAGTGATCAAGTCTGATCAGTCTCGGCGGGTGCGCGAGCGGTAGTTTTTAGTAGCGTTCCATTTTCGCCTAGGCCGGCATTGCAGGTGATGTTTGAATCCTATGGATCCTATTGCTGAGCACGAAAACTTTTGGAGCGGATGGGGAGTGCGTCTCTCGGCTCTCCGACACGTGCCTCCCGTTCTAGGAATCGTGTGGCGATCGGGCCCGCTAGTGGTCGCGTCCGGGCTCGTTTTCCGCCTGCTGGCTTCGTTGCTACCAATTGCCCTTCTCTGGATAGCGAAGCTGATCATCGACAGCATTGTGCAGGTGGTGTCCGGTCATCAACCCGTGCAACCTGGTTTCTGGTGGCTGGTTGTAGCGGAATTCAGCCTTGCCCTCTGTGGAAGCGTTCTTGGCCGCTCCGTCGATTATTTCGACGCACTGCTAGCTGATAAGTACACCCGCTACGTCAGCATCGAGATCATGAAACATGCCGCAGAACTGGACTTGGCCACGTACGAAGATCCGGTGTACTACGATCGCCTCGAACGCGCCCGCGTCCAGGCAACCGACCGGCTGGGAATGATTCAGTCGATTGGCAAGCTTGTGCAACAGGCGATTACTACGGTCTCGCTGTCGGTCTCAATTCTTCTGTTCTCGCCATGGTTGATGTTCCTGTTGGTACTGAGCGTGATTCCGGCGTTTCTCGGGGAGAGCCACTTCGCTTTCTTGGGATATGCAACGATCTTTCGCCAAACCCCAGTCCGGCGGCAACTCGACTACCTGCGCGTCCTGGGAGGGAGCAGAGAAGCCGCAAAGGAACTTAAGCTTCTCGGCTTAAGAGATTTTCTGATTAAGCGATTCACTAGCTTGTCAGATGAAATTTACCGGGAGAATGTCGGATTGGCGCGTCGGCGGTTGGTTGCGGGCGCATTTCTGGCGACAGCAGGCACGGCCGGGTACTACGGCGCTTATGTGTTCGTTGTTTGGCGGACGATCACCGGAGCCCTCACGATCGGCGAATTGACTTTTCTCTCGGGCGCGATCATGCAAGCGAGCAGCAACATCCAGCAGATTTTTTCGGCGCTGGCGAGTGTTGCGGACCAGGCACTTTTCCTCACCGACCTGCTTGCTTTCCTAGCCATGCGGCCGACCATCTATTCCAAGCCTAATGCATTGCCGGCACCGAGGCCAATGGTACGCGGATTTGAATTCCGTAAGGTTTCGTTCCGCTATCCGGGCAATTCCCGGCTGGTTCTTAACGGCCTGAATTTTAAGCTGGAGCCGGGCGAACGAGTTGCGCTTGTCGGTGAAAACGGCGAAGGTAAAACCACAATTGTCAAGTTGCTTACGCGTCTTTATGACCCCCTGGAAGGCCAGATTCTGTTGGACGGAGTTGACCTCCGCGAGTACAACCTGGAAGATCTTTACCGCGAAATCGCCGTCATCTTTCAGGACTTCATGCGCTATGAGATGAGTGCGCGTGAAAACATAGCAGTCGGGCAAATCGAAGACCTTACCCACCTGGACGCTGTCCAAGTCGCCGCGCGGAAGAGCATGGCCGCGGGCGTTATAGAGAGACTTCCCCATCACTATGAACAAATGCTGGGAAGGCGCTTTGAAGGTGGCGTAGAGCTCTCTGGTGGTGAGTGGCAGAAGATTGCATTGGCCCGTGCTTACCTCCGCGATGCGCAGTTGCTCATCCTCGATGAACCAACTGCCGCCCTGGATGCACGCAGTGAGTCTGAAGTGTTCCGGCGCTTCGCAGAACTTACTTGTGGAAAGACTGCACTCTTTATTTCACACCGCTTCTCGACGGTACGCATGGCAGATCGCGTTGTGGTGCTTCAAGACGGCAAGATTTCCGAAGACGGAAGTCACAATGAACTGGCCAGTCTAGGCGGGCGCTATGCTGAAATGCTAGAAATGCAATCTGTCCATTACCGCTAATGGCGGACGCTTGGACGCCACGGAATACCCATATCGAGATCATGAGTCAGGAAGCCCAGTATTTGCCAGAGATGGTGCAAACGCTCCCGATACAGAATCCCCCGTAAGCATTCAAAGAGAAGTGCGCGCACGGCTCGGACAGTTCGCCGCGCACATCTCTTAGGATGATCGACGGGCTTAACCGGTGTATTGGTCGCACCCTTACTCACTCAATGCCTGCAGACTCTCTCCCCCGCGATGTTGCTCCTTACGACATGCATGTAGCCACTGCGTCAGAAAGTCCCGCAAACCTTCTGGCGGTTTGATCCACACGGCCGCCGCAGTTGCGCGCCATTCTGGGCGAACCAGCACGCTTAGACCCCGGGTACCAAGAGCGAGGAAAGCCCGCTCGTCGGTCGCGTCATCCCCCAGGTAGGCTACGGGAGCGTCCGGGCCAACTTCATCCAGGATAGTACGGACTGAATCACCTTTGTCACGACCCGGCATGCGCATTTCAATGCCGATGTCGAACTCCAGCAGTTCCATTGGCGTACTTTGAGCAATGGGGGCCCAGCCAAGCAAGACCCGGCTGCGGGCTTCCTCCGTAGTCGCTTCGTCGAGCCCGCGCAAATGGATGGCGACGGCGCCGGTCTTGAACTCAGCACGGTTGTGAAGCCCCTGATACCTTAACCAGCGATCTGCGTCATCCAATGCGCGCCTCACAGGCTCGTCCACGCGCGGTGTCTCGTACGTTCCGTCAGGTCTCAGCCGCTCCAACCCATGGCATCCCCAGATCTCTGGAATGGGATGAACCGCAAGCAGCGGGCCCACTTCGTGGGCGTTCCGACCTGTGATGATGACCACACGAGTGCGGCCATTGTCGATGATCTCCTGCAGGAGCACGGTCATTCCCGGATAGGGGAAAGCCTGCTGGCGATTGAGGCAGAATGGTGCGAGAGTTCCGTCATAGTCGAGCAGCAGCGCGGATGCCTTCGACCGTGCCACCGCCTTTGTGAATCGCGCCACTTCGATGGGATTGACCATGCGGGACAACCACATGCTCCTCATCCCCAAGCAGCAGTACTTGCCCGGGGCTTATCCGTGCTTTTCTCCGACGAGTCCAAGCGGAGCTCACAGAGCTCTGCAATGAGGCTTCCCGCCCAGCGGTAAACGTTATGTTCCCTGACATTCTTCCGCATGCGCTGCATACGCAATTTCCTTTCCTCCGGAGACATTTCAAGAGCGCAACGAATCGCCTCCGCCGTCTGGTCGACATCGTAAGGGTTGATCTGCAAGGCATCGCGCAACTCGTGGGCAGCGCCGGTGAAACAACTCAGGATCAAGACACCGCTTTCGTCGTGGCGGGCCGCTACGAATTCTTTCGCCACCAAATTCATGCCATCGTGCAACGACGTAACCAGACATAAGTCCGCGGCGCGGTAGTAGCTTTGAATCTCCTGGTGGTTATGCTGCCGGTTCAGAAGGACAATGGGCTTCCATTTGTCCGACTGGAATCGCGAGTTTATACGGTCAGATTCGGCTTCCACCTCTGCCATTAGATCGTGATAGCGTTTGAGGTGACTGCGACTGGGAGCCCCAATCTGCACGAATGTGAATCGGCACTGATAGAGAGGATACTTCTCCAGAAAACGCTCAATGGCCAGAAAACGCTCCAGAATCCCTTTGGTGTAGTCGACCCGGTCTACGCCCACACCCATTAAGGTAGCTTCAACCCCCAAGGCCTTAAGCAAAGAGGAACGTTCGACGTAGGAATCCGGTATCGACTCCGGCGGTTGCACATCGGTGAAGTCCACACTGATGGGGAAGGGTCGCACCAGGGTGAGATGATCCCGACGTCTCACCGAAAAGTGCTCCCAGTCGACGCGTGCTTCCAAAACCCGATCCACCGTCTGCAGGAAGTTATTGCAGTGTGACTGGATGTGGAATCCTATCAGATCGGCACCGAGCAGACCGTCTACCAACTCGCGTCGCCAAGGCGAGATATCAAATGCCTGCGGCGCAGGCCAAGGGATGTGCCAAAAGATAGCAACCCTCGCCTCCGGCCTTTTCTCCTTAATCAGCCGGGGTAGCAGCGCGAAGTGGTAATCCTGGACGAGCACGATGGGCTTCTCCACGTCCTTCATCTCGTCGAGCAGCGCGTCGGCGAACTTCACGTTTACAGCTTGATAGTATTTCCAGTCCTCCGCGCGAAAGATGGGGCGGGTGTGCGCAATATGACAGAGAGGCCAGAGTCCCTCATTGGCAAAACCGTAGTAGTAACCTTCTTCTTCCTCCGGATTCAGCCAGATCCGGCGCAAGCTGTAGCGAGGATCTTCCGGAGGCACCCGCAGCCGGTCGTGTTCATCAACTGTTTCGAGGTCGGCATCGCCACTGCCATGGGCAATCCAGGTCCCGTCACAGACGCGCAGTATGGGCTCGATAGCCGTGACCACGCCGCTGGGCGGCACAACCACGTCCACTGATTTGCCGTGCCGCATGTGCATGTAGGGCTCGCGATTTGACACGACAAAAAGCCGCCCATTCTCCATTCGTTTGCGCACATGCACGGCCAGCCGGTCGGCCGTCCACAGAGATTCACCCGACTCCCGCAAGTGGGCTTCCGTTTCGGCCGCCGACCGCGCCTGGCTAAGGCTTTCGGCGAAGGCGGCAACCTCCCGTACCAGGGGGCGAAAGAGGTCCAGATCGTTGGCGTTCTGCCGTGAAGAGACTCGCCCCGTCCGCAGAGCGCGCATCCACTGCGCCGTACGTGCGATAGGTCCGGCGATACTCCAGCGAACAATCAACAGCGTGATTAGCACGATGAGAAACACATGTGCCAGCGCTCGCAGGAATGTTTCGCGCCAAATGTGAAGGCTTTCCGCCCGAATATAGCCGGCATCGTGAACGATCGCGAGGCCGCCGATGACTTCGTCGTGCTGGTGAAGAGGTAGAGCGTAGATGTGCAGCGAGGCAGAGCCGACTCGTTGAAACACGCCTGCTCCACGGTTCTCACGCAAGGCTTGAGACATTATCCAGGGAACTGTAGACAGAGTGGATGCCAGCTCCGGTGTAACGGCCAGCAAATTGCCCCGCAGGCCGTAGACAGCCAGTCCCGAGAGATGCTCGCGGTTTCCGAAGTGCTCGACGATACGCTGCAAATCCTGCGTCGAGTCCTTCTCCAGGTCACGTTCCACATTTCCCGCGAGGCTTTCGCCCAATACTTCGGCGCGTCGCTCCAGGTCCCGGCGCAGGCTACTCTTCTCGCCCCGCGTCTCGTAATAAGAGGACGCGAGCGAGACAAGCGTGATGCCGACGATGAGAGAAACGATGAGCCGGATGCTGAGTAGTCGCATCGCAGAAACCTCCAAAGGGCGCAAGGAGGATATTGAATCCTACCGCAACGGGTGGCCAGTTGACATTATGTAAGGGAGCCTACGAGGACGGGACCTGGGCGAGTATTGCCCCGGACCCATCTTAGTGAGGTTGTCGCTGCGCTACAGCGGCGACAGTTCGTCTTCGTTCTCCTCCTTCCTCTCGCGAACAAACCTCTTCTCCAGGAAACGTTGCGCCATGTCTCTGCCCCCAATCCCGAATGCGATTGCCAAGCCGAGCATTAGGGCCCCGAAGACAATTCCGAAGGCAATCAGCATTGTATGTTGTGCCAGGCCCAGTTCTTCAAAGACGATTGACAATACGAAAATAATAATGATGCTGCGGACAGCAAGGTTCAGGACCCGGGGTGAAGGCACATTCGCATTTACCGCGGCCAAGAGCGCGGCGCGCGAAAAGAAGCTTGCTGCCAGCATTCCGAAAAACATGATGAATATCGCTACGAACAGACGTGGCAGGAAAAGGAAGAACCTGGCGATTTGATCCTGCAGCCCCAGGATCCCGAGCACACTCACACCCAACAGAATGAAGCCGAGCCAAGCCACCCAGAAGACAAACTGGCTCAAGAGTTCCGTCGCCGAAGGTAGAGCGGCCTTGTTGAGGAGTTGCGAGGCGCCCGCCTTTTCTGAAAGCTTGTCGAACTTGATGAGCCGCAGAATGCTGCGCAGAGCCACCCTTAAGACGTATGCGATCACCCAGCCCACAAAGGTGAGGATCAGCATGACGATGAGCCGCGGAAGGAAGTGGGCGAAACCTCTGGCAAGCTCGTACAGCGCCTGACTCAGTTCGCTGATGATCATTTCCCGCATAGTTGCCTCACTCTCTCGATTTCCATATCTGCAGCAGATACGGTTTCAATCGCTCGAACTCAAGGCATAAGCCTTCGATATTGCTCTCGACTTCGTCCGCGGAAGCGTTGCGGTTCTCAATCACGAACGTGAGCACTCTCCCGCGAAAAAGCGGCGCCAAGGCCTGAATGACATGGTCCCGACTGATCACAGATTTCTGGTACGCGGTGGCGAACTCGTAAACCGTCCTGACCCACAATTCTGCAGGATAATGAAACTCCTCTTCTCCTAGGCGGGCGATTCGCTGGAGTCCTGCCAAGGTCAAGGGAGAAAGAATTGACTGAAAGACGGAGTCCAATTCGGCAACTCCGGTCGAGAACATATCTCGCAGTCGTTTCCGATTTACCCGCACCGGTTCCAGAAGCGCTTTCGGGTCGGCCCCGGTAGTAGGGACCGACTTGGAGCCGACCACGCTACTCCAGAGCGGAAAGTCCGCCTCTAACGTGGAGAACAGGGCCCCGGCAGTTTCTCGCAGCGCCGGCACCAGGTCTGCCCCACGTCGCTCGATGTGATCCTTGCCTCCGAGGAAGGACTGGCCGATACGGAATCCTCCCATGATCGCGGCCAGCGTAAAGCGGAGCTCGACACCGTCGCCGCCGGATCCATCGTTCCAGACATGTTGTCCAAGGAATTGACTTCCGAGACGGC
>JGIcombinedJ26865_1000114_pt1 | contig 15781 bp, 12 predicted proteins | sample NGESurdeep072012_7_FD_26865 | JGI IMG/M metagenome (IMG submission 26865) | reverse complement strand
CCCCCACCGATGCAACCCCCACCGATGCAACCCCCACCGATGCAACCCCCACCGACCAGAATGTCTCGGAGCCGGCCCATGTCTGACGTTGCGATGCTGGAATCGCCTGCCGGTCAACGAGGTTCGCTGGCGATCATGGTCAACGACTCGCTGGCCATGATCGGTCGCTGCGTGCGGCTCAGCCGGCGCAATGTGGAGGTGCTGCTGACCTCGCTGATGCTGCCGGTCATCCTGATGCTGCTGTTCGTCTACCTGTTCGGCGGGGCGATGAACACCGGCGGGCCCTACGTTTCCTATGTGGTGCCGGGGGTTCTGGTGCTGTGCGCAGGATTCGGCTCGGCGAGCACCGCGGTCGCGGTCAGCCAGGACATGCACGGCGGGATCATCGACCGGTTCCGGTCGCTGGACGTGAGCGGCGCCGCCGTGCTGGCCGGCCACGTGACGGCCAGCCTGGTGCGCAATGTCGCGTCGACGGTGCTGGTCTTCGGGGTCGCCTTCCTCATCGGCTTTCGTTCGGACGCCGGGCCACTCGGCTGGCTGGCCGCCGGCGGGATCCTGCTGCTGTTCATCCTGACCATCTCCTGGCTGGCCGCGCTGGTCGGGTTGTTGGCCCGAACGCCGGAGGCGGCCAACGGTTTCACCTTCATCCTGATGTTCCTGCCCTATGCCAGCAGCGCTTTCGTCCCGATCGCCACCATGCCGACGTGGTTGCAAGGCTTTTCGGGCCACCAGCCGATCACCCCGATCATCGAGAGCGTCCGCGGCCTGCTGAACGGCACCCCGGTCGGGAATGCCCCCTGGCTGGCCATCGCCTGGTGCGCAGCCATTCTCGCGGTGTCGGTGGCGCTGTCCGGGATGGCATTCTCGCGCCGTACCCGCTGACGCTCAGCGTGCGCTGCCGCTGCGAACGGCCATGCTGGCGAGTGCCGTTGGGCGGATGACCGTCAGGCGAACAGGGCCTTCCCGAACCAATCGCCCGGCCCACTCACACCGGGCGGACAGGCCCATAGCCCGCCGCCGATGTGCGCGATGTACTCGTTGAGCAGGTCGGACTTCCCGAGCCGGCTCTGGATGACCTTGAACTGGGCGTGCGGGTCCCGCTGGAACGCGATGAAGAACAGCCCGGCGGCGAGTTTGCCGGTGTCCGGGTCCTGGCCGTCGGTGTAGTTGTAGCCGCGGCGGAGGAGCCGGATACCGCCGTTCTGGTCCGGCGACGCCAACCTGACATGGGCATTGACGTCGACCGCGAGTTCACCGGTCTCGGTGGTCTTGGTGTAGTCGATCGGGGTGAATTCCTCGCCGCCGGTGACCGGGGCGCCGGACACCTTGTGCCGGGCGAAGATCAGTTCCTGATCGGTCAGCGGATCGGTGTCCCAGGACTCGATCTCCATCCGGATCTTGCGGGCGACAAGGTACGACCCGTTCACCATCCAGGCCGTCTCCGCGGCAATGGTGGCGGTGGGGCCGGTCGTGGAGGGGCCGGTGGTGGTGGCATCGGCCGGGACCCACACGTGCTGGTCGAGCGCTGCGGTGTCGTCGGCGTGGATGTTGTTGGTGCCGTCCTTGAAGCCCATCAGATTCCGCGGCGTGGTCTGCCCGGCGCCGGTGGCCGAAGCCCGGCCGAAGCCCAACTGCGACCACTTGAGCACAGCGGTCCCGCGGGCGGCCCTGACCAGGTTGCGGACCGCGTGGAACACCACCTGCGGATCATTCGCGCACGCCTGGATGCACAGGTCGCCGTCGGAGATCGCCGGTTTCATCACGGCATCACCAGGGATGCTGCCGAACGGGGTCAGTTCGGCCGGCATCCGGTCGGCAAGGCCGAATCGCTCGTCGAACAGGCTGGGTCCGAACCCGACGGTGATGGTCAGTGAGTTCGGCCCCAGGTCCAAGGCCTCGCCGGTTTCGAACGGTGGCTGCTCGGTCCTGACCGGTGAGTCGCTGACCGTCTTCCCGGCCGTGAGTCGGGCCGCGTTGGCCGCCCACCGGCCGAGCATCCGTTGCAGTTCCTGGACGTCGGTGGTGGTCACGTCCAGCGCGGCGAACATCAGCCGCTCCTGCTGGGCGGTGGTGATCCCCGCCTGCCGGGTGCCGTAGAACGGCACCACCGCCAACGCACCGTCGATCGCCCCGCTGGCGGTCGNCGCCTCCTGCGACCCGCTCGCGGCGTCGTTGGCGGACGTGATCCCGTAACCGGTGACCACCGCCGCGCCGGCCGCCAACCCGACACCGGCGGCGGCGGCTCCGCCGAGGAACCGCCGCCGTGACGTACCTGGGGACGTGCCCTGATCAGTCATATCCGTCCTCGAAGGTGATGCGCGCTAGTTGGTGATCTTCGCCGAGATCGCCGACAACGGTTCCTGGACAACGAGCAACGCGTCGGTCAGCGCCTTCTTGTCCTCGACCGTCAACTTGTCGTACGGGGTCCACTCGCCCAGACCGCTCGGATCCCGGTACTGGTCCAGCACGGCGGTGAGCGCATCGAAGCCCCNGCGATCTGCGGGACAAGGGTCGGGTCGATCTGGTCGAGCGCCGGCTTCAGGGTGGCGAAGGCCTGCAGGGACCCCTCGACGTTGGCCTGGAAATCGAGCAGGTCGATCCGCGAGTACGCCTCCTCCTCGCCGGTGATCTTCGACGCCAGCACCTCGTCGAGCAGGGTGGCCGACCCGTTCGCGATCTCGAACGCCTGATAGCCGCCCGCGGTCCCGGCAGCGGTGGCCGCCGACAGCTTTGCCGCCTCGGCCTGCAGGCTGGTGATGTCGGTGATCAGCTGGTCGGCCAGTTCGCTCAGCCCCTCGGTGCTCTGTTTCTCGAACAGGCCCTGCTCGATGGGGTGGAACCCGGTCCAGGTGGTGCCTGCCTCGACGTCACCGATCCGAAGGTCGATCGCCGGGTCCAGGTCGGGAAACGACTCGGCGACCGGCTCGATCCGCTCATAGAACGGGCGGGCCTTGACGTAAGCGGCCTGCGCCGCCGCCAGGTCACCCGCTTTGATCGCCGCGGCCAACTCCTGCACCGGAACCAGCAGGAAGGTGATCTGGTCATCGACGTAGGCGGCGTAGTCGACCGTCGCCTGTTCCAACAACGCGGTCAGATCGGCGGATTGGGCGGCTGCCTCGCCGGTGACGGTGAACGGCGTCCGCTCGGTGGCCGCGCCCGGGCAGAACACCTCGTACGTCCCGCCATCCAGGCGCGCCGAGAACGTGCTGTCGAACCCGGGGGCCAGGTTCTCCCGTTCNCCGACGATCCGCTGGTCGGAGACCAGTTCCACCTCTGTCACGCTCAGCGCATCCACGTTGGTGATGACGAAGGTGACCTGACCGGCCGGGACGGTGTCCGGTGTCGCGACGCAACCGCCTGCCTCGGTGACGGTGACCGTGACCTCGCCTGGCGCTGCCGAGTCCGCCCCTGTGGAGTCAGCCCCTGTGGAGTCAGCCCCAGCAGAGGCCGCCGATGATGCTGCCGCACTGGACGTCTCCGATGAGCCTGACGAGTTCTGTGCACTGGAACCGCAGCCGGCCAACGCCAACGCGCCGGTAGTGAGCAGGACCGCCGGCCACAGGCGTGGCTGCCGTAACGACACGTCGTGTTCTCCCAGGGTGATTCGACGCGCCAATAGCGCCGGCGCCCGGTGGACACGCGGTCGGATCGAACCGCGCTGGTTACTGCGGTGTGGTCAGCCGCCTGGTGGCCGGCCAACCGCTCTGCGAGACCGGGCTCCGCCTCGCGCCCGCCGGGGCGTATTTGGTTAGCCTGACCTATCCCCGAACCATACAGCCGAACTCACGCCCGGCAGAACCGGCCGACCTGAGCAGGACCTGGGAGGTTGCCTGTCGCGCCGCGACGGCCGGANTCCTCTGCCAACCCGAAGGCACCCCGTCACCGCTGGACGCCGCGGGAACGCCCCGCTCCGGCGGAGCACCAGCAGGGTTGGGCCCACGTTGCCCGGGGCGGCCCGGCGAGCGTTCCCGCAATGGTTGTCCCTGCCGTCGGTCGCTCCTGGCCCCGGCAAGTGGCCCTCACGGTCAGCGGACCCGCGACTGCCGCAGCACCCCGAGCAACTCCTCGTACGGGCCGACCAGGTAGGCCACGTCGCCGGCCTCGAACCGGGTGATGCGGTGCAGGGGGTGCTCCAACAGCCCGCTGGAGTGGCGGACCAGCGCGACCACCCTGGTGTTCGCGGACAGCCGGTCCATGGTCAGTCCGGCCAGCCCGCTGTCCGGCTCGATCGCCAGCCGGCTGACCATGAATGTCCGCTGGGCGATCGAGAACGAGCCGAGGACGTCAAGCCCGAGCGCAGCGCCGACGAACCATGGCGCGGTCAGCTCCTCGGTCGATTGCACGTGTTGGAAGCCGAACCGCCTGGCCGTGGTCCGGCCGAGGGCGCGGTCGAAGACCCTGGTGACGACGGGTATCCGCTCGGGTTGGAACGGCGAGCCGAAGGAGTCGTGCACGGCGATGGCCGTCTCGATGTTGACCATGTCGTTGCCGGTCATCACCGCGACCGCCGACGCGGTACCCAGTCTGGCCGCGTCCAGAGTCGACCGCTGGGTCGCGTCGCCGAAGATCACCGGCACCCNCAGGTCCTGCGCCTCGGACAGAAACCTGTTCTCCCGGTCACGTTCGACGATCACCACCCGCTGGCCGGCCTGCACCAGCGCGCTGGCCACCCGGATCCCGAATGCTCCGAGCCCGACGACAATGACGTGCCGGGACATCCCACGGGCGCGACGGCGGCCGGTGGAGTCGTTCAACCGACGGCTGATCAGCATGTCGGACAGGAACGCCATCATCATCGCGATGGTGGTCACGCCGGCGATCATCAGGAAGATCGCCCACATTCGCAGCCAGGGCTCCTGGTCGATGAAGTTGAAGTCCCCGTAGCCGACGGTGGCGACNGTTTCCACCGAGAAGTACATGGCGTCCAGCGCGCTCATGCCCGGTCGGTTGTAGCTCGTCCAGAGCAACAGCGTGGACACCATCAGCAGGCTGAGAACGGCAGCGACCGCCTTGTAGAAGAACGGGTCGAAGTCCTTGGCGATGCCGGACAGCACCGCCATCGCTCTGGCCGGCGTACTGGCGGCGCGTGGGGGGGCGGGATCGTCCGCGTGGTCGCGCAGGTCCACCTTGTGCTGCTTGAACTCGGCCGGTGTCCCGAGCATCGCGGCCACGTCCCCAGGCTCGACGATGAAGTCGCGGTCGGGGCAGATCAGCATCGTGTCGTCCGCGTCCGCGCCGACCTGCCTGACCACCGCGATCGGCGCCAGGTCGCCATACTGCCCGCGCAGCGAGTCCGACCGGTCGACCGGCAGCCTCGCCACCAGGAACGCCTCCTCGCCGATCATCACCTCGTGGATGCGCCGGCTCAAGCACGCCTCCACGATGGCGGGGGTGGCCAGGCTCGCGACGTCCAGCACCGCGCCCGGGCCGTTCCGCTCCGCCATGGCATGCCCGATCGCCTGATTCCCCAGCTGCGTCACGACCCGTACGCTGGGGCTCATTTCCCTTGCCACCAGGGAGATCTCGAGGTTCTTCAGCTCATCGTCGAGCACGCAGACGACGGCCCGTGCGGTGCGGATGCCCGCTGCGGCGAGGGTCGCCGCCGAGGTGCCGAACGGCGGGGCCGTGCTCACCCCCCAGCCGATGACCACCTCCAGCTGGGTGCGGTCGGCGTACTCCTCGAGCACCGTGACCGCCTGCTGCGCCCGGCGCAGCTGCTCGGTGATCCGCATGCCGATGCCGCCGAGGCCGCAGACGATGACGTGCCCGGCCGACTTCTCCACGGGCGAGGGGATGGGCACCGAGGGGGTCGATTCAGGAATCACCTCGGCGGACACTGCGGTACCTCCCGTATCGACGGCGCGGGTCGATGCGCCGGAGGTCGCGGCGCCACGAACCACACTCCCGAACTCTGACACGCCGGGCAGGTACTCCGCTTGGCTAGTCGATGGGGTCTATCGGACGATGCTCTCGCCACCCGAGCGATTCCCGTGCTGCAGCATGAGCAACGCGCCCACAGCACGAGCATCGTGCGGGCCGCCACGGCCTGCGTGGTCAGGAACGCCCACGCGCGGGCGCGCTCACGTCCCCGGGCATCCCGTACCGGTCGCCGTAGCGGTCGGTTGGATGCCAGCCGGGGAGAGTGCTTCGTCGACCGTCTTGAGCACCGCAGGATCCCACGTCAGGGCGGTCGACCAGTCGGCTTTGGCCGCTTCGGATACGAAGATGCTGTGCGTGTCGTGGACGGTGTGGCAGGTTCGTCGAGGCAGTACGGACGAAGGCACGGCCACGGCCAGAGCGCTGGAGAGTGCGACGATCCCGTCGTTGGGCCAGTACCGAGCGTCCCCGGCAACCGAATCGAAGTACGTGCCACCGATCAGGGTGACCGGAATATTGTCGAGGACCCCCGCCTGGAATGCCTCCCAGCCACTCGTGCCGTCAAGGTAGTGATCTGTCACTTCCTGGGAAGCGCCGATCTGCACCTGAGCTGTGCGCTCCTTGAACGCCTCCAAGGACTTTTCGCAGAAGGTGGCGCCCTGGCAGACATCCAGCCCGATCGCCCCGGACGCGAAGTCCGCGAGCAGCGAGCCCTGCCACGGCGTGCCGATCGTCGTCAATGAATCGATGTGGATGGTCGAGTTGGTGACGGAGAGGTCTCGAATCGCGGCTCTGGAGAACAGCCCGCCCATCGAGTGCCCGACCAGATCAACATCGGTGATTCCGTACGTCTCTTGCAGGTACTGCAGGAAGCGGCCGAGATGCACCCCGGCGAGATCGATGTCAGCCGTTGAGTTCACCGTCATCCACTCCGGAAGGACAACCGGGCAGCCCCCGAACGCCCCGAAACCGTCCTGTTCCACCACCGGCCCGCGGGCGTTCATCGCCGGGGATGTGTACACCTGGCGGCCCTGTTTCAGCAGGTATTCCCGCAGCGCGGTGTCGGTGTTTCCAGCGGCAAGCCCCGTGGCGCAGGCCTGTTCCGGCGTNGTGAACGGGCTCACGGCATCACCGCCCGAGACGATGACGACAGCCTGTTTCGGCGCTGCCCCGGCGGTCGTGGNCGCTCCGCCATCAGTACTCGACGCGCACCCACCGACCAAGGCGACGACAAGCAGAAGGGCTGCCATTGAGCGCCGTGACGTGGCCATCTGATTCCTAGCGTTGCAGGGCCCAGATCGAGCACGATGCTGGGTTCTGGGTGCCATCGTGGACAGCCCACGCTGATTACTGAAAGTATACCTTTCACTACGGAGAGCAAACACTTCGAAGGGGCTCACGTTCGTTGCGCGATGGTCGTCCGGTCGCCGCGGAAGATCACCGACCCGGGACCTGCACAGTTGCTGGACGCCGTCGAGAGTCCCGGCACGGTGATCACCCTGGCGGCGCGAGACCTCACGACGCCCGGCGCCACAGCCGCCTGCGCCGCAAGCGTGACCCCACATGCCCCGAACGCCGCGAGGGCGGCCCCACCGAAGTGGGACCGCCCTCGTGGTGAATCAGGATGGAGCAGGAACAGGACTCAGCGTTGATGCTTCGTCCCTGACAAGCAGGACTCAGCGTTGATGCTTCGTCCCTGACAAGCAGGACTCAGAAGTCCATGTCCCCGCCGCCCGGCATCCCGCCGCCGGCACCGGCCGACGCCTTCTCCGGCTTGTCCGCGACCACGGCCTCCGTGGTCAGGAACAGNGCGGCGATGGACGCNGCGTTCTGCAGCGCGGACCGGGTGACCTTGGCCGGATCGATGATCCCGGCCTTGATCAGGTCCTTGTACTCGCCGGTGGCGGCGTCAAGGCCCTCGCCCGCGGGCAGACCCTTGACCTTCTCCGCCACGACGCCACCCTCGAGACCGGCGTTGATCGCGATCTGCTTGAGCGGGGCCTCGACGGCGACCCGGACGATGTTCGCGCCGGTGGCCTCGTCACCGGTCAGCTCGAGCTTCTCGAACGCCTTGATGGCGGCCTGCAGCAGCCCGACGCCACCGCCGGCAACGATGCCCTCCTCGACCGCAGCCTTGGCGTTGCGGACGGCATCCTCGATGCGGTGCTTGCGCTCCTTGAGCTCGACCTCGGTCGCGGCTCCGGCCTTGATCACCGCAACGCCGCCGGCCAGCTTGGCCAGCCGCTCCTGCAGCTTCTCGCGGTCGTAGTCCGAGTCCGACTTCTCGATCTCGGAACGGATCTGGGAGACCCGGCCGGCGATCTGCTCGGCGTCGCCGCCACCGTCGACGATGGTGGTCTCGTCCTTGGTCACGACGACCTTGCGGGCCGTGCCCAGCAGCGCGATGTCGGTGTTCTCCAGCTTGAGGCCGACGTCCTCGGTGATGACCTGGCCACCGGTCAGGATCGCGATGTCCTGCAGCATGGCCTTGCGGCGGTCACCGAAGCCAGGGGCCTTGACGGCCACGGACTTGAANGTGCCNCGGATCTTGTTGACCACCAGGGTGGCNAGGGCTTCGCCCTCGACGTCCTCGGCGATGATCAGCAGCGGCTTGCCGGACTGGATGATCTTCTCCAGCAGCGGCAGCAGGTCCTTGACGGCCGAGATCTTCGAGCCGAACAGCAGGATGTAGGGATCCTCCAGNACGGCCTCCTGACGCTCGGCGTCGGTGGCGAAGTACAGCGAGATGTAGCCCTTGTCGAAGCGCATGCCCTCGGTGAGCTCGAGCTCGAGGCCGAAGGTGTTGGACTCCTCGACGGTGATGACGCCTTCCTTGCCGACCTTGTCCATCGCCTCGGCGATGAGCTCGCCGATGGCCGGGTCAGCGGCGGAAATCGAGGCGGTGGCAGCGATCTGCTCCTTGGTCTCGACCTCCTTGGCGTCGGCCAGCAGCTGGGAAGCGACGGCTTCCACAGCCTTTTCAATTCCGCGCTTCAGGCCGAGCGGGTTGGCCCCGGCGGCCACGTTGCGCAGACCCTCGCGTACCAGGGCCTGGGCGAGCACGGTGGCAGTGGTGGTGCCGTCACCGGCGACGTCGTCGGTCTTCTTGGCAACTTCCTTGACGAGCTCGGCCCCGATCTTCTCGTACGGGTCCTCGAGCTCGATCTCCTTGGCAATGGACACGCCATCGTTGGTGATGGTCGGCGCGCCCCACTTCTTCTCAAGGACGACATTGCGGCCGCGCGGCCCCAGCGTCACCTTGACGGCGTCGGCGAGGATGTTCATCCCGCGCTCGAGNCCGCGACGCGCTTCCTCATCGAAAGCGATCAGCTTGGACATGAGGTGTTGGTCCTCCAGATTCGCCGGTCCCTGGGGCGCNANGGCCCGAGGACGCGGTCAGCAGCTTGACGGTGTGCTGGACGGCGGCGATGCCCGCGACGGACGAACCCCCCGGGCCCGGCTACCATCGGTGGTCCCGGACCGGCGAATTCTCACCGCACCGACCTGGCACTCGGCATGACCGAGTGCCAGTCACCAGGTTTAGCACTCCCAGGGGGAGAGTGCAAGGTTATCCGGGCTGACGACAGGCACGCAGGCCGGCCGGATCCGACTCAGCGCCTGCTATCCGGCTCGATCGTCAAGGCGAACCCACCGTCGAGCCCGACGACACCGTCGACCCGGCGAGCCGATGCTCTCGGCTGCGCAGTGCGCCGCTCGCCGACGCGATCAGGTCGGCGGCCGAGCGGAACCGCGCGCAGGGGTCGGCATGCAGGCCACGGCGGATCACCGCGTCCAGTTGGCGTGGCAGCGCGGTCAATGCCGCGAGCGACGGAATCCGGCCGGCCAGGTGGCCGCTGACCACGGTCGGCAGATCGCCGACGTAGGGAGGCCGGCCCGCCAGGCAGGCGAACAGGACGCAGGTCAGGGAGTAGACGTCGGCGGACGCACGGACCTGGGCGCCGCGCAGGTGCTCGGGCGAGGCGTAGCGCGGCGAACCGACGAAATCGTCGGTGTCGGCGGCCGACGGCTCGGCCCAGAACCGGCACATCCCGAGATCGGCCAGAAAGGCCCGCTCCAGCATAGCCGGCGGGAGGTCCTGAGCCCCACCGGACGTTCGTTGACCGGCCCGCCCGACGAGCACGTTGGCGGGCTTGACGTCCAGGTGCAGCAGTCCGCACCTGTGCAGCGCATCCAGACCGGACGCCACCTGACCGAGCAGGGCCAGCACCCGCCCGACGGTCAGCGCGTGCGCGGCGATCTGCCGGGCCAGGTCCACGCCGCTCACGTGGGGCATCACCAGGAACGGCCGCCCGCCGTCCTCGCCGGCGTCCAGCACCGGCAGCACGTTGGGATGATTGATCACTGCCGAGACCCTCGACTGGTCCAGAAAGGCGCGGCGGAAACCGTCGTCGGCGCAGCGCTCGTGCACCGCGACCTTCACCGCGACCACCCGCGGCAGGGTCGCCCGATGGTCGTTGATGGCGCGGTAGACCACGCTCGATCCCCCGCGCCCGATCGGTTCGCACAGCCGGTAGCGGCCGATACGCTCCCCGGCGACGTCGCCTGACACGCCCCGGACGCTAATCGTGACGCGCGCCACAACAGGTAAGGCGCGCCAGCACGATGCGGTCCCCACCCACGCGCGCGGGCTACTTCTGTCGACCCGCCCTCGACCGGCTCTCGACCGGCAACTGACCAAGATCACCAGTGCGGGACCCACACCCGCAGCACGCACCAGCCCGAGTCCCCAAACGCTGATCACCCCGTGACGGTCCCGAAACGCTGATCACACCCCTGACCCGCATCCGCGGTCGCGCTGATGACTCAGCCCACCCCCAGGGCCACCCCACGGTTGCCCGATCGGCCCGGCGGTGCCGATCTCATAGGGTTCGTCCATGGATCAGCTCGCCCCCGACCTGGGCCACCCGGTGGAACTGCGGGTGCTGACGGGCCCGAACCTGTACTTCGCACGGCCGGCGGTCAAGCTGACCCTGGACGCCAGCGGGGTGCTGGGCGCCGAGCCCGCCGACGTGGTGGGCTGGCAGCGCGCCCTGCGGGTGCGCAATCCGACCGTTGGGCTGCCGGATTCGCCGGCGCGAGCCAACGCCGCCGCCGAGCTGGCCGCGGCGGTTGTCCGGCGTGCGGCCGGCACCATCGCCACCCGGGTCGCCGCGGTGGCCAGGCCAGGTGACGACCACACGGTGGTCGCCGCGTTCCCGTTCCGGCACCGGGGCACCGCCGAGCTCTTCGGCGAGGCCGTCGCCAGAGCCTTCGCCTCGATCACCCAGTACGGCATCGACCCGGTCGTCGCGCTCGGCGAGATCCCGGCAGCGCTGGCCGGTCACGACCCCGGCGAGACGGTCCGCCCGCTGCGTCCGAACATCCCGGTGATCGCGGTGACCGGGACCAACGGGAAAACCACCACCACCCGGCTGATCGCCCACCTGATCAAGGCGGGCGGCCGGGTGCCCGGCTGGTCCTCGACGGACGGCATCGTCATCGACGGCGAGGTGGTGGAGACCGGGGACTGGTCGGGTCCGGGTGGCGCGGCCAGGGTGCTGGAGGACCAGCGGGTGCAGGTCGCGGTGACGGAAACCGCGCGCGGCGGGATTCTGCTGCGCGGGGTCGGCACGGCGACCAACGACGTCTCGGTGGTCACCAACATCAGCGAGGACCACCTNGGNCTGCTGGGCGTGCACACCGTCGAGCAGCTCGCCGAGGTCAAGTCGGTGGTCGTGCGGATCACCAAGNCCAACGGCTGGACCGTGCTGAACGCCGACGACCCGCTGGTCCGCGAAATGCGGATGGTCTCTCGCGCGCGGCCGTGGTTCTACTCGCCGGATCCCGAGAACCCCTACNTGGACGAGGCTTTGGAGGCAGGGGGGCGGGCCATCACCGTCGTGGACGGTCAGATGGTGGTGTTGGGACGAGGACACGACCCGACACTGGTGATGCCCGTCGCCCAGGTCCCGCTGACCCTCGCCGGAGCGTCGCGGGTGAACGTGGCCAACGCGCTCGCGGCGACAGCAGCCGCGCTGGCAGTCGGCGTTCCGCTGGAAGCTGTGCGAGCGGGCCTGGCGAGCTTCACCTCAGGGGCGCAGCACAATTCGGGGCGGCTGAATGTGTACGTCCTGGACGGCGCCGCGATCGTCCTGGATCTGGCCCACAACGAGGCATCGCTGGCCTCGCTGCTCGAGGTGGCCGACGCCCTCCGCCAACCCGGCGGCGTGTTGGCGGTGGTGGTCGGCACCGCGGGCGACCGCACCGACGAAGCGATCTATGCCATGGGGGCGATGGCCGCGACCGCTGCGGACCGAGTCGTGGTTGCCGGGCGCATCAAGTACCTGCGGGGTCGCGACCCCGGCGAGATGGAGGAGATCTGGCGGGCCGGAGCAGCGCAGGCGGGCGTCGTCGAGGCCGAGGAGACCCCGAACGAACTGTCGGCCCTTGTGCTGCTGCTGGACGCGCANNTGCCCGGCGGCTCAGCGATCGCNGTGTGCGCTCTCGAACAGCGCCAGGAGATGGCCGAGGAGCTGGTGCGCCGGGGTGGCCGGGAGATGACGGCGACGGAGGTCGCCGAACGGGTGGCCGCTGGCAGCTGATCCGGCGGCATCGGCCGTGCGAACCGGCGGTCCGGACTTCCCGAGCTTCGCAATGCTCCATCCGCGGAGATCTGCGACCGGCAAGGGCCCGACTCCGAATCCGGCCCCGATTCGCCGCCGGTACGCTCGCTCCCTGTGGATGTCAGGGTCGGCGCGTACGGCGTGATCATCGCCGACGATCGGATCCTGCTCACCCACTGGAACGAGCAGGGCCGGACCGGCTGGACCCTCCCCGGCGGCGGCATGGAGGCCTACGAAACCCCGCAGCAGGCGGCCGTCCGAGAGATCCGCGAAGAAACCGGGTTCGACGCCGAGATCCTCGACATCCTGGGCGTGGACTCGATGTATCTGGCGCCGGCGGACCGGATGGTCGCGGGGGATGGACCTCTGCACTCGCTCCGCATCGTCTTCCGCGCGCGCATCGTCGGCGGATCCCTCACTCATGAATTGGCCGGTTCGTCGGACGAAGCACGCTGGGTGCCGCTGGCGGACGTGGCCGCCCTGCCCACCGTCTCCTTGGTCGGCATCGCGCTGCGATTCCGGGCTGGGCACGGATAACGCGGGCGCGGGGTCGCGCCCAGGTCAGCACCCGGGTCAGATCGCCTCCAGCGGGCTCACGGCGGACCCCAGCGCCGTCGCTGTGCATCCAGGTATCTGGCAGCACGGCGCTGCCCGCCGCGGGCGTCGATCGCCGCGTGCAGCGCCTGCAACGCCGCCGACAACGCCGCGCGGTTCGGCGACCAGCCACGACGTTCGCACTCGTGCAGCCAATCGAGCGGAGCGGTGTGGCCGCGCTGACCGTTGCACCGCCGGCAGGCCGCGACCTCGTTCTCGATCCACGACGGGCCGCCCTTCACCCTGGGCACGAGATGGTCGGTGGTGGGTTGCACCAGTCCGGTGAATGCTCGCCCGCACCACACGCAGCGGTCGCCGTCCCGGACCAGCACGGCAACCAACCGCTCCGCTCGGTCGGGTTGCCGGCGGGCCGGTGCGTCCGTCATCCGACCATCGTGCTCGACCGGGATCCGGCGGGTCGGCCCCGATGACCGGTGGACCGGGAACGTCGGGACCGCCGGCGGGCGGTGCCTGCGACCGCACCCGCGACACCGACTGTCGGACCCCGTCGGCAGGATGGGTCCATGCGCACCGTCGAGGAACACGCCCGGGTCATCGCCGGGCTGCTCGAACCCACCGGCCCGGAATCGCTACCGCTGGCCGATGCGGTCGGGCTGGTGTTGGCCCAGGACCTGGTGGCGCCGATCGACCTGCCGCCGTTCGCCAACTCGGCCATGGACGGATACGCCGTGCGGGCCGTCGATCTCGCCGAGCTGCCCGTCACACTGCCCGTCTCGCAGGACATTCCGGCGGGCCGGACGGACACCCAACCGCTCGCGCCGGGTACCGCTGCCAGGATCATGACGGGTGCACCGCTGCCGCCGGGGGCCGAGGTGATCGTGCAGGTCGAGCGGACGGATGGCGGAGAATTCTTGGTGCGCATCGACAGCGCACCGCAACCCGGCGTGCACGTGCGGACCCGCGGTGAGGATGTCGCCGCGGGAACGGTGGTGCTGGCTGCGGGCACCGTCGTCGGACCGACCCAGGTGGGCGTGGCAGCCGCACTGGGTTTCGCGGAACTCGTGGTCCGCCGTCCGGTGCGNGTACTGGTGCTGTCGACCGGTACCGAGCTCGTCGCGCCGGGCCGGCCGCTCGCCCCGGGACAGATCTACGAATCCAATGCCGCGATGCTCGCGGCCGCGATGACAGCGGTCAACGCCCGCGTCACCATCGAGCACTTCGTCGCCGACGACGTCGAGCAGCTGCGCACCGCACTGTCGAAGGCGGCGACCGGCATCGACCTGATCGTGACCTCGGGTGGGGTGTCGGCCGGCGCCTACGAGGTGGTGAAGGACGCGCTCACCGATCAGGGAGTGCAGTTCACTAAAGTCGCCATGCAGCCCGGCATGCCGCAGGGGGCGGGCCGCTTTCAGGGTGTGCCCGTCGTCACCCTGCCGGGCAATCCGGTCAGCTCCTATGTCTCCTTCGAGGTGTTCCTCCGGCCCGCGATCCGCGCCGCCATGGGCCACCCCGACGTCACCCGGCCGATCGTCCGGGCCCCGCTGTCCGCGTCACTGGACTCCCCGGCCGGCAACCGCCAGTTCCGGCGGGGCCAGCTGGACGCCGTCGCCGGAACCGTCGCGGCCTGGGGGGGACCGGGCTCCCACCTGCTGTCCTGGCTGGTCGGCGCCGACTGCATGATCGTCATCGGCGAGGACGTCACCCATCTCGAGGCCGGTGACGAGGTGGAGGTCTGGTTGCTGGGTTGATGGCCACCCACCGGCCCGCTGCCCGGGGCCGCCCACCCCGGGGTTCGCCAGCCGTCAACAGCCCTCAGGAGCCGGTCGGGCCGACCCCGCCGCCCACACCACCACCACCACCACACGGAAGGAAACCCGTTGCCGGAAGGCCACACCATTCACCGGCTCGCCCGCGACCTGCAGCGGAACTTCGAATACCAGCCGCTGCGGGTATCGAGCCTGCAGGAGCGGTTCACCGCAGGCTCCGCCAGACTGGACGGGCTCAGTCTGATGGTGACGGAGGCGCACGGAAAGCACCTGTTCGTGATGTTCTTCGGACGGCCCCGCCTCGCGGCCAAGCAGACCGGATCCGGCGTAGTGCGCGAAGACCTGCACGTCCATCTCGGGTTGTACGGCTCGTTCGTGATCGGCAAGGCCCCGGCCCCGGAACCTCGCGGAATGCTGCGCCTACGACTGGAGACCGACGAGCATTGGGCGGATCTGCGCGGCCCGACCGCGTGCGAGTTGGTCACCCCCGACGAGGCGAAGGCGATCCACCACCGCCTGGGCCCCGATCCCCTGCGATGGACACACTCGCCGGATGCTGCCTGGGCACGGATCTCGCAGTCGAAGACGAGTATCGGCGCGCAATTGATGGCGCAGAACGTGATCTCCGGCGTCGGCAACGTGTACCGGGCCGAGGTGCTGTTCCGGCAACGCATGAACCCGCACCGACGCGGCAACGACATGTTCCGGGAGGAATTCAACGAGATCTGGACGGACCTGATGAAGGTCATGAACGCGGGCGTGCGCGCCGGACGCATCGTGACCACCCGACCGGAGCATCGACGCCGCGGCCGGGTACGCCCGGAGGACGCGCACTACGTGTACCGCCGCGCCGGGCTGCCCTGCCGGATCTGCGGCGGCGAGATTCGCCGGGAGGTGCTGCTCAGCCGAAACCTCTACTGGTGCCCGGTGTGTCAATGGAACTGAGCGGCGGAACTGAGC